>WBZR01003439.1_pt1 | contig 14301 bp, 10 predicted proteins | sample 5204231 | NCBI WGS metagenome assembly WBZR01 (sample SAMN12412403, study PRJNA552823) | activated sludge metagenome | isolation source: activated sludge from anammox sidestream of wastewater treatment plant... | place: USA: Virginia | collected 2017-08 | reverse complement strand
GAACGGCGTCAGCGCGTCGTCTTGGAGGCGCAGCGCCTGCGCGCGGGCGGCCCGTAGAGCGCGTCGTGGAGCCGGGCCGCGATCCGGGCCGCGCCGATCTGCGCGAGCTCGCCAGCCCGCACCCAGGTTCCACCGGCGCGCACGAAGCCCGGCAGGTTCCAGAGGTTCTCGGAGAGCGATTGCTGCCGCTCGGAGTATTCCCCTTGCCAGAGCGGGACGCCGTCGGTCGGTCGCAGCAGCTCCACCGCGAACACCACGTGGGCCGGCCGGTTCGCCGCGAGCTCGGCCCCGATGCGCTCCTCGAACACCAGGACCTGCCCGCGCAGAACTGCGTCGGCGCGCAGCAGCGTGCCGACGGCGGCCGCTTCGCTCGCGGTCGGCGCGCGCACCTCGCCGTAGAGCCGGCGGAATGCCTCGCCGACGGTGAGGTCGTCGAGAATCACCCAATCGCCCTGCTCGCGTAGCGCCGTCTCTACCGCACGCGTCACCGTGTCGCCCGGCGGCTCGGAGAGCGGCGCGGCGCCGAGCGCGTCGGTGGGGCCGAGCGCGACATCCGCGGTCGTGAAGGGCACCACCGCGATGCGCCGGATCGTGCCCTTGGCGATCGGCGTCAACGGCCGCGCGGCGACGGTCACCGGCAGCGGGCTGCAGCCCGCGAGCTCCCAGCATGCCGCCGCCAGGACCATCGCCGCGCGGCCCATGAACCTCCGTCCTCCCATCGTCGGCTCCTCGTCAGCGGTCGAGCTTGATGCCGAGCTCGCGCAGTTGGCGGGCGTCGACCGTGCTCGGCGCCTCGGTCATCAGATCCATGGCCTTCTGTGTCTTCGGAAACGCGATCACCTCGCGGATGGACTCCTCGCCCGCGAGCAGCATGACCAGGCGATCGAAGCCGAAGGCCAGACCTCCATGCGGCGGAGCGCCCGAGGCCAGGGCCTCGAGAAGAAAACCGAACTTGTCCTGCGCCTCCTCGGCGCCGATGCCGAGCACGCCGAACACCCGCGCCTGCACCGTCGGCTGATGGATCCGGACGCTGCCGCCGCCGATCTCCGTACCGTTCAGCACGAGGTCGTACGCCTGCGCGCGGACCGCGAGCGGGTCGCGCTCGAGGGTGTCGAGATCCTCCTCGACCGGCGCGGTGAAGGGGTGGTGCACGGCGACGTGCCGGCGGTGCTCCTCGTCGTACTCGAAGAGCGGAAAATCGGTGACCCAGACGAGGTGCTTCTTGCGTTCGTCGATCATCCCGAGCTTGGCGCCGAGCCGCAGGCGCAGCGCGGCGAGCGCGTCGTGCACGATGCGCGGCGTGTCGGCGACGAGCATGACGACGTTGCCGGGCACGAGGCCGGCGGCCGCGGTCAGGCGCGCGCGCTCGTCGTCGGAGAGGAACTTTACGATCGGCGACTGCCAGCCGTCCGGGTTGACGCGGATCCACGCCAGCCCCTTGGCACCGTAGATGGCGACGAACTCGGTCAAGTCGTCGAGGTCCTTGCGCGAGAGCTGCGAGCCATCCGGCGCGACGATCGCCTTGATCGTGCCGCCCTTCGCAAGCGCGTCGGCGAACACCTTGAAGCCGGAGCCGGCGAAGACCGGCGCGCAGTCGACGAGTTCGAGCCCGAAGCGCGTATCCGGCCGATCGCACCCGAAACGGGCCATCGCCTCGGCGTAGCCGAGCACCGGGAGCGGCAGCGGCGGCATCGCCACGTCCGCTTCCGCGAACAGCTCGGCGACGAGCCCCTCCATGAGGCGGAAGATGGCGGGGCGCCCGAGGAACGACATCTCGAGATCGATCTGCGTGAACTCGGGCTGGCGGTCGGCGCGCAGATCCTCGTCGCGGAAGCAGCGGGCGATCTGATAGTAGCGGTCCACTCCGGCGACCATGAGCATCTGCTTGAAGAGTTGCGGCGACTGCGGCAGCGCGAAGAAGGTTCCCGGGTTCACGCGGCTCGGCACGAGGTAGTCGCGGGCGCCCTCGGGGGTGCTGCGCGTCAGCACGGGCGTCTCCACCTCGACGAAGCCGTGGGCGTCCAAGTAGCCGCGCGTCCGCGCCGCGAGCCGATGCCGGAGCCAGAGATTGCGGAACATGCGGGGGCGGCGAAGATCGAGATACCGGTAGCGAAGACGGACCGCTTCCGCGGCGTCGATCGCGTCGTCGACGGGAAACGGGCTCGGCCGGGCCGAGTTCAGGATGCGCACCTCGTCCCCGACCACCTCGATCGCCCCGGTCGCAAGATCGGGGTTCACGGTCTCCGGCGAGCGCGGCACGATGGTGCCGCGCACCGCGATGACGAACTCGAGACGGACGCCCGCGCCCGCGGCGTGCGCGAGCGCGCTGCGCTCGGGATCGAGCACGATCTGCACGAGCCCGGAACGATCCCGCAGGTCGATGAAGATGACCCCTCCGTGGTCGCGGCGGCCGTGCACCCATCCCATGACGGTCACGACGCGCCCCGCGTCCTCCGATCGGAGCGTGCCGGCGTAGTCGCTGCGCTCCCACTCGCCGAGCGCCGAGAGCGCCTCAGCCATGCGATCCTCCCGCGACGCCGAGCGTGCGCAGCGTCTCCACGAGCTCCGGCCCGTCGTCGTCCACCGCGAGCGCGAGCCGATGGTCGGCCTGGCGTCGCAGGTCGCGTACCGTCGCCCGGCCGGCCCGGAGCTCGTCCTCGCCGATCAACACCGCGAAGCGCACCGCCAGCTTGTCGGCCCGGCGCATCGCGCTCTTCACGCTCCGTCCCGCCGCTTCGAGCTCGCAGCGCATGCCGAGATCGCGCAGGCGCCGGGTGAGGCGAACGGCCGCGGCGGTAGCGGCCGTCGAGAGCGGGATCACGTCGACCTCCGGCGCGGGCGGCTGGAAGCCCGAGGCCGCGGTGGCGAGGAGGACGCGTTCGAGCCCGATCGCGAAGCCGATGCCCGCGAGCGGCGGCCCGCCGAGCTCCGCCACGAGCCCGTCGTAGCGCCCGCCGCCGCCGACGGCGTTCTGCGCCCCCAGGTTCCCGGCGAGGACCTCGAACGCCGTCCGCACGTAGTAATCGAGACCCCGCACCAGCCGCGGCTCGACGCGGAACGGAACCTCCGCGGCCCGCAGCAGGCGCTCGACCTCCGCGAAGTGCGCGCGGCACGGATCGCACAGGTGATCGCGGACGAGCGGCGCGTCCGCCATCACACGGCGGCAGCCCTCTTCCTTGCAGTCGAGGAGGCGGAGCGGGTTGCGATCCAGTCGTTGGCGGCAGTTCGCGCAGAGAACGTCGACGTGCGCGCGGCCGTAGGCCGCGAGCGCGGCGCGATACGCCGGACGGCAGGCGGCGTCACCGAGGGAGTTTATCAGGAGCTCGGCGGCCTCGAGGCCGCAGGCGCGCAGGCAGTCGACCAGCAACGTCACGACCTCCGCGTCGGCGAGCGGGTCGTCGCGTCCGATCACCTCGGCGCCCACCTGATGGAACTGCCGCAAGCGCCCCTTCTGCGGCCGCTCCCGACGGAACATCGGGCCGAGGTACCAGAGCTTGGCGACCTGCTCGCGCTGCGCGAGCCCGGCCTCGAGCGCGGCGCGCACGACCGCCGCGGTGCCTTCGGGCCGGAGCGTCAGCGACGTACCGTCGCGGTCGTCGAAGGTGTACATCTCCTTCTCGACGATGTCGGTCGTCTCGCCGAGCGAGCGCGCGAACAGCTCGGTGCGTTCGGCGATCGGCGTACGGATCTCCCCGTAATTGTACGCCGCCAGCACCGCGCGCAGCCGCCCCTCGATGTCCGTGAAGCGTTCGCTCTGCGGGGGCACGACGTCGTGGAAGCCCTTGACGCCATGGATGGTCTTCATCGAGCCACTTTCGGAAGCGGGCAGAGCTACCAAAGCAGGTGCGGGAATACAAATCGCGGGGCTCTGGAAGCCCGCGTCGGAACGACGGAAACGTCGCGGCCGTCGCTGACGACCCGGAGCGCGCCGTGCTCCGCCGTGTTCCATTGGCCCGCCCCGGCGGCGGCGAGGCGGTCCACGACCGCGCGGGCGGGGAATCCGAAGCGGTTGGCGGCACCCGACGACACGACGGCGATCCGGGGCGCGACCGCGGCGACGAAGTCCGCGCTGCTCGACGTCGCGCTCCCGTGGTGCGGGACCTTGAGGACGTCGCTCCGCAGCTCGACGCGCGCGGCCAGCATCGCGTGCTCGGCCGCGGCCTCGACGTCTCCCGTGAAGAGAACGGCGGTCGCGCCGAAACGCAGGCGCAGCACGAGCGAGGCATCGTTGGACCCGAGGCCGCGGGGATCCTCCGGGTGCAGGACCTCGACGACCACGCCCCCGCCCGACGACCACGCCATGCCCCGCCGCAGGACCACCGATCGCGTACCGGCCGCCGCGAGCGCACGCTCGAGCGCGGCGAAGCGGACGCCCTGCCCGCGCATCCCGTTCCACCAGAGTTCGCGCGCGCGGAACGCCCCGGCGAGATGCGCGAGCCCGCCGTAGTGATCGAACTGCGGGTGCGACAGGACGAGCGCCTCGATGCGCGCGATCTTGCGCCCACGCAGAAAGGGCGCGACGACGCGCGCGCCCGGGTCGAAGTCCCCCGCGAGGCCGCCGCCGTCGACGACCAGGACGCCGCCGCCGCGCGGGAGCTCCACCACGGCCGCGTCACCCTGCCCGACCGCGAGGAACGTGACCCGCAGCCTCGGATCGCAGCAGCGCTCCCACGTCCACCAGGCGGTGTCGACTCCCGCGGCCAGCGCCAGCAGGAGGAGCGCTCTCCGGCGCGCGCGGACGCCCGCCGCCGTCCGCGGCGCACCCCGCGTCCAGACGAGCCCGAGCGCCGCGTACGCCAGACCCAGCTCCGGGAGCGACGGCATGGGCGTGGCGACGGCCGCCCCCGGCCATGCCGCGAACCAGCCGGCGACGCCGAGGCCGGCCCCCGCCGCACGCGCCGCGACCCACAGCAGCGCGTCCGCCCAGGAGGGCGCGACGAGCGCGACCGGCAAGGCGATCAGACCCGGCAGGAGCGTCGCCGGACCGAGCAGCGGCAAGGCGGCGAGATTCGCGAACGGGGCGACCAGCGAGATCTGCTGGAAGTGCCACGCGGTGAGCGGCGCCGTCGCGAGCGTCGCGGCGAGCGACACCCGGAGCGGCGCGAGGACGAGCCGCCGGCACCACCCCGGAGCACCGGCCGCGGCCGCGCCGTCGCGGCGGGCGGCCCGAGCGACCAGGATCAGGGCCAGCACGGACGCGAACGAGAGCTGGAACGAGACGTCGGCGGCGACGTCGGGCGCGCCGAGGGCGAGCACGACGGCCGCGCCGGCGAGCGCGCGGAGCGGGTCCGGCGGCCGGTCGCCGGCGAGCGCCGCGAGCACCACCCCGTAGGTCAGGAAGGAGCGCGCCGCGGGAATGCTGTCGCCGGCGAGCGCGGCGTAGGCGCCCACGGGAACAACGCCGAGCAGCGCCGCGATCTTGGTGACGTCGCAGCGAAGGGCGAGGAACGTCGCGTGGACGAGGGCCCGGCGCAGCGCCACGACGATGCCGCCCGCCGCGACCGCGACGTGGAAGCCCGAGACCGAGACGACGTGCGCGAGGCCGGTGCGCGTGAGCGCGTCGCGCGTGGCGTCGTCCAGGCTCCGCGCGGCGCCGAGCAGGACGGCCGCGAGGTAGCCGCGGACGGGCTCGTCGGCCGCGGCCGCGACGCGCACCGCCAGTCGAGCGCGCGCGCCGCCGGACATGCCCGCCGCGGCGTCGTCGAGGCGCATGATCGTCTCGTCGCTCCAGAGGAACAGCGTCACGAGGATGCCGCGGCGGCGGAGCGCGGCGGCGTGGTCGTACTCGTCCGGGTTGCCGAGGCCCTGCGGGCGACGGAGCTTCCCGACGACGCGGATGGCGGCCCCGACCGGCCACGCGCGCTGCGCATGGGCGACCGTGACCCCGAGGAGCCCGCGCCCGGAACCGGCGCGGGCGCGGGCCCGAACACGAACCACGCGGACGACGAGCGACACCCGGTCGCCGCGGACGTCGCTGCGGACGACGACGCCCTCGGCGGCGGCGATGCCGCGACCCGCGAGCCGGGCCACATGGTCCGCGGGGAGCGGCAGGTGCGCGAGCGTGGCGGCGAGCGCGCCGCACGCGAGGCCCGCCGCGAGCGCCGCCGCGCCGATCCGGAGCGGAAACGCCGGGGCGCGCGCCGTCGCGGCGAGCGCGACCGCGATGGCGACGAAGGCGCCACAGCCGGCGTCGGTGTGCAGCCCGCCGGCGAGGAAGCCGCCGGCGAACGGCATCGCGACTCGCGCCGCCGCCGGCGGCTCGGAGGGACGTCTCGGCAATCCTCGCTCCGCCGACGCACGAGGTCGTCGGTTCGTCGGCCGCGGGGGTGGCGGCGCGTGGATGCGCGGCGGTCCGCGCGGATCAGCCCGGGTCGGCGCCGGCGAGCGCGAGGCGGCCGTGGATCTCGGCCGCGAGCTGCGCGGAGATGCCGGGGACCGCGGCGATCTCCGAGGCCGTCGCCGCGCGCAGGCGCTTCAGGCTTCCGAAGTGGCGCAGAAGCGTCCGGCGCCGCTCCGGGCCGACGCCGGCGATGTCCTCGAGGCCGGAGCGCAGCCGCTCCCGCCGGCGCAGCTCGCGGTGGTACGTGATCGCGAAGCGGTGCGCCTCGTCGCGGACGCGCTGCAGCAGGAAGAGCGCGGTCGAGTTGCGGCGCAGCACGACGGGGTTCTTCCGTCCCGGCAGGAACACGCGCTCGTCGGAGCGCACCACCTCGGGCGCGCGGGCGTCGCGCTCCACCCGCATCTTGGCGAGGCCGATCACGTCGACGCCCTCGATCGCGAGCGCGCGCAACACCGCGACGGCGACGTTCAACTGACCCGTGCCGCCGTCCACCATGAGGAGGTCGGGAACGTCGTTCTCGTGCTTGGCGCGCCGGTAACGCCGCTCCAGGACCTCGCGCATGGAGGCGAAGTCGTCGCTGCCGTCCACCGTCCGGAGCCGGTAGCGGCGGTAGCGCGCCGGACACGGCTGGCCCTCGTCGAACGTCACCATCGACGCCACCGTCAGGCTGCCCTGGATGTTCGACACGTCGAAGCACTCGATGCGCTTCGGTGCGCTCCGCAGGTGCAACCGTTTCCGCAGTTCCTCGAGCATGCGCTCGCGCTGGGCGGTCTGGTCGCGCCGCTCCGCGAAGCCGTGACGGGCGTTGTCGCGCGCCATCTCGACGAGACGCAGGCGCGCGCCCCGCTGCGGGCAGACGACCTCGATCTGGCGGCCCTGGCGCTCGCCGAGATACTCGGCCCGCACCTCGGCGTCCTCGAGCGCGACCGGGAGCACGATCGCGTCGGGAATCGGCCGGTCCCCCTGGTAGAACTGGGTCAACACGGCCCCCAGGATCTCGTCGTCGCCGAGCTCGAGATCGTCGAAGGTATACGCCTGGTTGCCGGTGAGCTTCCCTTGCCGGACGAAGAGCACCTGGATCTCGACGCAGCCGCCTTCGCGGTAGAGCCCGAAGACGTCCTGGTCGCGGCCCCAGTGCTCGACCGCCTGCTGGCGCTGGACGGTCGTTTCGAGGGCGCGCAGCTGGTCGCGGAGACGAGCCGCTTCCTCGAAGCGGAGCGCTTCGGACGCGGCCTCCATGCGGGCGGAAAGCGTGCGAACGAGCTGCTGGTTCCTGCCCTCGAGGAGTTCGACGGTCTGCGCGACGTTCCGGGCGTACTCCTCGGCATCGACGGGGAGGCAGCACGGGCCCGGACATCGTCTGATCTGGTGCTCGATGCACGGTCGGGCGCGGTTGCGGAAGACGGTGTCGCTGCAGTTCCGGATCGGGAAGATCTTGCGGATGGTGTCGAGGGTCTCGCGCACCGACCACGCCGAGGAGAAGGGGCCGAGATAGCGGGAGCCGTCGCGCGCGAGCTTGCGCGTGACCACCAGGCGCGGCCACGGGTGGGCGTCCTCGATCTTGACGCTGACGTAGCTCTTGTCGTCCTTGAGACGGATGTTGTAGCGCGGCTTGTACTGCTTGATCAGATTGTTCTCGAGGATCAGCGCTTCCTTCTCGTTGCGCGTGACCAGCGTCTCGAAGCGCGCCACCCGGCGCACCAGGAAGGCGACCTGCGCGCGCTCGTCACCGCCGCGGAAGTACGAGCGGACGCGGCCGCGGAGGCTCTTCGCCTTGCCGACGTACAGGACCTTGTCGTGCTCGTCGCGCAGCAAGTAGACGCCGGGCCGCGTCGGCAGGGTCGCGAGTTTCGATTCGAGGTCGAGCGCGTCCCTCGGCGGCGTGATCGTGATCCGGAGCTCCACGGCCGGGTCCGGCGCCTCACCGGCGGCGTCGGCGATCGGCCCCCGGGCACCCGGTGGCGCGGGGTCGCGCTCAGGCACGCGGGTCGTCCAGACCGAGCCGGTGACGCTCGAGGGCGCGGAGGCGGTCGCGGAGCTCGGCGGCGCGCTCGAACTCGAGGGCGGTCGCGGCGCGCCGCATCTCCTTCTTCAGGCGGTCGATCGCGGCCGGGATCTCGCCGGGTGACGGCCAGTCCTCGCCACCGCCGTCGCCGGGCGGCTCCGTGATCTCGAGGTAGTCGGCGTCCTCGATCGCGACCAGGGGCCCGGCGATCGCCTTGCGGATGGTCTGCGGCGTGATGCCGTGCGCTTCGTTGTAGCGCTGCTGGAGCTCGCGGCGCCGGGCCGTTTCGTCGAGCGCGGTCCGCATCGAGGCGGTGACGGTGTCGGCGTACATCAGGACGGCGCCGTGCACGTTGCGGGCGGCGCGTCCGATGGTCTGGATGAGGGACCGCGACGAGCGCAGGTAGCCTTCCTTGTCGGCGTCGAGGATCGCGACCAGCGACACCTCGGGGATGTCGAGCCCCTCGCGCAGGAGGTTGATCCCGACCAGCACGTCGAAGACGCCGCGCCGCAGGTTGCGGATGAGCTCGACCCGCTCGATGGTCTCGACGTCGGAATGGATGTACCGGACCTTGATGCCGACGTCCTGGAAGTAGTCCGTGAGATCCTCGGCCATCTTCTTGGTGAGGGTCGTCACGAGCACGCGTTCGTCGGCCTCGACGCGCCGACGGATCTCTTCCAGCAGATCGTCCACCTGGGCGCGTGCGGGGCGCACGTGCACCTCCGGGTCGACCAGGCCGGTCGGCCGGATGATCTGCTCCACGACCGTTCCGCCGCTGCGCTCGAGTTCGTAGGGACCCGGTGTGGCGGAGACGAAGATGGTCTGGCCGACGCGGCCCTCGAACTCCCGGAAGTCGAGAGGCCGGTTGTCGAGCGCCGACGGCAGGCGGAATCCGAACTCGACCAGGGTCTCCTTGCGGGCGCGGTCGCCGCGGTACATACCGCCGATCTGCGGTACGGTCACGTGGCTCTCGTCGATGATGAGAAGGAAGTCGGAAGGGAAGTAGCTGATGAGCGTCGCCGGCGGATCGCCGGGCTTCCGGCCATCGAGATGGCGCGAGTAGTTCTCGATGCCGTGGCAGAAGCCCATCTCGGCGAGCATCTCCAGGTCGTAGAGCGTGCGCTGTTCGAGACGCTGGTGCTCGAGGAGCTTGTTCTGGGCCCGGAGCTCCGCCAGGCGCTCCTCGAGCTCGGTCCGGATCGCCTCGATCGCGACCCTGAGGCGCGGCTCGCTCGTGACGTAGTGACTCGCGGGGTAGACCGCCACGCGCGCGAGCCCGCGCTGAGCCTTGCCGCGCAACGGATCGATCTCGGTGATGGCCTCGATCGTGTCGCCGAAGAACTCGACCCGGAGCGCCCTCGCCTCCTCGTAGGCCGGGAAGATTTCGACGACGTCGCCGCGCACGCGGAACGCGCCGCGGTGGAAGTCGACGTCGTTGCGCTCGTACTGGATGTCGACGAGCTTCCGCAGCATCCGGTCGCGGTCCATCTCGGCGCCGCGCTCCAGGAAGAGCAGGTTCTCGAAATACTCCGTCGGCGACCCGAGGCCGTAGATGCACGACACGCTCGCGACGATGATCACGTCGGTGCGCTCGAGCAGCGCCTTGGTGGCCGAATGGCGCATCTTGTCGATCTCGTCGTTGATCGACGCGTCCTTCTCGATGAAGGTGTCGGTGCTCGGGACGTACGCTTCGGGCTGGTAATAGTCGTAGTAGCTGACGAAATAGCGAACGGCGTTCTCCGGGAAGATCGCCTGCAGTTCGTGGTAGAGCTGCGCGGCGAGCGTCTTGTTGGGCGCGATGACGAGCGTCGGGCGGTTCGCCGCGGCGATCACGTGCGCCATCGTGAAGGTCTTCCCCGAGCCGGTGACGCCGAGAAGGGTCTGAGCGTCGAGGCCGTCGGCGAGGCCGCGGAGGAGGCGCCCGATGGCCTCGGGCTGATCGCCCTGCGGCGTGACGTCGGCGACCAGGCGAAAGGATTCCTTCCGGCGCTCCACGATAGCGGGATTATACGGGTCTCGCGTCCGGGAACCACCGCGGGTCCCGACTGCGAATAGCTACCCGAGCGCTCGTCGGCGCCGAGATGCAGCCGCGCTCAGTCGCGGCGCATGCGCCAATCCTCGAAACGCCGCTGCAAATCGTGCCGCTGCGCCGGCGGCATGTCGCGATACTCCCGGTAGTTCGAGCGCAGGCGCTCCTTCTCCTGCGGCGGGAGCTGCTGCCACCGGTCGTAGTTGCGCTCGATCCGGCGCTGCTGCTCGGGCGGCATCTTCCGGAAGCGCTGATAGTTGCGGTAGGCCTCGCCGCGCTCCTGGGGCGACAGCTCCTGCCAGCTCTGGGCGATGCGATCGCCGCCGAACGCCGCCGCGCTTGCCAGCAGCCCGACGCAAGCGGCCGCGAGCGCCATGACCCCGCGGACGCTCACCCGGCACCGCCGTTGCCGCCCTCGCGCCGCTCGGGCAGGGACCCCAGATACTCGAGCGTCTCCAGGCGGCGGACGACCGGGAGCCGGAGGAAGAGCTCGGGGTGCTCGAGGAGCTCCGGCGGCAGGTCCTCGAGGCGCAGCTGCTCGACGTCCGCGAGCTGCGCCGCGGGGCTCGCGCTCGGCGCCGCCGCGACGACCACGGGCGGCGCCTTCACGGCCGGCGCCGCAACGCCGGCGCGCTCGCGCGCCGGCGCGGAGCCGGAGGGCGCGACGGTGAACGAGCGCACCGCGAGCGTGAGCACCGCGGCGGCCGCGAGCGCCGGTACGATCCACCGGAGCGGCGGCGCGCCGCCCCGCCGGACCGCGATCGGGGTCGGCTCCGCGGCCAGGCGGCGTGCGAAGTCGGCCGCGAAGCCCGGGCTCGGCGCGACCAGCGCCAGGTCCGCGAGCCATGCGCGGAGCGTCGTCAGTCGCTCCAGCTCGCGCCGGCACGGCAGGCAGCTCCCCACATGATCCGCGACGGAACGGCGGTCCGCGGCGGCGAGCTCGCCGTCCAGATAGGCGACGAGCTCGGGGGTCGTGCGGTCGCAGGCGGAGGCGCTCACAGGAACTCGGCCAGCTCCTTTCGCATGGTCGCGGTCGCGCGGAACACCAGGCTCTTGACGGCGCTCTCGGTGGTGTCGAGCGCCTCGGCGACCTCCAGGTACGACAGGCCGTCGACCCGGCTCATGAGGAGGGCGGCGCGCTGATTCGGGGGCAACGCCTCAAGCACTTCGTGGATCTTAGCTTCGAGCTGCCGGCCGGCCAAGGCGCTGTCCCCGGGAACGGCGCTCGGATCGGGGAACGCGATCTCGCTACGCTTCCGCTCGTCGTCGGGCTGGTGCTCGAGCGGACGGCGCGGATGGCGGTGCTCCGGGCGGCGCACCTCGTTCAAGCAGGCGTTGGTGGCGATGCGGTAGAGCCAGGTGGTGAACTTCGCCGTCGGTTCGTAGCGGCCGGCCGCCCGATAGAGCTGCAGGAAGACGTCCTGCGCGATCTCCTCCGCCCGCTGCCGGCTTCCGACGAAATGGTACGCGAAGTTCACGATCGACCGGCTGTGTTTGTCGAACAGCTCGCGGAACGCCTCCACGTTCCCGCTGCGGACGCGCAACATCCGTTGCACGTCCGGATCGGACGCGGGGTCGTCGAGCGTCACGTCACCCGGTTTCAAGGCTCGAGGGCTCCGGGAGTTGCGCGATTCCTGCCGGCCGGCACGGGGATCTCCTATAGAGGATGGCGAGCGCGCACGCACCTGCGGCGCGCCGCGCCGGGAACGTCCGCGCGGTACCGTTCGCCCCTGGCGGGTCGCCGGCGCAGCGGCACCCTGGCACGGGGAAACCCGACTTGGTACAGACCGGCCGTGCGTCCGGCGACGACCGCATGACCGCAGACGAGCACGACGACGCTCTCGACGATCACCTCCGGCGCATCGAGGGGTACATGCGGGGATGCTCGCTGCTGCGGTTCCCCCGCACGCGGAGCGCCCTCCGCGACGAGCTGGCGCGGGCGCTCGACGACAGCATGCCGGAGGTCGTGGAGGGCTGGGTGGCTCACATCGGACCGGCCTTCGGCATTCCCCGCCCGCGCTGGCCCGCGCTCTCGCAAGACATAGAGATCGCGCTGCGGCGCTGGGTCCGGCACGTCGCCGACCCCGAGGATTGCGACACCTACGTCTATCTGCGGAGCCACGCGAGCCGGGGCTTCATCTCCAAGTTTCCGCCCTCGCGCTTCCTCTCGGGGCAGATGAAGGCGTTCCAGCTCATGGGCGACGCCGTCCGCCGTCGCTACGCCGACGACCGGCCGCGCCGCGCCGAGCTTCTCGCCCTCTTCGCCCAGGAGTTCGAGGAACGCCTCCTGCACATCACCGACTTCTTCGTGGAGGCGCGCGAGGAGCAGCTGCGCGAGCAGGAGGCGACGTACCGCCGCTCGATCGACAGCGCCCCGGCGGCGATCTTCCGGATCGATTGGGAGACCGGCGCGGTCCTGGCGGCGAACCACGTCGCCGAGCAGAGCCTGGAGTACGCGGCCGAAGAGCTCCGCGGCATGACGACGTGGGACCTCCACCCTCCCGACGAGCGCTCGGCGGCCATCGCGCTCTGGGAAGAGACGCGCGCCGCGGGCAACGCCAACCGCGACGACCTCCACCATCGCACCAGGAGCGGGACGATCATTCCGGTGTTCATCAACTCCGGCGTCATCGAGTACGGCGCGCAGCGCTTCATCCAGCAGATCTGCGTCGACATGTCCGACCGCCAGCGCCTCGAGGATCAGCTGATCCAGTCGGAGAAGATGGCCGCGATCGGCCAGCTCGCCGCCGGCATCGCCCACGAGATCCGCAATCCGCTGGCGATCATCATGAACGCGCTCTACGACCTCGCCGAGATCGTCGACACGAAGAACCCCGAGGTGCGCGAGGACTTGCGGATCGCGAAGGAGGAGATGGATCGGGTGCAGACGATCATCAACAGCCTCCTCGAGTTCTCACGCGACTCGCGGGCGGCGATCGAGATCGTCGACGCGAACGACCTCCTGCGCAAGACGCTGCTGTTGATGAGCAAGTACCTCCAGAACAGCGACGTGCGGGTGGTGACCGAGCTCGGCGACGTCGGCCCGTGCGCGGCGAACCAGAACGCGCTCCGCCAGATCTTCCTGAACCTCATCACGAACGCGGTGCACGCGATGCCGCACGGCGGAGAGCTCGCCATCCGGACCTCGCTCGCACCCGGGCGTCGCGTGCGGCTCGAGTTCAGCGACACCGGCGTCGGCATCCCGTCGGATCAGTTGAGCGACATCTTCAACCCGTTCTTCACCACCAAGTCGCCGGGACAGGGCACGGGCCTCGGGCTCTCGGTCGTGCACTCCGTGGTGCGGCGCTACCACGGCGAGATCAGCGTGCGCAGCACGCCGAACAAGGGCACGACCTTCGTGATCGAGCTGCCGGCCGGACGGGGCGAGGCGACGGCGTGAGCGGGGCGGTCGCGGAGGGAACCCGCGTCCTGCTCGTCGAGGACGAGCCGAACATGGCGCGCACGCTCGCGAGGATCCTGGAGCGCAAGGGCTACGACGTCGTGACGGCGACCCACGGGCAGGAGGCGCTCGCCGCGCTCGGGGAGAGCCCCTGCGCCGTCGTGGTGACCGACCTGAACATGCCGGTGATGGACGGCATGGCCTTGCTGCGCCGCCTGCAGCCCGACCCCCCGGCGTCCCCCGGCGAGCGCCGCCTGCTGTCGCCGCCGACGATCGTGTTGACCGGGCACGGCAGCACGCAGGCGGCCGTCGAGGCGATGAAGCTCGGCGCCTGGGACTATCTCGTGAAACCGTGCAATCCCGACGAGCTCCTGATGACGATCGAGCAGGTGCTGCGGGTCTCGGACCTCGAGCGCGAGAACCGTCGGCTCCGCGCGATGATCGAGCGGGCCCAGGGGTTCGGCGAGATCATCGGGCAGAGCGCGTCGATGCGGAGCATCTACCAGGCCATCGACGCCCCCGCCCAG
>WBZR01003438.1_pt1 | contig 14309 bp, 14 predicted proteins | sample 5204231 | NCBI WGS metagenome assembly WBZR01 (sample SAMN12412403, study PRJNA552823) | activated sludge metagenome | isolation source: activated sludge from anammox sidestream of wastewater treatment plant... | place: USA: Virginia | collected 2017-08 | reverse complement strand
GGAAGGTTTTTCGCAACTTCTACTCATGTGTGAAGGATTCGCACTTCGGAATTCCGATGATGCCGATGATGCCGAATGACATTTGCCCCGAGGCTGTTACGGGTAAAGGGCAGGGCTAGCCGGATCTCGCGACCTTGGGCGAGGCGCGCTGCGTAGGACAACGCCTCGCGGATATCTTCTTCTTCGAGATAGGGGAAGTCTGCCAGCAGATCCGGAACACTGCGCCCGGCGGCTATTGCTTCGACGATCATGCCCACGGTCACGCGCGTGCCACGAATGCATGGCTTTCCGCCCATCACACCTGGATTCATGGTTATTCGTCTGAGAGCTTCCACTCGGCCATCATACCTCAACACCGCGGTTCGAACGTGGAGTTTGGCTGGGCGTCGTGGACGCATTTCGTGCTCGAGGTATGAATCTCTGCTGGAATATCAATGGCTTACGAAGGTGTAAGAGTCAGTTGACTATGCGTGGCTGGGAGGCAGGGACTCGAACCCCGATACGCAGATCCAGAGTCTGCAGTCTTACCGTTAGACGACCTCCCAACAGCTTCCATCATCTTACCACGCCCCTATCCACACGAGACAACTACATGGGGGTGCGTCTTCCATGCAATCAGAGCCATCATAAGTGTATGGAGACAAGCGAGCAACTCTCTGTCCTCACCGGCCGCGAACTCGACACCATTGACGCCTACTGGCGTGCGGCCAATTATCTTTCCGTCGGTCAAATTTTTCTTCGTGACAATGCCCTGCTCAAGGAGCCTCTGCTCCCCCGGCACGTCAAATCCAGGCTGCTGGGCCACTGGGGCACCACCCCCGGATTGAATCTTCTCTACGCACATCTCAACCATCTCATCCGCAAGTACGACCTCAACATGATCTTCATCACCGGCCCCGGTCATGGGGGGCCGGCCGTCGTCGCGAACACCTACCTCGAAGGCACGTACTCCGAACTCTATCCCCACATCAGCCAGGACGAAGAAGGGCTGAACAAGCTGTTCACTCAGTTCTCCTTTCCGGGCGGCATTCCCAGTCACGCCGCGCCGGAGACCCCCGGTTCCATCCATGAAGGAGGCGAACTTGGCTATGCGCTGCTTCATGCCTATGGCGCCGTCTTCGACACCCCCGACCTCATCGCCTGCTGCGTCGTCGGTGATGGCGAGGCGGAAACCGGGCCTCTCGCCACCAGTTGGCATTCCAACAAGTTCCTCAACCCCGTAACAGATGGCGCGGTCCTTCCGGTCCTCCATCTCAACGGCTACAAGATTGCCGGCCCATCCTTCCTCGCCCGCATTCCCCGCGAAGAACTTACCAACCTTCTCAGCGGCTACGGCTATCAGCCCTATTACGTCGAAGGCGACGAGCCTGCCGCGGTTCATCAGCAGCTCGCCATCGCCCTCGAGACCGTTATTAGCGAGATTCGCGCCATCCAGGCGGACGCCCGCAATGGCGGTACGCCCGCGCGCCCTCGATGGCCGATGATCGTTCTGCAAACCCCCAAAGGCTGGACTGGCCCCAAGGAAGTGGACGGCAAGCCCGTGGAAGGCACCTTCCGCTCCCACCAGGTTCCGCTAGCCGACGTCCTCCACCACCCGGACCGCCTTGGGATGCTCGAGAAGTGGATGAAGAGCTACCGCCCAGAGGAACTCTTCGACAGCGCCGGGAGGCTGAAACCCGAACTTGCCGCCCTCGCGCCCTCGGGTCCGCGGCGCATGGGAGCCAATCCCCATGCCAACGGCGGCCTTCTCCTCAAGGACCTCATCCTGCCGGATTTCCGCAACTACGCCGTCGACGTGCCGCACCCCGGCGCGACGGAAGCCGAGGCCACCCGCCTGCTCGGCCATTTCCTGCGCGACGTGATGAAGCGCAACATGGCCTCGAAAAACTTCCGCGTGTTCGGACCCGACGAAACCGCATCCAACCGCCTCGAGGCCCTCTTCGAAATCACTAACCGCGTGCTCCAGGCGCGCATCGAACCAACCGACGACCACATCGCCCCCGACGGCCGCGTCCTCGAAGCCCTCAGCGAGCACATGTGCCAGGGCTGGCTCGAAGGATACCTCCTTACCGGCCGCCACGGCTTCTTCTCCTGCTACGAAGCCTTCATCCACATCGTCGATTCCATGTTCAACCAGCACGCCAAGTGGCTCAAAGTCACCCGCGATATCCCCTGGCGGCGCCCCATCGCCTCACTCAACTACCTGCTCACATCCCACGTCTGGCGCCAGGACCACAACGGCTTCAGTCACCAGGACCCTGGATTCATTGACCACGTCGTGAACAAGAAAGCCGACGTCGTGCGCGTCTACCTGCCGCCGGACGCGAATACCCTGCTCTCGGTGGCGAACCATTGCCTCAGCAGCCGCAACTATGTGAACGTCATCGTTGCCGGCAAGCAGCCCGCCCTTCAGTGGCTCGATATGGACGCCGCCATCCGTCATTGCTCCACTGGTCTCGGCATCTGGAGTTGGGCCAGTAACGACCAGGGTGTGGAGCCCGATGTCGTCATGGCATGCGCCGGCGATGTTCCCACGCTCGAAACCCTCGCCGCCGTCGATCTCCTCCGCCGTCACCTGCCCGATCTCAGGATCCGCGTCGTGAACGTCGTGAACCTGATGACGCTACAACCCGCCACGGAGCATCCCCATGGCCTGTCGGACCGCGAATTCGATTCCATCTTCACCACCGACAAGCCGATCGTCTTCGCCTTTCACGGCTACCCCTGGCTCATCCACCGCCTCACCTACCGCCGCACCAACCACGACAACCTACACGTGCGCGGGTACAAGGAAGAAGGCACCACCACCACCCCCTTCGACATGACCGTCCTGAACGACATCGACCGCTTCCACCTCGCCGGGGACGCCGTCGATCGCATCCCGCGGGTGCAGAAAATCGCCGCGCATTTCAAGCAGATGCTTCGCGAAAAGCTGGTGGAGCACAAGCTGTACATCCGCGAACACGGCGACGATATGCCGGAGATCAAGAACTGGAAGTGGAGCGGATCGGCGGCGCGGTAAGGCTTAAGGTGTCGTCGCTTGCCGGTCTCCGCACCTGCTTTCCGCTGGCAGGGGAGATGCGCTTGCGCATAGTCATTCTTGCAGCAATTGAGATAGATAGGCTAAAGTGCGTTGCTGCACCAAGACGACTTCATATGAGCAATCTCCCAGAACGCGTAGCGGAGCCAGAGGAATCCGCGACGGTATATAGTGGAGGAACGGATGGAAGCCATTATCATAGAATCCATTCCAATCGTCGTCGGTCGTGAAGAGGACGGCCGATGGTGGGCCGATATCGAGTCCATGCCGGGTGTGATGGCGTATGGAGTCTCCCGGGATTCGGCGATCGCCGCCGTACGGGCGCTTGCATTGCGCGTCGCCGCAGACTGCATTGAACACGGTGAGGCAGTACCCGAATCCTTCACTAAGGTCTTTTCCGTGGAATGAGCAGGTGGAAGTCCGTCAAGGCGAGGCAACTGCTTGCCGCCTTGCTACGGATCGGATGGATGGTTGCCTGGCAGAAAGGCTCCCACCGTCGACTAAGACGGGCAGGATGGCCGAACTATTCATTCGCGTTTCACGATACCGATGAGGTCGGCCCAGGGCTCCTCGCACAGATCGCCAAGAAGACGGGGCTCCGGCCGGAGGATTTGTAGCTCTACGGAATCATCGCGCAGCCGTGCCTCCAGGCCGCTCAACGGCCGACCTCTACGAAAAGAACACGCGCCACGCCGTATTCACCAGTGCGTGCGCCACTACCGCGCGCTCGCGTGCCGCCGAACAGGAGGTCGTGCTCGCTGAACCTGCTACCGAGACGCGTCCTGTCGTCATCGTTTCCCCCAAGACCCCCACCCGCCGAAGAGGATGATGCTTATTAGGGACCTGCTTGAGGGTATCGATGTCTCCTCCTCGGGTGAGGTGCTGATAGCGGGTCTGACCTTTTCGAAAGATGTGCCGATGCCCGCACGCGGGGTCCAGCGGATGTTGTCGAAGGTGGAAGTGGCCGGCAAAATTGTAAACGCAATGATGTTCGGCATCCGGGGCCTTCAACTCTGCCGGTAACCGTTCGGGGCGAAAGCTGTGGTCGGCTGTGGATGCCGCCACCGGGCAATGGTAGGCCTGTAATCCCTGGGCAGAATCATTGAGCCCGGAGCCTGATGTCCGCCCACCCTCTACGAAAAAAACACGCGCCACGCCGTATTCACCAGCGCATGCGTCACCATCGACGCGCGGATGCTCTTGCCGCGCGCGTACGCCAACCCGTAGAACACCCCCGCAATCATCGCCACCAGCGAGTAGCGCCAGTTGGGAAACCCCCTGGCTGTGATGTGCGCCGCACCGAAAATCAGCGCGGCCATCGCAAGGCCCACCGGAAAACTTCCCGTCCACCGCTGGAGCCACTGCTGCAGCAGTCCGCGAAAGAAGAACTCCTCACCCAGCGCCACCACCCACAGCATCCCGAGGAACGTCCCTGCCGCGGCAACCAGTGTCTTCGTGCCGAACACCACTTCCTTCGGATGCACGAATCCGATCCACCACGCGACGGGCAGCACAACCGGCATCAGCAGCAGAAAATGCGCCGTCCCCACGGCCCACTCTCTCCACTTCGGAAGAAATCCGAACTCCACCCCATCCACCTTCCGCACCAGCAGTACGGAGATGATCCCCAACCGCACCCACATCATCCGCCCCAGGATGTCGAACGGCGGCTTTCCCGACGGGTTCACATAGATCTCCACGAACACCCGGGTCAGATACACACCCGCCATGAACACCAGAAACAGCAGATCGAACGCCGGCAATCGCGGTGTAACCCGGAACCACAGCGTCACCATGCCGGCCAGCACGAGCAGGGCCCCCAGCCACTCCAGCCGGAAATTGCCAACTCCCACGCTCATCACCACATACGGAACCACGGCGCTCCCCGTAAGCGCCGGAGTGAGCCAGCCGCCAAGCCGTCCCAGCCGCTCCCGCACCGCCGCGAATCCCGGCGCAATGTACATCGCCGCCTCCAGCAGCAGCGCCGGCAAAACGGCCATCCAAATCCGCGCTGGGATATCCTGTTGTTTGGCGTAGAGTACGGCGCCAATGCTGCCCACCACCCACAGACCCGCCACCGTCCACGCAAAGGCGTTGAGGCTTTGCTTCATCTGCCTCATCGTATCATTCGCCTGCTCGCTGCCTCCCCTGCGGGCGACCGATCCTCCCGCGGACCTGCTCAAACAGGTCCTTCAACACGAAACCGAACTGGAGGCGGAACGCGGCCATTATGCCTACCGCCAGAATGTGCGTATCGAGGAACTCGACGTGAGCGGGCGCCGCCGCGGGGAGTATCGCGAAACCCGCGACATCATCTTCACCCCCGAAGGCAAGCGCCTCGAGCAGCCCGTCGGCAAGCCTTACCAAACCCTGGACAGGCTTCGCCTCACCGAGGAAGACTTTCGCGACATCCGTGAGGTGCAGCCCTTCCTGTTCACCAGCGATCAGCTCTTTATGTATCAGACCCGCTTCAAGGGAGAGGAAACCATGGACGGTATCCCCTGCTGGGTTCTCCAGGTGACGCCGCGCCAGATCCTCCAGGGGCAGCGCCTCTTCGAGGGGCTGGTATGGGTCAGCCAGGCGGAACTCACCGTCATCCGCCTCGAGGGTCAGGCAGTCCCGCAAATCCTCGGCCGCAAGCAGGAAAACCTCTTTCCGCGCTTCACCACCATTCGTAAAAAGGTGGACGGCAAGCACTGGTTCCCCGAACTCACCTTCGCCGATGACATCCTCCACTTTCGCACCGGCGACCTGCGCATTCGCATGCACATCGAGTACACGAAGTACGAGCGCTTCAACGTCGACTCGAAGATCACCTACAAGTAGCCGCCCGCCGGTCCAGCTTTCGTGACCGCTCGATCATCCGGTCCAGCCAGTCAATCCCCGAATCGGGAACGCGCAGTTGAATCGCCGCGTAAGCCCGCAGCGACAATGGCTCCGGCTCCGCCTCTTCATAAACCACCGGGATTGGAATCTCCGGTCCCAAGCCGGTCAAGGGGATCTCTTGAGGAAATATCACAACGCCCTCCTCAGCCCCAGAATAGCGCCACCAGTCCATGATGAGAACCACCGCCTCGGCTCAATCCGCCGCTCACCATTCCCTCCGCACGCTTTTTCACGCATATTCAGATGTTATTGTCCAATACAACAAGAACCCATCGGATCTGTTGTCATCCACGTCGATTTCTGATAAGAATTGGCCAATAAGTTCGTCACGAGGAGGCTCACGATGTCCGAAGGATGGAGACCCGCCAGACCAGCCGCTCTCGGCGGCCAGCCACAGCCCGCGGCCCCGCAGGGGAGAGCGAGATCGTACGCTTTCTATCAACCGCAACCCGCTTCCGCCGCGTCCGCTGCTGCTCCGCCTCTCTCCTTTGCTTTCGCCGAAGCGAGTGAGTACCGGAACGACCGGATCTTCGGCGATTTCGGCAGTCCGAAGCATGATGAAGGTTGGAAAATTCACGTCCCCTTCGCCGGGGACAGCTTCGATCCGTACGGAACCCTGCTCTCCCGCCTGCGCGAGGCGGGCGTCCCGCACAAGTACGTGCGAGAACCGGAGGCTCTTCAGAAAATGTCCGAAAACCCCACCCAAAAAGGGAAATTCCTCACCATCTATCCGGACGGCGCCGATCAATTCAAGCAGGTCGAGGGCATGGTGAAAGAAAGCTTACCCGAGCAGCTCCCCGCGCAACACCTCGCTCCCAACGACAGACCCCGCTACAACATGAGCTATCGCTACGGCGGACTCACTGGCCCCAAAATCCTCAAGAAGGAGGTCTTCGAAGGTAAAATCGATCCCACTGACGAGAAGGCTGCTTTCCAGGACGACGTTCGAGACGTTTACAAGCCCGAGCACATCAAGGACCCGTTCGACCCCGACGCTCCCGGCAGGTTCGACGGGGCATGCGACCACTACGATTACCGCAAAGCAAGATTTCTGGAAATGGAGTCAGGCGGCGCCTACAACAAGGAAACGCTCCGTTGGGAAAAGGCTGCACAACCGGCGGCAGCGGCAGCGGCAACGTCGTCTTCCTCATCGGATACGGCAAAGGCGGCTGCTGCGTCTGGCGACGCCACCTGAATCACAACTCCCGCAGCAACTCCCAATCCACGTTCCCGCCGCTCAAAATCACCCCCGCCGACCGCACATCCGGCGGCAACTTTCCGTGCAACAGCGCCGCCGCGGACACCGCTCCGCTTGGCTCCACCAGGATCTTCATCCGCAGCAGCAGGAACTTCATCGTCTCGATGATCTCCTCTTCCGTCACCAGCACAATCCGCTCGATCCGCGGTTGCGCCAAAGCAAACGTCAGCTTCCCCGGCTTCGGCGGACGTAGCCCGTCGGCAATGGTATCCGGCGGCGGAATCTCCACCGGACGCCCCGCTGCCATCGAGAGCGACCAATCGTTCGCCCGCTCCGGCTCCACCCCGAAAATCCGGATATCCGGCCGCAATGCCTTCGCCGCTACAGACGACCCCGAAAGCAGCCCGCCTCCGCCGACGCATACGCACAGCGCATCCAGATTCGGCGTATCCTCCAGCAACTCCAGCGCCGCCGTCCCCTGTCCGGCAATGATCCACGGATGATCGAACGGAGGCACCAGCGTCGCCCCGGTCTCCTCCGCGATCCGCCTCCCGATCGCCTCCCGGTCTTCCTTCAACCGGTCATAGCGTACAATCGACCCGCCATAGCCCTGCGTGGCCGCTACTTTCGACTTCGGCGCATCGGTAGGCATCACCAGCGTCGCTTTCGTTCCCCGGATTCCCGCCGCAATCGCCACCGCCTGCGCGTGATTGCCGGAAGAGAACGCCACCACGCCTTTCCCCACGTCGCTCTCTGGAATCGACAACAGAAAATTCGTAGCCCCGCGCAGCTTGAACGCGCCGCCGCGCTGAAGGTTCTCGCACTTGAAATACGTCTCCACGCCACCCGCCATGCGGTTGAACGTGCGCGAGGTCATCACCGGCGTGCGGTGAATGTGCGGCGCAATCCGCGCCGCCGCCTCGCGAATCTCTTTCACTTCTACTTCCGGCATCATCTCAATAGCCCAACCTCTTGTTCACCAGGTTCTGAAGCAGCTCTCCCTGCACGAAACGTCCGAAGTTCTCCACGAAGAACTGCATCGATTCATCGAGCCACCCCGGCGTGTGATCGGCGCAGTGTGGAGACAGCAGCACGTTATCCAACCGGTAGAAGGCGTGGCCTTCCGGCAATGGCTCCTGGTTGAAGACATCGAGCGCCGCCCCCTTGATGCGGCATTCCTCGAGCGCCGCGATCAGCGCCGCCTCGTCGATCACCGGTCCCCGGCCCAGGTTGATCAGCACCGCTTCCGGCTTCATCGCCCGCAGCTCCGCCTCGCCGATCATCCCCTTCGTCTCCGGCGTGTTCGGCGTCGCCACCAGCACGTAGTCGCACAAGGCAAGCATTTCGCGAACGTCGCCCGGCGCATACACGCCGTCAACCAGCGGATCCGACGCGGATTGCTCCGGATGGCGGCGGATCACCAGCACCTTCATGTCCATCGCCTTGGCCCGCCGCGCTGCCTCGCGGCCTATGCCGCCGTAACCCACAATTCCGAACGTCCGCCCGGTGAGTTCCTCCACGTCGAACGGATCCCACACTCCCGCCTGCTGGCTCCGGACCATGCGCCGGAAATCCTTGGCGAAGTACAGCGCTGATGCAATGGCGAACTCCCCCAACGATCGTCCGTAGACCCCCTTGGCGTTGCTCATCGTAATCGGGCTTTCCACCAGTTCCGGAAACAGGACGCTCTCGAGCCCCGCCGTCAGCGAGTGCAGCCAGCGCGCATTTTGAATGCGCGGCCAGAGCTTCCGCAGCAGTTTTGCCTTGCCGATACCGCACACCGCGACATCCGGGTCCGGAGCATTCTCGAACGCCTCTTCACTCTCTCCCACGACGATATGGGTCGAGCCGGGAAGGTGCTCCAACAGACGCAGATAGGGCGCCGTTGGGGGGGTCAATATCCACACTTTGACTTGACTCATGGAATCCTCGAACTTACCACAACCGATATACTGGTTTCGTGCCCACCCACTGTACTTGCGGCGCAGAACTGCCTCCGGATGCCCGGTTTTGCCACAAATGCGGCAAGCCGCAATACGATACAGCGCCGCACGCCGAGGAAGAGGAACCGCTTCCGCAACCCGCTGCCGCCGAGCCCGTACGGCAGGAAACGAAACCTCTCGAGATCAACTTCCATAACCCCCTGGCGGTACGCACCGCATTCCTCACCGCGCTCATCACTTCCGTCATCAGTTCGCTTCCCATTCCCCCCCAGGGACTGTGGCTCCTCGTGTCGCTCCTGCTTGCCGGCTTCCTCGCTGTATTCCTCTACACGCGCCGCACCGGCCAACCCCTTTCCATGGTGAGCGGCGCGCGCATGGGCTGGATCACGGGCATCTTCAGCTTCGCCATTGCCACCATCTTCTTTACCCTCAGCGTGGTGATGCTCTCGAACAAGGGTGGCTTCGTCGAACTGTTCCGCCAGCAGTTGCAGGGCCACACCGGCGGCAGTGATGCCGAAATTCAGCAGTTCCTCCAGTTGCTCCAGAATCCCGCCGGTTTGACCACGGTTCTGCTGCTGGTGCTCGCCATGCTCTTCGTCCTCTTCACCGTGTTCCCCACCCTCGGCGGCGCGCTCGGCGCAAAGATGCTCGAAAGGCGCCGCGCTTGATTCTTACCGTCACCGTGAATCCGGCCATTGACCGGAACCTGACCGTGGACCAGCTTGTCTTCGAGGATCGCGCCTATATCCTCCAATCGCAGGAAACCGCCGGCGGCCGCGGCATCAACGCCAGTTGCGTCATCCACTCCTTCGGCGGAAAAACCACCGCCGTGGCGATCGTCGGCGGAGAGACCGGGCAGCGTCTGAAGCAGATGCTCAGCGGGTGTGGCTTCGCCGTCGACATTGTCGAAGTGCAAGCCCCCACGCGCATCAACATGAACATCTCTGACCGCCATGGCCTCACCATCAAACTCAACGAAAAAGGAGCCGCCGTCACGCCGGAGGACGTGCAGCGCATCGAGCAGGCAGTCTCCCGCCGCCTTCCCGAAGCCCGCTGGCTGATGCTCTGCGGAAGTCTGCCCCCTGGCGTCGCTCCTGACTTCTATGCACGGCTCATCACCAATGCCAAGCAGTTGGGCGTGAAAACGCTCCTCGATACCGATGGCGAGCCGCTGGAACTCGGCCTCGAAGCCGCGCCCACCGTGGTCGCCCCGAACCAGCAGGAAGCCGAGCGGCTGTTGAACAAAGCGCTCCTCACCCGCATCCAGTACCTCGACGCCGCCGAGCGCATTCGCATGATGGGTCCCCAAATGGTGGTGCTCTCGCTCGGCAGCCGCGGCTGCGTAGGCGCTCGCGAAGGTCAGGTGGTCGAGGCCATTCCTCCCCGCGTCGATGTGGTCTGCCCCATCGGTTCCGGAGACGCGCTTGCCGCCTCCTTCACTTGGGCCATGCTCCGCAGAGACGATTTTGTGGATGCGCTCCGCTGGGGCGTTGCTGCCGGAACCGCCTCCGCAACACTTCCCGGAGTCACCTTCGCCAGCTTCGATGCTACGAAGAAGATCTACGAGCAGGTCCAGGTCCGCGACAATCCCCGCTAGCGCTCTGCCCCGCTCTTCAGCGGCGTTCTGCTCGTCGAGGTTGCGGTCAGCTCGGACCGGGTGTACCGCGGCATGCTTACGTAACCTTGCACATGGTTCTTTGTGATCTGGTTTACCACCAGTTCCAGAGGCTGCGGACGGTCGCCGAGCGTCAGGTACACCGGCTCGTACAGATTCACACCCTTCTTTTGGAGCTTCACATCATCCACGATCAGCTCCATGTCATACCGCTTGTGCTTCGTGTCCGCCTTCCGCAGCGCCAGGCTTACCTGACCCACGCGCCGGAACTCCTTGGATTTGTCCAGTTGGAACTCGGTATAGCTCCGCTCGCCGCGCTTCTGCAAAGCCACCACCTCCTCATGTGTCCGCGCGATCGAGCCGCCCAGCTCATCCCTTGTGGAATTCAACCTGCCTTCGAGTTCCTCCCGGTTGCGATCCACCTGCTGCTGGGTCCGCGCCAGTCTTTCGGCCTGTTCCGAGAGTTGCCCCTGCAATTGCTTCAGCCTCGGGTCTTCCGGAACTGCCACTGGGCGGCGTGCCGCCCTCGGGGCCGGTGCGCGCCGCGCCGCCATGGTCCTGGGCGCCGTTGGGTGTACGGGTTGGGGAGCGGCACCGGGCGCCGGAGCAGCCTTCTCCCGTTCCTGCACCGCTTGCGCCGCCTTCTGCTGCGCCGCGGTCAAACTCGCCAGTTGGCCCGACAGCGTCTGAATCTGATTCTGCATCTCCACCATCCCGGCGGTCATCTCTTTCCGCCGTTCCTCGAGTTGCGTCTTCTGGCTGTGCTCCCGCCACCCGAATCCAATCGCGATGGCAGCCGCCATCACCGCCGCCACCAAAGGCCAGGCCGGACGCATCCCAGCCGGCGAATCGTCTTCGCGATGCATGATGTCTCCTTTTCCCCGTTACTGTGGGCAAATCGAATGCCAGTTTGGCAAACCTCGGAATTGTCTTTCGACAGAAGGAGTTACGGGACGCGATCCAAGACTGGCTCAGTCTCTCGCATGGAAGAAATTACATTCCATCCGCCACCCTTGCTCCTGCCGCGGGCGCTGGCGGTCGTGGGCCCAGGATTTGCCCGCGCCTATACGTGAGCATCTCATTGACCGTATGCGAAACATTCCTCCTGCGGGTCCATGCTCCGAAGGGCGAAGCAGTCTCACAGCACCGCAACCTTCCCCTCACTTCGCGTACTGAATCGTATACCGGTCGCTGAACCGGGAGGAACTCCCATCCAACTCCACGTGGTCCACTCTGCCCGCGCTTGTCAGAAAAACCTTTCCCTTGGCCGATGCCCCGGCGCTCCCGAACCCGTTATTGATCTCGACATCCACGGCATTGCCGCCTCCCGTCCACCGCCCGCTCAGGCTGAACACCTCGCTCGAGTACACCGTAAACTCCGCCTCCCCGCCGGCGCGGAGATTCACGCGCATGCGGCTGATCGGGTAGTCCTTGTTCCCCAGCCGGAAGGTTCCCGTGCCCTGGAACGTTTCATCCGTCCCTGTAAAGCTTGCCGCGCGCCCCGAACCGCGCGCGCCGCCCAGACTCGGCAGGATTCCCCCGCTCGTCCGGGACGGAGTCCCGAATTCGTTATTCGGCTGGCCAAACCCTCCGGGCGCCGGTTGGGCGCCGAAACCGCTTCCTCCACTGCTCAGCGCCGAACCGTCCGTCGTCCACGACAGTTCAAACGTGTAGCCCTCGTCGCCGCCCTTCTTGTCCCGAATGGCGACAATCGCTGTCCAGTTGTTCCCTAACCGCGGCTCCTGCACCAGACGCACCTCTCCCCGTCCGTCGATCCCTCTGAAATTGAACTTCGTGAATCCGCCCGCGGGCAGCGGTTGCGAGCACTCCGATCCCTCATCCTTCCCGGGCCGGCCGGTGATGGTCCGCAAAAGCACGCTGTTGCCGCGCAATTCCACGTCGATCTCATCGTCCACACGCACCCTGAGGACACACCGCCCATCCCGCGATTGCTCGTTGTAGTCTTTCATGCGGCGCGGGCTGAACACCGGGTTCGTCTGCGCAGCCAGCGGCGCCATGGCCAATGCCGCTAAAATCATGTGCCGGACAAGGCTTTCCTGTTTCACAGATCACAGTCCTCCTTGTCCCATGATGGCAAACTGGTTTCTCACTCGGATGGAGGCTTCATCCGGTCCAGCCAGCGGTTCAACATGCTTTGCATCTCATCTACAATCTCCGGATGCTTGTGGCGCAGGTTCGTCGTCTCGCCCGGATCACTATCGAGATCCGAAAGGAAGATCGCATCGTCTCCGCTGAGCGGTTTGTGGCTCTCCGGCGTCCGGCCATATTCGATTCCGTTCACCACCAGCTTCCACTGCCCTTTGCGCGCCGCCAGTTGCTGGCCGTTCTTCCAGAACACCGCTTCGTGCGGCGACTTCGCTTTCGCGGTAAGCAGCGGCAGCAGACTCGAGCCGTCGAGCGTGTAGCCCGAGGGAGGCGTCACCCCGGCAGCCGCGCAAATCGTCGGCGTAATGTCCATCGTCATCGCGATCTCGTGCGTCTCGACTCCCTCGGGAATCCGTCCCGGCCAGCTTACGATGCCCGGCACGTGCATCCCTCCATCGAACAGGCTGAACTTGAATCCGCGGTACACCCCGTTGCTCCCCGCCGTGGCGGGCTGCTGATTCAGTCCCGCACGCGCCTCCGTGGTGGCCCCATTATCGGCGATAAAAAAGATCATCGTGTCCTTTGTCAGCCCAGCCTGCTCGAGCGTGCGCCGGATCCGTCCCACGCCGTCGTCCACCGCCGCGATCATCGCCGCGTACGTGCGCCGCTCCGGCGCAAGGCGCGGAAACCGGTCCTTGTAGCGCTGGGGCGCATGCATCGGATAGTGCGGAGCATTGAACGTCACCGCCAGCAGGAACGGCTGCTCGAAGCTGCGCCGGATGAAGCCGCACGCCTCGTCCGCGATACGCTCGGTAAGATAGCTGCCGTCCTCGAAAATCTCCTCCCGGTTGCGGTAGAGGTCATGGTAGTTCACCTGCCGGCTCCTCCCGCCCTCTCCCCAGTAGTAGCGGTGAGAATAGAAATCGACGCATCCCGCATGGAAGCCGTAAAAGTAATCGAATCCGTGGGCATTCGGACACGTATCGTCTCCCGAACCCAAATGCCACTTCCCGGTCAGCGCGGTGGCGTACCCGTGCGGCTTGAGCAATTGCGCCATCGTTTTCTGCGAAGGCGGCAGCGCCGGACCATTGGTGGGAACCCCCGCCCGGATCGGATACCGCCCCGTGTACAGTGCCGATCGCGAGGGTGCGCACACCGGCGCATTCGCATACCAGTTCTTGAACCGCATCCCCGACGCGGCCAGTGCGTCGATGTTCGGCGTCAGCACATCCTTCGCCCCAAAGCATCCGAGGTCATGCGAGCCGTGGTCATCGGTGCAGATCACGATGAAGTTCGGCTGCTTGCGCGGCGCTGCGGCAAACGCCAGCGCGGAAGAGGAGATCATCTCGCGGCGGGTCAACATGACCTTTACAGTGTAACCGCCGCTTCCACCGCCTTCCACGTCACCGCCCCACCCAGCCACTCGCCAGGGATCGTCCGCCCCTGCCTGGCGGCGTCGATCACCTTCGCCACCACATCGCGCCCTCCGCCGTGCTGCTCGAGAAACGCAACCAGCCTCTG
>WBZR01002490.1_pt2 | contig 14315 bp, 13 predicted proteins | sample 5204231 | NCBI WGS metagenome assembly WBZR01 (sample SAMN12412403, study PRJNA552823) | activated sludge metagenome | isolation source: activated sludge from anammox sidestream of wastewater treatment plant... | place: USA: Virginia | collected 2017-08 | reverse complement strand
CGACGAGAGCGGAGACGTCGGGACCGGACACGGCCTAGAGCTCGCGCCACGAGATGAGATCGTGGCCCGCCTCCCGCGCACGGTCGGCGAAGAGCAAGAGCGACCGCCGCTCCGCGGCCCGCCACCCGTCCGCGAGTCCCGGGTGAACCCCCACCTCGAGCGAGCCGCCCGGGAGCCTCTCGCAGCGGGTGAGCAGCGGCCCCTCCCACGCGACGTCGCGCGCGGTGGCCGGCATGTACATGTGGGCGGTCGTCTCGAACGCCTCCGCCAGCCGCCGGCGCCAGCAGCGGCCGACCCAGTACGTCGGGCTCGCGAGAGGCCGTCCGAGGTAGACGTCTTGCACGCTGCGTACCCGCCGCACCCCGAGGCCGGGAAGGACGCGGCGCAGCGCCTCGCGGACGGCCGGCAGCTTGTGCAGGTGACGGTGCGAGTCCACGTGGGTGACCTCGACCCCGCGGTCCTGGACGTACCGGATCTGGGCGTGAATCTCGCGCTCGAGCGCTCGAGCGGGCAACCGGCCAACCAGGGCCAGAACGCGGACCACGTTGGTCGCGCGGAGGCACCCGTCCGGACTCGTGAGACCCGGAAGCTCGGCCGGATTCGAGACCGGCCGCTCCGCCCCGTTCGCGACGAGCCGCAGGTGCACGCCGAACCCAGCGTCGGGACGCGCCCGGGCGAAGGCGAGCGCCGCGTCCGTCGCCGGCATCCCGACCATGATCGTGGCGCTCGTCAACGCCCCAGCCTCGAAGCACTCGACGGTCGCCCGGACAGTGTCGGCTGAGGCGCCGAAGTCGTCCGCGTTGAGGATGATCCGCACCCGTTAGCCTGCCGAGGCGACCTCGGACTCCTGCCGCCGGGCCCGCTCGAGACTGGCGATCCGCAACCCCAGCGCCGCGATCACGAAGAACAGGGTCGTCACCTGGACGAACGAGAATGCATCGAAGAAGTACATGCCCGCCGTGAAGGCGGCGGTAGCGAGAAAGGCGGCGGCCACGAAGTCGCTCCCCGGCCGCCCGGAGGGCCATGCGGAGCGCCCCATCCGGACCAGGGCGGCAACCAGAAAGGAGACATAGGCGGCCAGCCCGAGGGCGCCGAGAGTGACGAGCGTGTTCATGTACTGGTTGTCGAAGATGATGCCCGAGGGATCACCGGGAGCCCGGCCGCCGATGAGACGGTTCCCGCGGCCGACGCCGAGCAGCGGCGAATCCCGCCACAGCTCGAGCCCGGGCCGGATATCGGCGAGCCGGCCGGAGCCGGCGAGCCCGGCCCGCCCCGAGACCTGGGAGAGCAGGCCCTGCTCGGGGAAGAACGAGTCGTACAGCGCCCCGATCACCCCCGGCCGCGCGAGATGCATGACCGCGAGCCCGATCACGAGGACTGGCCAGAATCGGATCACCCTGCGCCCCCGCAGCAGGCAGGCGAGGAAGACGACGACACCCGCCATCACAACCGCCGTTCGGGCCACGGGCGTGAACGCCCCGAGGGACACGATCGCAGCCGCTGCACCCCAGCCGGCACGCATCCAGCGGGATGTCGCCCGGCTCGCCAGGTAGACGGCGAGGGGAGCGGCGAGGACGAGCGCCGCACCGAGGGCGATCGGATGCTGGGCAGACGAGCGAACCCGCAGGACGCCGCCACGTGACTCACCGAGCCCCTGGGCCTCGCGCACGAGCCCGGGCACCCAGTCGTCGAGGTGGTCGAAGACGTTGTGCCCGGTCCAGGACTGGTAGAAGGCCCCGACCGCGGCTGCGACCGCACCGAGAACGATCCCCTGAGCAACCCGTTCCGCCCCGGGAAGATCGCGGACGGCCGAGCAGACGAGGACGAACACGAGCACGAAGGTCATCAGGTAGAAGAACCCCTTGAGCGCGTTTCGCTCGCCCCCGCCCGGGTCGAGCACCTCCAGGTTCGCGAGCTGGGAGCCGAGCACCGCGACCGCGACAGCAGCAAGCGGCAACCCGGCGCCGCCCGCGCGAAAGCGCAGCCGGCGCAGCACGAGGGCAACGAGCATCGCCCCGGCCAGAGCGAGGATCGCGATGCGGTAGGGCTCGAGGTCGAAGGGAAGCTGCGCCGGAACCCGGTAGCTCTTGATCGGGACGAGCCAGAGCAGGAGCGCGAACAGCGCCAGGGCGTTCGGCCATGAGAACACCGAGGCCCGGGTCTCCAGGGCCGCGAGGGCCGAGGCGAGCACGAGGATCGCCGCACCCCCGAGCGCGGCGTCGAGGTCGAACGCGAGGCTCGTCCCGAAGACGAGGACTCCCGCCGCGGCAATGGCGGCAGCGAGCGGAAGGCGCGACCTCGCGCCGTCGATCGTCGCCGCATCGTCCTCGACCGTCGCCACTCCCCGCCTCGCTACGCGGCCCCGGGCGTGTGTCTCCCGGCCCGCGCCGCGCCCGGGCCGGCCGGTCGCGCCGGCATCACGGCGCCGAGCTCTGGTCCCGTGGCGTCAGCCCCGGCAGGGCCGGCCGGCGGCGCAGCGAGTCCAGCGTGACCGCGAGCGCGCCGAAGGCGAGGAAGACGGCGATCCCGAGCAGCGCCGGGATCCCGTACACCGGACCGCCAGTCGTCGAGACGACCTGGGCGGCCTGCAACGGCTCGATCAGGATCCGCTGGTCCCGCTTCACGTCGGCCTGATCCTGGCGGGCCTCGATCCAGGCCCTGAACGCCGCCACCGTCTCGTCGGCCAGGGCCACGGCGTCTGCGCCGCTGCGGGCCGTTCCCCTGATCTCGATCACCGGGATACTCGACGCCTCGAAGCGGTTCGGAGTCTGGACGGAATAGAGCGTTCTCGCCTCCACCGTCCCCGGGGTCGACCCGAACAGCCGCTCGCGCTCTTCGCGCACGGGGTCGGACTCGATCAGGATCGGGTACAGGTTGGCGGCGGAGACGAGCGTCCGGGTGTCCGGCGGGTTGGTGTCCGTGATGACCTCGGTCGCCTGGTCATCGCCGCTCCCCGCCGGCCGGGTGGAGGTGGACGTAACCGAGACGCGCAGGTAGGGCTCCTCGGCGCTCGTGACCAGAACCCGGGCGGAGGCCGTGTAGTCGATCGGCTCTCGCTTGGCGTGGCTCGTGACGATGCCGACGCCGACGCCGGCCGCCACGCCGACGAGGAGAATCCACCAGTGGCGACCGAGCCGCCCAGCCCACGGTTGCCCCGGCCCCCGGGACGACCGGTAGCGGCGCCAGTCGACGCCGCGCAACCGCTGGCTCAGCCGCTCGGGCAACCGGGACCACCTTCCTTCGGGACGCCTTTGCTCCACAGCTCCGTGGACACCTCCTCTTACCGTTCGCCGCCGCGGCTCCCCGTCTCACGGGGGGCTGACGGGATCTCCCCGCGACCTTCCTCTCTATATACGTGCTTCCGCGCCGGCTGTCCAGCAGCCCCGTCGCCGGGCGCGGCCGGCCCCAGCCGCGTCGCCAGGTACTCGCGGAGCTCCCCAACGAGCCGGCGGTCGGACCGCAGGCGAGCATCGATCTGAGACCCGCCGCGGGCAACCGCCGTCGCCAGCTCCTCCGGCTCCTCGACGAGGATCGCGAGACCCGCCTCTGCCATCCTGCGGCCGAACGCGAGCTGGTGATCGTCCACGGCCTCGCCGAACCGGCGCAGTCTGGGAACCACGATCGGCCGCCTGCCGGCGAGCAGCGCGGTCATGACGGAGCCCACCCCGGCGTGGGTGATCACGATGCGCGCCTCGCGCATCCGCTCCACGACCTCCGGAAACGACATGAAGGCCACGCACTCGGCACCGACCGGCCGCACCGGCGACGGGCCGTGCTGGACAACGACGACCTCCTCGCGCGCGAGATCGTCGAGCCAGCGCAGGAGGCGATCGAAGGGAGCCTCGTTCGTACCGACGGTGACGAAGATCACGGGTCGACGAAGACGCTGCCGGCGTAGCGCGAACCCCGGCACACGGGCGCTGCCAGCTCGGGCCACTGGACGTAGATCCGATCCGCCAGCGGACGGATCAGGCGGAGTGTCAAAGAGGGCCCGCCGATGCGCGCGAAGCTCTCGACGTAGACGATCCGCGCGCCGCGGAGCCTGCCGATCCACGCGAACGGAACCGCAACCCCCGCCCCGGTGGTGAGTACCACCGCGGGCCTGACGACGCGTAGGAGCCGCCAGGCGAGCCAGAGGTTTCGCAGGAGGTTGGGGATGCTCCGGTTCGTCGGACCGTGAGCGAATCGCACACGCTCGCCGGCAAGCAGCGAGCGTGCGTCGCTCTTGTCGAACGTGACCCACGAGCGCGATCGGTCTCCCCACACTTCGCGCAGCGCGACGAGCTGGAGCAGATGCCCCCCCGTCGAGCACACGAGCAGGAGCTCCGATCGGTCCTTCACCGGCTCGATCAACGCGGTACGACGCCGAAGCGGTCGAGCCGCTCCGTCGGGTCGGGTTTGCCCCTGAGCCGCCACCGCAGCTGGCGGAGCGCGGAGCGCCAGCCCACGTACTGGCGCGGGTCGACGCTCGCCGCCTGGCAGGTGACGGCGAAGGCGCGGATCAGGCTGATCCGCGCCGCGACGGTCTCCGTGCCGAATCGCTCGGCCGTGAGCGGCCGCTGGCGCAACAGGTCCTCGTCGCTCGCGACGAGGCTGTAGGGCGAGCGGGGATCGTCCATGTGCTCCTCGCGGAGGAACGGAACGTACCACCCGATCAGCCAGCCCGCGTAGGCGAGCCGCTTGCAGTACGTGATGAAGGACTCCTTCGGACCAAGCGGTCCCTGCCGCTCGACCGCCTCCCGCCGCATCAGGTAGCTCGATCCCTGCACCCAGCAGTTCTGGAGGATCCGGTGCCCACCGGGCAAGGGCCGGATCTTCCGCTCGGCGAGCTCCGGGACGTAGTCCTCCTCGCGGAACCGCCAGCAGCCGACGACCCCCAGCCCCGGGGCGTCGCGGAGCGCCTGGCGCAGCGTGGGGCCCCAGCCATCAGGGACGAGGCAATCGTCGTCCACCTTCGCGAGGAACTCGCCCCGGGCGTTCTCCCAGAGCCAGTTCGTCGGCTGCCGCAGCCGCTGGTTCTCGGCGCTGTGGTGGAACCGGTGCACACGGGCGTCGCCCGCGAACGAACGCACGAGCTCGAGCGTCTCCTCGTCGGTGCCGTTGTGCCAGAGCCACACCCGCATCGCCTCGTCGCAGCTCTCGAGCAGCCTGGTCAGGGCGAGCTGCGTGTAGCGCGGCCGGTTGAAGGTGACCATCAGGATGTCGACCGACCCGTTGCTCACACGCCGACGTCACGCCTCCCCGGAGTCGCCGCCGGCCCGGACTGGCGGCGGACGAGCCCGATCCTCGTTCGCAGCGGACGTGTCGCCGACGCGAGGCCGGAGCGGAGCGCGAGCAGGCCTCTGGCGGCCAGCGCGGCGGCGTGCTGGTGTACCGCGAGCGTCAGCTCGTCGCGCCAGCCCGGGTAGTGCTCGTCCATCACCGGGCCACAGAGGCGGGCGAACGTGGCACGCTGGCGCGGCGACCAGAGGCGCCAGCTGGTCGGCCGCCCGGAGGATGAGGCGTTCGACCGGGGCACGGCCGCGGACGCGAGCTCGGCCACGCCGAGAAAGGCGGCGAGGTCGAGGCGCCGCTCCGCGAGCTCCTCCAGCTTGACCCGCAGGAGCGGGAGGCGCCCTGAGGACGCCGCGATCACCCGGCCCGTGTACGACCAGTACCAGCAGCAGCGGCCAAACGCGTCCAGGCGCTCCCATTCGTCGGGAGCGACGTCACCGACAGCGTCGCCGGCGACGCGCGTGGTCGCCCAGCCCCTGACGACCGGCGAGCGCACCTCCGGCTCGCGGGGGTGGTACCAGCCCCGGTGGTGCATCGAGGCAACGGCGGTGCGCCCGTCCCGCAAGAGCCAGACAAGCCGCGCGTGCGGAAACGCCTCTGCCAGCGGCCCGAGGACGAAGGAGAGACGCTGGTTCGCCTCGCCGGAGAGCCGTTCGCCGCCGATCGCCTCGGGGTTGCGGGTTCGAGACAGGAGCTCGGCCATCTCCCCGGGCTCGATCCGGCCGGCCAGGTAGTCAGACACCTCCGTGAGGAGCTTCGGCTCGCGCTCGTGCTCGACCACGCAGCCCGGGGGCGCGCTCAGCAGGTCCGCGATCGTGGCGGTTCCGGAGCGGCCCGTCCCGACGATGAAGACGTGCGTTGGCCGGGCATTCGGCGGTCGCTCGCCGCCGGAAGCCGCCCGGGTCACCTGACGGCCTCCGCGGCTGCCGCGGGCCACCAGGAGGTGTCCTCGGCGTAGCCGAGCTCGACGAGGAGAGCACCGCCGACGCGCTTGAAGCTCCGCGCGTCCTCCACCGACATGTCGTGGTGCCAGCGGCCCAGCGCCGAACGGTAGATGGGGCGGGTCGCCTCGGGGTTCTGCGGGAACGCCGAGACGTCGCGAGAGACGCTGTCGAACTCGAGGACACGGTCGTCCCAGGGCTCGCCGAGGCGCTCGAGGATCCCCCGGAGGGTCGCCTCGGGCCGCAGGACGAGATCCTCGTAGCGTAGCTCCACGTAGCCGGGGTGCCCGCGGTACGCGAGGCCGGCTCGGACGTCGTTGACCCACCGCCGGGCACATTGCTCGATCGGCTTCCAGGTGCCGAGCTCCACCAGTTGCCCGTCCCGCACCGCATGACGAGGATGCGTGCGCAGCGAGCACGCGGTGTCGCGGCCGTCCCGGATCATGTGGACGAAGACCGCGCGGGGGAAGTGCTCGAAGACGAAGTCGAGGGCATGGACGTTGCGCGGCGTCTTCTCCGCCCAGCGGGTCTTCCCGCTCCGGTCGCAGCAGCGGGCGAAGAAGCGGTCGACGAACTCCGCCTGCGACGCGGCGGCGAGCCGGAGGCGCCGGATCTCCTCCGGCTGCAGGTCGAACCGCTCGGCGAGCACGGCGATGCGGCCTGCGTCGACGGGGTCGGCGAGGAAGAGGAGGCTCTCCGGGCCGCAGCAGATCCGCGGGTGGGAGTCGAGGATGACGCGCATGAGCGTCGTTCCGCTCCGGCCGCACCCCCCGACGACGATCGGCGCCGCGGTGGACGTGTACGGGCGCGCGCGCCAGCGGCGGACCCTGGCCCTGCGAATCGCCCGTCGAAGCCTTCTGTTCATGCCCCGCCTCTCACCCTAGACGGTCAATCGACGCCCGTGGGATCGCCCGGGCTCGATCAGCTCGCCCCGGAGGGCCGGTCCGGGGAGGTCCAGGGCAGCGGGCGTCCGAGCCAGGCCGCGAGCTCCGCGTTCGCCTCCGAGAAAGCCGCCGCCAGAGCGGAGCGGGTGCCGGGCGCCATTCGCGGCATGCTCCGGGTGAGGTTGAGCCGGTTGACGAGACCGGCCGCACCGCGGGCGAGCCGCGCCTCAGCGGGCCTCCGGCCCGCGCCCCACCGCGCCGCCCGCACGCCGAGGAGATGCAGGCGCATGGAGCGAGGCCGGAGTGCCCGGTTGCGCTCGGGCGGGATGCTGGTCGGGGCGATCCCGGAGTCGACTCCGACGTGCGCGAGCGCGGACGCGACGACGCCCGCCGGATCGCCGATCAGGTCGTCGAGCAGCAGAACGAGCAGCCGCTCGCGCGCGAACACCGCCTCGTAACGGCGCAACTGCTCGAGGTACCGGCCGCGACCGACGTACGCGAACCAGCGCTGTGCCCGGCTGTCCGGGGCGCTCGTCCGCTCCGCCTCGCGAGCCAGGGCCTCCTCGAAGCCGAGGTGCTCGCGGCCGCGGCGCACGTTGAACCAGTAGTGGGACCACGCGCGCGCCACGGGATCGCGGAGGATCGCGATCAGCTTCACGTCGGGCAGCACGCTGTGGATGCGCTCGGCGGTCCCAGGGACGAACAGGTAGCTCGGCGAGCTCTCGCCGCAGCGAGAGGACGCCGGCGCGCCGGCGAAGTGCTGCGCGTACTCCTCGAGCCCGGTGGCGAAGCGCCCGTCGCGATCGTCGAAGAAGTGGAGCTCCTTCGTTGCCGGGACGAAGATCCGGTCGTTGCGGTCGAGCAGCTCCCAGAGGGTCGTCGTGCCACAGCGCATCGCACCGATGCACAGGAAGTCGGGCAGGCGCGGGCGAGGCTTCAGGCCGTCCATCGCTCCCTCAGAGCGGTCGCGGCTCGGCCCACGGCGCGTCCGCGGGGTCGGGGAGCGACGGTTCCGGGGACGCCACCGGCCCACCGGCGTGGCGCCGGCGCCGGGGCAGGCGAGCCGAGCGGGCTCGGCGACGCAACCCCGCCAGCGCGGCCACCGTGGCGACGGTCGCGGTGGCCGCCGCCGCCACGAGCGCGGCCGGAGCGGGGAGCCAGGCGAAGGTCCCGGCGGCCCCAAGGCCCGTCACCACACCGAGAGCGACGAGCCCGGCCGCGGTCGGGGCGACGAACGGCGGCAGCAGCGCCTTCACCGAGATGCCGGTGAAGCGCGCGACGACGACCAGGTTCACGGGGATGAAGACCAGCGTGAAGAGGAGTGCCCGCGTCCCGGCGGTACCGAGCACCTGGCTCGCCACCGTGGCGTCGGCGAGCACGACACCGGCGGTGGCGAACGAGCCGGCGCTCGCGGCGGCGAGCGCCCACACCATCGCCGTGCGGATCTGCGGTCTGGCGACCGCGTACAGAAGCGGACCCGTGAACAGGATGATCGCCTTCCCGATCCCGACGAGAGCGAGGAGCTTGAGAGCGTCCGCGGCCTGTCTCCACTCCGAGCCGAGGGCGTCGGTGAGGTAGTCGGACAGCGCGACGACCCCGAGCATCGCCGGGACCGTCGTCAGCGCCGTCAGCCGAACGCAGGACGTGACGGCGTCCTGGAGCGCCGCGCGGTCTTGCTGCAGGCGCGAGAAGTGCGGCAGCGAGACGAGCTGAACCGGGCGCGTCACGATCGACACCAGCCCCTCGATCAGGCGATCGGCGAGGCGGTAGAGGCCGACAACCGTTGGCCCGAGGAAGAGACCGATGAGCAGCGCGTCGGAGCGGCGATTCACGAACGAGCCGAGGTTGCCGGCAAAGGCGTGGAGCGAGAACCCGAGCAGGTCGCGCGCATGACGCCGCGAGAAGCGCCGGCTCGGAACCCAGCCGCTCACCGCCCAGAGGAGGACGAGACCGACCGTGGCGGTGGCCAGCTCCTGCGCGACGAGCGCCCAGACGCCGACCCCGAGAACGGCGAGCGGGATCCCGGAGGCGGCGCCCGCCAGCGCCGCGACGTTCGTCCGCAGCGCGAGCGGCTTGAAGCGCATCTCCCGCTGAAGCTTCGCCTGCTGGACGACGACGAGACCCTGGATCGGAAGCAGGATGGACAGCACCTTGACGAGCAGCGCCAGCTCGGGCTCCCGGTTCGCGGCAGCCCAGAACCCGCTCAGACCGACGGCCAGCCCGCCGAGGGCAAGCGACCAGAGCAGGGTCATCCAGAACCCCGAGTCCAGGTGCTCGCGCTCCAGGTGCTGCCGCTGGATGAGCGCGGTCGAGATCCCCTGCTCGAGCAAGACCTGGATCAGAGCCACGTAGACCATCGCCATCGCCACCAGGCCGAAGTCGTGCGGGCCGAGGATGGCCGCAAGGGCGAACGTCGAGGCCATCCCGACCAGGCGCTGGCCGCTGTTCATCAGGAACGCCCACCTGAGCGAGACCCGGAAGCGGCGCTCGGCGTGGGCGCGCGGGCCGCCCGCGTTCATCCGCGCCCGCCAGCGCTAGCCACCCTGGAACTCGATCGCCCCGACGTCAGGGCGGCCCGCCCGCCGGTTTCCGTAGAAGTCGCGGGAGGGTGCGTACGCGGGATCGGCCTTGTTGATGAGCGACGAGCTCGCTGCCGTTGGTGCGCCGGCGCTGTCGAGCGCCGTCGGGCTCTCGCGCAGCCCTCGACAGCTGTGGCCGTCCTGCACGACGTTGGCGGCGAGCACGGCCCTGACGCAGAGCGCCTCGTTTCCCATGACTCCGAAGACGTTGTTCGCCACGACGGGTCGCTCGCCCCGCGGACGACTCTCCCAACCGGACTCGATGACGATCGCTCCGATCCGCCCCGAGAGGATCGTGTTGTTGACGATGGAGATGCGCTTCAGGAGGCCGTCGCTCAGTCGCCGCCCGCCGACGAGCTTGACCCCGAACCGGCCCGCCTCGCCGAGGAACAGGTTCGACCTGATCCTGACGTCGTGGATCGGGTTGTCGTCGTTGTCTCGCCCGGGTGCGATGAAGATGCTCGCGGCCCCGCCCTCCCGGTCGCCGAACCGGTTGCCGGTGATGACCCACGGCCCACCGCCCGTGATCTGGATGTGGTCGTTGTGCGGGCAGCTCGTGCTGAGCGCCTCGCATTCGCCGTGGATCGCCCGATCGAACGTGTTGCCCCGGATCGTCATGCCCGAGCCCCCGCGGATGAAGTCACAGGACAGGCAGTCGTGGAAGGTGTTGTCATCGACAACGACGCCCCGCGTTCTGCTCGCGGCGATGCACCGCTGCCCCGACCCGCAGTTCGTGACCTCGCTCCCCCGCACAACGAGCCCGGAAACCGTCCCGTCCGCGACCACGCCCGCTCCGACGCGCTCGTCGCGGCCGTCGATCAACACGCCCTCGATGGTGACGTCGCTCGAGTCTCCCTCGACGACGATCTCGGCGCGGACGTCGGCGGACGGGGTCACGGTGACGCCACTGAGAGTCACCCGGCGCGCGCCCACGAACCTGACGCCGTCCAGCTCGGCCGCGCGCGGGCCGGAGATGGTGATCCCCTCCCGGTTCTCGACTGTGAGGACCGGGTAGCTCCCGGCGGCCAGCTCGATCGTGTCGCCAGGCTGGGCACGCGCGAGCGCCTCGGCGAACGAGGCAGCGTCGGAAGCCGTGAGGACGTCCCCGGCCGCCGGCGCGCTCGACGAGGCCGCCGCCACCTCGCGGGCGTCAGTCCGCTCGCCGCCTTCCCCCCCGAAGCCGATGATGGCGCCCAGCATGCCGAACGCGACGACCCCGGATGCGACGACTCCGACCATGGCTCGGCTGTGCTCACGAAGGAGGCGGGAGAGCGGCTTGCGCACGCCTCCGGCTGAGTGTAGTCGAAAACGCCCTGGCCAACGGGCCGCGCGCCGGTGCCCGCGACCGCATCGAACGCACCCCTTACAGACTCCTTACGCCTGCGGCCGCCAGTTTACGCCCGCGTCGGGATCTGACCTTGTAGAGGAGCGAAGAGATAGGAGGTGCTATTGAGTACGAGAGCGAAGTCCCAGAGCCCGACGCCGCAGCGCCGGCGCCTCGGGCGTATCCCCGGGCGCATGCGCCCCGTCACGGTGGCGGTGCTTGCGACGCTGTTCGGTGCCCTCGCGATCCCGTCGGCGAGCGGCGCCGAGAGCGCTCCCGAGAGCCTCACCCGGCCGACCATCTCCGGGTCACTGACAGAGGGGGCGCTGCTGACCGCGGCGCCGGGCACGTGGAGCGGCGCGTCCCCGATCTCGTTCAGCTACCAGTGGCTGCGCTGCCGCGGCGACTGCTACACGATTGCCGGCGCCACGGGCCCGATCTACCAACTCGTCGACGCCGACGTCAACCGCGAGCTTCGCGTCCGCGTGACGGCGACGAACGCCTACGGCTCCGACTCGGCGCGGTCCAGCCGCACGAGGGCGGTGAGGGCCGGCACCTCGACCCCCGACCCGACTCCTCCGCCCGGACCGGGGCAGGCGCCGGGGGAGCCGGACCCGACCCCGCCGTCCGGCCAGTCGGTCGTCGTCACCGACCGGAGCTGGACGTGCAGCGGACCGGTGAACCTCGACCTCGTCAAGGTGACCATCCGGGCCGGTGCCTCCGCGAACAACGCCGTGTTTCTCAAGTCGGGATGCACCGGCCGGATCGGCCGGATCGAGATCGACCAGTGGCGGGAGGACGGGATCAAGGTCCACGGCGGGTCACACGACCTCGTCATCGGCGGCGGCTACATCGCCTGTCACGCCAGGGCGGGGAGCGTGCACCAGGACGGGATCCAGGTTCACGCGGGAGCCCGGATCGTCTTCCAGAACCTCCGCATCGACTGTCCGACCTCGCCGAACGCCGCTCTGTTCTTCAGCGCCGGGGAGCACATGCCGACGGACGTCGTCTGCGACGGCTGCTACCTCCTCCCGGCCAACTCGACGGTGAACATCAAGGTGTCGCTCCGCTCCGGCATCCGCAACTCTGTCGTCTGCCAGGGCCGAGCCGGCCAGGCCATCCGCATCCAGGACGGAGCCGTCCAGCCCGTCAACCAGAGCAACACGCTGCTCGCGCGGGGCGACCCGCGCTGCACGAGCGGCGCGTAGGCGGCACGCGCTGCCGGGGTTCCCCGGGGCCCCGCTCCTACGCGAGCGGGGCCCCGGCGCGGTCGAGCAGCCAGTGGATCTCGCGGCCGACATCGGTCGCGGAGGCGATCGCAAGCTCGAGCCCGCGAGGCCAGAGCGAGAGACGCAGCTTCCCGCGCACGCCGGCCGGCTCGAAGCGCAGCCAGGCGAGGGGCGCCTGCGGCGTGGCCCGCCGGGCGGCGCCCGCAAGGGCGAGTTTGAGCCGCGCGGCATCCGCGGGACCGAGGTACTGCTGGAGGTAGGAGTGGTAGACAACGGTCGCCACCCCGGGCGCGGGACGACGAAGCTCCTTCGCGAGCCAGCGGGGCGCAGAATCCCGCTCCAGGCGTACGGGTACACGGCCCGCCACCTGAAGCGCGCCCTCGAGGCGTCCGAACCGCTCCACCTGATCCGCCCAGAGGTAGGACTTGAGAGTGAGGACGCCCTCGGGAGAGGTCGCGTCCACCGGAGCCAGGTCGCAGCCGCTGCGCTCGGTCACGACGGCCTCGGCGCCGATCAACGGGCGGTCGCGAAGGGCTGGCTCGTCGAGGTGGACCGGCGACTCCGGATCGCCGAACACCGCCGCGCCCGAACCGTACCGGTAGTGGTCCCAGCGGAGGTTGAGACCGGCGCTCGCGCCGAGCTCGAGCAGCCGCAGGGGGAGAGCCGTCTCCCTGGCCACGAGGAGAAACCCGCTGGCGAGAACGGCGCAACGCCCCACCTCGTTCGTCTGCACGGGGTGCGAGACCAGCTCGCGCAGGACGGTGGTGCTCGCCCTGACCTCGTCGCGAAACGCGGGCCAGACTCCGTCGGGGACGTCCGGCGGGGTGGTCGCCACCCCGGTCACCGAAGGGTAATACGGCGCCAGCGCCGGGGCCCGCCCGCACAGGACCAGCCGGTGAACGGCGCCCATGAGGCGAAGGGGCGCGCTCCCCCAGGGACGCTCGTGGCCGCGCACGACTGCCCAGCACGGCCCTCCTGCCTCGATGTCGGCTGCGGCGCCACGCAGGAGCCTGTGGTAGAGGGGCGAGCCCGTCAGCAGGCAATGCTCGGCCATCCGGCGGAAGGTCCGGGCAACGTACGCCCGCTGCCGGCGCTCCGGCAGCGCTCCGTAGGCGAGGACCTTCGCCCTCCGGGCGAGCGCTCGCTCGATGCCGCTCCGGGGTCTCCCCACTGGCCTAGCCGGCGGCCGGCACCAGCACTCGCTGCCTGAGGATCTGCGTGTTGTCGGCGGTGTCCTCGAACACGAGCTTCAGTGTCGCCTTCCCGCCCTTGGCCCGGGACGCCAGGGGCAAGCGCAAGCTACGCCGCCCCGCCCGGAGGATCTCCCGCTCCTCCGCCAGGACCGTGCTCCCACGCAGGAGGCTGGCGGTGACCCTGACCCTCTCCCCGAGCGTCAGCTTGACGACGAGCGTGCGCCGGCTGCCGCTGGACGAGAATCGCGCGCTTCTCAGGGTTGCCTCCACCACCTCGTCGGGGCGGCAGCGGTCGCTGTTCGGGCACACCCGCAGCGTCTCCACCGTCGGAAGCGCGGCCCCCGACTCGCGGCGCACCGCGAGCAGGGTGGACGAGGTGTTGTTCTCGAGCGACGACTCGTGGACGAGTCCCGCCACGTTAGCTCGGAGCACGAGCACGTACTCACCATCCGGAAGCGAGGTGATGTCCACGAGCTGCCCGCTCTGGTTCTTGACATGCCGGTTCCCGTAGCCGACCGAAAGTCCCTCCTGGACGGTGAGGGCATTGCGCTCGCCGCTGCCGCAGCCGTCGTAGACGGCCGCCGCCGGCTCTCCCGGCAGGAGCGCCGTCGTGTCCAGATCGACATCGTCCTGGAGGCAGAACCCGACCGCCGGGCTCGTGCCCACGATCGCGTCATCGTCGACGCGACGCAGCTCGTAGGAGAGGTATCCGGGACCGAACCCCCAGCGGCGTCGCTCCAGGTCGTACGTGAGCGTGCCAACTGTCGGCACCGTTCGGGTGCTCCCGTCGGCGAGCTGGATCAGCTGGTCGGCGGTCATGGCCGGCTGGCTCAGGCCGTCACGATGGCCCGAGAGCACGAGCGGGCCCGTGCCGGTGTTCTCGACCGTGAC
>WBZR01002124.1_pt1 | contig 14315 bp, 18 predicted proteins | sample 5204231 | NCBI WGS metagenome assembly WBZR01 (sample SAMN12412403, study PRJNA552823) | activated sludge metagenome | isolation source: activated sludge from anammox sidestream of wastewater treatment plant... | place: USA: Virginia | collected 2017-08 | reverse complement strand
GTCGATGATCGAGGCGGGCATCCTGCTCGGGCTCTCCCGCGAGACGTCGACCGACCTCGTCGTGCAGACGATGCTCGGCACCGCGAAGCTCCTGCGCGACGAGAAGATGCATCCGGTCGAGCTGCGGGAATCCGTCACCTCGCCCGGAGGGACGACGATCGCTGCGATCCGCGAGCTCGAGCAGGCCGGCGTGCGGGCGGCGTTCCTGAACGCGATCCAGGCTGCGATGAGCCGCGCGCGGGAGCTCGCGCGGGAAACGGAGTAGCCGCCCCGGACCGGCCACCCGGGCGGCTGCCCGCCGGCGGCCGGCGTCTATCCTGGGAAGCGGCATGGACGCCCGAGCCGCCGCGCCCGCACTCGCGCAGCTCCCGAACGCCCTCACGATCGCGCGCTTCGCGCTCATCCCGGCGTTCGTCGTGCTGGTCGAGCGCTCCGACCACGGGCACAGCCTGGCCGCCGCGCTCGTCTTCGGGGTCGCGGCGCTGACCGACCAGGTCGACGGGTACCTCGCGCGCCGCTGGCGCGTCGAGTCCGAGTTCGGGAAGTACGCGGATCCGCTCGCCGACCGCCTCATGATCGACGCCGCGATCGTCCTATTGTGGCTCGACGGGCGGCTCCCCTGGATCGCGCTCGCGGTGATCCTCGTCCGCGACGTCGTGCTGGTCGGCGGCTCCCGTTTCGCGGTCCGGCGCGGCTACCGCTTCGACGTCACCGTGCTCGGCAAGGCGGCCACCTGGCTGCTCTACGCGGCGTTGTTCTGCGTGCTCCTGACGGAACGGGGGGCCGACTGGCCGCTCGGGCTCTTCTGGGGCGGGCTCGGGCTCGCGGCGGTGGCCGGGCTCGACTACGTGGTTCGCGCGCGCCGGGTGATCCGGTGAAAGCCGTCGTCATGGCGGGTGGCGCGGGCACGCGCCTACGGCCGCTCACCTCGAACCAGCCCAAGCCGATGGTTCCGATCGTCGGGCGGCCGTGCCTGGAGCACATCGTCGAGTTGCTCGGGCAGCACGGCTTCGACGAGATCATCATTACCGCCGCCTTCATGCCGCAGGCGATCCGCAGCTACTTCGGAGCGGGGGAGAGCCACGGCAGCACGATTCAGTACTCGGTCGAGGAGGCGCCGGCGGGGACGGCAGGGTCGGTCCTGCTCGCCGCGGATCAGCTCGACGACACGTTCCTCGTCATCTCCGGCGACGCGCTCTGCGACGTCGATCTCGGCGGGCTCGTTCGCTTCCACCGCGAGCGGCGGGCGTCCGTCACGATCGGGCTGAAGAGCGTCGACAATCCGCTCGAGTTCGGGATCGTCGTCACCGACGAGGACGGCCGGGTCGAGCGCTTCCTGGAGAAGCCCTCCTGGGGCCAGGTCTTCTCCGACACGATCAACACCGGCATCTACGTGCTCGAGCCGGAGGTGCTTCGCCACGTCCCCGCCGACCGTCCCTACGACTTCTCCCGCGAGCTGTTCCCGCTGCTGCTCGAGATGGGCAGGCCGCTCTACGGTCTCGTCCTCGACGGCTACTGGCTCGACATCGGCAACCTCGACCAGTTCCGCCAGGCGAACTTCGACGCCCTCGACGAGCGCGTGCGCCTCACCATCCCCGGCATCCGCCTGCGCGGGAACGTCTGGCTGGGCGACGGCGTCGAGCTCGAGGAGCTCGAGCGGGTCGAGGGGCCCGCGTTCATCGGCAACCACTGCCGGATCTCCGCGGATGCCCGGGTCGGCCCCTACGCCGTGCTCGGCAATGGCGTCACGCTGCGCGAGCACGCCGTCGTCACGCGCTCGGTGATCGACGCGCGAACGTACCTCGGGCGCAGCGCCCGCGTCGAGGGGGCGATCGTCGGGCGCTCCTGCGACGTTCGCTCCCACGCGCGCGTTCACGAGGGCGCGGCGATCGGCGATGAGTGCACGCTCGGACCCGAGAGCGTCGTCATGCCCGGCGTGCGGATCTACCCGTTCAAGGAGGTCGAGTCCGGCACGGTCGTCGACCGCAACCTGATCTGGGAGGCGCGCGCCGGCTCGCGGCTACGCGGGGGCGCGCCGATCACGGGCCTCGTCAACGTCGACCTGACACCCGAGACGGCCCTGCGGCTGGGTATGGCTCTCGGCACCGCGCTCGACCGTGATGCCAAGGTCGTCGCCAGCCGCGCGCCCCAGCCCGCCTGCCGCCTGATCAAGCGTGCCCTGATCACCGGGATCGCTTCGACGGGCGTCCATGTCGAAGACCTGCGCGTGATGCCGGCAGCGGTGAGCCGCCACGCGCTCAAGACCGGCGGCCTCAGCCTCAGCGCCGGCGTGCATGTGCGGCCGAGCGTCACCGATCCGGAGGCCGTCCAGATCCAGCTGTTCGAGCCACCTGGCATCGAGCTCGCGCCCGAGCTCGAGCAGGAGCTCGACAGGCACTTCTCGCGGCAGGAGTTCCGTCGCGCCTCGTTCGCCGATCTCGGCGAGCTCACGTACCCGGCGCGCGCCGCCGAGAGCTACGCGGCCGACCTCCTGCGGACGCTCGACGTCGGGGCGATCAGGAAGCGGGGGTTTCGGATCGCCGTCGACTACTCCCACTCGTCCGCGTCACTGATCCTGCCGCTCGTGCTCGGCGAGCTCGACGTCGAGGCGATCTCGGCGCATGCCTACGTGACAGGTCGCGGTGGCGCCGGAACTGCGGCCGCCCGGGCGGCGTCGCTCGAGCAGGCGAGACGGCTCGTCGCCGCGCTCGGAGCTGACCTCGGGGTCGTCATCGACGAGCCGGCCGAGCGCCTCTACCTCGTCGATGACCGCGCCGAGGAGATCCCCGTCGAGCAGGTGCTGCTCCTGCTCGTGTCGCTGCTCGGCCGTGACGGCGCGACCGGCTCCGTCGCCGTGCCCGCCACGGCGACGAGCCTCGTCGAGCGGGTGCTCGAGGACAGCGGCTTGACCGTGCGCCGGATCCCGGCCTCGCTCGCGGCGCTGACGCGGGCTGCGGCAGAGGAGGGCACGGTGTTCGCGGGCGCCCCGACCGGCGGCTTCGTCTTCCCGGGCTTCCTGCCGGCCTACGACGCGGTCGCGAGCCTCGCGAACGTGCTCGAGCTGCTCGCGCCGTGCGAGCGGCCCTTGTCGGAGCTCGTCGCCGCGCTGCCTCGTCCGGCGGTCGTGCACAGGGAGCTGCGCTGCCCCTGGGCGCTCAAGGGGACGGTCATGCGCGTCCTCGCCGAGCGCCTCCGCGACCGCCCGACCGACGCGCTCGACGGGCTCAAGGTCTTCGCGGACGACGGCTGGGCCCAGGTGATCCCGGACCCGGGCGAGCCGATCGTCCACCTCTACGCGGAGGGTGACACCGAGGCGGATGCGGGGCGGCTCGAGGCCGAGCTGCGCGCGCTCGTCGAGGACGTTCTCGCCGCAGAGGCCCCCGCGAGCTCACGGGGAGAACCCTCAAGTCGAGGTTGAAGGGCGGACGGTCTTCTGCTTCACTGTGAGGGGACGACCCCGTCGCCGACCAGACAGGAGCCCTCGTGGAAGCCCTTCCCGACCTCGCCACGCTATCCGATGCCGAGCTCAAGGAGCTGATCCGAGCGCTGCTCTCGGAGGAGCAGGAGGTTTCGTATCGCCGCCGCCTGCTGCACGGCAAGATCGACATCCTCCGCGCCGAGCTCGTGCTGCGCCTGCAGAAGACGGTCGCGAGCGGCAAGAGCCCGCTGACCGAGGCCGATCTCGGCAAGCTGACCGAGATTCTCTCCGTCAAGGCGGCTCCCCGGATCTCCGAGGAGGAGCTCGAGGCGCTCGGCGGGAGCTAGGGTGCACGTCCACTGCCCCGAGTGCGGGTTCCAGAACCTGGAGGCCGCGAAGTACTGCGAGAAATGCGGCGCGCTCCTGATCCCCGACGACGGGGGCGAGACGACGATGTCGTTCTCGCCCGGGGAGACGGTCGAGGACGTCTTGGCAGCGCTGCCCGAGCTCGGGCCCGGCCGGGTCGGCGTCGTCGTTCGGCTTGGCGGGGGCAGGGCGGGGGAGACGTACGCGCTCGAGCGCGATCTCCTCACGATCGGCCGCCATCCGGACTGCGACATCTTCCTCGACGACGTGACCGTCTCGCGGCGGCACGCACGCCTCGTGCGCCGCGGCAGCGGCTACGCGATCGAGGACGAAGGCAGCCTGAACGGAACCTTCGTCAACCGTCGCCGCGTCGACTCGCAACTGCTCGAGGACGGCGACGAGGTGCAGATCGGCAAGTACAAGCTCACGTTCCTGACCCGGTAGATGGCAACGGCATCCACGACCAAGAGCGAGCGTCCCCTCACGATCGGCGCGGTCTGCCGGCGCCTCGGCGAGGAGTTCCCCGAGATCTCGATCTCGAAGATCCGCTACCTCGAGGATCAGGGGCTGCTCGCGCCGCGGCGGACGCGGGGTGGCTACCGGCTCTACACGGAGAGCGACATCGAGCAGCTCCGCACGGTGCTGCGGCTCCAGCGCGACGAGTTCCTGCCCCTGCGCGTGATCCGCGACGAGCTGACGGCGCCGGGTCGCGGCAAGCGGGATCGGCGCAAGAGCACCACCCGCACCGGGATCAGGTCACGCCTCGAGGTGCCGCTCGTCGAGCTCGAGGAGCTGTGCGAGCGCGCAGGGGTCGAGCCCGGCTTCGTCGGCGAGCTCGAGGCGTACGACCTGATCGAGCCCGAGCGCGACGACACCGGAGGTCGCCGCTACCCGGAGACCGACGCCGAGATCGCGGCGGCGTGCTGGCGACTCGCCCGCTACGGAATCGCGCCGCGGAACCTCCAGAAGCTCCGGCGGGCCGCCGACAACGCCGTGGCCGACATCACGAACGTCGTGGCGCCCGCGCTGCGCTCGCGCAACCCGGAGCGGCGCCAGGCCGGTCTCGACGACCTGGAGACACTCGCGGGGTTGTCGCTCGAACTCGCTCAGCTTCTGTTCTGGCGCGCCGTGCGCTCCCTCGCGCGCCCGTGACGGTCGATCTTCGCACCAGGATCCGGGAGATCCCGGACTACCCGCGCCCCGGGATCGCCTTCAAGGACGTGATGCCGCTGTTCGCCGACGGCGAGGCGCTCCGCGCTGCCGTCGAGCGGCTCGCCGGGTTCGCGGAGCCCCGCCGGCCCGAGCTCGTGCTCGGCGCCGAGGCGCGCGGCTTCATCCTCGGCGGGGCGCTCGCCTACCGCCTCGGCGCGGGCTTCGTCGCGGCGCGCAAGCCCGGCAAGCTCCCCCGAAGCACGGTCTCCGTGCGTTACGCGCTCGAGTACGGCGTCGACACGCTCGAGCTGCACGAGGACGCGATCCCGCCCGGCACCCGCGTCCTCGTCCACGACGACCTGCTCGCTACCGGGGGCACCGCCCGGGCCAAGGTCGAGCTCGTCGAGCGGCTGGGTGGGACGGTCGTCGGCGTCGCGTTCCTCGTCGAGCTCGCGTTCCTCGGCGGCCGCCGGCAGCTCGCCGGACACGACGTGTTCGCGGCGATCACCTTCGACTGACGCGCATCCAGCCGCCGCGTGCGGCACACTTCGAGCGAAGGTGTACGACGGGTTGACGGCGCGCTACACGTTCCGCTGCCCGGCCCAGAACGAGGCCCGGGTGCGGCTCTCCGCGTTCCGGACGCTCGAGCGTCTGCCGGGAGCCGGGCATCCGGCGGTGTTCGAGGTACGGTTCTCCTGCTCGTGCGGCGGTGACCACACCGGCCTCGTCCCGCACGACGAGCTCGACTGGGCGCCCCTCGGAGCGGGCACCGTTGCCGCGTTCCTGAACGTGATGACGGGCCGGCTCGAGCCGGCGGCGGCCGACCTCGCCGATCATGCGGCGGCGAGGATCAAAGGCGGCGCCTGGCCGTGGAGCCTCTTCTGCTACGCGGAGGGGCGGCCGCAGCCGGTGTTTCCCTCAACGTTCAGACTCCTGGCGCCGGAGCCGCGCGGTGCGATCGTCGCGGCGCGCTGCCCCTCCTGCCAGCGAACGTCGGTGAACCTCGTCTCGGTCGAGCACGTCGACGTGCCCTTCTACTCGGACCCGGAGGTCGGCGTGGTCGAGCATCTGTTCACGCGGGACGGCGAGGAGAGTCTCGCTGCGCTTGCCGGCGAGCTCGCCGCGGGGCGCTTCGAGGCTGTGCCGCGGCGCTTGGCCGCGTAAGCGCCCGCCCCCGTTCCCTCGCGCCAGGGATCACGGGCCCGACCGGACGGCGTCGATGTCTGTCGGGATGCGGCCATGGCAGACCAGGTGAAAGGCTCCCGCAGGCGCCGCCGCGGCAGCGCCCTCTTGATCCAGCACTGCGCACGACTCGACGTCCTCGTCGCCTGCGAGGGGGCGGGTGGCGTCGCACGGCTCGAGCTGGAGCTCGGCCGGGAGCTCGCGACAGTGCTGCTGCGCGCCCTCACGGGCGACCATGGCCGGCGGCGAGAGAGCCTGCTCTACTGAGCGCGGCGGCCCGGCGCGTCCGCGCCGAAGAGCATGTTCGCGAAGTAGATGACGAACCCGGACGCGATCGAGACGATCAGCGAGGTCGCGAGCGAGATCGAGATCGAGAGCATGCCGATGAAGACGAACCCGCCCAGGGCGAGCGCCCAGAGGAAGGAGACGACGCCGGCGCCGAGAGCGGGGAGGCGGGGAGGCTGAGGCATTGCGCTGAGCTTAACGCACCGGCGGCGCGACGTCCCGGGGAACCGTTCGGGACCAAGAGTTCGCCGAGCCGGTTGCGCTTTCGTCCACTCCACCGGCCGGCATTCCGCTGCCGCGTACTGCTGCCCGGTGAGGCTTCGACCTACTCGCGCCCCGTGCTCGGCGCAATCCGGACGTTAGGTCATTCCCGGCCATGTTGCAAGCGGGCGGTAGCGAGGAAGTTCGCAAATTGCGTAGAAATACTTGCCCACAGATATCTCCACAGGTAATTCCCGAAGATTGGGGATTCTGGGGAGAAATCCACCGTTAGCCGGGTGCCAGCGCTCCGACCGTATACACGGCGTTCGGGTTCCAGAGCAGGTAGCCGGCCGCGCGCGCGCGCCGCGCCGCGTCCACCTGGAGCGCGATCTCCTCGAGCGTGTAGCCGTAGAAGTCCTGCAGCCAGGGGACGATCCTGGTCGCCGTGCCTTCGAGCTGGCGCTTGAAGTCGAGCAGGGAGTAGCTGACGGTCACGCCGGGCTGGCCGGAGGGGTCGGCCAGGTTGTACTCGCCCGAGCCGTAGTGGGAGGGGTACACCATCGGGTAGATCGCATCGAGATACTCGGCCATCGCGCTGGGACGCTGGCCGATGCCGAGCTCGCGGGTGGCGGCCAGGCCGAAGACAGCGGCGGAGACGCGGACGCCGAGCGGCTCGAGTCGCTCGCGGGCGTAGGCGAGGAAGTCCGCGATCACCCGCCAGCGCGGCACGTCGAGTCGGGTGGAGTAGACGGCGTCGCCGACGCTGCCATCGCTCGGGAAGCGAACGTAGTCGAACATGATCTCGTCGAAGCCGGCCCGGGCTGCGGCGGCCGCGATGTCGACGTTGTACCGCCACACGCGCTCGTCGTAGGGGTTCGTCCAGCCGAGACCTTGATCGTTCGTCCAGATTCCGCCGCCTCGGCTTCGGATCGCGAGCTCGGGGCTCCCGGAGGCGAGCCGGGGATCCTCGAAGACGACGACCCGCCCGATCAGGTAGAGGCCGGCATCGTGAACCTGGCGGGCGATCGCGGTGCCGTTGTAGTAGCCCTGGACGGCCCCGACCTTGCGGGCAAGGGGCACGCCGGGGGAGCCGAGCCCGACCTCGCCGTTCTCGTCCTTGACGTCGATCTGGATCGCGGTCATGCCGTCGTCGGCGAGCGCGAGGTACTCGTCGAGCTTCCCGTCGATCGAGAGCAGCGGCATGGTCACGTGGACGCCGCGGATCTCGGCGGGCAGGCGCCGCGGCTGGGCAGCCGGGGCCGCGCCGGTCTCGGGCGCCTGCGCCGAGCTCGTCGCCGGGCGCTCGGCGGGCGTGCCGTCGTCGCCCGAGATGAAGCGGGCGTTGAGGACGAGCGCGACCGTACCACCGAGCACCAGGACGACCACCGCCAGGCGCCGGAGCCCGCGGCGACGGCGCGCGCGACGACGCCGTTCGCGGAAGCGCTCGCCGGGATCGATCCGGCCGGGATAGACAGGCGGATCGCTAGACACGAGGTATGCACGGTACGCGCTCGGTGCGCGTTTGGCAAGGGGCTGTGGAGAAGTCGGGGCTGTGGAGAACGGCTCCGATCAGCGCTCCGCGCCGAGGGGCGGGCCGGGAGCGCCGCCGGGCTCCGGTCGACTTGACATAACGCGGGTTATCGTGCGTCGCGAGCTCGTGCGGGGCGGTCATCGGCACGACCGCCCAGCCTACGCGATCCGGGCCGCCGGCGCCTCCCCGACTGCGGGGGTGTTCAAGCGCTTGAGCCCCTGCTAAGGTGAGTGGCGGCCACAGCCGGGGCCCGCGGCGCCAGCGCCGCTGGCCTCGGGGTGTTGCACGCTGCCGTCTGATGTGAGAGAAAGAGAGCCGATGGCCGAAGAGACCACTCTCCAGTTCCCGCAGACCGAGGAGTTGCACCTGCTGCTCGAGGCCGCCGAGGCGACCGGCGTCATCGATCGCGCCGAGATCCTGGAGGCACTCGAGCACGTCGAGCTCGAGACGCTCGACATCGAGGCGCTCCTGCGGGAGCTCGAGGATCGTGGCATCGAGGTGGTCGACCGCCGCGACGCCACCGACCAGGTCGAGGCGACCACCCCGTCGAAGGTGCACGACTCGTTCGAGGCGGGCGTGGAGACGACGACGGATGCCCTCCAGCTCTTCCTGCGCGAGATCGGCCGCCACCCGCTGCTGACCGCCGCCGACGAGGTCGAGCTCGCGAAGCGGATCGAGCGCGGCGACCTCGCCGCGAAGCAGCGGATGATCGAGTCGAACCTGCGCCTGGTCGTTTCGATCGCGAAGAACTACCGCAACCAGGGTCTGCCGTTCCTCGACCTGATCCAGGAGGGCATGTTCGGTCTGATCAGGGCGGTCGAGAAGTTCGAGTGGCAGCGCGGCCTCAAGTTCTCGACGTACGCGACCTGGTGGATCCGCCAGGCGGTCCAGCGGGCCGTCGCCGACAAGGCGCGGACGATCCGGATGCCGGTTCACGTGGTCGAGCGGATGCAGAAGATGCACCAGGCCGAGCGGCGGCTGTGGATGCAGCTCGCGCGCGAGCCCACGCTCGAGGAGATCGCCGAGGAGGCGGGCCTGCCTCTCCAGCAGGCGACCGAGGTGCGGGCGGCTGCGCGGACGTCGACGAGCCTCGACCAGCCGATCGGCGAGGACGAGGACGCGGTCTTCGGCGACCTCGTTCCCGGCGACGGGCCTCTCCCCGAGGAGGAGGCGGAGCGACGTCTTCGCAACGAGGCGCTCGAGCGAGCGCTCGAGGCTCTGCCGGCCCGCGACCGGCGCGTGCTCGAGCTCCGCTACGGGCTGCGCGGCTGGGAGCCGCACACGCTCGAGCAGATCGGCAAGCGCCTGGGGATGACCCGCGAGCGGGTCCGGCAGATCGAGGTCGAGTCGCTGAACCGGCTCGCGTCGCTGCGCGAGATCGACGGCGTCGCGACCGCCTAGCGCCGCCTCGGATCACTCGGCTCGCAGGTAGAGCTTGAGAGCGGGAGCCTCCGCCTGGAGCTCCCGGAATGCGTTGGCCTCGAGCTGGCGCACCCGCTCGCGCGTGACGCCGAGCAGCTTGCCGACCTCCTCGAGCGAGCGGGGGCGCTCGCCGGTGAGGCCGTAGCGCAGCTCGAGTACCTGGCGCATCCGCTCGGTGAGGTGTCCGAGCGCCGCCCTGACCTCCTCCTCGCGCAGGTGCTCGGCGGTGACGGCCTCCGGCAATGGCGCCCGGCTGTCCTCGAGCAGGTCCGCGTACATGGAGTCGCCCTCGCCGATCGGCGCTTCGAGGCTGATCGGCTCCTCGACCAGCTCGAGGAGCTGCGTCACGCGCTCGGGCTCGAGGCCCGCCTGCGCCGCGATCTCCTCGGCCGTGGGATCGCGAACCAGCTTCTGGGCGAGCAGGCGGCGGGCTTTCTGGGCCTTGCGCACCTGAGCGACCACGTGGATCGGGAGGCGGATCGTCCGCCCCTGGTCGGCGATCGCGCGTGTGATCGCCTGGCGGATCCACCAGGTCGCGTACGTGGAGAGCTTGAAGCCGCGGCGGTGATCGAACTTCTCGACGGCGCGAATCAGGCCCAGGTTCCCCTCCTGGATCAGGTCGAGCAGCGGCACGCCGGAGCTCATGTACGGGCGGGCGATCGACATCACGAGGCGCAGGTTCGCCTCGATCAGCCTGCGCTTCGCCTCCTCGTCGCCCTCGTCCTTGCGGCGCGCGAGCGCGCGCTCCTGGGCCGCCGTCAGGAGCGGGCCGCCGCCGATCTGGCGCACGTAGAGCTTGAGCGGGTCCTGCGTGTCTCCGGGCTCGGCCAGGGAGGTCGCGCGGGTGCCCTCGGCGGCATCATCGGAGCGCTCGTCATCGTCGTCGTCCTCGTCGGAGCTCTCACCGGGGACGAGGGCGAGCCGGGATTCAGGCTCGTCGCCGCCGGCCCGGGTGGCGTCTGGAAGCGGATGGTGTCCCACGGCCCCATCATCGGCAGCCGGGAACCTCCGCTTGAGGGATGTCGGGACTGCGAACGGTGCCGTCCTCCTCGACGTGGGCGCCGCCGGCGACGAGGCGCTCGCGGATCAGGAACTGGAGCGCCGACCAGGCACCCCGTCCGCCTTCGAGAGCCCGGTAGACCTGCCACTCGGTCAGGAGCGAGGGGTCCTCCGCCCGCGCGCGGGCCCAGTCGCCGAACCGCGGCAGGTGCCCCAGAGAGAGAGCGATCCGGGCGCCCTGCTCCACGGCCCGCTCGAGCCTCTCCTCCCCCACGGGTACATCGAAGCCAGCCTCGCGCAGCGCGGCCTTGAGCGAGCCGAACGTGTGCCAGTACAGGGACTTGGAGGGCATCCGCCCCCGGCGCGCCTCGAGGTCGCGGGAGGTCGGAGCTCGCCCGAGCTCCTCGCCCAGCTCGCGCAGGAGCCGCAGGAGATCGGCCCTGGTCGTGAAGCGTCGCGGGACGAGCCCGGCCTGGCGCTTGGCCGCATTCCAGCTTCCGAAGCGGTCGACCACCGTCTGCGAGTGCAACGGCGTGTCGGTATCCGCGTCGAACTCGCGCATCGTCGGCGAGCGCCCGAGCCTCCGTGCGCAGGCCCGGAGCTCGGCCAGGATCTGGCTGTCGGTGTAGCGGCGGCGCAGTCCGGCCCGGAACGCGGCGAGGGCCTCCTCGTCGATTCGCGCGAGCGCCGCCTGCTGCTTGCGTTCCATCCCCGACCACAAGAAGGATAGATCACCCTGGCCCTAGTGCAAATAGCCGAGGGCTGTGAGCAGCTCGCCTGCCTCCTCCTCCACCTCGGCGAGCTCGCCACGCGAGAGCTCGTGGCGGTACCTGCCGATCGACGTGTCTCGCACCGCTCCCAGGGCCCGCTCGAGCGGCCCGGCGGGCTCGCCGAGAAACGCCGCTACCGCCCCGGCCACGCTGCCCGGATCGGCCGCGAGGCACTCGTAGCGAAGCTCGAGCGACCGGTGGCCGAGCGCGCGAGCAGCCTCGACGTAGCGGCGCCAGGCCCAGGCGGCGCGGCGAATGTCGCTCGCCCGCTCGAACTCGGCCCCGCGCTCGGGCTCGACCCAGAAGCGGGCGGCCGCCCCGTAGGGCAGGCCGGCGTCGTCGCGGCCGCTCCGGCCCGCGCTGAGCCAGCCTCGCTCGACGAGCGAGCAGGCGACGTCCCGCCCGTCCCGGACGATGTGCAGGAACCGCGCCTCGGGGAACGCGAGCGCCGCCGCGGCGCCGACGAACCCGACCTCGGGTGTCTGCTCGACCGCGCGCAGCCCACCCGCGAGCCCGAGCCGGCGCGTGCGCCCCAGCATCCGCCGGACCACGGGCGCCGCGGCGGCGGGCGCCATCCGGGCGAGCGCGGGGATGGCCGCCTTCAGCGTGGCCACCTCGCCGAGGTCGACGAAACCCGGGCAGCCGCCGACGGCGCCGGCGAGGAACGTGGTCCCGGAGCGGGGGCTGCCGACGACAAAGACGATCCGCTCATCGAGCGGCGCCAGCGCGCCCCGGAGCGACGGGGTCCTGCCTCGCAACGCGCGGCGGGCGGCGCGCAGCTCGTTCGCCGCGGAGCGGAGCGGTTGGGCCACGCCGGTATCGTTCCATGCCCGTGCGCGTCCGAGTCGCACATCTGTACCCCGAGCATCTGAACATCTACGCCGACCGCGGCAACATTGCCGTGCTCGAGCGGCGCGCGGCCTGGCGGGGGATCGGCTTCGAGTACCTCCCGGTCGGGCTCGGCGCTGCGGTACCCGGCGGCGTCGATCTGGTCTACATCGGGGGCGGACAGGACCGCGAGCAGGCGCTCGTGGCCGCCGATCTGGCCGCGAAGGGTGCCGCCCTGGCCGATGCGGTCGCGTCCGGGGCGGCGCTGCTCGCCGTCTGCGGCGGCTACCAGCTGCTCGGGCGTTTCTACCGCGATCGCGGCGGCGTCGAGCTTCGGGGAGTGGGTCTCCTCCCCCACTTCACCGTGGCGGGCGAGCGGCGGATGATCGGGGACATCCTGCTCGAGTGCGAGCTCGACGGGGGCGAGCGGCGGACGATCGCCGGCTTCGAGAACCACGCCGGGCGGACGTTCCTGGACGACGGCGCGCTGCCGCTCGGGCGGGTCGTCCGCGGATTCGGCAACAACGGCGAGGACGGTGGCGAGGGATGCCGCGCGGGACGCGTCGTCGGGACGTACCTGCACGGGCCGCTCTTGCCCCGCAACCCGTGGTTGGCCGACTGGCTCCTGCGCGAGGCGCTGACGCACGCGCTGGGGGCGCCGCCCGAGCTCGTCTCCCTGGAGGACGGGCTCGAGGCCGCGGCGCACTCGGTCGCGGCCGGCCGGGCGCGGGCGCGCGGGGGCCGTCGCGACTAGACGGCTACGGCGCCCACATGGAGCCGAGGTAGACGACGGGGTCGCCCGGCTCCCAGCGGCGCAGGAAGCGCTGGATCGGCGGGTGCAGCGAGATCTCCCCGAGCTCGTGGCGATCGAACAGGCGGTGGCCGCGAACTGCGGCGTCGCTCGACGTCACCGCCTCGAGCGAGCGCTCGCCGAGGTAGCCCGCGAACACGACGTGGACGACGTGCTTCGGACGGGCGGGGTGCGGGCTGATCGACTCGACCAGCGCGATCGGTCCCTCGAGCGGCAGGTCCTCCTCGATCCCGAGCTCCTCGGTCAGCTCCCGCTGGAGCGCGCGGATGAGTGTCTCCCCGCCGTTGACGCCGCCACCGGGCAGGAGCCAGTGGTCGCGGCCCGCCTTCTCGTGACGGCAGAGGAGGATCCGGTCGCCCCGGCGCAAGAGCGCCGACACGCGGATGCGCGGCTCCATCAGGTTCTCGACGAGCCGAAGCCGCGCTCCCCGCGGTGGCTGTCCGGGAGCTCGTCCGACTCCACGAGCTCGAGCGTGGGAACCGGCAGCACGACGAGCTGGGCGACCCGCTCCCCCACCTCCGCCACGAACGTACGTTCCCGATCGGTGTTGAGCAGCACGATCTTCACCTCGCCCCGGTAGCCCGAGTCGATCAGGCCCGGGGAGTTCACGATCGTGACGCCGTGGCGAGCGGCGAGGCCCGAGCGAGGCTGGACGAAGCCCGCGTATCCCTCCGGTACGGCGACGGCGATCCCGGTGGGCACGAGCGCGCGCTCGCCCGGGAGAAGCTCGACCCGCTCGCAGGTCGAGAGATCGAGCCCGGCGTCGCCGGGGTAGGCGCGGGCCGGCAAGCGCGCTTCGGGCCTCAGGCGGAGCACGTGAAGCCGGGTCACCGGCGCAGGCGGGCGGATGGAGCGGCCGCCTCCGCCACCAGGTAGCGCGCGTAGCGGGGCAGATCCGGCCGTGGCAGGCGCGCGAGCACGAGCACGCCCTCGGGGGTGTCCTGCCGTTCCTCGATCGGGGCGCCGAGGCTGTAGAGCTCCGCGAGCCTGGCGCCGTCGGTGTGCGGGATCAGCAGCCTGACCGCCTCGAAGCGCTGCGCGAATCGCTCGGCGATCCGGTTCCTGAGCGCGTCGAGCCCCTCGCCCGTGTGCGAGCTGACGGGCAGGATCGGCGCCTGCTCGAGGAACGTGCCCGCATCATGCAGACGCTCGCTGCGCTGCTGGCGGCGATCGAACAGGCCTCGAGCGAACAGCGGGCGACGGTCGACTCTCTGGTGACTTCGTCGGCGACGCTGCTCGACACCGCCGGCAGCCGCTTTGCCGATGAGCTCGATGCCGGATCGGCGCGGCTGGCCGAAGTCGCCACGCAGCTTGCCGGCAGCGCCGTCGAGGTGGCGAGCCTAAACAAAG
>WBZR01003435.1_pt1 | contig 14322 bp, 13 predicted proteins | sample 5204231 | NCBI WGS metagenome assembly WBZR01 (sample SAMN12412403, study PRJNA552823) | activated sludge metagenome | isolation source: activated sludge from anammox sidestream of wastewater treatment plant... | place: USA: Virginia | collected 2017-08 | reverse complement strand
AACGGGAGCGTCGTCGAGCTCGCCGATGGCGTCGTGGGCATCGTCGACCGCGCCCCGGCCGGCGTCGCGTTCGTCGACGGGCTCGAGGTGGGCGATCTCAAGGACGTCGTACTGCGCGACCGCCGGCATCTCGCGGAGGACGGCGTCGTGATCGTGGTCGCGACGATCGGCATCGAGAACGGCCGCGAGGCCGCCGCGCCCGAGGTGATTGCCCGCGGTCTGCCCGATCCCGAGCCGGTGCTCGACGAGGCCAGGGAAGAGGCCTTGCGCGTGCTCGAGCGCTGCCTGGCGGAGAACGTGAGCGAGCTGAAGCTCCTGCAGGAGCACCTCCACGACGCGCTCGGGCAGCTGATCCACGAGCGCACCGGCCGCCGGCCGATGATCCTGCCGATCGTCCTCGAGGTCTGACCCGCTTTCCGGCCGGGGCCGGCACTTGGGGAGGAGCCCGAAGCTCGCCCCCGAACTGGACCGGGTGGCGCGAGACCGGCGTCCCAGTCAGGCACGCTCCCGGGCGGCCTCCGCGCGCACGCGCGGTGGCGGCGCGCGGCGGGCGGCCCCCGAGCACCAGCATCCGGAGTTGATCGGCCTCGCGCTGCTCGCGCTCGGGCTGTTCCTGGCCGTCGTGCTCTGGCTCTCCTGGGACGGCGGCCTCGTCGGGCGCCTCGCCGACGACGGTCTCCGCATCCTCGCCGGCGGTGCCGCGGTGCTCCTGCCGGCGGGGCTGCTCGCCGTCGGCGGGCTACTCGTCGCACGCAGCCGGCTCGTCGATCTCCGCCCGTTTCGCACCGGCCTGCTCGTGCTCGGGCTCTCGCTGCTGGTCGCCTTCGGCGGCGGCCGCTTCGGCCTCGGCCCCGGCAGCCCGCCGAAGGGATCGCTCGACCCCGACCTGGTGCGCGAGCACGGGGGGGTCCTCGGCGGCGCCCTCTATGTCGTCCTCGGCAAGCTGCTCGGGGACACCGGCTACACGATCCTCGCGCTCTTCGGCCTCGTTGCGGGCGGCCTGCTCGTCACCGGCGCCTCGCTCGGCACACTGCTTCGCCACTCGGCCCGCGCCGGGGAGCGTGCGGCCCGCCACACCGCGCGCGTCGCGCGGCGCACCGTCGAGGCGGTCCAGTCGTCCTCCGTCACGTTGCCCGTGACGCGCCGGAGCGCTCCGGTTGACGGCGTCGTGCGGTACGGAGACGTGGTTGGAGCGGCGAGACCGGCAGCACCGCCCGCGCTTATCGACCAGCTCGAGCACGACCCGGAGCCGTCCGAGAGCGGCGAGGGGGAGGCCATCCCCGCGCTCCTGCTCGAAGAGCCGCCGCCCATCCCCGACGACACGCAGGAGCGCCTGTTCGAGCAGCCCGCCACGTCCGGCGACTACCGCCTGCCCGATGCCGGTGTCCTGCGGCGCTCGCGACCGACGAACGGGCAGCCGGCCCGGGCGGCGGAGCGAACGGCGGAGACGCTCGTCCAGACGCTCGCTCACTTCGGAATCGACGCGACCGTGATCGGTCAGGTCTCCGGGCCGCGCGTCACCCGCTACGAGTTGCAGCTCGCACCCGGCACGAAGGTCTCGAAGGTCTCCGCGCTGAAGGACGACCTCGCCTACGGGCTCGCCACCACCGAGATCCGCATCCTCGCTCCGATCCCCGGCAAGCAGGCCGTCGGCGTCGAGGTACCAAACGTGGCTCCGAACATCGTCACGCTCGGCGACATCTTCGCCGACCTGCCGGCCTCCGCGAGCCCGCTGTCGGTCTGGCTCGGGAAGGACATCTCGGGCGCGTCCGTCTGGGCCGACCTCGCCCGGATGCCCCACATCCTGATCGCGGGCACGACCGGCTCGGGGAAGTCCGGGTGCATCAACACGATGCTCTGCTCGATCCTCCTGCGCTCGACACCCGACGAGGTGCGGATGATCATGATCGACCCGAAGCGGGTCGAGCTGGGCCTGTACGAGTCGATCCCGCACTTGCTCACCCCGGTCGTTTCGAGCCCCAAGCGCGCGTCCGCGGTGCTCCTGAACGTGGTCGAGGAGATGGAGCGCCGCTACGAGCGGATGAGCCTCGCCCGGGCCCGCAACCTGCCCGAGCTGAACCGGACACTCGCGAAGCGCGGCCAGGCGACGCTGCCGTACCTGCTCGTCGTGATCGACGAGCTCGCCGACCTGATGATGGTCTCGCCCCAGGAGGTCGAGGACACCGTGATCAGGCTGGCGCAGAAATCCCGCGCGGTCGGAATCCACCTCGTGCTCGCCACGCAGCGCCCGTCCGTGGACGTGATCACGGGCATGATCAAGGCGAACGTGCCCTCGCGGATCGCGTTCGCCGTCTCGAGCCAGACCGACAGCCGGGTGATCCTGGACACGTCGGGGGCCGAGGCGCTGCTCGGCCAGGGCGACATGCTGTTCAAGCCGCTCGGCACGTCGCGTCTGCAGCGTGTCCAGGGCGCCTACGTCTGCGAGGAGGAGATCGCGCTGATCGTCGAGCAGTGCCGCCGCCAGCGCGCCCAGGAGCTCGACGAGTCGCTGCTCGAGCCGCCGGAGAGCGCTCGGGGCGCCGGCGACGACGACGAGGAAGACCTCGATCCCGACGAGGATCCCCTGCTCGCGCGGGCGATCGAGATTGTCGTGCAGACGCAGACCGCCTCCGTCTCCCTGATCCAGCGGCGGCTACGGGTCGGCTACACGCGAGCCGGGCGGCTGATCGACATGCTCGAGCGGCGTGGCGTCATCTCCGGCTACGAGGGATCGAAGCCGCGACGCGTGCTGGTCGGCGAGCACGAGCTCGACCGCGCCCTCACGTCGGTGCGGGAAGGTGTTCCAGGCTAGCGCCGCCTGGCCGGGCGAAGCCGCGGCCGGACGGTCTACAGTGGCCCGCGTGGGCAACGCGAAGGCGATCGGCGCGCTCCTCTTCGGTCTGCTCTCGCTCGCGCTCGTCGCCGCGGGGCTCGCCGTACCCAGGTTCGTCGCCGAGATCGAGGCGCTCGAGGCGCTCGTGGTCGTGCCCGGTGCGCTCGTGGCCGCGCTCGTCTCGATCGCGCTCGCCCGGCGCGCCCGGTTCGACTACCAGCGCTCGCTGGGGCGGATCGGCGGCGACGGCGTCGCGGTCGCCGCCCGGGTGATCAGCCTGGTGGCGCTGCTCGCGTGCCTGACAATCGCCCTCGCCGTCGGAGTCTTCGCGATCCTCGCCCTGGTGCTCGACTGAGGACGCGGGTCTACAATCGGGGTCCGCGTGTTCGAGATCGGCAGCAGCCTCCGTGACGCGCGAGTCCGCCAGGGTCTCGACGTCGCCGACGTCGAGGCGGAGACGAAGATCCGCTCGAAGTACATCCGCGCGCTCGAGGACGAGCGATTCGACCTCCTGCCCGGTGACGCCTACGTCAAGGGGTTCCTGCGTACGTACGCTGACCGCCTCGGTCTCGACGGGCAGCTGTACGTCGACGAGTACAACGCGCGGTTCGCGCTCTCCGCGGAGCCGGTGCTGTCCCCGCGCCCGCGCCGCAAGGCGCGGAACGCGAGGCTCGAGTCGAACGCGGTGCTGGTCGCGCTCGCGGGCATCGTCGCCGTGACCGTCCTCGTGATCGCGGCGTGGCAGCTCGGATCGTCCACGGACGGTGAGCCCGGCACCGTACCGGTGGGAACGAGCGGGGCGGTCGAGACGGGCACGGCAGAGCTTCCGACCACGACGGCCCCGGTCGCCACGACCGCCGAGGACGCAGAGCCGCTCGTCGAGCTCAGGATCACGGCCGTCGAAGGCCGGTCGGTGGTCGAGGTGCGCCGGGGCACGCAGACCGGCGAGCTCCTGTTCGAGGGAACGATGTACCGCGACGAGAGCGAGGAGTTCTCCGGCAAGCGCCTCTGGGTGCGCGCCACGAAGGCGGAGCACCTCGACCTCTCGCTCGACGGCGTGCCCGTGACAGGCCTCGAGCTCGCGGGTCCGGTGCTGCTCAGGGTGACCGCCGAGGGCGTGGTCAGCGTCGGAGCGCCCTGACCGCGTGCGGATGCGTCCTCGCGCCGTCGTCGTCGTCAGCGGCTCGGAGCTCGCCCGGGGGCAACGACGCGACCTCAACGGGCCCTACCTCGCCGCCGAGCTGCAGCGGCTCGGCCTCGACCCGGCCCGGATCGTGCTCGTCGGCGATCGCCCCGACGAGCTGGCGGCCGCCCTCCGCGAGGGGCTCGCCGCCGACGTCTGCATCGCGACGGGCGGGCTCGGCCCGACTCACGACGACCGAACGGTCGAGCTGCTCGCCCACGCGACGGGGCGTTCGCTCGCCGTCGACCCGGCGCTCGCCCGCGAGATCGAGGACGTCTCGCGCCGGTATGCCGAGCGACTCCGCCGCCCCTACTCCGACTTCGCGCCCGGCGTGCGCAAGCAGGCCTCGTTGCCGACCGGCGCGATCTCGCTCGGCCTGGCCGGGACGGCGCCGGGCGTGCTGCTCGAGCACGACGGACGGATCGCGATCGCGCTCCCGGGGCCGCCCGGCGAGCTACGCCGCCTCTGGCCGCTCGCCGTCGCCCACCCAGCCTTCCGCGCCCTGATCGCCCGCGCTCGCCCCAGGGAGCACCGTGTGCTGCGCTTCTTCGGGCCGGGCGAGTCGGTCGTCGCCAGCGTCCTCGACGATGCGGGCGGCGAGGGGGACGGGGTGGAGGTGACGGTCTGCGCCCGCGAGCTCGAGATCCACGTCGATCTCTACGTGGAGGAGGAGGGGCGCACGCGCGCGGGCGAGCTCGAGCGCGCGCTGCGGGAGCAGTTCGGCGAGTACCTGTTCGCCGAGGACGAGCGGCCCGTGGCGGCAATGGTGATCGAGCTCGCGCGCGCCGCGGGGCTGCGGCTCGCAACGGCCGAGTCGTGTACCGGCGGCTTGCTCGGCGCGGCACTCACCGACGTCCCCGGAGCCAGCGCGGTCTACCTCGGCGGCGTGGTCGCGTACGCGAACGGAGTCAAGGCGGCGCAACTTCGCGTCCCGGGCGACCTGCTCGAGCGCCACGGGGCCGTGTCCGCCCAGGTCGCCGCCGCGATGGCGGAGGGCGCCCGCGCGGCTCTCGGGGCCGACGTGGCCGCGGCCGTGACTGGGATCGCCGGACCCGGCGGGGCGACCCCCGGCAAGCCGGTCGGACTCGTCCACGTCCACGTCGCGACTCCGCAGAGTGGCGAGGCACGGCGGCTCGAGCTCCCCGGCGACCGCGACGCCGTGCGCGAGCGGGCGTGCGCGGCGACGCTTCACCTCCTGCGGCACGTTTTGGCACGGTCCCGCGCGGACCACGTGTGATCTTCGCTGCTAGCGTGGAGAGCGATGATCACCTGCGCCTGTTCTTCGGGTTACCGCTCCCGGTGCCCTACGCCGAGGCTCTGGCCGCCTGGGCTACGAGTTCCCTGCGCGGCGCACGCGGCGTCCGCGTGTTGCCGCCGGAGCAGCTGCACGTCACGCTCGCGTTCCTCGGCGGCCGGTCCGCAGCCGAGCTGCCCGCGCTTCGAGCGGCGCTCGCGGAGGCGGCGGGGGGGACGGAGAGACCCGTGCTGACGCCGCGGCGCTACCGCGAGACCCAACGCGTCGGGATGATCGTCTTCGACGACGCCGGCGGGCGGGCGAGTGCCCTTCAGGCGCGCCTCGCCGTCCTGCTCGAGCGGCTCGGCGCCTACTCACCGGAGCGCCGCGCGTGGCTGCCGCACGCAACCGTGGCCCGCTTCGGCGACCGCCCCGGCCTGCGGACGCCGCTTCCCGAGCTGGGCGCGGTCAGTCCGTCCGAAGCGGCCCTCTATCATTCGGTGCTGCGGCCTGGCGGGGCGCAGTACCAGATCGTTGACGCGGCTGCCCTAGGAGGTTGACGTTGGACCGCCAGCAAGCTCTCACCGCCGCTCTCGGCCAGATCGAGCGGCAGTACGGCAAGGGGTCGGTCATGCGCATGTCCGACCAGGCGAATGAGGCCATCCCGGCCGTCTCCACAGGGTGCCTGTCGCTCGATCTCGCGCTCGGGATCGGCGGCCTCCCTCGCGGCCGGATCGTGGAGATCTTCGGGCCGGAGTCCTCCGGCAAGACGACGCTCGTCTACCACGTGATCGCGGAGGCGCAGCGGCTCGGCGGGATCTGCGCGTTCATTGACGCCGAGCACGCGATGGATCCCGCGTACGCCCGGCGGATCGGCGTGAACATCGACGACTTGCTCGTCTCGCAGCCCGACAACGGCGAGCAGGCGCTCGAGATCGCCGAGCTGCTCGTCCGCAGCGGCGCCGTCGACGTCGTCGCCGTCGACTCGGTAGCGGCGCTCACGCCGAAGGCGGAGATCGAGGGAGAGATGGGCGACAGCTTCGTCGGAATGCAGGCCCGCCTGATGAGCCAAGCGCTGCGCAAGCTGGCCGGCACCCTCAACCGCACCGGCACCGTGTGCATCTTCACGAACCAGCTCCGCGAGAAGATCGGCGTCATGTTCGGCAGCCCCGAGACGACGACCGGCGGTCGCGCGCTCAAGTTCTACTCGTCGATCCGCCTCGACGTGCGCCGGATCGAGACCCTCAAGGAGGGCGTGGAGGCGATCGGCAACCGCACCCGGGTGAAGGTCGTGAAGAACAAGGTGGCCCCGCCGTTCAAGCAGGCGGAGTTCGACATCATCTACGGGGAGGGCATCTCCTGGGAGGGCTCGATCCTCGACGTCGGCCTCGACCAGAAGCTCGTGCAGAAGTCGGGCTCGTACTTCAGCTTCGGCGAGGAGCGGCTCGGCCAGGGGCGCCAGAACTCGATCGCCTTCCTGCGCGAGCACCCGGACGTCGCGGACGCGATCGTACGGCGGATCCAGGACGGGGCCGCGGGCCGGGTCGTGTCGGCCCGACTCGACGCGGCGAGGATCGAGCCGGCTGCGCGGGAGCCCGTCGAGGAAGAGGTCGCAGAGGTCGCGTGAGGGAGACCGGCGGCCGCGCTGGCGCTCTCGAGCTCGCCGCAGCCGCGCTCGCCCGTCGTGACCTCTCCGCTGCCGCGCTCGAGGAGCGGCTGCTGCGGGCAGGTGCCGACCCCGGAGCCGCCCGGGCGGCCGTCAACCGCCTGGCGGCCCTCGGAGCGATCGACGACGCCCGCCTCGCCACGGTACGCGCCTCGCGGCTCGCGGCTCGCGGCTACTCGAACTCGGCGATCGAGGAGCGCCTCGGCGCCGAGGGCCTCGCCCGACCCGAGCTCGAGGCTGCGCTGGCCAGACTTGAGCCGGAGTCGGCGCGTGCCCGAAGGGTCGCCGCCGGCGCCCCCGGGCGGTCACCGCGGGAACTCGCGGCGGCCCTCTCCCGCCGCGGCTTTCCCGCGGAGGTGCTCGAGGCGGTGCTGAGCCCGCTGGACGGCGGCGGCGACGCGGAGCTAGGATGACGGTCACCACCCCGTCACTTCTGCCTCCAAGGGGCACGGCACCCGCCCGATCGGTGTTCAGAACGACACAGGCATGAGCAACCAAAGAGCGATCGCAGGCAAGCCGCGGACCACGAGGTCGCGCCCGGCTTCTCGCTGACGTCGCCACCGCGCCTCCCGGGCTCGCGTGCCCGGGCGTCGATCGGCCGGACAGCCGTTCCTACGGAGCATGGACGTAGGAGCACACAATGCTATTAGCCGTAGGGATCCTGATCGGCCTGGCCATCGGGCTGCTCGGGGCGTACGCGATCGCTCGCGTGGTCTTCGCGGCGCGCATCGCCGCCGCTCGCAGCGAGAGCGAAGCCGTCCTCGCGGATGCCCGGCGGGACGCCGAGGCGATCCAGCGGGAAGCCCAGGTCGAGGCACGGGAGCAGGCGGTCCGACTCCGCGCCGAGATCGACGAGGAGCTACGCGACCGCCGGGCCGAGATCATCAAGATCGAGGAGCGCGTCCTCGAGAAGGAAGAAGCGATCGACGAGAAGCTGCGCGACCTCGACCGCCGCGAGCAGGCGCTCGCTGAGCGCGAAGCCGGCGTGGTCCGGGCCGAGGAGCTGGCCGACCAGGCCCGCGCCGAGCAGGTCGCAGAGCTCGAGCGGCTCTCGCGGATGACCGCGAACGAGGCCCGCCAGGAGCTCCTGACGCGCTCGGAGGAGCTCGTGCGCCACGAGCTCGCGCGGATGGTGCGCCAGCTCGAGGAGGAGGCCCAGAGCGAGGCGAAGCAACGGGCGCGGAACCTCGTCGCGGACGCGCTCCAGCGGGTCGCCGCGAGCCATGCCGCGGAGACCACGGTCTCGCTCGTCCAGCTCCCGTCGGACGACATGAAGGGGCGCATCATCGGCCGCGAGGGCAGGAACATCCGGGCGCTCGAGAACCTGACCGGGGTCGAGTTCATCATCGACGACACCCCGCAGGCGGTGGTGCTGTCCTCGTTCGACGGCATGCGCAGGGAGATCGCGAAGCTCACGCTCGGGAAGCTCGTCGAGGACGGTCGGATCCATCCGTCCCGGATCGAGGAGATGTACTACCTATCGAAGGCGGAGGTCGAGGAGCACGTCCGCCAGGCCGGCGAGCAGGCCGTGTTCGAGGCCAACTGCGGGAAGCTGCACGATGAGCTGGTCAAGGTGCTCGGCCGGCTGCGCTACCGGACGAGCTACGGTCAGAACGTCCTCAAGCACTCGCTCGAGGTCGCGCACCTAGCCGGGGTGATGGCTGCCGAGCTCGGCGTCAGCGTCAAGACCGCGAAGCGGGCCGCACTGCTCCACGACCTCGGTAAGGCGATGACTCACGAGGTGGAAGGCCCGCACGCCGCCATCTCCGCCCAGCTCGCGCGCAAGTACGGCGAGTCGCCGCAGGTCTGCCACGCGATCGAGGCCCATCACTACGAGGTCCAGCCGGAGAGCGTCGAGGCCGTGCTCGTGATCGCCGCCGACGCGATCTCGGCCTCCCGTCCGGGAGCGCGTGGCGAGAGCCTCGAGCACTACATCAAGCGGCTCGAGAATCTCGAGCGGATCGCAGCGCAGAAGAAGGGCGTCGAGCGAGTGTTCGCGCTCCAGGCGGGCCGCGAGATCCGGGTGATGGTCAAGCCATCGGAGGTCGACGACGACACCGCCGTCCTGCTCTCGCACGAGATCGCGCGCGAGATCGAGAGCCAGCTCGAGTACCCGGGTCAGATCAAGGTGACGGTGATCAGGGAGAGCCGCGCGGTCGAGATCGCCAAGTAGCGGCGAGACTCGTCCCGCCCGGGCGCTGTGCCCGCCGCGGCCACGCGGAGACCTGGCGGATCGCCCGGAGTCCGGCGGCTACCATGACCGCGCATGAGGCGCTACCACGTGACGACGTTCGGCTGCCAGATGAACAGCCACGACTCCGAGCGGATCAAGGGCCTGCTCGAAGAGCTCGGTCTGGGGGAGGCCCCCACCCAGGCCGAGGCGGACGTGATCGTGTTCAACACCTGCACGGTGCGCGAGAAGCCCGACCGGCGGCTCGCCGCGCACCTCGCCCAGGCGCGCGCGCTCAAGCAGCGCGACCGTGACCGCGTGATCGCGGTCGGCGGCTGTCTGGCCGAAGCTCAGAAGGAGCGCCTGTTCGAGCTCTACCCGTTCGTCGACGTTGCGTTCGGCCCTGGCTCGATCCCGCATCTGGCGGAGTGGATCGGCGCGGGCGGGCTCGCCCCCCGTGGTCGGTTCGCGGAGTGGGGCACGTTCGCCGGCGACCTTCCGGCTCGACGTGAGCGGCCGTTCCAGGCGTGGGTGCAGATCTCGACCGGCTGCAACTCCGTCTGCTCCTACTGCATCGTCCCCGCCGTCCGCGGCCGCGAGCGTAGCCGGCCGCCCGGCGACGTGCTCGCGGAGGTCGATTCGCTCGCCCGCGACGGCGTTCGCGAGGTGACGCTGCTCGGCCAGAACGTCAACTCCTACGGGCGTGACCTCGGGGCCGCCGCCGGCGTCGAGTTCGGCGCTCTCCTGCGCTCCGTCGCCGCGGTCCCCGGCATCGAGCGGGTGCGGTTCACGAGCCCCCATCCCAAGGACTTCCGCGAGCCGGTGATCCGCGCGATGGCGGAGTGCGACGCCGTCTGCGAGCACGCGCACCTGCCCGCTCAGTCGGGCTCGACGCGGATCCTGAAGGCGATGCGGCGTACGTACGGACGCGACCGCTACCTGGCCCTCGCCGGGCGGCTCCGTGCCGCGGTCCCCGATCTCGCGCTCACCACCGACCTGATCGTCGGCTTTCCCGGTGAGACAGCTGACGACTTCGAGCAGACGGTGACGCTCGTCGAGGAGGTGGGCTTCGACGGCGCGTTCACGTTCGTGTTCAGCCCCCGGGCGGGCACGGAGGCTGCGACGTTGCCGGGGCAGGTGCCCGCGGAGGTGAAGGTCGCGCGGGTCGAGCGGCTGATCGAAGTCGTCCAGCGGGTCGCAGCCGAGCGCAACGCACAACGGGTCGGGCTCGTCGAGGAGGTGCTGGTGGAGGGCCCGAGCCGGACCGACCCCGCGCTCGTGCGCGGTCGCACGCGCCGGAATCAGACGGTCAACTTCGCGGGGCCGGCCGGCGCCGGCGAGCTCGTCTTCGTCCGGATCGAGGCAGCCACCTCGACGACGCTCCGGGGGACCCGGGACGCGTTCGTTCGCGCCTGAGCGCCCGCAGGCTTTCGTGCCGACTCCGGGACGGATTCGTCACGATCGTCCACACACCCGCGCGATCCTCGGCGCTAGGCTCGTGGCAGGGAGGCGGGCGGGCGACCCCCATTCCCATCGGGAGCGCCGGGTGGCTGCATGACCCGCTCGCCGCTCGTAATCGGGATCTTCGGGCCGACCGCCTCGGGCAAGAGCGCGGTTGCCGAGGGGGTCGCGGAGCGGCTCGGGGGTGAGGTCGTCTCCGCCGACTCGATGCAGGTCTACCGTGGCTTGCCGATCCTGACGAACCAGCCCGCGCGCCCGACGCGGCTGGTGGCGATCTGGGACCTGGACCACGAGGCGTCGGTGGGGGAGTTCGCCCGACTCGCTCACGCGGAGATCGACGGACTGCTCGCCGGAGGCCTGACGCCGATCGTGGCCGGCGGCACAGGTCTCTACTTCCGGGCGGCGCTGGCCGAGCTCGAGCTGCCGCCGGCGCCGACCCCCGGCGCGCGGGAACGCTGGGAGGCCCTGTACGACCTGCTCGGCGGGGAGGTGACACACCGGCGGCTGGCGGGTGTAGACGAGGCGGCTGCGCGCGCGATCCACCCGAACGACCGCCGCCGGGTCGTCAGAGCGCTCGAGCTCGCCGAGTCGGGCCGCTCGCTGCGGCCCGACGCGGATCGCCTCTGGGGGGCGGGGACACGTCAGCCGACGCTCGTTGCGACGCTCGACGTCCCGCCGGCCGTGCTGACCAGCCGGATCGAGGAGCGCACGCGGCGGATGTTCGAGCTCGGCGTGGCCGAGGAGGCGCGCCGCGCCCTCGCAGCGCCGCTGTCGCGCACCGCCAGGCACGTGATCGGGGTCGAGGAGGCGGCCGCGCTTCCACGCGACGAGGCGATCGCCGCGATTGTCGCTCGCACCCGCCGCTACGCCGCCTACCAGCGCAAGTGGCTCCGGCGCATCCCGGGCGCTGTTAGCCTTGCCGCCGACCGCCCGCCGGGCGAGCTCGCCGATGAGATTCTCGAAATGGCACGGGCTCGGCAACGCGTACCTGCTCGTCGAGCGGGCTGATGCGGGCCGCCCGCTCGATCCCGCAACCGTGCGCCGCCTCTGCGACCCGGCGATCGGCGTCGGCTCGGACGGTGTTCTCGAGATCGTGGCCGTCGACGGGGCGCGGGCCGAGCTCGTGATCTGGAATCCGGACGGCTCGACTGCGGAGCTGTCCGGGAACGGCACCCGGATCGCGGCGCGGTGGCTGGCGGGAAGGGCCGGCGCCGCGGAGGTCGAGGTGGTCGTGGGGCCGCGCATCGTGCGCGCGCGGATGCGCGGCGAGCTGCTCGTCGAGACCGGGCTCGGACCGGTCGAGGCCGGGCCGGCCGAGAACGTCGACGTGGACGGCGAGCGAGTCGAGCTGACGCCGGTGTCGGTCGGAAACCCGCATGCGGTCGTGCGCCGCGAGCCCGAGCGGGCCGAGCTGCTCCGCCTCGGGCCGCTGCTCGAGCGCCACCCGCGGTTCCCCGGGCGCACGAACGTGCAGCTCGCGCGCGTCGACGGGCCGCACGACGTGACCGCCGCGGTGTGGGAGCGGGGGGCCGGCGAGACCCCGGCGTCAGGGACGAGCGCCTGCGCGGTGGCGGCCGCCGCGATCGCCTGGGGCGCCTGCGAGAGCCCCGTCACGGTCCACCTGCCGGGCGGCGACCTCGTGGTGTCGATCGACTCCGGCGGCGACGCCACGCTCGTCGGGCCCGCCGAGGAGATCTGCCGCGGCGAGCTGGCGCCGGCGTTTCATACCGCCACGCCGTAGCTTCGCAACGCATCGTTGAGGCTGACCTTGAGATCGGTGGCCGCGCTCCGCTGCCCGATGATCAGAGCGGCCGGAAGCTGGTAGGTGCCGGCTGGAAACTCCTTCGGCCGCGTGCCGGGGACGACCACTGAGCGGGGCGGCACATGACCACGGTGCTCGACCGGCTCCGGGCCGGTGACGTCGATGATCGGCGTCGACGCGGTCAGGACCACGTTCGCGCCGAGCACGGCCTCAGCGCCGACATGGACGCCCTCGACCACGATGCAGCGCGAGCCGACGAATGCACCGTCCTCGATCACGACGGGCGTCGCCTGCGGCGGCTCGAGCACACCCCCGATCCCGACGCCCCCCGAAAGGTGGACGTCCGCGCCGATCTGGGCGCAGGACCCGACCGTCGCCCAGGTATCGACCATCGTCCGCGGCCCGACCCAGGCCCCGATGTTGACGTAGCTCGGCATCAAGACGACGCCCTCGGACAGGAACGAGCCGTAGCGGGCGACGGCGGGGGGAACGACGCGCACGCCGAGCTCGGCGACGTTCCGCTTCAGCGGGACCTTGTCATGGTAGGTGAAGGGGCCGAGCTCGACCGTCTCCGACTGGCGCAAACGGAAGTAGAGCAGAATCGCCTTCTTGACCCACTCGAGCGCGACCCACCCCGCCTCGGCGGGCACCGCGACCCTGACCACCCCCTCGTCGAGCAGGCGGATCGTCTCGTCCACGGCCGCGGCGCGTCGCGCTGCCTGCGCCGCCGGCAGCTCCCAGAGCTCGCCGATCTCTCGCTCGAGCGCGGCCAGGTCGGTCACAGGGCCTCCTCCATGATCTCGGCCGCCAGGCGGCATTCCTCCTCGGTCGGGACCAGCGCGAAGCGCACGTACCCCTCCCCCGACGGGCCCAGGTACGCGCCCGGCGCGACCACGACGCCGCGCTCGAGCAGCCGCGCCGCGAAGCCCTCGGAGGTCTCGCCGGCCGGCACCTCGACCCACAGGTACATCGTCGCGCGAGCCCCGGCCACCCGCAGCCCCACCCGCTCGAGGGCACCGAGCAGGAGCTCGCGCTTTCGTCCGTAGCGCGCCCGGGCATCGCGGACGTGCTCCTCGTCGCCCCAGGCGGCGATCGCGGCCCGCTGCACGAACTCCTGCGGCGCGGTGCCGACCGTGGGCCGGTAGAGGCGCAGCGTTCCGATCACCTCGGGGCTCGCGGCGACGAAGCCGGAGCGGTAGCCGGTCATCGAGGAGCGCTTGCTGAGGCTGTTGAAGACAACCACCCGTTCCCGTGCCTCCGCCTGCAGCGCCGAGACCGGCGGCTCGTCGAACCAGAGCTCGCTGTAGGCCTCGTCGGACGCCACCAGGAAGTCATGCTCGGCGGCGAGCGCAGCGAGGCGGTCGTGGAGGGAGAGCGGACACGTCGCGCAGGTGGGGTTGTTCGGGTAGTTGATCCAGACGAGTGCCGCACGCCGCCAGACCTCCGGCCCGACCGCATCGAGATCGGGGAGGAACGCGTTCCGCTCGAGCAAGGGGAGTTGCAGCACCTCCGCGCCCGCGAAGCGGGCGCCGCGGGCAGCCACGGGGTAGCCCGGCTCCGTTGTCACGACCAGGTTCTTCCCGCGGCCGGGGTCGAGCGCGACCTGGGCGAAACCGAAGATCGCCTCCTTCGCGCCGAGCGTCGGGATCAGCTCCCGCTCCGGGTCGACCTCGACCCCGAACCGGCGGCTCAGCCAGCCGGCGATCGCCTCCCGCAGCTCCGGCAGGCCCTGGGCACGCGGGTACTCCATCGTCTCTCGCACGCCCGCGACCAGAGCCTCGCGGATGAAGGCCGCCGTCGGCTCCCGGGGATCGCCCATGCCGAAGTCGATCACGTGGCAACCGCGCGCGCGAAGACGCTGCTTCGCCTCGTCCAGACGCGCGAACGGGTAGGTACCGAGCTCGTCGAGAATCGGGGAGCGCGGCACCGCTACGCTTCCGCCCCGGCGAGGAACCGGCGGAGCGCGTCGAACGTCCGAACGAGCGAGGAGATCGCGACGCGCTCGTCGCGGCG
>WBZR01003434.1_pt1 | contig 14329 bp, 12 predicted proteins | sample 5204231 | NCBI WGS metagenome assembly WBZR01 (sample SAMN12412403, study PRJNA552823) | activated sludge metagenome | isolation source: activated sludge from anammox sidestream of wastewater treatment plant... | place: USA: Virginia | collected 2017-08 | reverse complement strand
CGTGCGGCGCGCGCGCTCCACGTCGACGCCGAGTTCGGAGGCCCGCTCGTCGCCGAGGCTCAGGCAGTCGAGGTCGCGCGCGTGCCGCAGGAGCAGCGCGAGCCCGGCCAGGCTGTAGAGCGCGAGCGCCGCCAGCAGCGGATAGCCGCGCGTCCCGACGTGCCCCATCAGCCAGAAGAGCACGCCGTGGACCTGATAGAGATCGGCGATGCTGTTCAGGAACATGAGGAGGGCGCCGGTGAAGGCGTTGTAGATGACGCCGACGAGGAGCAACGTCGTCGGATCGACGCGCGCGCCGACCAGCGCGAGCCGCACGACGATCCAGAGGCTCGCGAGCGCGCCGAGGAACGCGGCGACGGGCGCGACGATCGCCTGCCCGAGCACGACCGGCATCGTCACGAGCGCGAGCGCCGCGGCGAGCGCGGCGCCGCTCGAGATGCCGACGAGGTGAGGCTCGGCGAGCGGATTGCGCAGCAACGCCTGCAGCGCCGCGCCCGAGATCGCGAGCGCGCCGCCGACGATCGCCGCGAGCAGCACGCGGGGCAGGCGGGTCTGGAAGAGGATGACCGCATCGGGGTTCGGACCGCCGCCCGCCGCGAACACGCGCCCCCACGTGAGGGCGACAGGTCCGATCGTGACCGCCGCGGCCACGCTCGCGGCGAGCAGCGCGAGGAGGAGACCGTTGACGCGCGCGAGGCGCGCCCAGGTAAGGTGCGGAATCGCCATCTCAGAAGCGATCGGGATGGAGCGCGCGCGCGAGTTCCTCGAACGCGAGCGCCAGGCGCGGCCCGGGCCGCAGCGCCTCGAGGAAGCGGAACGGAAGGATGCGCCCGTTCCGCACGGCGGCAAGGGACGGAAAGCGCATCCAGAAGTCGCGCGTGGCGGTTCCGGCCTCGGTGCCCATGCTGCAATCGACGATCACCTCCGGATCCGCCGCGATGACGACTTCGAGGTTGAGGCGCGGCCACGCCCCCGTCGCCGGGGCGACGTTCACCGCGCCGGCCGCGACCAGCATCTCGCCGAGGAAGCTCTCGGGGCCGACCGCGATCAGCGGCTCCTGCCCGACCAGCATGAGCGTCCGCGGCGCCGGGGCACCGGCGATCTTGCGGCGGACGGCGTCCATGTCGCGCTGCATGGCGGCGACGAGGCGCTCGCCCGCCTCCGGAACGCCGGCGACGGCGGCGATCCGGCGCGTGACGCCGGGAAGATCCGCGAGCCGTTCGGGATCGACGATCTCGACGCGCACGCCGAGCCGCTCCATGGTGCGCACGTTCTCGCGGTTCCCGGGGCTCGGCAGGCCGATCACGACGTCGGGCCGCTCTGCCAGCACGGCCTCGACGCTCGGCGCGTTGAACGTGCCGACGCGCGGCAGCGCCGCCGTCGCGGGCGGGTAGTCGCAATGATCCGACACCGCGACGACCCGCGCGCCGACGCCGAGCGCGAAGAGCGTCTCGGTGACCGAGGGAGCGAGCGACACGATGCGCGCGGGGGGCGCGGCGGACGCCGGGCCCGGAGCGTCCGGGACCGGTCCGGCGGCGCCGGCACGCGCGGCGAGCAGGCCGGCGAGCGCGGCGGCCACCGCGAGGCGAAGCGGCGTCATGGGCGCGCCGGTCCTACCGCCGCCCCGCGGTCGCGTCGAGCACGAAGCGATAGCGGAGCCGGCCGCGGAGCTCCGCGCCGCCCGCAGGCACGCGGAAACGGCTGCGGCGCGCCACGTCGAGCGCGACCTCGTCGAGCGCGGGATACCCCGAGGAGCGCCCGACGCGCGCCTCGATGACGCCGCCGTCGGCGCCGATCGCGAGCGCCACGTCGACGCTACCCTGCCAGCCCTGCCGCCGCGCGCGCGGCGGATAGTCGGGCGCGGGGCAGCTGGCGCAGAGGGCGCGAAGGCCGTCCGGCCCGTCCGCGCCGCCCCCCGACCCCGCCCCGGGAACACCTCCGGCGCCGGCCGCACCCGCGCCGCCGGCCGACGGCACGGACTCGTCGTGACGGGCCCCGCCCCGCACTGCGGCCGCGGCAGCGGGCGACTCGCCGCGCGCCACCGACGCCGCATCGGCCGGGTCGGGCGGCGCGGCGGCGGCCGGCGGACGCGCGACGAGCCGCGCCGGCCGCCCCGCCGCGCGCGCGAACCGGCGGGACGACGCGGCCGGCGCGCGCGACGGCGGCAGCGGCGCCCGCGCGCCCGGCGCCACCGGACCCGCGGCCACCGAGGCCGCGCCCGCACCCGGCGCGCGCCCCGCCACGGCGTCCGCTCCGGATCCCGCCGCGCCGCCGTCGCGCGCCACCATCGTCACGACCAGCGGACGCACCGGCGTCGGATCGGCGGCGCGCCAGCCGCGCACCACCACGAAGCCGAGCGCGTGGCAGGCGAGCGAGAGCGCGAAGGCGGCGAGCAGGCGCGCGCGCCGATCGTCGTCCCCGATCCGCTCGCTCCCGCCGTCCGGCGTCGTCGCCAACCCTCCTCCTTTCTATTCGATCGCGACCGCGACGCCGCAGGTCGCCCCGTCGATCTCCGTGAGGCCGTCGGGGCCGGTGACGTCGGCGAGCGCGCACGCGAACGCCCCCGCGCTCGGCGCCGCGCCGAGGCAATCGAAGCGCACGCGCAGGAGCGCGCCGTCGGCGAGCCCGTCGGCGGCGACGAGCGTGAAGCGCACCCGGTCGCCGAGGTCGTTCGCCGCGCCGCTCGCGAGGAGCGCGGCCGCCGTCAGAATCGTCACCCGCGCGGCGGCGGCGTCGCCGCTTCCCGGGAGGTCGACCGTGGCCGCGGGGTACGCGAGGTCGAGCGTCGCCGCGCCGATCGCCGCCGGCGTCGCGAGCGTGACCGTGACGTCGGCGCTCGCGCAGGCCGGCGCTCCGCCCGGGCACGCGAGGCGCACCGTGAGCCCGGCGGCGGCGCGCAGCACGTTCACCCCGTCGCTCACCGAGATGCCGCCGCTGCCGTCGAGGTCGCAGCGCGACGGCGTGCAGGCGCTGCCGAGGCCGGCCGCGGCGCGCAGCGTCTGCACGCCGTCGGTCACGCTGATCGCGCCGCTGCCGTCCGCGTCGCCGCAGACGTCGGCGGCGACCGCCGCCGACGCGCCGAGCGCCAGCACCGCCGCGGCCATCGCCATCCGCATCGTCCTCATGGATCTCCTCCTGGGGGCACGTTCTCGACGGCGAGCGCACAGGCGGCGTTCGGGAGCGGCGTCACCGCGTCGGCGGCGATCGCGCTTCCCGGGACGACCGCGCACGCGTAGTCGCCGACCGCCGGAAGCGCCGCACCCGCGCAGAGGGCGAACGCCACGCGCAACACGTCGCCCGCGACGCCGCTCGCGGCGACCAGCGTGACGCGCAGCCGGTCGGGCGCCCCGTCGCCGTCGCGGTCCTGGTTGTTGGGGGCGCCCCTCCCGAGGAGCGCGCCGCCGGTGAGATCGGTCACGGCGGCGCGCACCGCGGGATCGTCGCCGGCGCCGTCGAGCCGCACCCGCTCGGGATCGTAGTCGAGCGCGACGCTCGCGGCCCCGAGGAGCGGACCGCCGGTCGCGATCCCGATCGTCACCCGCGAGATTCGCGACGCGTCGCGCGGACAGAATCTCGGCGTCGCGGTGGGCGTCGGCGGCGGCGTGAAGGTCGGCGACGCGCTCGGCGTGGCCGTCGGGGTCGGCGTCACGGTGGCGGTCGGCGTCGGCGGCGCGGCGGCGCAGGCCTCCGGGTAGTCGGCGAGGCCCGGAGCGGCGCCGGCGAGCGCGCAATCGATGCGGGCCGCGGCGCTGCAGTCGAAGCACGCGACCGCGTCGGCGAAGCTCGCGATCGCCGTGTCGCAGAGACCGATCCCCGGACACGCGGACGCGACGCCGACGAGCTCGCGCGCGAGGTCATCGCCGCCGCCGCAGCGCTTGTCGGCGCCGCCGCACGCCTTGCAGACGCCCGCCTCCGCCTTGGCCCGCGCCTTCGCGAGTTTCGCCGCCGCCCTCCCGTCGCCGGGGAGCGGGCACGGCGCCGCGTGCATGCCCGCGAGGCGCCCGTCGAGACAGCGCGCGCCCATCGCGAGCCGGGCGCCGGCGAGCGCCGTCGCGGCGGTCGCGAGCGCCTTCTGGCAGCGAACGATCGCCTTCTGCGTCTTCGCGTCGGCGGCGACGAACGGCGCGTACACGAGCGCGACTCCGCGTCCGACGGCGGTGTCGCCGAGGCAGGCGACGCAGGCCGGAACGTCGCCGCAGCCGGCGAGGACCGTCGCGCATCCGCTGCCCTCGAGCTCCGGGCAGACGCCCGGCCAGGCGACCGCCGCGAGCGGCGGGTCGTCGGCGGTGCCGCACCGCTTGTCCGCACCGCCGCATCCGCGGTCGACCGCCGCGGAGAGCCTCCCGATCGCGGTCGCGAAGGCCGCCGCGACCGCCGGCTCGTCGCGGCAGGCGGGAAACGCCGGGAGCGCCCCCCTGCGCTTCGCGTCCTCGCACTTGCGGAGCGCGGCGAGGCGCGCCGCCGCGAGCTTCGCCGCGCCGCGCGCGACCGCCCGCCGGCAGGCGAGCGCCGGGTCGCCGCCCGCCGCCGCGAGCGGCGCGCCCACGACTCCGGCCACGACGAGCGCCCCGATCCAGCGCCGCGCCGGCGCCCTTCGCCCTTCCGCGCCGCGTCCGCGCCTTCCCATGGCGCCGCTCATGGCCCCGCCACGAACACGACGTCGAAGGGCGGGAGCCCGGTGTCGATCGGCGACGGCGCGAGCTCCGCATCGTCGGCGATCGCGAAGCGCCGCACGCCGGGCCGCTTCAAGGTCCGGTCGGTGAGATAGAGCGTCGCGCGATCCGGTGCGAGCGCGACGTCGACCAGGAACTCGTCGCCGGCCGCGAGGGTGTTCGTCACCCGGCGGGCCGCCGGGTCGAAGCGCACGACCCGGCTCCGCGCCGCCTCGTCGAGGAGGATCGCGTAGGCGTGCTGGTCGTCGATCGTCACCACGTCGGTCACGTTGCCGCCGAGATCCTGCTCGGTGACGAAGAAGCCCTCGGCGCGCATCGCCGCCGGATCGACGCGTTCGACGCCGCCGTCGTCGAGCCGGCCGAGTTCGCCGACCTCGTTCACCACGAGCTTCCCCGTCGCCGGATCGGGCACGAGGCCGGCCGTCTCGGTGAACGGGTTCGTGCCGGTGAGATCGATCGCGCCGACCAGCGCGTCGGTCGCGACGTCGATCACGGCGATCGTGCTGCGGTCGCTCGGACGGAAGAAGTTCCGGCGGTCGAGGCGCTGGAGGGTCACGTAGAGCTTGCCGTCGATCACGACGGCCTGGTCCATCTCGGGAAGGCCGTCGCCGTCGGCGAGCGCCGCGAGGTCGATCGTGCCGCGCACGAAGCGGGCGCAGTCGGTCCCGGCCGTCGGGTCGACGATCAGGAGCGTCGCCCGCTCGTAGCGCGTCACGTAGGCCTTGTCGGGCGCGGCGAAGGCGATGTCGTGCGGATTCGAGCCGTTGTCGACCGAGCACTGCCAGCGGGTCGCGTAGCCCGCCGCCGGGTCGAGCGCCTGGACGTTGTCGCCGCCGAGCCGGTTCACGACGTACACGAGTCCGCCGTGGACGCGCGCCACCGCGTCCGAGTGGAGGCGCTCGACGTTCTTCGCGACGGCGCCGGGCTGGAGCACCGGGAACACCGCGAACGAGCCCGTCTGGAAGTCGGTCGTCACGACGAACGCGCTCGTGCCCGCGAGCGGCGGCGGCGTGTCCCCGGGCGTGCGGTCCTCGACCCCGCCCGAGCTGCACGCCGCGAGCGCGACGAGCAGCGAGATCCTCGCCGAAGGAGCCCGCAGGCCGCTCAGACGGACGCGCGCGCGCGCGCGGAGGCGTCGCGGCGCTACGCCGCACCCGCGAGCGATCGAGCCACGACGCAGCTCGGCCTTTCTCAGCGACCTGCTATCCACGCGGCGCCTCCGCCCCTTCCCACGCCCACCGCACCGTCCCGAAGAACGCGCGGCCCGGCAGCGGATACCCCGCGACATCCTCCACCTGGTTGTCGGTGACGTTCCGCACCTCGAAGGTCGCAACGAGCGGCACCCGCGCGAGCGCGTCGCTGCGGACGCGGCGGCCGAGCGCGGCAAGGTCGGCCTCGACGCCGAGCGTGTGGATCGCGCGCGCGTTCACGACGAGGAAATTCGCCTGATCGAGGAAGTTCTCGGCGACGAAGCCGAGCTCGTAGAAGAGCCGGCCCTCGTCGCGGCGGTACTCCGTGCGGTGGTAGAGCTCGTGGCGCGGCCGGCCGGGGAGCTGGTTGCCGTCGCGGGCCGGGATGCCGCTCTGGTCGCGCGCGTCCTGGTAGGTGTAGTTGAGCCCCACCCGGAGGTGCTCGACGACGTCGGCCCCGGCGGCGAGCTCGCAGCCGACCGTGCGCGCGCGGTCGACGTTCCGGAAGATCGCCGTTCGCTGCGAGTTCTGCACCAGCACGATCAGGTCGTCGACGACCGCGACGAAGCCGACGGCCTCGAGGCGGAGGCGCCGCGCCCATCCGAGCCGGTCGCGCGCGAACACGAAGCCGAGGTCGGCGTTGAGGCCGCGCTCGGCATCGAGGTTCGGGTTGCCGAGGATCGAGCCGCGGTTGCCGAAGAGCTCCGTGAAGTTCGGCGCACGCTCGACGCGGGCGACGTTCGCCTTCACACTGACGCCCGCCGCGGCGTCGAACCGGAGGCCGAGCCGCGGCGTCAGGAGGTCGTGGCTGCCGCCGCGGCTCTCGCGGGCGATCTGTCCGGCGGTCTTGGCGCCGCCGCTGAAGTCGTCGTGCAGGTGCTCCCAGCGGAACGTCGGCTGCACGAGCACGCGGTCGCCGAAGAAGCCCATCGTGTCGCCGGCGGCGAGGTCGAAGCGGATGCGGCGCTGGTCGGGGCCGTCCGGCTCGGCGGCGAGCGTGTCCACGGGCGCGAACACCTGCCCACCGACGTCGAGGCGCGCCTCCAGCGCGTGCCGGCCGACGCGGCTCGACAGGAGATTGTCGAGCGCGCCGGTGTAGGTGCGGTTGTCGGTCGCGACGTTGCCGAGGCCGATCTCGCCCTCGACGTCGCGAAAGCGCTCGCGCTCGAACACGAACGAGCCGGTGCTGCTGAGATCGACGGGAAGGCCCGCGACGCCCGGCCGCTCCCAGCGCACGTAGCTCAGGCTGCGTAGGTCGCGCAGCGACGCGTCGTCGGCCTGGAAGGCGCCGATGCCCGGCACACCCTGGTGGTTCGCGAAGAACTCCGTGAGGCCGGTCACGGCGCCGCCCGACGCGACCGCCCAGCGCAGCTTCGCGAGCGCCTCGACGGAGTCGAAGGCGTTGTTGCGGCGCGTCGCCTCGCGGTCGTCGTCGGGATTCCGGAGCGTGCCGTTGTCGTCCTCGAAGGTGAAGTCGCCGTCGCTCCCGAGATACGTCGCGGAGGCGAAGCCCGACACCGCGCCGCGCGCCGCCGACCCGGCGACGCTCGCCTTGCGCGTCCCGAACGAGCCGCCGCCCGCGAGGAGCGAGAAGCGCGGCACGCCGTCGGGCGCCCGCGACACGAGGTTCACCGCGCCGGCGAGCGCCGACGCCGAAAGCGCGAGCGGCGACACGCCCCGATACACCTCGACGGCGCCGAGCTGGTCGAGCGGCAGGTCGGCGAGGTTCACGGTCTCGCTGCGCGCGCGCGTGAGCGCGACGCCGTCGAAGAAGACGCCGACCTGCCCCGGCGTGCTGCCGCGGATCGACACGGTCGCGAAGTCGCCGAGCCCGCCGAACCGGCGCACCGACACGCCGACCGTCTCGTCGAGCACGTCGGCGAGCGTGTCGATCTCGGCGGGCTGGTCGGCGATCGGCACGACGGTCGCGAAGGCGCTCTCGTCCTTCGGCTCGGGCGCAGCCTCGGGCGCGCTCCGCACCTCGATCGTGCCGAGTAGGGGCTCGTCGGCGACGGCCGCCGAGGCGATCACGGTCGAGAGGGAGAGCATCGCCACGAGACCCGCACGTCGATGGAGGGTCGCGCTCACTCGCAGAGCGCGAACGGCGTCGGCAGCGCCGACACCAGGCGCAGGCAGAGCAGCACGTCGGCGGCGGTCAGCCGGCAGTCGCCGTTCGTGTCGCCGCACGAGCGGCCACCGCACGGCGCGGCGCCGCAGAGGTTCACGCCGGTCGGCAGTTCGGAGACGGCGCGCAGGAGGAGCAGCACGTCGTTCGGCTTCACGCCGCCGCTGCCGTCGGCGTCGCAGCACGCGGCGCACGTGCCCTCGGAGTTGATGGCGATCGCGGCGTCGAGATCGAAGCCCGACTTGCCGACGCCCGGGGTCGGGAAGTGGTTGCCGACGTCGTCGATCGCGGCACCGGGATCGGTGATGCGGAGCCAGCCCGCGCTCGCGAGACCGATGGTCGCCAGATCGAACGGGTCGCCGCCCGCCACCGCGGGATCGCGCGGGTCGAGCGGGTTCGTGTCGGCGTTGGCGTAGACCGGCGTGCGGCCCGCCAGTCCGGCGAGATCCTGGCCGCCGGCCCCGTGGGGGAACTCGACGAAATCCACGCCGTTCTCGCTCGCCGCGACGACGGCGACCTCGGTGAAGATGCCGAGCCCCGGCGAGTTGAACGCGTTCTCGAAGATCGTGAAGTCGGGACCGGGGCCGTCGACGACGCGGTTGTCGGTGAAGGCGACGGTGATGCTGCCGCCGTTCCCGAGCGAGACGACGTCGAGCGATCCGGCGTTCTGGCCGAGGCCGTAGGGCGGCCCGAGCACGACGTCGGGGAGGAGGTTCTCGGTGCCGCCCTCGCCGGCGTTGTAGCCGCCGTTCTGCCCGACGGTGTAGCTCACGACGTCGTCGAGGCAGGGATCCGCGCCGGCCGGAGCCGCAACGCAACACGCGAGGACGAGCGCGACGCATCTCAGCGCGCTCCGCAACGGCGTGAAGGACCCGCTCGATGCCGTCATGACTCTCGCCCTCCGCACGCGGCGCCGCGCGCCCGCCTACGGCCGGCAGCGGAGCGACAGCACGTCCTTGTCCCGTCGCTTCCCGGCCCAGGACGCGTCGAACACGAACGTCCGCCCCTTGCCGTCGGCCGTGACCGGCACGATGGTGGTGCCGCTGCAGGTCGGCCCCGTAGCCGGGAGCGCCGCCGATACGGCCGACGCGATCGCGGCGGCCGCCGCCGGCAGGTGCTTGCTGGTCACGGTGACCACGTCGATCCCCACCGGCGCACACTTGGGCACCCGCGGATCGGCGACCGCCATGCAGGCGCCGACCCAGAACACGCAGGCGCCGTTCGCGGCGCCGTCACGATCGCACGCCGGATCACCGTCCGTGCATTCCCAGCGATTCTTCGGCTTCCCGGACGACGAGCGCACCGGCGCGCCGCCGAACGACTCGACGTGGCACTCCTTGGAGCCGCCGCCGCCCGGGGTGAGCGCGGCGACGGGCGTCAGGGTGTCGATGCGGGTCGTCCCGAAGTCGAGGACCATCACCTGGCGGCTCGGACCGTCGATCGTGAGTCCGCTCGAGAAGCCGAACCCCGAGGCGATCTCGTCGATCGCGCCGTCCGGCGCGATGGCGATCACCGTCGAGCTCGAGAAGTCGTCGGTGAAGCCGCCCGTCAGCAGCAGGCTTCCGTCCGCGTCGACCGCCTGATCGTACGAGCCGCCGAGCCCGCTCGCGAGCGGCGCGATGACGACTCCGGCGAGCGAGTAGCGCGTGACGGTCCCGCTGAAGAACGCGTCGACGTTGCCGATCAGGAGCTCGCCGCCTGCGAGGCCCAACGAGATGCCGGAGGTATAGTCGAGTCCGGTCACGAGGTCGCTCGGCACGCCGCCCGAGATCCGCACGACGCGCCCGCTGCCCGGTCCCGCGGCGTCACCCACGAGCAGGTCGCCGCCCGGCAGAGCGAGCACCGCCTGCGCCGCCGGGATCGATCCGTTCGGCAGCAGCGTCAGCGTCGCGGCGTCGACCGGCGACACGATCGAGCGCGGATTCGCCAACGCGTAGACGGTGTCGCCGGTGGTCGCGCCCGGAAGCTCGCCCGCGTTGTCGGCAAAGAGGAGGCGATCGCCGGCCGCATCGTAGACGATCGCACCGATCGAGTTCAGGTTGGAGACGATCGTGAACACGCCGCCGTTCGGATCGAGCCGGACGATCGACTGGGCGCCGGCGCCGAATCCGCCCTGCCCGATGGCGATCGAGGCGCCGACGACGGCGACGTCGGCCGCGTTCACGATGGGGAGCGGGATCGCGCCGACGACGTAGGCCGGATCGGCGACGATCGCGGCCGACGCGACCCGGGCGCCCGCGACGATCAGGATCGCCGACAGGATGGAGCGGACGAAGCGCGTACGCATGAGGTCCTCCTCGACGTCACTCTCCGTGACGCCGTGTTGGGCCCTCGCGGCGGAGGCGCGGAACGCCGAGCCGAGAACGGAACGCGGCGCGCAACGGCGGCGGGCCGGGGCGCGGTCGACGAGCGGGCGATGTGCCCGGTCGTCCGATGGCTGTGCGTTCGTTCGTCGGTCATGGCTCCCGGCCCCACTTTCCCGAGGGACGGTTGAGCGAGCTGCCTCGAGGGCTAGGTCTCCTGGCTCGTCGGCGACCTACTTGCGCCGCCTTCCCACCCGAAGGGGCAGTGGCCTGCGTGCGCGTTCGTTCCGACTCACAGTGGCGGGAGCCGCGCCGGATTCACACCGGCTTCCCTTGTCAGCCCTTCCGGCGACCCCCGGGGAGGTACCAGACGGGGTGCGGCGCCGCAAGCGACGGCGGCGCGCGCATGGTGGCGGCACGTCCCCCACTCCCGGCGCGTACGCCGCGACACCGCGGGAACCTCGCGCGACGGGTCGAATCGGGCTATGGAATCCCTCATGAAGACCGTCGCCAAGCCCGCCCGCCGCGCCCTCACCGAGGCCGCCCCGAAGCATCCCCTCGCCGGCGCCACCATGAGCAACGCCGACATGATCGTCCAGGTCCTCGCCGACGAGGGCGTCGACACCATCTTCGGGTACAGCGGAGGCGCGATCCTCCCGACCTACGACGCGATCTTCCGCTACAACGCCAACCACCCGCCGGAGGACGAGATCCGCCTCATCGTTCCCGCCACCGAGCAGGGCGCCGGCTTCATGGCCGCGGGCTACGCGCGGTCGACCAGCAAGGTGGGCGTGTTCCTGGTGACCTCCGGTCCGGGCGCCACCAACTCCGTGACTCCGATCCGCGACTGTCAGGCCGACTCGGTCCCGGTGATCCTCATCTGCGGCCAGGTGCCGCGCGCCGCGATGGGCACCGACGCCTTCCAGGAGGCGCCGGTCTTCAACATCATGGCCTCCTGCGCCAAGCACGTCTTCCTCGTCACCGACGAGACCAAGATGGAGGAGACGATGCGGCGCGCCTTCGACGTCGCGCGCAGCGGCCGGCCCGGTCCGGTCGTGATCGACATCCCGAAGGACGTGCAGAACGCGACCGGCGTCTTCAAGGGGTCGGGGCTCCTGCCGCTGCGAGGCTACCAGGAGCGCATCGACGCGCTGGCCGAGACCCAGATCTCGGCCGCGGACGCCGAGGCGTTCTTCAAGCTGCTCGCCAGGTCCGAACGCCCCCTCCTCTACGTCGGCGGCGGCGTCATCAACGGCGAAGCCGCGCCGGAGCTCCGCGCCTTCGCGGAGCGCTTCGGCATCCCGGTCGTCACGAGCCTCATGGGGATCGGCGCGATCGACACCACGCACGAGCTCTCGCTCCAGATGCTCGGCATGCACGGCATGGCGTACGCCAACTACGCCGTCGAAGACTCCGACTTCCTCTTCGCCATCGGCTCGCGCTTCGACGACCGGGTCGCGGGCAAGGTGAAGGAGTTCGCGCCGGGCGCCACGATCGCGCACCTCGACATCGACGCCTCGGAGCTCGGTAAGGTCAAGCACTTCGACTGGGCGCACGTCTCCGACGCGAAGCGCGGCTTGCCGCAGCTCATGAAGGCCGGCGAGGGCTTCAAGAAGGACTTCCGCCGCTGGCGCGAGCACGTCGCGCGGCTCAAGAAAGAACACGCGCTCGCCTACGACGCGGCGTCGCCGGCGATCCAGTCCGAGTACGTGCTCGAGCAGCTGAACGAGATCACCAAGGGCGAAGCGATCGTCACGACCGGCGTCGGCCAGCACCAGATGTGGGCGGCGCAGTACATCGACTTCAAGCACCCGCGCACGTTCCTCACCTCGGGCAGCATGGGCACGATGGGCTTCGGGCTCCCGGCCGCGATCGGGGCGCAGCTCGCCAATCCCGGCACGCTCGTCATCGACGTCGACGGCGACGGCTCGATCCGCATGAACCTCGGCGACCTCGAGACCCTCACCACCTACGACATCCCGGTGAAGGTGCTGCTCTTGAACAACCTCGGCGACGGCATGGTCCGCCAGTGGCAGGACCTCTTCTACACGAGCCGCTACGCGGGCACCGACAAGAGCCTCCACAAGAAGGACTTCATCAAGGCCGCCGAGGCCGACGGCTTTCCGTTCGCGCGGCGCGTGACCGAGAAGAAGGACGTGCGGGCCGCGCTCGAGGCCTTCTGCGGCTCCAAGGGGCCCGCGTTCCTCGAGGTCATGACGGACATGCGCGGGCACGTGTACCCGATGGTCGGGCCTGGGATGGGGTACCGGGAGATGATCACCGGCAAGTGGATCCCGAGCCGGGCGCATCCCAAGGACGAGCCCGAGGGCGGCGGGACGCCGACCGGCTACTTCTGATCGCGCCCGATCCCCGCTGCGGATGCCGCGGGGATCGGTGGTCCGGGGGGTGCGGACGGCGCAGGACCGGCGACGCGCTCGATCCGGCGGCGCTCCACGCCGCGATGGAGTCGCTTGCGACGCGAACTCACTAGCATGTGAGGCTGGCTCGTCGGGAACGCTCGGACACGCCGCGGTGCTGCCGGCTCGGCGCCGGGAATACCCTTCGGGGCGGATGGATGACGGACGGTGAGATCGTGGCGTTTCTACGCCCGCGGGACGCCGACGACACGGAATCCAGTGGCGCGGGCCGCGACGCCGAGCTCCCGATCGTGGGTCGCAAACACGAGAGCAGGTTCGGTCGCTCGTGCCGCCAGGGCGCTCGCAAGGTGCAAGGCGTCGAGTGTCCCGACGGTAGTCGGGAACGGGTCTGCCGCGCGTTCGAGCACGGCGCGGTCGATGGTGATCAGATCGAACGCGCGGAGGTGATCGAGGATCGCCCCCCGACGATCTGCCACCTCCTCGTCGGGTAGTGAGCACTGTACGCGCGCGCGGTCGATCGTACGAAGACACTCTGTTCGGATCAGCTGGCTCGAAAACCATCGGCTGCTCTGCTTCCACTCGCGCAATCGGCCGGCCTCGTGCAACACGATGCGCAGCAGCACGGAGCTGTCGACATAGAGGATCACCGCTTCTTGCGATCTTGGAGCAGCAGCGTCAGCGAATCGACTGGCCATCGCGCGGGCCGAAGACGTTCGCGCCGGAAAGTGGCGACATCGATCTCGGCGGGCTGGATCTGCGGTGCCATGCCCGTATGTACCGGGACGATGCGCGCGATGGGGCGTCGACGGTCGGTGACTTCGATCGTATCGCCGCGCTCGACCGCCCGGAGGTGTTGAGACAGGCGATCTTTGAGATCCGCGATCTTGACCTGCTTCATGGCCACATCTGGCCAGATTGCCTCCACGGCGTCAAGCCCGGCCAAGGGGTTGCGACCTCCCACGTCATGGGGTTCCGCCCGAACGCGATCGCGACCGCGGTGCCGAGCTCGAGAGACCGCGTGTGTTCCGCCGCGACGGCGAGCGGCAGGACCGGGTCGTGCTCCGCCTCGAAGCTGAAGCCGGCGTCGTTGCCGGCGCGCGCGAGGGCGGGAAACGTCACGCACGCGTCGAGCAGATCCTCCAACGGAGCGGTCGTGTCGATGCGCATGCCACCACGCTACAGGAGGAACACGGTCGCGAGGCCGAGGAACAGTCCCATGCTCGCGACGTCGGTCGTCGTCGTGAGGAAGATGCTCGACGCGGTCGCGGGATCGGCGCCGAACCGCCGGAGCACGAGCGGCACGAGCGCGCCGAAGATACCGCTCGCCACGCAGGCCCCGACCATCGCGAGCTGCACGATCAGCGCAAGCATCCACGCGTCAGGGTCCCCTTTCGAATAGGCGAAGATCAGCATGCCCAGGCCGGCCGTGGCCCCGGTACCGATGCCGTTCAGGAATCCGAGCCACGCCTCCTTGGCGACGAGCTTCCGCGCACCCGCCGACGTCAGGTCGCCGAGCGTGATGCCGCGGATCGTGACGGCGAGCGCCTGACAGCCGGTGTTTCCCGACTGCCCGGCGAGCACCGGCAGGAAGACCGCGAGCGCCACGATCCTGTCGATCGTCTCCTCGAAGACGCCGACGACCGCTGCCGCGACGAAGGCC
>WBZR01002878.1_pt1 | contig 14330 bp, 11 predicted proteins | sample 5204231 | NCBI WGS metagenome assembly WBZR01 (sample SAMN12412403, study PRJNA552823) | activated sludge metagenome | isolation source: activated sludge from anammox sidestream of wastewater treatment plant... | place: USA: Virginia | collected 2017-08 | reverse complement strand
AGTAGCGGTCCTGGCCCTGCTTGTCCTGCCACTTGCGCGTGCGCAGGCGACCCTCGATGTACACCTGCGAGCCCTTGCGCAGGTACTCACCGGCGATTTCCGCCAGCCGACCGAACATGGCCACGCTGTGCCACTCGGTGCGCTCCTGCTGCTGCCCGGTTTCCTTGTCCTTGAACACCTCGCTGGTGGCGATGCGCAGGTTGGTGACCGCCGAACCACTCGGCATGTACTTGGTTTCCGGATCCTGGCCGAGATTGCCGATCAGGATGACCTTGTTAATGCCTCTCGCCATGGGAGGATCCTCTTTAACGTGTTGATTTATATTAAGGTTGCAAGGGCTGACCACAGGCAAGCCGGAACCTGTCGGCTATTCTAGGGCCCGCCCCCGGAAAACACATCCTCGAATCCGCGGCGATGGCCCGGATTGGTCCGGCCCCACGCTTGGGACCGCGCGGCCGGCCGCCCTATAGTGAGCGGTTTCCCCCCAGCCGAAGCCGCCATGACCCAGTTCCTCAGCATCCGCGGTGCGCGCACCCACAACCTCAGGAACGTCGATGTCGACATCCCCCGGGACCGCCTTGTCGTCATCACCGGCCTGTCGGGCTCGGGCAAGTCCTCGCTGGCTTTCGACACCATCTACGCCGAAGGCCAGCGGCGCTACGTGGAGTCGCTGTCGGCCTACGCCCGGCAGTTCCTGTCCATGATGGAGAAGCCCGACCTCGACCACATCGAGGGCCTGTCGCCGGCCATATCCATCGAGCAGAAGTCCACCTCCCACAACCCGCGCTCGACGGTGGGCACGGTGACGGAAATCTACGACTACCTGCGCCTGCTCTACGCCCGTGCCGGCGTGCCCCGCTGCCCGGACCATGGCACGGACCTGGCGGCGCAGACCGTGAGCCAGATGGTGGACCAGGTGCTGGCATTGCCCGAGGGCACGCGCCTGATGCTGCTGGCGCCCGTGGTGGATGATCGCAAGGGCGAGCACACGCAGCTGATCGCCGACCTGCGTGCACGCGGCTTCGTGCGCGCGCGCATCGATGGCGTGGTGCACGAGCTCGATGCGCTGCCGAAGCTCGACCGGCGGCGCAAGCACAGCATCGAGGTGGTCGTGGACCGCTTGCGCGTCAGGCCGGACATCGCCACCCGGCTGGCGGAGTCCTTCGAGACGGCACTGGGCCTCTCGGGCGGCGTCGCCAGGACCGCGCCCCTGGAAGGCGGCGGGCCCGAGACGGTGTACTCGGCACGCTTCGCCTGCCCGACCTGCAACTACAGCGTGCCCGAGCTGGAGCCACGCCTGTTCTCCTTCAACAACCCGGCGGGCGCCTGCCCGGCCTGCGACGGCCTCGGCGTGCGGGAATTCTTCGATGCCGAGCGTGTCGTCCACCACCGGCAGCTGTCGGTCGCCGGTGGCGCCATCCGCGGCTGGGACCGCCGCAACACGTACTACTTCCAGATGATGCAATCGCTGGCGGCGCACTATCGCTTCGACCTCGAAGTTCCGTTCGAGGAACTCCCGGAACGCATCCAGCGCCTGCTCCTCCAGGGCAGCAAGGGCGAGGAAATCCAGTTCCGCTACACCACCGGGCGCGGCACCACCGTCACCCGCCGCCATGCATTCGAGGGCATCCTGCCGAATCTGGAGCGCCGCTACCGCGAGACCGAGTCGGCCGTGGTGCGCGACGAACTGGCCCGCTATCTCAGCTTCCAGCCCTGCCCCGACTGTGGCGGCACCCGGCTCAACGCCACGGCACGCAACGTGTTCGTCGCCGGGCGTTCACTGCCGGCTGTCGCCGGGCTGTCGGTCAGCCAGGCGCTGGCCTTCTTCGATGGCCTGTCTCTCGGCGGCTGGCGGGGCGAGATCGCCACGCGCATCGTGCGCGAGATCGGCAGCCGGGTGCGTTTCCTGGCCGACGTGGGCCTGGAGTACCTGACGCTCGACCGCAGTGCCGAGACGCTCTCCGGGGGCGAGGCGCAGCGCATCCGCCTGGCCAGCCAGATCGGCTCGGGGCTGGTCGGCGTCCTGTATATCCTCGATGAGCCGTCCATCGGCCTGCACCAGCGGGACAACCAGCGCCTGCTCGGCACCCTCACCCATCTGCGCGACGTGGGCAACACGGTCATCGTGGTCGAGCACGACGAGGAGGCCATCCGCGCCGCCGACCACGTCATCGATCTCGGCCCCGGCGCCGGCACGCATGGCGGCGAGGTCATCGCCCAGGGCACGCCCGAGGAGGTCATGCGCTCGCCGCGCTCGCTCACCGGCCAGTACCTCGCCGGCCGGCTGGGCATCCCGCTGCCGCAACAGCGCCAGCCGCCCGACCCGCAACTCGCCCTGACGCTGCACGGTGCCCGGGGCAACAACCTGCGCGGCGTCACGGTGGCGATCCCGATCGGCCTGATGACCTGCGTCACCGGCGTGTCGGGTTCCGGCAAGTCGACGCTGGTGAACGACACCCTGTACCGGCATGCGGCGGAGCGGCTCAACGGCACCAGCCACGACGCCGCGCCCTGCGATGGCATCGACGGGCTGGAGCACATCGACCGTGTCATCGACATCGACCAGAGCCCGATCGGCCGCACCCCGCGCTCCAACCCGGCCACCTACACCGGCCTGTTCACGCCGATGCGCGAGCTCTATGCGGCAACCCAGGAAGCCCGCTCCCGCGGCTACGACGCCGGCCGCTTCAGCTTCAACGTCAAGGGCGGGCGATGCGAAGCCTGCCAGGGCGACGGCGTGATCCGCGTGGAAATGCATTTCCTGGCCGACGTGTACGTGCCCTGCGATGTCTGCCAGGGACGGCGCTACAACCGCGAGACACTGGAGATCCGCTACAAGGGGCGCAGCATCAGCGAGGCGCTGGACATGACCGTCGAGGAGGCGCTCGGCTTCTTCGCCAACATCCCGGCCATCGCCGTGCGGCTGCAGACCCTGGCGGACGTCGGCCTGGGCTACCTGCGGCTTGGCCAGAATGCCACCACCCTGTCGGGTGGCGAGGCCCAGCGGGTGAAACTCGCCAGGGAACTGGCCAAGCGCGCCACCGGCAGGACGCTCTACATCCTCGACGAGCCGACCACCGGCCTGCACTTCCAGGATGTCGCGCAGCTGCTGGCCGTGCTGCTGCGCCTGCGCGAGCAGGGCAATACGGTGGTGGTGATCGAACACAACCTGGACGTGGTCAAGACCGCCGACTGGATCATCGACCTCGGCCCGGAGGGTGGCGATGGTGGCGGCGAGGTGGTGGCCATCGGCACACCGGAGTCGGTGGCCGCCAACCCGGGGTCGCACACCGGTCGCTTCCTGGCGCCGGTGCTGGCACGCAGCCGCAGCGCCTGAACCGGCAGCGCCAGCGGGGCGGCAACAGAAAGGGCCGGGATCCTGCGATCCCGGCCCTTCCGGTGAACGTCCCGGGCAGAGGGGCGCAACGGCGCGCGCCAACCTGTCCCGGATTGTCCCTCGTCGCTTACTGCTGGGGCTTGGCAGCCTCGGCAGCGCTGTCTGCAGCCTGGCCGGCCGCATCAGCGGCAGCGCCGGCAGCCTCGCCCGCGGCATCGGCGGCAGCGCCGGCAGCCTGGCCGGCCGCATCAGCGGCAGCGCCGGCAGCCTCGCCCGCGGCCTGCGCGGCATCACCAGCGGCCTGCGCCGCCTCGCCCGCCTTGTCCGCAGCGTTCTGCATGGACTCGGCAGCCTTGTCCATCTGGGTTTCACCCGCCGGCTTGCCGCCACCGCAGCCCGCCAGCAGGAACACGGCGGCACCCAGCGCCGCCAGCAATTTCAGCATCCGCATATCAGCCCCCTGTTGGGTAAGTAAACCCGCTTAATATAGCGTCTGGCCGCCCGCAAGGAAATGCATGCAGCGCTGCGGCGTGCGCGGAAAACCCCTACGGCACCGGTACGCCGAGAGGCCGGATTCCCACCGCCCGGCGCACCGCGGACAGCAGGGGCGCCGCCATGGCCCGCGCACGGCCGGCACCGGCACGCAGGATGGCCTCGACATCGCCCGGCGCCGCGACCAGCCGCTCGTACTCGGCCCGCGGGCCGGCGAGGTGGGCATCCAGGTAGGCGAAAAGCTCCTCCTTGAGCTGGCCCCAGCCGGCGCCCTCGGCAAAGCGACGCTTCATCGCCTCCGTCTCCGCCGGCGTGGCGAAGGCCCGGTAGATGTCGAACAGCGTCGAGCCTTCCGTGTCCTTGGGCTGGCCCGGCTCCAGCGAATTCGTCCTGATGCGCATGACGAGCTTGCGCAATTGCTTCTGCTGGGCGAACAGCGGGATGGTGTTGTCGTAGCTCTTGCTCATCTTGCGCCCGTCGAGGCCCTGCAGGATGGCCGTGCCCGCACCGATGTCGGCCTCGGGCAGCACGAAGTGCTCGCCGTAGTGGTGATTGAAGCGCTGGGCGATGTCCCGTGCCATCTCCACGTGCTGTTTCTGGTCCTGGCCGACCGGCACCCGGCTGGCACGGAACAGCAGGATGTCCGCCGCCATCAGCACCGGATAACAGAACAGCGCCATGGTGATGCCGCGATCCGGATCCGGCGAACCGGCCTCCTCGTTGGCCTGCACCGCGGCCTTGTAGGCGTGGGCGCGGTTCATGAGACCCTTGGCGGTGACCGACATCAGGATCCAGTTGAGCTCGGCGATCTCCGGCACGTCGGATTGCCGGTAGAACAGCGCCCTGTCTGCATCGAGACCCAGCGCCAGCCAGGTCGCGGCCACCTCCAGGCTCGAGCGGTGCACGGCATCGGGCTGCTGGGCCTTCACCAGCGCGTGGAGGTCGGCGAGGAAATAGACGGACTGCACGTCGTCACGCCTGCTGGCCGCCACGGCGGGCCGGATGGCGCCGACGTAGTTGCCCAGGTGCGGCGTGCCGGTGGTGGTGATGCCGGTGAGGACGATCTCTTTCTGCATGGTTCACGCGCGGCCGGGTCAGGCATCCGGCCGCATCCTGCGCGGTATCATGCCCGACCATGAGCCGTGATTTAAGCACTCAGGCCAGCTCGTCGACCTATTCCGCCCACGTCGCCGGCCTGTGCGCCCGCTACGAGGCGGCGGCGGCGCGTGGCGGCTTCGATGCCATCGCCGTGGGCAGCGGCCAGCTGGAATACCGTTTCCAGGACGACCAGGCCCACCCCTTCGTGGCCAGCGCGCATTTCCTGCAATGGGTGCCCCTCGGGGCGCATCCCGGTTCCGCGGTGCTGTTCGAGCCCGGCCGCCGCCCGGTGCTGGTGGTGCTGCAGCCCGAGGACTACTGGCACCAGCCGCCGGCGCTGCCGGCCGAGGAGTTCGCGCGGGAGTTCGAGTTGCGCGTGATCCGCGACCCCGGGGACCTGGCGGCCCTGCTGCCGGGCGCCGGCCAGCGGCTCGCCCTGCTGGGCCCGGAGGCGCAATGGGACGGACTCGGGCCCGTGGTCGAGGCGGCGGCGCGCAACCCGCCGGTGGTCGTCAATCATCTCCACTACCACCGCGCGACGAAGTCGTCGTGGGAGCTGGCCTGCATGCGCGGAGCGGCGGCCATCGCCGCGCCCGGCCACCAGGCCGCGCTGCGCGCCTTCCGCGCCGGCGCGAGCGAGTACGACATCCTCGCCGCCTTCCTCGCCGGCTGCCGGCAGACGGAACCCGAGCTGCCCTATGGCGCCATCGTCGCGCTGAACGGACATGGCGCCACCCTGCACTACCAGCATCGCGACCGGCAACCGCTGGCGGCGCGCGATGTCCACAGCCTGCTGATCGACGCAGGCTGCGCCTTCAACGGCTACGCCTGCGACATCACCCGCAGCCATGCCTTCCGCGACGACGAGTTCGCCGCGATGATCGCCGGCCTGGATGATCTCCAGCAGCAGCTCTGCGCCGCCGTGCGCCCCGGCCTGGCCTTCGCCGACCTGCATCGCTGCGCGCACCAGGGCGTGGCCGACCTGCTGCAAAGCTGGGGCCTGGTGCGGATGGCGCAGGAGGACATGATCCGCGAGCAGGTGACCTTCGCCTTCTTCCCCCACGGCCTGGGGCACCTGCTCGGCCTGCAGGTGCACGACGTCGGTGGCCACATGGCCGACGAGGCGGGCAACGCCCTGCAGGCGCCGCCCGACTTCCCGCGCCTGCGCTTCCTCCGCCGCCTGGAACCTGGCCAGGTGGTCACCATCGAGCCGGGCATCTACTTCATCGGGCCGCTGCTCGAGCGCCTGCGCGCCAGCCCGGCCGGCAGCCGCGTGGACTGGGATCGCATTGCCGGGCTCATGAAATACGGCGGCATCCGCATCGAGGACGATGTGCTGGTGACGGCCGGGGAGCCGGAAAACCTGACGCGGCCGCTGCTGGGCGACTGAGCCGGCGTGGCACCCTGCCGCATGACTGCGGCCCGGTCTCTGGGTTACGCTGCCGGGCTGATCCGCAACCCCCCAGAAGGCCCGCTCTTGTCCCCAGCTCCTGCCATCACCGCATCCGGGACCCGCCTCGCATTCCTCACTGCCGCCTTCCTGGCCCTCGCCGCCTGCGGTGGCAAGCCCGATACGGGATCCGCTCCGACAGGCCGGGCTGGTGCGCCCGCGCAACCCGGGCAGGCAGGACAACCGGGCGGTGCGCCGCGTGGTGGCCCGCCGGGTGCCGGCGCGCCGGGCCGCCCGGCGGCTGTCGCGGTGCTGGCAACCCGGGTGGCGCCGCGCGACTTCTTGGACCGCACCACGGCGCTGGGCACCGCGAAGGCGGCGGAGTCCATCGAGGTCACCTCGCGGATCTCCAGCACGGTGAGCGCGATCCACTTCCGCGAAGGGCAGGATGTGGCTGCCGGCACCCTGCTGGTCCAGCTCGACAACCGCGAGATCAGCGCCGCGCTGGCGCTGGCCGAGGCCTCGCTCCGGCAGAGCCGCAGCCAGTACGAGCGCAGCCTCCCGCTGGCGAAGACCGGCGTGCTGTCCACCTCGCAGATCGAGGAGCTGGAAGCCAAGATGAAGATGGACCAGGCGCAGGCGCAGTCCGCCCGCGCCCGGATGGCCGACACCTCCATCCGCGCCCCCTTCGCCGGCACCGTGGGCCTGCGCCGCGTCAGCATCGGCGACCTGGTGGGCCCCGATACCGTCATCACCACGCTGGACGACACCCGCGAGATCCGCCTCGAGTTCTCGGTGCCGGAGATCTTCCTCGGGGAAATCAGCACCGGCATGGCCATCCGTGCCCGCAGCAGCGTCTATCCCGAGCGCGACTTCACCGGCCGTGTCAGCAGCATCGACTCGCGGGTGGATCCCGCCACCCGGGCCGTTACCGTGGTTGCCGACATTCCCAATGGCGACCGGCGCCTGAAGCCCGGCATGTTCCTCACCGTCGCGCTGGAACGCTCGCGCAAGGACGTGCTGATGGTGCCGGAGGAAGCGCTGAGCCCGCGCCAGGGCAAGCAGTACGTGTATCTGGTGCAGGAGGGCCGCGCCCTCGAACGGCAGGTGGAGATCGGCGCGCGTTCACCCGGCCTCGTGGAGATCCGCGAGGGACTGGCCAGCGGCGACGTGATCGTCACCGAGGGCATCCAGCGGCTGCGTGACGGCCTGCCGGTCGAAGTCCTCCAGGGCGGCTGAGGCCAGGCACCATGTGGCTTTCCGACACCTCGGTCCAGCGCCCGGTCTTCGCCGCAGTCATCAGCCTGCTGCTCATCATCCTCGGACTGCTGGCGCTGGAACGCCTGCCGGTGCGCGAGTACCCCGACGTCAACCCGACCGTGGTCTCGGTGGATACCTTCTACCGCGGCGCCTCGGCCGAGGTCGTCGAGCGCCAGATCACCCAGATCCTCGAGGATGAGGTCGCCGGCATCGCCGGCGTGCAGAAGCTCACCTCCAGCAGCCAGGACGAGCGCGCCACCATCACGCTCGAGTTCGCCCTGGACCGTGATCCGGACGGAGCTGCCAACGATGTGCGCGAGCGGGTCTCCCGGGCCGTCAGCAAACTGCCCGACGAGGCCGACCCGCCGCAGATCACGAAGCAGGACTCCAACATGGACTCCACCATGTACGTCAACGTCTCGAGCAGCAGCCGCTCGATCATGGAGATCACCGACTTCGTGCGCCGCTACCTGGAGGACAAGCTGTCGGTGGTCGACGGCGTGGCCATGGTGCGCATGACTGGCACCCGGCAGTACGCCATGCGCATCTGGCTGGACCGCGAGGCCCTCGCCGCACGCCGCCTCACCGTGCAGGACGTCGAGGCGGCGCTGCGCAACGAGAACGTGGAGATCCCCTCGGGACGCATCGAATCCCAGCAGCGGGAGTTCACCCTGCGCACCGACACCGGCATGAAAACTGCCGCCGATTTTGCCTCGCTGGTGATCGGCCGCAGCCAGGACAACCGCGTGGTGCGCCTCGGCGAGGTGGCCGAGGTACGCCTCGACGCGGAGGACGACCGCTACGTGTCCCGTTCCGACGGCGTCCCCGGCATCAGCCTCGGCATCGTGCCCCAGTCCAAGGCCAACGTGCTGGCGGTGAATCAGGGGGTGATCGACGAGGTCGAGCGCCTCAAGGCCACGCTGCCCGACGACATCCATGTCGACGTCAACGTCGACTTCTCCATCTTCATCCGCGAGCAGCTCAAGGAAGTGCTGGAGACACTGGCCGTCGCCCTCGGCATGGTGCTGGTGGTGATCTTCGCCTTCCTCGGCTCGCTGCGCGCCACGCTCATCCCGGCCGTGACCATCCCGGTGGCGATCATCGCCTCGTTCATCGTCATGGCCATCATGGGTTACTCGGTGAATACGCTGACCCTGCTGGGTACGGTGCTGGCCATCGGCCTGGTGGTGGACGACGCCATCGTGGTGCTGGAGAACATCGTCCGGCGCATGGAACTCGGGCAACCGCCACTGCTGGCAGCCATCGACGGCAGCCGCGAGATCGGCTTCGCGGTGGTGGCGACCACCGCGGTGCTGGTGGCCGTGTTCGTGCCCATCTCCTTCATGCCCGGCAACGTCGGCCGGCTGTTCACCGAGTTCGGCATCACGCTGGCCGCGGCGATCGCCTTTTCCGGGCTGGTCTCCCTCACCCTGGTGCCGATGATGGCGTCGAAGATGTTCGCCGCCGGCATCCGGCGCCGGCGCCTGGCGGATGGCATCGACCGCTTCTTCAAGCAGGTCTCGGCCCGCTACCGCCGGGCACTGGAACCTGTGGTGCGTCGGCCCTGGATCGCCATCGCCGCGCTCGTCGGCACCGCCGTCGTCGGCGCGCTGCTGTTCCTGCGGCTGCCCTCCGAGTACGCCCCCACCGAGGACCGCGGCATGGTGGTGATGATGCTGCGCGGCCCGGAAGGAGCCACACCGAACTACATGGACCGCCAGCTGCGCCTGGTGGAGCGCACGCTGGCACCCTACGTCGAGGCGGGCATCGCCAAGCGGGTCGTGTCCCGCACCGGCATGTGGGGCGCCGGTGGTGACGTCAGCTCGGGTTTCATCTACATGCCGCTCAACGACTGGAGCAAGCGCTCGGTGTCGTCGCCGCAGATCGCGCAGGAACTGCGCCGCAAGTTCGATCGCATCCCCGGGGTCACTGTGCAGGTATTCCTGCCACCGAGCCTCGGCGTGCGCGGTGGCGGCCAGCCGCTGCAGGTGGTGCTGGGCGGCACCAGCTACGAGGAACTGGTGCAGTGGCGCGACAAGGTCATGGACCGGGTGCGGCGCGAGAATCCGCGCATCGTCGGGCTGCGCTCGGATTTCTTCGAGCAGAAGCCGAAGATCCGCGTCTCCGTGGACCGCGAGCGGGCCTCCGATCTCGGAGTCTCCGTCACCGCCGTCGGCCGCACGCTGGAGACCATGCTGGGTTCGCGCATCGTCACCACCTTCGTCGACCGGGGCGAGGAGTACAACGTGGTCCTGCAGGCGCGGCCCGAGGACCGGGCGAGCCCATCGGACCTGGGCGACATCTACGCCCGTTCGGCAGCCTCTGGCCAGCTCATCCCGCTGGCAAGCCTGGTGACGCTGGAGGAGACCGCCGGCCCGCGCGAGTTCAAGCGCTTCAACCGGCTGCGGGCCATCACGCTGATTGGCGGGCTGGCGCCCGGCTATTCGCTCGGCGACGCCCTGAAGTACATGGACAGCATCATCGCCGAGGAGCTGCCGCCCGAGGCCAGGGTGGACTACGATGGCGAATCGCGCGAATTCAAGAGCACGGGCAACGCCATCTACTTCACTTTCCTGCTGGCGCTGGTGATCTGCTTCCTGGTGCTCTCGGCGCAGTTCGAGAGCTTCCGCCACCCGCTGATCATCATGCTCACCGTGCCCATGGCCATTGCCGGCGGCCTGTTCGGCCTGTGGCTGACGGGCTCATCCATCAATGTCTACAGCCAGATCGGCGCGGTGATGCTCATCGGCCTGGCCGCGAAGAATGGCATCCTCATCGTGGAGTTTGCCAACCAGCTGCGTGATCGTGGCGTGGAGTTCACCGAGGCGATCATCTCCTCGGCTGCCATCCGCCTGCGGCCGGTCGTCATGACCAGCCTCTGCACCGCCTTCGGCGCCATGCCACTGCTCCTGGCCCGTGGCGCCGGCGCCGAAGCCCGCCAGACACTGGGTGCCGAGGTGTTCTTCGGCGTGCTGGTCTCGGTGTTCCTCACGCTGTTCCTGATTCCGGCGGTCTATGCGCTGCTGGCCCGCCAGACGCAGTCGCCGGAGCACATCGCACGGCAGGTCGAGGAACTGAAGAAGGCGGCCGGCAACACGGCGTAGGCCGCCACGAGAGCGGCTCAACCGCCCTCAACCATCCTCCTGCCGGTTCCGGAGGTAGGCCAGCACGTAGGCGTCGAGTTCGGCACGATCACGCACCCAGGACCATGGCTCGCCGGGCCTGGCCACGACGTCCTTCTGCAGATCGAGGCCGTAGGGCAGCAGGCCATCGATACGCGAGCGGTACTGACGGTCCGCCAGCTCGCCATGGAACAGGTGCAGGAGGGTCCCGTCACCGCACGCGACCCTGGGCCAGCCATGCCACGGGATCGCCGCGGCCCACTCGCGGTAGCCCGCCCCGCCATAGAAGTCCCAACCCACCGACTGGTGGTTGCCGATGAGCGCCTCGGCCTGCCCGGCGATGCCGTAGGCGAAGAACAGGTCGCCGCCGCCGAGAACGCAGCGGTCGTACCAGCCGATGCGGGCCATGAGTTCGCGGCGTGCGGCCCAGGCATGGCCGTAGGCCGGGCGGGCCATGATCTGGTAGCGACCGGATCCCGGCGCGGGTTCGAAGCGCCGCCCGAGGTCGAGCTCCGCCGTGCGCTCGCCGAGCGCAGAGTGGACGTCGAGGAACGAAGGGCGCCTGTCGAGCGTGGACGGCGACAACTGCTCCTCCGGCCGGCCACCAGCCGTGACCCGGCAGGTCGCAGCCTGGTCGAGGTACGCGACCTGCCGGAACGGCTGCACGATATCGCTGGTCTCGAGCTGGCTGCGGGTACGCTCCTGCCAGCCGGGATCGGCAAACACCACGTCGCAATCCAGCCAGGCCACGTGGCGTACATGGGCCGGCAACGCCGCCAGCGCAATGCCGAGCAGGCGCTCCTTCTGCCACATGTGATCGCCTCCCGGGATCTGCACCAGGACATCCGCGTCCGTGGCGCCGAGCGAGAAACGGCCGGCGGGATCCCACTCCACGGTCAGCAGCGGCGCAGCCAGCTCGCGGCGGAATGCCCGGTAGTTATCGAGGCGCGATGACCAGCGCACCGGGTTGTAGTACGCGGTGATTGCCCAGAAGTCGGAGTCGCGGGCCCTCATGCGCCATCCCGCGACGTCGCTGCGCGCAGTTCGAGCCATTCGAGGCGCGAGCAGGCGTCGCTGCCGTCACCGGCGGCGAGATCGGCAACACCGAAGGCCCTCACGCGGTCGAGGCTGACGGCAGCCACGGGTTCTCCGATGATGACGGCGCCGATATCGAGGTGGTGCCAGGCGACGCTGTGCAGATCGAGCGCGAATTCCCGCCAGCCGTCCGTCGCGCCGTGGGCCTGCCTCGACACCAGCCAGCCCTGCGTCTCGTGCTCCAGCACAAGGCGCAGGCGGTGGCTGCCGGACTGCCGGGCGCGCCAGCACACGGCTGCCCCACCGCCAAGGTCGGGCAGATCCGTGGCAGGCCGGAAGCTCACCGCCCAGGCGCCGCGGCAGGTGCCGGACCACAGGTACCAGGGATCACCGGCCAGCTCGTCGTGGTGGCTCTTCTTGAGGTCCATGCCACCCGGGCCGTGGAGCGCGAGCGCCAGGCCAGCCGTGGCAAGCTGCTCCTGCGTGAGCGGCCGTGCCGCAGGGGTCTTCGTCCAGCTGACGCGATACAGGCAGTCGCTGCCCACCAGCCCGGATGGTTGCGGCTCATCGCCGGCGCTGCGCCCGTTGGCGGTCATGCAGCGCAGCCGGCCCTGTCAGGGCCGCTCCTGCCGACCCTCGAGCAGCGGCTCGTCGTCACTGCCTCCGCAGCGGCGCATCAGCGTCAGGCCGGTGCCGAATGGCAGGTCGAGGAGCTGCAGCGAGGGGTCGCGCTTCAGCTCGTCGATGTAGCGCGACACGCTGACTTCGTATGCCGCCTGCTCGCCGTACAGGGTGGACCGCCGGCTCAGCATGCTGTCATGGAACATGACGATGGCCCGCGGAGCCAGGCGCGCCGCGAAGGCCTCGTAGTCGAAGCGTGCCTGCTCGGCCGTGTGGTAACCGTCGATGAACAGCAGTCCCACCCCATGGAGCGCGGCGTAGGCGGGTGTCCGCACGAAGGCCTGCGTGGTCGCGAGATGGTGCTCGATGTTCGCCAGCCCGAAGCCCTGGAACCACTCTGCGCTGCGGGTGCCGTCGCGCCAGAAATCGTCCACCAGCGAGGGATCGATGAAGATGACCCGGCCCGGGCGCCGGTTCTCCTGGCAGGCCCGCGCGATGACCAGCGGCACGAAGCCCCGCCACGAGCCGATGACCACCGCCCGCGCCGGCTGCAGCAGCCGCGCCAGGCCGTAGTAGATCCAGCCGAGCCCGAGGTTGAGGTCTTCCTCGTGCTGGTTGTGACCCATGCGCAGCAGCTCGGGGTGCGCGTAGAGCCGGGCGATCCAGCCGCCGAGATCTTCCTGTTGCTGCGGGCCAATACCCATCGTCGATGAGTATGCCGGAACCGCGGAAGCCGCTATTTGGCCGCTTCAGCCTTCGGCTTCGCCGGCTGGTCCATCAGCATGACGAGCGCCATCGGCGCGGAGTCGCCGGCGCGATAGCCCATCTTGAGGATGCGCAGGTAGCCACCCGGCCGGTTCTTGAACCGGGGGCCCAGCTCGTTGAAGAGCTTGGTGACGCCGTCGCGGTCACGCAGCCGGTCGAAGGCCAGCCGGCGGCGGGACACGGCATCTTCCTTGGCCAGCGTGATCAGCGGCTCGACCACCCGGCGCAGCTCCTTCGCCTTCGGCACGGTGGTGCGCACCGTCTCGTGGCGGATCAGCGATGCCGCCATGTTGCGGTACATCGCCGTGCGGTGGCTGCTCTTGCGGCCGAGGATGCGGCCAGCCTTCTTGTGTCGCATGCTTGCTCTTTCCTGCCTGCAAAGTGCGCTGCTCAGGCAGCCTTTTCGTCGTGGACCAGGCCCGCGGGCGGCCAGCCCTCGACGCGCATGCCCAGCGAAAGGCCGTGGCTCTCCAGCACTTCCTTGATTTCCGTGAGTGACTTCTTGCCGAGGTTCGGCGTGCGCAGCAGCTCGACTTCGGTGCGCTGCACGAGGTCGCCGATGTAGTTGATGTTCTCGGCCTTGAGGCAGTTGGCCGAGCGCACCGTCAGCTCCAGCTCGTCCACCGGGCGCAGGAGGATCGGGTCGATCTGGGTCTCGGTCGCGGCGGTGCTCGCCTCGTCCTTGCCCCGCAGTTCGACGAAGACCTCCAGCTGGTCGGTGAGGATGTTGCCGGCGCGGCGCACGGCCTCTTCGGCATCGATGGTGCCGTTGGTCTCGACATCCAGGATCAGCTTGTCCAGGTCGGTGCGCTGCTCGACCCGCGCTGCCTCGACGTTGTAGCTGACACGACGGATCGGACTGAAGGAGGCGTCGAGCTGCAGGCGGCCGATGGGACCGGAGGCCTGCCCTTCGAAATTGAGCCGCTGGGTCGCGGGACGATAGCCGCGGCCGCGCTCGATGGTGAGCATCATCCGCAGCTCGCCGGCACTGGTCAGGTTGGCGATGACCAGCTCGGGATTGACGATCTCGACATCGTGGTCCACCGCGATGTCGCCGGCACGGACCGGGCCCGGTCCCTTCTTGGCGAGGGTCAGCTCGGCACGGTCGCGGCTGTGCATGCGGATCGCCAGCAGCTTGAGGTTCAGCAGGATCTCGACCACGTCCTCCTGCACGCCCTCGATGGCCGTGTACTCGTGGAGCACGCCGTCG
>WBZR01001595.1_pt2 | contig 14335 bp, 3 predicted proteins | sample 5204231 | NCBI WGS metagenome assembly WBZR01 (sample SAMN12412403, study PRJNA552823) | activated sludge metagenome | isolation source: activated sludge from anammox sidestream of wastewater treatment plant... | place: USA: Virginia | collected 2017-08 | reverse complement strand
GCTCACGTGCCGATGGCCGGTCGGTAATCTGGTGGGCGAGCGCGATCAATTCGTCGGTTGTGTCGCCCATCGCGGAGACGACGGCGACCATCTGGTGACCGGACTCCCGGCCACGGGCGATACGCTCGTGGTTCGAGCCGACACCTCCCGTCTCGGCCGCGCGCGTCTCGAAATGTTGGCTCGCGCGCTTCGCGCCCTGCTCGGCGCGCTCGAAACGTCGGATCCGGCTCTTGCCGTCGCCGACCTTCCGATCCTCTCCACAGCCGACGCCCAGCAGCTCACCCAGGATCGCAACGCGACGGCACGCGACTACGACCGCGAGGCGCTCGTCCATGATCTCATCGCGCGCCAGGCGGCACGAACGCCGGACGCCACGGCGCTCATCTGCAACGGAGAGACGCTGAGCTATCGCGAGCTCGAGGCGCGCGCGGGCCGCGTCGCGGCAACGCTCGCTTCGCTCGGCGTCGGCCCGGATACACTCGTCGGCCTCAATGTCGACCGCTCGTGCGACCTCGTCGTCGGCGCGCTCGCGATCCTGAAAGCCGGCGGCGCTTACGTGCCGCTCGATCCGACGTATCCGAAGGACCGCATCGCGCTGATGATCGAGGACAGCGGCCTTTCGATCATCCTGACCGACGACCGCTCGGTGGCCCCGCTTTCGGGCGACCACATCCGCGTCCTCTCCATCGCCGAGGCCGCAGCCATGCCGGTGGCGCCCGCCACGCCCGCGAAGCCCGCCACGTCGCGCAACCTCGCCTACGTCATTTACACATCGGGCTCGACGGGGCGTCCCAAGGGCGTGATGGTCGAGCATCGGAACGTCGTCAATTTCTTTGCCGGCATGGACGATCGCATCCCGCGGCCGGACGCCGGCGCCCCGCAGCCGGTGTGGCTCGCCGTCACCAGCCTGTCGTTCGACATCTCGGTGCTCGAACTGTTCTGGACGCTCGCCAACGGCTTTGCCGTCGTCATTCACGCCAGCCGGCACCAGGGCGCCGTTGCGCCGGCGAAGCGGCCGCCGGCCGCCACCGGCGCGCCCATGGACTTCAGCCTCTATTTCTGGGGCAACGACGACGGGGCCGGCCCGCGCAAGTATCACTTGCTGCTCGAAGGGGCCCGCTATGCGGATGCGCACGGCTTTCGCGCGGTGTGGACGCCGGAACGGCACTTCCATGCGTTCGGCGGCCCCTATCCCAACCCGTCGGTGACGGGCGCTGCGGTGGCCGCCGTCACGCGCACGCTCGACATCCGCGCCGGCAGTTGCGTTCTCCCGCTGCACCATCCGGCCCGCGTCGCCGAGGAATGGGCGGTCATCGACAACATCAGCAACGGCCGCGCCGGCATCGGCTTCGCCTCGGGCTGGATGCCCGAGGATTTCCTGCTGCGCCCCGAGAATGCGCCGCCGCACAACAAGGCGGCACTCATGCGCGACATCGATGTCGTGCGCCGCCTGTGGCGCGGCGAAGCGGTGGCGTTCGCCTCGCCGAACGGCAAGACGGTGGACGTGCTGACCCAGCCGCGCCCCGTCAGCCGGGAGCTGCCGGTGTGGCTGACGACGGCCGGCAACCCCGAGACCTATCGCGATGCGGCGCGCGCCGGCGTCAACGTGCTCACCCACCTGCTCGGCCAGTCGATCGCCGAGGTCGCCGACAAGATCAAGATCTACCGCGAGACGTTGCGTGAAACCGGCCGCAACCCTGCCGACTATACCGTCACGCTGATGCTGCATACGCTGGTCGGCCGCGACCGCGAGGAGGTGCGCACCGCCGCCCGCGAGCCGATGAAGGCTTATCTCCGCAGCGCCGCCGCGCTCATCAAGGAGTACGCCTGGACCTTCCCCGCCTTCAAGAAGCCCCAGGGCGTCGCCAAGCCGATGGACATCGACCTGGGCACACTCGAGCCGGAAGAGGTCGATGCCATCATCGAGTTCGCGTTCCTCCGCTACTTCGACGACAGCGGCCTGTTCGGCACGGCGGCGGATGCGCTCGCGCGCGTCGATCAGCTCAAGGCCATCGGCGTCGACGAGATCGCGTGCCTGATCGACTTCGGCGTTCCGACGGAAACGGCCCTCCAGGCCCTCGAACCGCTGGCCGAGGTGGTCGCGGCCGTGCGCACGCCAGCACCTGATGTCCCGGCTTGCGATCTCCCGATCACGGCCCGCGAGGACGACGGCCTCGCCGCGTTGATCCGCCGTCATGGCGTCACCCACATGCAATGCACGCCGTCGATGGCCGCCATGGTGCTGATGAGCGACGACGACCGCAGCGCGCTCGGCGCCGTGACGCATCTCTTCATCGGCGGCGAAGCGCTCCAGCCCGCGCTTCTCGCCGATCTTCGCAAGGCCACCGAGGCGACGATCGAGAACATGTATGGCCCGACCGAGACCACCATCTGGTCGTCAACGGGCCGTGCCGTAGCCGGAGGCGAAGAGGCCGCACCACTCGGCACGCCGATCGCCAACACACAGCTCTATGTGCTGGATGAAGCCGGCCGCCTCGTGCCGAAGGGCGTGGCCGGCGAGCTTTACATCGGCGGCGATGGCGTCACGCGCGGCTACCTGAAGCGCGACGACCTCACCGCGGAGCGCTTCCTCCCGAACCCGTTCCTCGAGGGCGGCCGGATCTACCGTACCGGCGACCTCGTGCGCATCGGCGAGGACGGCGAGATCCACTTTATCGGGCGCACCGACCATCAGGTGAAAGTGCGCGGCTACCGCATCGAGCTCGGAGAGATCGAGGCCCGCATCGGCCTCCATCCCGCCGTCGCGGAAGCCGTGGTCGTCGCCCGCGAGGACGAGCCGAACGACGTGCGCATCGTCGCCTATGTCCGCTACGATGGGGCGCCCGTGCCGGAGGCCGAGCTCAAGGCCCATGTCCGCGGCGCGCTTCCGGACTTCATGGCCCCCGCGCACTTCGTCACCCTGTCGTCCTTCCCGCTGACGCCTAATGCCAAGGTCGACCGGAAGGCCCTGCCCCGTCCGGAGGAGGCCGGCCAGGCAACGGCTGCCGCGGCCTACATCGCTCCGGCCAACGACCTGCAAGCGCGCCTCGCGGACGCCTTCAGGACCCTGCTCGGCGTCGCCCGCGTCGGCGTCTCCGATAACTTCTTTGCGCTCGGCGGACATTCGCTGCTGGCGGTTCAGCTGCATCGCGCGCTCAAGGCCGACGTCGCACCCGAGCTCACGATCACGGACATCTACCGGTTCCCCACCGTCTCCAGTCTCGCCGCGCACATCCAGGACCGCGGCCAGGCGAATAAGCAGCTCGGCCAGGCTGCCGACCGCGCGGCCGCGCGCCGCCAGGCGATGCTCGGACGACGCGCGGTCGGCGAGCGCACGCGCGCGCCATGAGGAGGGCGCGCACGCCGATCCGCCGCCGGCTCTCTCTCTTGGCCGGCACGACGGTCGCCACGCGCTCCTTCATCGTCTCGCTCTGCCTTTCGCTCTCCGCCTGCACGCTCGGCCAATGCAGCGCGCCGCCTCCCCTGGAGCCGGCCGCGTTCGAAGCGCTCTACGCGGCCCCGTTGCCGAAGCCGGCCTCCGCATTGAAGGTGTTTCACCTCGGCCATAGCCTGGTCGGCCGCGACATGCCGGCCATGCTCCAGCAACTGGCGCCGGACGGACATCGCTACGACAGCCAACTGGGGTGGGGCACGCCTCTCAAAGCCCATTGGGGACCCAAGGACGGCATCAACGGCTTTGCCTCCGAGAACACCCACCCCCGCTATCGGGACGCGAAGGAGGCCCTGGCGAGCGGGGCTTACGATGCCTTCGTCATGACCGAAATGGTCAACCTCAACGATGCCATCCGTTCTTTCGACAGTCGGGATTATGCGCGGCGGTGGGCGCGCCTCGCGCGCGAGGGCAACCCCGATATCCGGGTCTATCTCTACGAGACCTGGCACGATCTCGACATTGCCGGCGGATGGCTCGACCGCCTCGATGGCGATCTTGGGACGCTCTGGGAGGGCGAGATCCTCCGCAGGGCGATCGCGCCGGACGACCCGAAGCCGATCTACCTCATTCCGGCCGGGCAGGTCCTCGCCCGTCTGGTGCGGGACATCGAAAGCTCAGGCGGCTTCTCGGGCCTCACGCGCCGCGAGGACCTTTTTTCGGATCGGATCCATCTCAACGACATCGGCGCCTATGTCGTCGCGCTCACGCACTCCGCGGTGCTCTATCAACGGAGCCCGGTGGGGCTCCCGCATCGATTGCACCGCGCCGACGGCACGCCCGCCACCGCGCCGGGCGAGGACGCGGCGCGGCGCATGCAGGAGATCGTCTGGGAGGTCGTCACGTCGCTGCCGCAGACGGGCGTGCCTCAAGCCGCTGCAAGCGGGCCCGCGCCGTAGCCCCCCGACGCTTTTCTCCGTGACGCAGCGCCGTCACTCGGCCGCGACGCGCGTGATGTCGACGCCCCTGTCGGCGCGTGTCAATTCCGCACGCAGATGGCCCGCCAGCACGCGAACGCTCGGCTCCAACACCATGCTGTCGTGGTTGCCCGGCACCTCGCGGATCGACAAGTCGGCGCTAAAGCGTGACCAGCCGTTGTCGGCCCTCACCAGCCCGCGCTCGCTGTTCAGGTCGCGGCCGCCTGTGATCCTGTAGGCAATCTCGAGCCGCGGGCGCAACAGCAGCACCGGCCCGTGATACGGCTTGCCCTCATAGCGTGCCACGGCGCGCCGGAAGGCGGCCTCGATCTCCTCGTTGTGGAACTGCTCGGCTGATTTGGGGGCCGGGGCAGCGCGGGCCTGGCGCTGGCGGCGCGACCAGGCCATGCGGTTGCGCACCCAGGTCGCAAGCGAGGCGAGGCCATCGCGCTTGACGTCCTGGAGCTTCATGGCGATGCGATCGCGGACGGACAGCACGGCTGCGTCGGGATAGGGCGTATCGAGCAGGACGACCAGCGACGTGTCCTCGCCTTCGGAACGAAGCTGCTGGGCCATCTCGTAGGCCACGAGCCCGCCGCCCGAGAAGCCGCCGATCAGATAGGGTCCGTGCGGCTGCACCGTGCGGATCTCGGCCAGGTAGTCGCGCGCCATCTCCTCGAAGGTCTCGTGCGGCTCCTGGCCGCCGTAGATGCCGCGCGCCTGCAATCCGTAGACCGGCCGGTCGGCGCCGATCTGCAGGGCGAGGTGACGGAGGTTCAGGATGTTGCCGAACATTCCAGCGCAGAGAAAGAACGGCGTGCGGCGCGCGTCCTTCCCGCTATCCATGCGCACCAGGTGCAGGAGGCGCGGCCGATCGATCGGCGTCACGGTGGCGCCGGTGTCACCTCTGCCCGACCCGGAGGCATCCCTTTCCAAGCCGGAGGCATCTCCGTCCGCGCCGGAGGCATCCCTTTCCACGCCGGAGGCATCCCTTTCCACGCCGGAGGCGGTGGCCTTAGTGGACGACTGCTCGATCAGCGCGGCGCAGGCGGCGATGGTCGGCGCTTCGAACAGCGTCGAGATCGGGAACTCGACGGCGTAGGCCGCCTTGATCATGCGGAAGAGGCGCACCGCGATCAGGGAGTGCCCGCCAAGATCGAAGAAATTGTCGTGAAGACCGATCTTCCTGACGCCGAGCAGCTCGCTCCAGAAGCCGGCCAGCGTTTTCTCGATATCGCTGCCGGGCTCGATGAAATCGACGGCGAGATCCGGGCGCTCGAAGGCCGTCGCGGCCGCCTGCGGCGCCTCCGTGCGCGAGACTGCCCGCTCGAGCGCGGGAAGATCCAGCGAGCTGACGATCACCTGGGGCTTGCCGGCCCCGACCGCGCGCAGAAGCGCTTCGAAGCCCTCGTCCGGCGAGATGCCCTGATCGACCTGGGCGGCGAGCCGCGCGAGCGCCGGGGGCAACTCGGCATCGCTGGTCGCGGACCCCCGCGCGGCGAGGCCGCGTCCTTCGCCGTCTTCGGACAGCGACAGGGCGAGATCGGCTCCCGGAGCGAGCTTCCTCACGGTGAAACCCTCGATCTCGACCAGCACACGGCCGGCCTCATCCGAGAGGGTGATGTCGAAGCTGGCGTATCCCTCGCCGAGACCCTTTGCGGGATCGTGGCGCACGTGGCTCCACAGGGTCGCCGGCAGCGGCCCCGCGACGCGGAGGCGCGCATACGTCATCGGCACCCAGAGGCCCGCCGCGGGATCGTATCCCTCGATGAGGTCCATGGCGTAGCCCGTGGCGATGTCGAGCAAGGCCGGATGCAGCAGGTAGCCGTGCGCGAGATCAGGGGCATGCGCCTCGGACAGCGCGAGCTTCGCCATCGCCTCGCCGCGTCCGAACGCGACCGAGCGCAGCACCTTCCATCGCGTCCCGAAACGTAGGTGGCGCTCCTGGGCCGACGGCAACGGGGCGTCGCCCTCGGCCAGCGTCCGCTCTCCGCACCGCGCCAGAACGGCGGCCCGATCCACGGTCGCGGGCTTTGCCGATGACGGACTGCGGACGGTGGCCTCGGCGTGCCGCACGAGGCCCGCCTCCTGCTCGCTGTCGACGGCCACACGGTAGCCGCCCGCGACCGGCGCCAGCGTCACGCGGGCGGTGCGCGCCGCGCCATCGGGCACATGGAGCGGGCGCAGGAATGTCAGGTCCTCGATCTCGAAGGGGCCTTTGACGCCCTCTTCCCACATCGCCTCGGCAATCCACTCGATGTATCCCGTGCCGGGCCAGACCGCCTGACCCGATGCCAGACGATGCTCGTCGAGCACCCAATGGCGGGCGCTCTCCAGCCGCGTCTCGAGCCACTTCTGCTTTTCGCCGCGCACGTGGCGGTCGAAGAGCGGCGTCGCCGCCGCCTCAAGCGCGGGCGCGGCCTCCGCCTGCTCTGCGGCGGAAATGGCGCGGGCCGCAAGACCGATGTCCTTCCAGACGCCCCAGTGCACCGCAACGGTGCGGGGCGCCGCTGCTCCGGCGCGCGCCTCGGCGAACGCATTGAGAAACGCGTTGGCGGCGACGTAATCCACCTGGCCCGCGGGACTGGTCTCGGTGCTCGTCGACGAGAACAGAACCAGGAGATCGAGCGGCTCGTGCGCCACGGCCTCGGCGAGGACCAGGGTGCCGAGCACTTTCGGCGCAAACACGTCCTCGACCTCCGCCGCGTCCTTGAGCGCGATCAGGCCGTCCTTGACGACGCCGGCGGCGTGCAACACGCCGTTCAAGGCGCCGAACCGTGCCTTGGCCGCCTCGATGACGCCACGCAGGGCCTCGGAGTTGGTGATGTCGGCGCGCGCCACCATGACCTCGCCGCCCGCCTCCTCGATGCGACGGATGGCGGCGATGGCGCGGCCGATGCGGTCGTTGTCGCCATATGCGGCGAGATAGCTTTGCCAGGCGGCGCGATCCGGCAGCGCGCTCCGGCCGACGAGGATCAGCCGTGCCTTGAAGCGGCGCGCGAGGTCTTCGGCCACGGCCGTTGCAAGATCGCCGAGGCCGCCGGTCACCAGATAGACGCCGCGCTCGCGGAATGCGGCCTCCCCCTCGGAGACCTTGTCGAGCGCCAGCGGCTCGTAGGCTCGGACCCAGCGGCGGCCGCCCCGATGGGCGACGATCTCGTTTCCGGCCTCCGACATGAGCTCGTCCCAGAGGCGATCGAGGATGACGTCCTCGGCACGCTCCGGCGCGTGTGCGCCGAGGAGCTTATGCGCAAGCCCGATCCGCAGATGCTCGATCAAGGTCGACGATCCGCGGCTGGTCGGAACATCGACCACGCGCACGGACACGTTGGGCATCTCCCGCGGGAGCACCTGGGCGGGGCCGAGGACGGTCGCCTTCTCCGGATAGGGCAGCGCCTCATCGCCGACGCGCTGCATGCCGTTGGTCACGAGCGTGATCTCAAAGGGATCCGTCAGGCCCGCATCCGAGAGCGCCTGGGCAAGGAAAAAGATACTGTTGAACCCGCGCTCCTGGTTGCGATGAAAAAAGCTCGATCCGGGGCGGAAGGTCTCGTCCTCGGTGGCGAGCCACAAGTGGACGATCCGCTGCGGCAGGCGGCCTTCCGCTGCGAGATGGCGGATGAGCGCGTCGTAGCCCTCGCGGCCGTGCTCCGGACACAGCACGTAGTCGCCGGGGCCGGCGATACCGAACGCATCCCCGAGCGTGACGGTCGCGACGCTCGCTCCATGCCGGCGCAGGCGGTCGACGGCGTCGCGGCCGAGCGCCCCCCCGTCGAGGAAGACGAGCCATGAGCCGGCAGCCTTCTCGGCGCCGAGGCGCACGTCGGCCAGGGATTGGCGCCAGACGGGCTGCCATCCCCAGCGGGTCATGTCGCTCACCTTTGCGGGCGCAGCCTCCTCCTCGGCTTCGCTCGCGGCGATGCGATCGAGAAAGTAGCGCTGATGCTGGAACGCATAGGTCGGCAAGTTGACGCGGCGCGGGGCGGCCGAGGCGGAGAGACGCTCGAGCGGAACCGGAACACCGATCGCCCAGGCGCGACCGAGCGCGGTGAGGAAATGCAGGCGGTCGTCGGCGTGCTCGTCGGCATGGGGAAGACTGTTGATGACCTGGTTGGCGGGGACGCCTTGGGCCTTGGCGAGCGAGCCGAGCACGCGCCCGGGGCCGACCTCGATGAAGACGCGCTGCGGCGCGGCGGCGAGCACGGCGAGGCCGTCCGAGAAGCGCACGGCTGAACGCAGGTGCCGCGTCCAGTAGGCGGGGTCGCGCGCGTCCGCGGACGTCAGCCAGGTTCCCGTCAGGTTGGAGATCATGGGAATGGCGGGGGCTGCCAGCGGTGCGGCTCTGAGGAACGCCTCGAAGCGATCGAGAATCGGCTTCAGCATCCGGGAATGGGCGGCGATGTCGATGGGAATGCGGCTCGCGTCCACGCCGTCGGCGACGAGCTCCCTGCGGAACGCCTCGAGCGCGTCGTTGGGACCCGACACGACGCAGAGCTCGGGGGCGTTGACGGAGGCGATGTCGAGATCGTCGGGAAGCCGCGCGGCGAGCGCTTCGTGCGTGAGCGCGACGCTCAGCATGCCGCCGGGCGGCACCTCCTCGAACAGCTCGCCCCGCAGGCGCACGAGGTTGACGGCGCGCTCGAAGCTCAGGACGCCCGCGACGCACGCAGCCGCGTTCTCACCCATCGAGTGGCCGATCAGGGCCGACGGCTTCACGCCCCAGTCCATCCAAAGACGCGCAATGGCGACCTCGACGATGAGGATGGCCGGAAGTTGCAGCGCCGGACGCAACAGGCGCTCGGCCGCGTCGGGCGCGTCGGCGCCCGCAGGCAGCCAGAGATCGCGGATCTCACTCGCGGCGGCGGCGGGCAGATAGGAGAGCCCTTCGTCGACGGTTTTGCGGAAGGCGGGCTCGTCGCGGTAGAGCGCGCGGGCCATGTGCGGATACTGCGCGCCGCCGCCCGGAAACAGGAAGACGGCCTCGACCGCCCCTTCGACCGGCGTATGCGTAAATGCGCGACCGGCGTCCGGCGCAGCGAGCATCGCGATCGCGTCCCTGCGATCGGCGACCGCGACCACGCGGCGATGCTCGAAATGACGGCGGCCCGTCAGCAACGTCGCGGCAACATCCTGGATCGCTTGATCCGCGTGGGTTTCCATGTGCGCGGCCAGCCGGCGTCCCACCTCGTCGAGCGCCTTGCGGCTCCTCGCCGCGAGCACCAGCACCTGCGGACCGACATCGGCACGCGCCGCATCCACCTGTGAGTGCGGGGGCTGCTCGACAATGACGTGCGCGTTCGTGCCCCCGACGCCGAGCGAGTTCACGCCGGCGCGGCGTGGCGCGTCACCCGCGGGCCACGGCGCCAGGCGATCTGCGACGACGAACGGGCTCCGGGCGAAGTCGATCGCAGGATTGGGCTTTTCGAAGCCGAGCGTCGGCGGGATCTCGCCATGCTTCACCACGAGCGCCGCCTTGATCAGGCTTACGACGCCGGCCGCGGTGTCGAGATGGCCGATGTTGGACTTCACCGAGCCGACACGGCAGAAGCCGCGCTTGTCCGTGGTCTGGCGGAACGCCTGCGTCAACGCCTCGATCTCGATCGGGTCGCCGAGATAGGTGCCCGTGCCATGGCATTCGACGTAGCCGATGCTGTCGGCTTCGAGGCCGGCCAGCGTCTGCGCCTCGACGACGGCTTCCGCCTGTCCGGTGACGCTGGGTGCGAGGTAGCCCGCCTTGCTGGCGCCGTCGTTGTTGATGGCGGTTGCCTTGATGACGGCGTGAATCGGATCGCCGTCGGCGAGGGCGTCCGCGAGGCGGCGCAGCACGACGACGCCGGTGCCGCTGCCGAACACGGTGCCCGATGCGCGATGGTCGAAGGCGCGGCAATGGCCGTCCGTGGAGAGGATCTCGCCGTCCTGGAAGAGATAGCCGCGCCGGTGGGGCAACTCGATCGTCACGCCGCCCGCCAGCGCCATCTCGCACTCGCCGCTGATGAGGCTCTGGCAGGCATAGTGGACGGCGACGAGCGACGTCGAGCAGGCGGTCTGCACGTTCACGCTCGGCCCATGCAGGTCGAAGAGATAGGACGCGCGCGTGGCCAGGAAGTCCTTGTCATTGCCGGTGTGGCGCAGCAGGAACATGCCGACCTTGTCGACGAGCGAGCTGTGACTCAGGACGTTGAAATAAAAGTAGCTGCCCATGCCGCAGCCGGCGAATACCCCGATGGGGCCCTGGAGGCGCTCCGGCGTGCGCGTCGAATCCTCGAGCGCCTCCCAGGCGCATTCGAGAAACTGGCGGTGTTGCGGGTCCATGATCGCCGCTTCCTTGGGGCTGAACCCGAAGAACTCGGCATCGAAGTTTTCGAGCCCCGGCAACTCGGCGGTGCGCGGGACGTAGTTCTTGCGGCGGATTTTGTCGGGCTTCTCGCCGGCGGCGATCAGCTGTTCGGTCGTTCTGGTCTCGATCGACTCGACGCCCTGGCGGAGGTTGGCCCAGAATTCGGCAACGGAGCGGGCGCCCGGCACGCGCAATGCCATGCCCACGATCGCGATATCGCTTTGGGACAGGACAGTCTCGCTATCGCACATGATCGTCTCGTCTCCGGTCACTCACGTGCAAGCGACGTGGCGGCGTTGCTCTCCGACCCGTGCAAAAGGCCGGAAACTTCCGACGCCCCGCGTCGGCTCGTTTCCAAGGTGTGCATGAAGTGCGCCACGCCGCGGGCCTCCTCCGGCGCGGCGGACCGAAGCGCGCGTGAAGGGGCTTGAGCCCAGGCTCTATTCATTTTTGCGATGCCCCCCGAAAGAACATCTGCAACATATCCATTGCAGGGCGGGACTTTCAAACGCGTGCGGCGCCGTCCATCCCGAACATGGCCTCAGCCGATCACCCCATCGAAATCCATGGTAAATGGAAAACCCAAACGGACTGAACGCGCTGCTCTGCACATGGTTAAAATTCCGATGCGCAACACGCATTGCCGCCCGTTCCGATGACGTCCTCTCAGCTTTGCCCGAACGTCGAGGGCACGGCCAGCAGCCGGTCGACCATCCGCAGAACCTCGCCGGGATCGACGTGGAAGCTGACGTCGTCCTTTTCGCCGACGACGAACCCGTACCGCAGACCGAGCATGCCGGCCCACTCGCGCAGCGGGTTGTAGAATCGCTCCGGCGGCTGGAGAATCAAAAAGCTTCCGCCCTCAGCCAGGGCGTAAAGGCCATGACACGCCTGGCTGCCTTCGATGGCGATGACCAATTCAGCATCGAGCAACGCCTCGATCACTGCCTGGCTGCCTTGACCCGGCTCCAGCACATGGACCCCAGCCTTTCGCAGCGCGTCCTCGAAGGCTACGGCGTTCGACATGGTGCGGGGCTCACCCTGTCTGCCGCGTCCGATGTAGACGATCCGGCCGGGATTCCGCGCCGGGAATGCCTGGCGCAGCTTGGCTCGCAGCCCCTTGATGCGCTCCGCCTTCCCGATCGTGTAGTCCAGGTCGCGCCAGAGCGTCAGATCGCCAACATAGGCGAATGCGGTTTCCGTCCACGTCTGCCCGAACGCACGCTCGTAGATGGAGCGATCCGGCCAGTCGGGACGTACGATTGAAAGACGTGTGGACGCGGGCCGCACCAATTCATAGAGCGCGCAATCGTCCTGCAGCCAATGACCGAAATAGTGCAGCCCCTGCATCGAATTCAGGACCGTCGCAGACTCGTAATAGCCAAGCTCCGATCGCAGGCACTTCAGCTCGGACATCGTTCTCAGCAGATGCCGCGAGCTGGCGGTAATCACGGTTCCGCCGACCACGATGCTCTCGCCCAATCGATAGCATTCCGGCGGCTGCCCCACGAAGCTGGTGGCCTCGAGCTCCGCGATTTTCTCCTTCACGACGTTGCCGAATGCGCAGGCGCGAATCCGGCCAAGTTGCACAGGCTCATAGAGAACGGGCGGACGCGGGAGGATCTCGACCTCTCCGAGACGCTCGGGCCGCGGCAGATCCGTGAAGGCCGGCCGCCCCAATCGTTTGTTTAAGACCGCGCGCAAGCGGCTCGCGACAACCGTCAATCGCGCGCTCACAGACAATGCGGATGAAGGTCCGGTCCGTCGCATCTCTCGGTCGAAGCTCCGAGCTCGTCGCCACGCCTTCTACTACAGTATGCGCTCGGCGTTGCGCCATCACCCTCCTTCGGAGGATCCGGCGTTATGGTTATCGAATGGAAAGACGGCAACGATAACCGAACGAGCCGGTTTGCGTGGCGTCTGCCGGAGGGATATGATCTGACCACACGTGCTTCATGTTCTCGGAAGCCATGCATCATCAACACATGTTCGCGCGGCGATGCCGACTGAGGGATGCGCGCGACGCTCGCAAGACCATCGACGACGAGAGCCGGGACGACGTTACGGCGCGTGTTCGCCGTCGCCGTCCACGGGACATGCTCTCGACGTTTGGATCTCCGAGTCGGACGGAGTTCTAAGTGACTGAGGTCTACCGTAAGATCTTCTCGCTGCTCGACGCGCGCGAACGGAAGCAGTTCTGGCTTCTGACCGTGCTGATGGTGTTCGTCGCATTGGTCGAGGTGATCGGCATCTCCGCGGTGCTGGTGCTCCTCAACGTCCTCGCCGAGCCTTCGACCATCACCAAGCAACGTGCGCTGTCGGCGCTCTACACGGGGCTCGGCTTCGAAAGCACGTTTGCCTTCCAGGTCGCACTCGCAGGCATCATCATGGCCGTGGTGCTCTTCGGCATCGCTATCAAAGCGGCCAGCTCTTACGTGGCGATGCGCTTTGCAGCGATGCGCGCCTACTCGATTTCCAGCCGGCTCCTGAGCACCTATCTGCACCAACCCTATTCCTGGTTCCTCGAGCGCAACAGCTCCGAGGTCGGGAAAAACGTTCTGAACGAAGCCGACAATCTCGTCGGCCGCGTGATCACGCCGGCGCTCAAGCTCGTCGCGAATTTGTTCCTCGTCGTTGCGATTGCGGCTTTCCTCATCATCGTCGACCCGGTGGTGACGCTCATGTCGGCTGGAATGCTGAGCGTGAGCTATGCTCTGATCTATCTCCGCCTCCGCGAGCGGCTGCGTCGCGCCGGCGGCGATATGATGGAGTCCTTCGGCGAGCGCTTCCGCATTGCGCAGGAAGCGATGGGCGGGATCAAGGACGTCAAGCTTCTGGGGTTGGAGGACAGCTATATCGGCCTCTACAGCGAGGCGGCGCAGCGCAGCGCGAGAGCAAGCGCGCGACTGGGGATCATGCTGGAGATGCCGCGCTTCTCGCTCGAGGCGATTGCGTTCGGCACTCTGCTGACACTGGTTCTGCTCCTTCTGCTTCGCAACAACGGCGACGTCTCGAGCACCGTCCCTATTCTCGGCATCTTCGCATTGTCCGTCATGAGGCTGCTGCCGGCGCTTCAACAGATCTACCACGGTCTCGCTTCGATCCAGGGCGGAGGGGACATTCTCGACACCATCACGGCGGACTGCGCCGAAGCAAGCCTCATGCGGCACGCCTCCGTGGGGGCACGTACGCCACTCAGGCTTGCACGTAGCCTCGAGCTGTCGAAGATCGGCTTCGCGTACGCGTCGGCCGGGCGCTCGGCGCTGCACGGCATCGACCTCACGATTCCCGCGCGCCACACCGTCGGCATCGTCGGCGGCACCGGCGCGGGCAAGACGACGCTCGTCGACCTCATCCTGGGGCTTCTCACCCCCGACGAGGGCGAGATCCGCGTCGACGGCCTCCCGGTCACGAGCGGGACCCTGCGCGCATGGCAGCAGACCCTAGGATATGTGCCGCAAGCGATCTTCCTCACAGATGATACGATTGCAGCGAACATCGCCTTCGGCGTGCCGAAAGACGAGATCGACATGGCCGCCGTGGAGCGCGCCGCCCGTGCCGCCGCCTTGCACGATTTCGTCGCGACCGACCTCACCGCAGGCTACAGCACCGTCGTCGGCGAACGGGGCG
>WBZR01003103.1_pt2 | contig 14341 bp, 11 predicted proteins | sample 5204231 | NCBI WGS metagenome assembly WBZR01 (sample SAMN12412403, study PRJNA552823) | activated sludge metagenome | isolation source: activated sludge from anammox sidestream of wastewater treatment plant... | place: USA: Virginia | collected 2017-08 | reverse complement strand
GGCCACCTCGGAGGCGGGCTTCAGCGCGAACTCGACGGCCTTATCGCCGGCGAGCCGCGCGAGCGTGGCCCCTGACGCCGCCTTTTCGGCCTCGGGCGCCCGCATCCAGCCCATCTCGGTGTCGAGCGGCCAGAGGAACTCGCACGGCCCCGCGTTCGCAGCGGGAGCGTTTGCGCCCGGAGCGTCTTCGGCATAGGCCGGAGCCGCGGCGAGGCCGGCTGTGAGGACGAGGGCGGCGATCAGGTGGCGTTTCATGTCACTCCACTCCGACCATGACGTCGGAGGCCTTGATGATTGCGGTTGCGTCCTTGCCGACGGCGAGCTTCAGCTCGTCGACGGCTTCGTTGGTGATCGACGCCGTCACGATCGCGCCGCCGATGTCGATCGCGATATGCGATGTGGTGGCGCCTTTCTTTACGTCGACGATCTTGCCCTTCAGCATGTTGCGTGCGCTGATCTTCATGGCTGTCTTCCTTCTTTTGCCTCGCGAACGGTTTCTTGAATAAACGCCGGTCTGGATAGATGGCAGTTCAGAACCTCACGCGCGCATTGGCGAAGAACTGGCGGCCCGCCTCGGGGAAGCCCTCGACCAGCTCGAAGTTTTCGTCCGTCAGGTTCGTGCCGCCGATCGCAGCCGAGAAGGTCTCGTTGAGCTTGTACTCGGCCTGGATGTTGAAGAGCGCATAGGCGCCGGTTTCGATGTAGACCGGCGTGGCTTTGCTGTTGACGATGCTGTAGCGGTCGGTGGCGAGGTTCAGGCTCGGCGTGATGGTGAGCTGGCGCGTGGCATCCCAAGCGAGATAAAGAAATCCTGAGTGACGCGGTGTGCCCTCGGGTTTCGTGCCGGGCGACAGATAATCGTAGCTGCGTTCGAGATACGAGTAGTTCCCGCCGACGCGCAGGCCGGGTGCGATATCCCAGTCCACCGAGATCTCCGCGCCATAGTGCTCGCCGGTGATGTTCTGGTTCTGTGTCAGGAACTGACCGGGTTTGCTGGGGTTCGGGACATACACCGACTGGATGGAATCCTTGATGTCGGAGTAGAAGACGGCGGCCGAGACTTGGGCCTGATTGAAGAACCTCTCGGACGCGCCGATCTCGTAGGTCGTCGCGCGCTCGGGTTCCAGATCGGGGTTGATGAGGGCGGTGCCGAAGCGCGTGCTGTAGCGCTCGAACACGGTCGCAAAACGCGTACGGCTCGAAATCGTTGCATGCAGCTTGCCCGTTTCCGAGAAGCTGTAGATGGCGCCGCCCTGGTAGTTCCAGGCGTCGCTCTTGGTCGTCTTGTTTTGTGTGATCTGATTGAGGGTGCTATTCCATTCCTCTGCCTTGAGGACCTCGTGCGTATCGAAGCTCAGGCCGGCAATGACATCGAGACGGCGCGTCGCGTGGTACGTGTTCTCCGCCGCGAACGACCACGTTTCCTCGATGTTGGTCTGCCAAGGCTCGCGGAAAGCGTTGACGGGGTCATCGGGCCGGTTGTGGTTGCGCTCGTTGTGCGTATCGCGGCGGAAGTGGACCACGCCCTTGAGCGTGTTCATGGGGATCAGCTCGGTGCCGAGCTCGACGAAGCCGCCGTAGGCATTGTCGTCGTAGTAGCTGTCGAAAGCGCGGGGGAGTGTCTGGTCCGTGTAGGTCGCGTTGTCGAACGAGCTCAAGAGGTTGTCGAACGTATTATAGTAGGCGTTCGTCTTGATGTACGAGGCGCTTCCGATCTGTGTCTTGGAAAGCCACGACAGGCTGTCGATATCCCAGACCGGCCACGTCCAGTAGCGGTCGGCTTGCAGGACGCCCTTGCGGACGTTGAGGGGCGCGCTCTTCTCGCCGCCTTGGGTCGTGTAGTTGATGCTGTACTCGTCGGTGGCGTTCGGCGTGATGCCGACCTTGGCATTGATGCGCCAGTCCTCGAACTCGGAATGATCGCGGCTGCCGCCGTCCTCGTTCGGCAGGTAGACCGGTGTAAAGTCGTCGGACAGATTGAAATGATCCTGATCGACGATGGTGCCGCTCACCTGCGCATAGTAGCCTTTCTGGCGCGTGCCGGCGAAGGCGTAGCTGCTCCACTGGTTCATGTCGCTGACATCGCCGTTCATGACGAGACCGGCGCGCCCTTCGATCTCGACCTCCTTGGTGGGCTTGCGGCTGACGAGGTTGATGGCGCCGCCCATGCCGCCGGGACCGTTCAGCACCGAGACATAGCCCTTCTGGATCTGGACCTCGGCGATATCCGGCGTCAGGAAGCGCTGCATGTCGAGCCGGTTGTCCGCCGGCAGGTAGATGCGCACGCCATCCATGGACAGAGGCACGCGGAAGCGGTCGAAGCCGCGCACGAAGATGTCGCGCTCGTTTCTGCTGCCGCCCGTGGTGTGGACGGTGACGCCGGGGGCCATTTGGACGGCCTTGTCCAGCGACTGCGTGTTGAAGGTCCACATCGCCTCGTTGGTGATCGTCGCGCCGCCGATCAGGTCGAGCTGGCCGAGCGTGAACGGAGCGACGGCCGGGCCTTCGGCGACGAAGGTGCCCGGAATGTCGGAGAGGCCGGACTGCGGCGAGGCGCCGCTGCCCGAGGGAGTCGTCTGCCGCTTCGCCGTCCGGCGCGGAGCCTCGGAGGGCGCTTGCACGAGGACGGGAGGAAGAGGTGTCGCCTCGTCGGCGGTGACATCGCCGCCCGGCGTCGCCGTGCTGACACCCTGTGCGCCGGCCGAGATAGCCGCGACACAGAGACCGGCGGCCGTGACGGCCGCGAACACATACCTGGACATCTCTTCCCCCAACGCCTGACGGCCGCCTTGCGGCCACATTCCCCGGGTGGATATATCCATACGGATATAACGAATGGCAAGTGCAAAAATGTATCGGGCGGGCCGCGTTTTCAGTGGAAGTCGCGGCTCTTGATCGGAAGCGGCGCCGGAGCGGTGTCGAGAGCGTCGATTGGTTCCAGATCGGGACGATCTGCATCGCGCAAGCGGGCGAGCGCACCTGTGAGATCGACGAAACGTTCCGCGAGCACGTGGACGACCTCGCCGGCGCGCTGCAGGCGGCCGCAAACGAGCAGGAAGCGCGCCGACATGATCGTGCGGCGATTGCGGGCAAAGACCTTCGGCCAGACGATGATGTTGGCGATGCCCGTCTCGTCCTCAAGCGTGAGGAAGACGACCTTCTTCCCGCCGGGCATCTGACGGGTGAGAACGAGGCCGGAAACACTGATGTTCTCCGCGTCTTTTGTGCTCTCCGGCTCGTGCAGGCGGCGGTTCGCCGTCACGCCGCGGCGCGCGAGGGCGGTGCGGAAGAACGCCACCGGATGCGCCTTGAGCGACAGACCCGTCGTCGTGTAGTCCTCCGCCACGTGCTCGGGGAGCGCCATCGCCGGGAGCGAGATCCCGGGCTCGGGGAAGAGCTCGTCGCCGGCGCGCATGTCGAAGAGCGGAAGCGGTCCCTCCGCGGCGATCGCCTTGCACCTCTTGCGGGTCTTCGCCGTTCCGCCTGCAAGGCCGATTGCCGTCAGCCGGCGGGCGGACCACAAGGCCGCACGGCGGTCCATCGCCATCGAGCGGAAGGCATCGGCGGCAGCCAACCGCTCTATCGCACCACGCGAGACGCCCGCGACGGCAGCGAGGCGCTCGAGGCTTGCGTAGCCGTTGGCACGCGCGGCGACGAGGCTCTTCATCTCCTGTTCGGAAAGACCCTCGATCTGGCGAAATCCCAGCCGTACGGCGAAGCGATGGGGGCCTGCGTCGGCCGGCTCCAGCGTGCAGTCCCAGTCGCTGAAGTTGACGTCGACCTCGCGCACCTCGACGTCGTGCGCGCGCGCGTCGCGCACGAGCTGGGCCGGCTGGTAGAAGCCCATGGGCTGGCTGTTCAAGATGGCGGCGCAGAAGACGTCCGGATAGTGGCACTTGATCCAGGCCGAGGCGTAGACGAGCAGCGCAAAGCTCGCCGCGTGGCTCTCGGGAAAACCGTATTCGCCGAAGCCTTCGATCTGGCCGAAACAGCGCTCGACGAACGCGCGCTCATAGCCGCGCGCGGTCATGCGCTCGATGAACTTGTCGCGATATTCGTGAACGGTGCCGTTGTGGCGGAAGGTAGCCATGGCGCGCCGGAGCCCGTCGGCTTCATCCGGCGTGAAGCGCGCCGCCGTGATGGCGATCTGCATCGCCTGCTCCTGGAACAGCGGCACGCCCTTGGTGCGCTTCAAGACGTCCTTCAATTCATCCTTGTCGCCGTGCTCCGGAGCCGGAGAAGGATAGACGATGGTTTCAGGATCCTGGTCGCGCCGCTTGAGATACGGATGCACCATGTTGCCCTGGATCGGGCCGGGGCGGACGATCGCCACCTCGATGACCAGGTCGTAGAACTCCTTTGGCCTGAGCCGCGGCAGCATGGACATCTGCGCCCGGCTCTCGACCTGGAATACGCCGATGGAGTCCGCCCTCGAGAGCATGGCGTAGACGTCCCTGGTTTCCGCCGCCCGCTCGTCCCGCGGGATGGTCGCGAGCGCGAGGGGCCTGTCGTGGTGGGTCCTCATGAGATCGAGGGCGCGCCGTAAGGTGCTCAGCATGCCGAGGCCCAGCACGTCGACCTTCATCAGGCCGAGGGTGTCGATATCGTCCTTGTCCCATTCGATGAAGGTGCGGTCGTCCATGGCGGCGTTGGCGATGGGCACCGTCTCGTCGAGGCGTCGCTTGGTCAGGATGAAGCCGCCGACGTGCTGGGAGAGATGGCGCGGGAAGCCCAGAAGCTCGCGGGCGAGGAGGACCGTCTGGCGGATCCGCGGATTGGCGGGGTCGAAGCCGGCCTCGCGGATGTGGGCGTCGGGCAGGCCGTCGGCATGGCTGCCCCAGACCGTCTTGGCGAGCGCGGCGGTGACGTCGGGCGTCAGCCCCATGGCTTTGCCGACCTCGCGGATGGCGCGGCGCGAGCGATAGTGGATGACGGTGGCGCAGATGGCGGCATACGCGCGGCCGTAGCGGCTGTAGATGTGCTGGATCACCTCCTCGCGCCGCTCGTGCTCGAAGTCGACGTCGATGTCCGGCGGTTCGCCGCGCTGCTCGGAGATGAAGCGCGCGAAGAGAAGGTTGGTGGTGGCCGGATCGATCTCGGTGATGCCGAGGCAATAGCAGACGGCGCTGTTGGCGGCCGAGCCTCGGCCCTGGCAGAGGATGTTGATGCTGCGTGCATATCGGACGATATCGTGCACGGTGAGGAAGTAGCGCGCGTACGTGAGCTTGGCGATGAGCGCCAGCTCCTCGCGGACCTGCTTTTCGGCTTTCTCCGGAATGCCGCCCGGATAGCGGTCGCGGGCGCCGTCCCAGGTCAGATCCTCGAGATGCTGTTGGGCGCTCTTGCCGGGTGGCACGGGCTCGTCGGGATACTCGTTCTGGAGATCGTCGAGCTTGAAGCGGATGGCATCGGCGATCTCGATGGTGCGCGCGATGGCGTCGGGGAAGGCGGCGAACAGGCGCGCCATCTCGGCGGGTGGCTTCAGGTGGCGCTCGGCGTTGGCGGCGAGGCGGAAGCCGGCCTCGTGGATCGTGCACCTCTCGCGGATGCAGGTGACGACGTCGGCGAGCGCACGGCGCGCGGGCGTGTGAGAGTGCACGTCGTTGACGGCGACCAGCGGCGTGCCGGCGCGCCTGCCGAGCGCGTCGAGCGTGCCGAGGCGACGGAGCTCGTCGCCGCGGTAGCCGTGGATGCCGGCGAGATGGCTGCGTCCGGGAGCGGCGCGTGCGAGCCGCTCGAGGCGCCGGGTGAAGAGGGCCGTGAGATCCTCGGGCGGGAGCGCGATGAGGATCTGCCCTTCCGCCGCCCCGAGGATATCCTCGAAGGTGAGGCGGCAATCCGTATGCTCCTTGTGCGGCGCCTTGCGCTTGCCCAGGGTCAGGAGGCGGCAGAGGCGGGCGTAGGCGTCGCGGTCGGTCGGGTAGGCGAGCACCTCGAGGCCGTCGACGGTGACGAGCCGCACGCCGACGATCAATTTCAGGGTGACGTTGTTCTTCCTCCAGGCCTCGAAGGCCCGGACGACGCCGGCGAAGCTGTTGCGGTCGGCGATGGCGAGGGCGGAGAGGCCGAGCGCTTCCGCGGCCAGCACCATCTCGCCGGGATGGGAAGCGCCGCGGAGAAACGAGAAGTTGGTGGTGACGGCCAGCTCGGCGTAGCGGGTCATGGCTTGACCCCCAGCAGAGCTTGAAGATCGGGTGACTTGTCAATGTTGAGCAAGTGACGCTCCCTCATCCGAAGCAATCCTCGATTGCGCCAGCCTCTCCCCAGCGGCGGATCCTCACCTCTTCCCGTCCATGCCAAGCATGGCTTAGCCATGCCCATGCGAAGCATGGCTTAGCCATGCCCATGCGAAGCATGGATCGGCATGACCCTGCGCGGGGTGAGGAGGAAGCAGCGTGTGATGCTTTCATGCGAACATCCCGTGCACGAACCAGCATGCCGCCGCCGTCTCGCGGCCGGGAATGCCCTCGCGGTAGAGCCAGAGCCGGCGGCCGGCGTCGTCCTCGACCAGGTAGTAATCGCGGGTCGGCCGTGCCGTCCGCGACCGCCACCACTCGGCGGCGATGCGCTCGGGGCCTTCGGCATGGGCGATCGTGTGCAGCCTGCCGCGCCAGCGCACGCGCTGGGGCGGGCCGTCCGGCATGAGCGCGATGACGTCGGCGGGCTCGGCGTGCGGAAGAAGCAGCGGCGGGCGCATCCCTTTGATCGGCGGCCAGATCGCGGCGTCGTTTGAGGTCTCCGTTCGCTTTTCGCTGCGCTCGGGCCAATGGCTGGCGACGGGCGCCAGGTGGTGCACGCTGTCCGGGCCCAGGCGTTGGCGCAGCGCATCCAGCAGCCCGGTTGAGCGCTGGGTGCGCTCGGTGTCCTCGGAGGCTGCGGTGAGCGCCTGCTGGCGCGGGCTCATCCTTTCGGCGACGATGACGGCGAGGCTCAGGGTCTCGAAACCGAAGCCGGCTTCGAGGAGGCGCGCGTGGCGCTCGAGCCTGAGGCCGATCAGGCGGGCGATATGGGCCGGGCTCTGCGTCGGCAGCGAGCAGCCTGCGTCCAGCCGTTGTGCGGCGCCGTCGACGCGGTAGAGCGAGAGCCGCAGGTGCCGCGCGCCGACGCCGTCGGCTTCGAGCTTCGGGACGAGATCCTGCATGAGGCGCGTCGCGACAGCGACAATCGCATCCTCGGTGCTGATGGGCTCCAGCAGCGACCGCGTCTTGATGTAGACCGGAGGCGGGGCGAGGAGCACCAGCGGCTCGGGCGCACGCCCGAGCGCCTGATCGAGGCGGTAGAGGACATCCCGCTCGAAGCGGGACGCGAAGGGGGCGCGCGGCTTGCCGATCAGGTCGCCGATACGCTTGAAGCCGAGGCGGCGCAGGGTGAGGGCGGTTTCGGGCGCGAGGCGAAGCCCCTCGATGGAGAGCGGCGCCAGCGCCTGGCTCTCCGCGCCGGCGGGCACGATCGGGAGCCCGTCACGGGCCGCGTGCGAAAGGGCCCAGGCGGCGCCGGCCGTTTCCGCCATGGCGAGGCGGGCCGGCAAGCCGAATGCCGCGAGGCGGCGTGCGAGATCGGCGAGCAGTCGGTCCTCGCCACCCAGGAGGTGCGTGGCGCCCGTGACATCGAGAAAGAAACCGTCCGCTCCGGTCTCCGCCGTGAAAAGCGCGACGGAGGGGGTATAGCGCGTGGCCCATCGCGCCAGGCGGGCGAGGGCTTTTCCGTCCGCCGCAGGATCCCAGATGCGGACCTCGAGGGCGCCGATGCGTGCGCGCGCATCGGCCAGCGCCAGACCGGCGACGAGGCCGCAGGCCTGTGCGGCCGGATTGCATGCGACGATGCGCGGCGCGTCCGTTCCGTCGGCGAGCACCAGGGGCGCGCGGGGATCGACGGGCGGGCCCGACGGTCTACGCTGCTCCGCTGCGAGCCAGCGGTGCACCGGCCACTGGGGCAGCCAGACGGAAACGATGCGTGGCATGGTCGAGCTCCACATTCCACTCCTGCGGACATCCGTTGCGGCAGCGCTCGAGCGTCACGCGCCATCCCCAGCCGGAGAGCATGCCGAAGCGGTCGCGGGGCGCTCGTGACGCGCCGATGCGCCAGCGTGTCGTCGTCGTGGCGATGCTCTCGCCGCCCGCCCTCAGGAGGAGGAGCGGCAGCCTCGCATCGCGGGCGGCATGCAGCAGCCGCTGGCTCGTCTTGAGGTCGAGCCTGCCGCCGAGCGCGGCGGCGACGGCTGCGGGGCCACGCGCGCGCACCGCTTCCTCGGTGGCCCACAGAGCTTCGGTCTCGTTCGCGGTTTCGACCAGGATCAGGCGTGACGGATCGAGGCCCAGGCCGGCGAGGCCATGCCCATGCGCGGCGCCGCACCGGGCGAGCTTCCGCGATGCGAGGATGAGAAGGAGAGGCGCGTCACCCGGCATGCGGGCCAGGAGGGCCAGCAGGAAGCCGAAGGCGGCGGGGAGGTCGGCATCGCTCGCGGCGGCGATCTCGTGCACGGCGCCGAAGGCGAGCCCTCCCTGCGGAAGACGCTCATCGAGCGCGGGAAGACCGAAGGGCAGAGAGCCCTCCCCGTCGTCCGCGAGACCCTCCATGCGGATGAGGCGGCGGCGGAGACCTGCCACGATCTCGGCGCGGCTGGATCGGGATCCCGGAGTCTCGGACGACATGCAAGTCTGCTCCCGGCAGGGCCAAACGGATACCGGGAGAGAATAGAACAAAATAAGAACATTGCAAGAAGGCGGCCGCGGAGACGGCCGATGACGCCGGTGCCCCCCGCTGGCGGAGGCGCCCGCGCCCGGTGCCAACTCCTTGTGCTTAATCAGTTTACCGCCGCAACCGAAACGTCGCGTGGGGGCCGGCGATCCCGTTTATAGGTTCAGGATGCGGCTGCCCGGCCCCGCTGTTTCCACCGGAGGCATCTTTTTGCTCAAAAAAATCGGGAAGCTCGCCCGCGGACTGAATGACATCGGAGCGGACCTCGTCCAGGGGGCCCTCTTGAGGATGGATCAGCACGCGCCCGCCGAGCAGCCACAGGCCGCCCGGCGTGTGACGATCATTCAGTTCGGTGATTACGCCGAGGCCTTTTGGCGATTTGCGGGCGGGGGCTCCGAAAACTACTACGCTCAGAAGTACAGCATGGACTGTCTCGCCGCACTCGCCGCCGCCGAGGCAATTGAAAATCTGACGGTTCTCACCTTCTCAATAGACAAAGCGGCCGAGCGTCTTCCGAATGGGGTCGAGACCCGTGGCATCGAGCTCTATCCGCCGGGAGGCCGCCCCCGTTTCAACGCGCTCGTCGCGGCGGTGAAGGAGACCCGTCCGACGCATCTGATTGTGATGGCGCCGCTCCTGCCGGTCATCCGTTTTGCGATCCGGACGGGTATTCCCGTGCTGCCGATGTTCGCCGACAGCTTCCGGGCCGGGACCCTCAGGGCGCGCCTGCAATCTAAAACGCTTGCCACGCTGCTCAACCACCCCGCCATCCCTGTCGTGGCCAACCACAATCTGGCGGCGTCGTTGGACCTCCGGCGCATCGGGGTCGACGCGCGCAAGATCGTGCCGTTCGATTGGCCCGCGCTCGTCAGTCCGCGCATGTATCCGGCAAAAGCCGCGCCGCCGAGCGACCGCCCCTTCCGCCTCGTCTATGTCGGGAGCGTAATGGAAGCCAAGGGCGTCGGCGATGCCATCCGGGCCGTCAGCGCGCTCCGCAAACGCGGCAAGGAGATCGATCTCACCATTGTCGGCCGGGGCGATATCGAGAGTTTCGAGCAGCTGGCCGTTGCCGAAGGCATCGCGCCTTTCATCTCCTTCGCCGGACCCAAAACCCACGCCGAGGTTCTGGCTGCGATGCGCTCTCATGATGCGGTGCTGGTCCCCAGCCATTGGGCCTACCCCGAAGGCTTGCCGATGACGCTGTACGAGGCCATTTGCACGCGCACGCCCCTGATCACGTCCGACCATCCGATGTTCAAGCTCAAAATCCGCGACCGCTACAACGCGCTCGTCGTTGCGGAGCGAAGCCCAGCGGCCCTTGCCGATCGGATCGAGGAGCTGTCCTCGTCGTCGGATCTCTATGCGCAGTTGTCGGAGACCGGAGAGGCGGCTGCGGACGGCTACCTTTGTCCGCTCAAATACGACCAGATGATCGCTGCCGCGATCGATCCCGCCAGGCGGCGCGATGTGCTGGCCTATTCCCTGGCGGCCTACCCTTACTATTGAGCGGGAGCGGACGGGGCGAGACGCAGGTATCGGCGGCGCCCGCCACGGGAACGGTTCTGCCGATCTCAGCGATGCGGCTTAGACGGAGGCAGGACCCGGCCGAGAGTCGTTCCGACTGAGGTGGAAACATGGTCATGCGAGCAATTGCGTGTCTGGATCCCGGCCGTCCATACGGAGCATGGCTCCGCCCGTCCATGCGGAGCATGGCTTCGCCCGTCCATGCGGAGCATGGCTTCGCCATGTTGCCGGGATGACGTCATTTGTATGCAGGCGGGCTACGCAAACTCAACGTCACTCCGGCGAAGGCCGGAGTCCAGACGGGTTTGCGCATGTCGAACCGCTGTTTCCATCTGAAACGGAAACTCTCAAGAAGCTGGGGTTGCGACGCACCAACCCAAACTGTCCTGAAAAACGACTGCTGGACTAGGCTGCGTCGGGGCGATAGGCGCCGGGCGGGATCATGCCGTTGACGTAGGCCAGATGCAGGGCGTCGAGCTGGGCCCAGAGCACGTTGCACTTGAAGCGCACGGCCTCGACGCAGGCCTCCTGAAGCGCGCGTGTGCCCGCGTGCTGCTTGACGAACTCGAGCGCGAAGGTGGCATCGCGCGGCGCCTGCGAGAGGCGGCGCTTGAAATAGGCCATGACGTCGTCGTTGACGAAATCGTAGTTGGCGAGCATGCCGGCGATGCGCTCGCGATGGATCGAGGGGGCGAAGAGCTCGGTCAGCGAGGACGCGGCGGCGACGACGAGCGGCTGCTCGACGACGAAGCGCACATAAGCCTCCACTGCGAAGCGCGTCGCGGGCAAGGCCCCCTGCATGCTCATGACGTAGCCGCGGTCGAGGCCCAGGCAGTCGGTGAGCACGAGCCAGCGCTCGATGCCGCCGTGCTCGTCGGGGAGGACGCCGTCGTGATCCTGGATGCGGTGGATCCATTCGCGGCGCAACGCGCGGTCGTGCGTGCGGCTCATGAAGGCGGCGTCCTTGCGCGGGATCGCCTCCTGGTAGCAGTAGCGGTTCAAGGCCCAGGCCGCGACCTGTCCCTTGTTCAGCTTGCCGCCGTGCAGGAGCTTATGGAAGGGGTGCAGGTCGTGGTAGCGCTCGGGCCCGACGGCACGCAAGTGCGCTTCGAATTCGCTCGGGCTCCAGGGCGTGGCCTCGGCTTCGATCTTTTTTACGAACTCGTTCATCGTGGAACCTTTCGCCGAATGGTGGGCTGAATGAGATCGAGCGTGTCGCCCTGAGCCTTGCCGGCACGCGGAGCAGACCTCTTGATCGCGCTCAAGGGGCCGCATCACAGGTCGTTCAAAGCCTTGTGTAGTCTGATCTTCGTCACGCGGTCGGACATCCCCGGGGGGCACGCATGCAGAGAAAGCCCGTTGTTGTCGTCGGTCACACGGCGCTGGACCGCCTCTACCGCATCGACGCCTTCCCCGCGAGGCCGACCAAGGTCAGCGCGCGCGACCACCGCGAGGAAGGCGGCGGCGCGGCGGCCAACGCGGCGGCGGCCATCGCGGTGCTCGGCGGCCGGGCGGTGCTCTGGAGCCGCGTCGGCGACGACGACACGGGGGCCAAGGCGCGCCGCGCCCTCGAGCGCTCCGGCGTCGACGTCGACGGCGTGAAGCGATGCGACGGCGCCCGGACGCCCACAGCGGCCGTCATCGTCGACGCCAAGGGCGAGCGGCTGGTGGTCAGCGAGGACGACCACGTGATGCCGATGGATGCGGGCTGGCTGCCGCTCGCACGGATTGCGTCGGCAGGTGCCGTGCTGAGCGATCTCTCCTGGCTCGAGGGGACGCGCGCGGCCTTCGCGGCGGCACGGGCCGCGGGCGTGCCGACGCTCATCGATGTCGATCTCGGCGGCGGCATTCTGTTTGAGCGGGTGGCCGACCTCGCGGACTATGCGATCTTCTCGGCGCCGGCGTTCGAGGCGTTCGTGGTCGGCGCCGATGACGAGGCGCGTTTCGATGCGCTGATCGCCAGGGGCGCGCGGCATGCGGGCGTCACGCGCGGGGCGCGCGGCTATGCCTGGAAAACGCGCGACGGGTCGCTCGGGATGCAGCCTTCGTTCAAGGTGCCGGTGGTCGATACGACCGGCGCGGGGGATGCGTTCCATGGCATCTTTGCGCTCGCCGTGGCGTCCGGCCTCGCGGATGCGGCGTGCGCCCTGGCGGCGTCCGCGGCCGCCGCGCTCAAATGCCGGCGCCTCGGCGCCCGCGCCGGGTTGCCGACCGCAATGGAGCTCGATGCGTTCCTGCTCGAGCAGGACGGCGAGGGATTGCCGCGGGGCTTTTTCGCGGACGAGCGGCTGTCCTCATAAGGGAGGCTCAGAGCGGTTCCGCTTCCGGTCGAAACAGCGGTTTGGTGTGCGCAATCGTATCTGGCGTCGCCGGAGTAGGCTTCGCCGGCGTGACAAGCGGACCGCGATCGGCCTGCAACCAAATGACGTCATTCCGGCGCAGGCCCTGCGCCCACCCGAGCCGGGAAGCGCCTAGCCCATCCGCGCAACGGCGCCGACGAGCGCGCTCTCGAAGATACGCCGTCCGTCTGTCCCGCCCAGCATCTTTTCATAGAGCCGTTCGGGATGCGGCATCATGCCGAGGATGCGGCCCGTGGGGTCCGTGATGCCCGCGATGTTGCGCTGGGCGCCGTTCGGGTTTGTCTCGGGCGAGACGTTCCCCTCCCGATCCGCGTAGCGGAACACCACCTGGCCGCCGTCCTCGAGCGCATGCAGCGTCTCCGCATCGGCGAAATAGTTGCCCTCCGCATGCGCGATCGGCACGCGAATGACCTCGCCCCTGCGATAGCATGCGGTGAAGACGCTCGTGTCGTTCTCGACCTTGAGGTGCACGTCGCGGCAGATGAAGTGCAGCGAGCGGTTGCGCATCAGCACGCCCGGCAGCAGCCCCGCCTCGCAGAGGATCTGGAACCCGTTGCAGATGCCGAGCACGGCCGTGCCCGCCTTCGCCTTCGCGACCACGTCGCGCATGATGGGCGAGTGCGCCGCCATGGCCCCGCAGCGCAGATAGTCGCCGTAGGAGAAGCCGCCCGGCAGCACGATGAGGTCGGACGCCGGCACGCTGGCATCGCCATGCCAGACCATCTTGACCGGAAACCCCGTGACGGCCTCGAGCGCCGTCTTCACGTCGCGGTCGCAGTTCGACCCCGGAAAGACGATGACGGAAGCGCGCAGCATGGGTTCGGTCTCCTGTTTCCTGTCAGGGTGCGAGCGGGGGGCGGTCGGCCTTCCGGCGCTCGACCTCGAGCCGGGATGCGGTGGTGAGCGCCGCGTCGGCGGATTTCATGTCTGCCATGAGCAGCGAGAACTGGCTTGGGTCGCCGTAGCCGCAGCCCTTGCTGTCCGCCGTCCAGACCTCGGTGACCTGCTTGCGCCGCGTGCGAAGGGTGACGGCGGGATGAGCGGGGTGGCCGGGCCGCGTGAACGCGATGCGGGCGACCCACCGCTCGGGTGCCGAAAGCGTGGCGATGTCGGAGCCGTCCTCCTCCGTCCATTGCGCGTCCGCAAGGCCCTCGGCCATCGCCTTGAGACCGTCGAACCCCCGCACGCAGTTGAGCGTCGGAGGGGCGGGTGCCTGCGCGGCCGCGACAGCGGGGATCATGACGCCGATCAGCAACGCGGCCGTCCGGGCGCACGGCATGGTCAGGGCGCCAGCTCGTAGGAATAGTTCTCGATCACGGTGTTGGCGAGCAGGTCGCGGCACATGCGGTCCACGGTTTCCCGCGCCTTCTCCTCGCTCAGGCCGGCGACATCGACCTCGATGTACTTGCCCTGGCGCACGTCGTTGACGCCGGTAAAGCCGAGCGCGCCGAGCGCGTTCTGGATGGCCTTGCCCTGCGGATCGAGGACACCGGATTTGAGCGTGATCTTGATGCGGGCTTTCATGTTTCCTCAGCAGCGGGCAGCGGTCAGCGGTCAGCAGAGTTACAGCGATCCTGCTGCCTGCTGCCATGCCGCCGGTTGCCTCATACTAGTTCGGCTTTCCCGTCGGGTTCGAGGCCACCAGCACCGGGCCGACGCCCTTCGGCGGGCGCTGCTCGGTGAGCACGCCGAGCCGGCGCGCCACCTCCTGATAGGCCTCCAGCAGGCCCCCGAGGTCGCGGCGGAAGCGGTCCTTGTCG
>WBZR01003430.1_pt1 | contig 14347 bp, 14 predicted proteins | sample 5204231 | NCBI WGS metagenome assembly WBZR01 (sample SAMN12412403, study PRJNA552823) | activated sludge metagenome | isolation source: activated sludge from anammox sidestream of wastewater treatment plant... | place: USA: Virginia | collected 2017-08 | reverse complement strand
ATACCAAGTGTTGGAGGTGGGCTTGTATATTGAAATACATAATTATAAGTCTGTGCTTCGAGCTTCATCAACGACATAATCACGAGAGCAAGAATTAGAAACTTTTTATGTACTGATGTACTGATGTACTGATGTACTGATGTACTGATGTACTGATGTACTGATGTACTGATGTTTTCATTTTATTACTCATTTAAAAGTGATTAAACATTCTGCAAGATACAAAAGTTTTCATACCCATGCAAGTTTTTTAAATATTTTTGAAAATTATTTTCGGCATTAATATCATACAAGGTCATACAACAATATAAAAAAGAATAATATTCTGTTTACGAACAATCTGTCTTCTTCTCTCTTTTCTACCCCAAACATTAACACTGCCTTTGCCTGTCATTTAGCTGAGTGCCTTGTATGTAAATGGCAGAATTCCAGAGTTGCCGTCCAATCAAAACCTATCTTACGGAAGAAATTATCAATATCTTATCCAAAAATATCAGAAAACTAAAATCCTCACCGGACATACATAAGGCGAAAGTGCCATTCACCTTTCCCGGCTGCTTGCTGTACCGGGCAGAAAAGGAACGAAACGGAAATCGCCATGGATTTTCTTTTCTATTTTACCGTCAGCGGATTTCTCTACGGTGAGCATTTGCTGTGAATCATCTCCAACAGGTATAACCATCATGCCTCCGGGAGCGAGCTGGTCGAGTAATGCTTGCAGTATTTCATTACATGCTGCTGTTACGATTATCTTGTCGTAAGGGGCAAATTCCGGAAGGCCTTTTGTACCGTCGCGATAAAAGAATTTGATATTGTTGAAATTCATGCTGAGCAGAAGTTTCCTCGATTCGCGAAACAAGGTTTCCTGTCTTTCGACTGTATAAACATTTGCACCGCAAAGGGACAATACTGCTGCCTGATATCCGCTACCAGTACCCAATTCGAGTACTTTATCATGCTTCTGAATCTTTAACAATTCGGTCATAAACGCTACGGTGTAAGGCTGAGAGATGGTCTGGTCGGCCTTGATGGGCAATGCCTTGTCTTCATAAGCCTGATAATCTAATGATGGGTCGAGAAAAAAATGTCTCGGCAGCTTCCCGATAGCGTCAAGTACGGCTTTATCTTTAATACCTTTGTGTAAAAGTGCCTCTACCAGCTTCTTCCGTAGCCCTTTGTGTCGGTAATTGTCCTCTCTGTTCACCATAATTGCTCAAAATATTACACAAAGCTATGTTTTTGCTACAACTTAACAGACAATAAATGCGTACTATTAAGCATCAAATAGCATTCTTACAGTATTTCAGTATTACAGAATGCTTGTTTTGTTACAAAAAAAATTTAAACTTTGCACTCTCAAAACTTATACTTATGCAGACTATCCGGTTCGGAACAGACGGCTGGCGTGCCATTATCGCTGACGATTATACAGTGGCGAATGTACTCCGAGTAACAGATGCAACTGCCCGCTGGCTCAAAAACAAAGGTGCATCGCAAGTAGTCATCGGACACGACTGCAGATTCGGCGGAGAGCTTTTTCTGCAGAATGCTGCTGCCATGTTCGCCTCCTATGGCATCAAATCTATTGTCGCTAAAGGTTTTGTGTCCACGCCTATGGTTTCGCTTGGTGTAGTCAAGACAAAATCCGACCTTGGCATCGTCATAACGGCCAGTCACAATCCGCCTTCATATAACGGATATAAGTTAAAATCATCCTTTGGCGGTCCGTCAGTACCGGCTGATATAGCAGGTGTTGAAGAACTGATACCTGATCACGAGGTAAGGCCTTCTACAACATTCGAAGAAGCAATTGCACAAGGTCTCATCAGTTATATTGATCTTGAAAAAATGTACATAGCGCACGTTGAGGCAAATTTCGAACTTGATACAATACGTTCTTCCGGCTTACAAATGGCCTACGACGCCATGTACGGTGCAGGACAGAATGTCATCAGGCATTTGTTCCCGGATGCATTGTTACTCCACTGCGAGCACAATCCGTCTTTTATGGGTCAAGCACCGGAGCCGATTCACAGAAACCTCGGAGAGCTGAGCAACGCCATCAAATCATCGGGAAAATTCGCTTTCGGCCTTGCCAATGACGGTGACGCTGACCGTATAGGTATGTACGATGATGAAGGAAATTTTGTTGACAGCCATCACCTGCTGCTGTTGCTTCTGCTTTATCTACACAAATACAAAGGCATGACCGGAGAAGTCATCGTTACTTTCTCCGTCACCGACAAGATGAAAAAAATGGCAGAATTGTTCGGTCTGCCTTTTACGACCAAAAAAATCGGTTTCAAATATATTGCAGAATTCATGCTTGACCACGATGTCCTCGTAGGTGGCGAAGAAAGCGGCGGATTGGCAGTAAAAGGCCACATTCCCGAACGCGACGGCATCTGGATTGGTCTTACTATAATGGAATTCATGGCAAAAACCGGAAAATCAATCAGGGAACTGATTCGGGAAGTGTATGATCTGGTCGGAGCATTCTCCACAGACAGATACGACCTGCACATTACTGAAGAACAGAAGCAATCCGTAATAAAGGCTTGCAAGGAAAATCTGTATTCAGCCTTCGGCAAATATCAGGTTAGCAGAGTTGAAGACCTAGACGGCTACAAGTATTATCTCGACGACGAACGCTGGGTGATGATCAGACCGAGCGGTACAGAGCCGGTATTGCGGGTATATTCGCAGGCACCTACACATGAAGAGGCGATAGAAATACTCGAGCAGACCAAGAAAACTATCTTGGCATAAAAACCATAGCCGAATGCGGAATATCATCTTCCAGATAATATTCACCGGTAGGTTCAAAGCCGAATGACCCATAGAAATTTTCGAGGTGGCTCTGGGCAGAAATTTTGATTTTTTCGCCTGGAAACAATATCGAGCACCAAATAAGGGCTTGGCGCATCAATTCACGTCCGAGATTCTGCGATCTGTACAGCGGTGCTGTTACTACCCGACCTATGGAAACATAGTCTGAGTAAGAAAGTCCTTTTGGGAGTAGCCGAAAATAGCCTACAAGATCATCATTTTTCCATAACATAAAATGATAGGCATTTTCGTCCTTGCCGTCAGCATCAAGGTAAGGGCAGTTTTGTTCTACGACAAACACTTCCTGTCTTAGTGCTGATATCCTGTACAATTGTCTTGTACTGAGTTTGTCGAAATGCAGGCACTGGAACGAATACATTATCGCAAATTATATTGTTGTGTAATTTTGTCCATTGTGTCGCGTTTCATCTGAAACTCAGAAGATAACCCTACATGCAGACCATTTATATCACGAAATTCGTGAAAATCAACACAGTTGAATTGACCCGAATAAAAGACATGATCTTTTGGTGTTTCGAAAAGATTGGGCAAGGAAGGATAAAATGCCCTTCTACTGTCCTCAAGCCCGAGTGTTTTCTTAAAATAACTCAGTTCGCCCGACCATGAAACCATGTCAAAATCTCCTACTACGATTAGAGGCGAATTAACAGGTCTGAGCATGACAATCAGCCGTCCAAGATCGTATTGGTAGGTCGTACTTCTTGTTCCGTCAATCGAATTTCTGAGAAAAGTATTTAATATATATACATTTTCCTTATAACCCGAAAATTTAATACTGTATAGAGCTTGTGGGTCACCACCGAGCAAAATTGTATCGGCTGTAATGAATGGAAACTTTGAAAAAACAACCTGATTCATAGATGAGCCTCTGAAACGTACCGAATAAGGATAATTTCCCTTAATGGATTTAAACAGCTTACTGGTATCTATCGAATCAGGTTTACTCAGGCAAATGATATCCGGGTCATATTTAAGCACGTCATATAGTTTCATCTTGTTGGTATCTACTACCGCGAGCTTCAGGTATGCGATGTTGAGTGTAGAATCAAATGATTTTTCAGGCAGTTTCAGGCTTGGATTAAAATTTCCCTTCAGAAATAAAGCAAGACTGGCTGCACAGAAAAATGAAACAAACAAGAGCCGCTCCTGGGCTATTGTAAGAAAAAACAATCCTGCAAGTACATAGAGAACTGTTGTTTGCAGTGCAAATGATGCAGTCCATTTAATAATAGAAATATCCGGCGTTAAGATAACACCAAAAACACCTAACAGCAGAAATACGCCAGTGATAGCCTCCACATACTTATTCCTGAATATCAACCTCAGATTCATACGGATTATAATTTTCCGGCCACTACGACAGGCAATTTTTCTTCAAAAACATTTCCCTCAAGGTCAAAATATTTTACAAAAACAATATAAATACCCAAAGGAGGCAGCGTCTGTTCATCGGTAAGTCCGTTCCACTCAAATGTATTCTCCTTTCCGGCTAGTTCGTTATTGGCTAGCTCCTTAATTTTTCTTCCCTGCGCATCATACACATAAGCAGAAATACTAAAACCCGGCTGCGGAAATTCGCCTTTCACTAGTAAGAAATCTTCATATCCGTCATTATCAGGTGACACCCTTTTTGATGACAAGCTGAATATACCCTTACCATGCACAGTATTGCCTTCAAAATATTGCGAATTGATGTAACCCGGAGTACCAAATCCGGCTGTAGATGCAGCACTATGCCAGTTGGATGGACCGGATTCAAATGTGTTAAAATTAATGCGCTCCAATGCTACTCCATCTTGTGCCGCAAGTAAGGGATAATGAAATTTTTTGTCATAGTAAAATGAATCGAGCCAGACATCAATACCATTATTTATATAAATGATACCAGGTGTACCTTTGTCGTCATTGTATGCCGGAATGCTCGCCTTGACTATCACTGCACTGTCCGGTACAAAATAATTGCTGCGAATGTTGTCCGGATCACCGCTGAGTACTATGTACGATTTTGGCTTAATGAGCTGGTTGGCAGTTTGCTTAATTCTGTTGCCGGTCCCGTAGGAGTTTACTACCGTAATATCAGCCAAGTTAAATACCTTGTCGGTGCGGTTGTATATTTCAAGATAATCATATCCTGAAGTCCTTGGATTGTACAATATTTCATTCAGCACAAGGTCATGATAACCAGGTTTGGCCGGCAATGCAAATTCTATAGCTTGTGACTGTACCATAGCATTTCCCGAACAATCTCTAAAACCTGGAGCCAGGTTAAGCTGGTAATAAATGCCTTCGGTAAGGGCAGGTTCTACAACTAGTAAAACGCCAGAACGATCAGCAGTGGACAGTATATCTACTACATCCGCTTTTGTGGCAAGTGTAAACAGGTCGATCCATTGTGATACATCATTGTCGATCTTTTCGTTGAAGTTTACCAGAATGGTATCGGCATTGATGGCAAAAATACTTGTGATGTAAGGCGGGTCTGTATCAGGTGCCGGATTGAAAACTGCATTCTGTTTGCCCGGTGTGCCACCAATAGCCGAAGTACTTGCAGTCCAATTCTCCTTGCCAAGGCATTTGTTCAGCGGATTAATAAGCTCCAGTGTCCAGCCTCCGTCTTTTTTTATGTTGTCTTGGTACCAAGTATCAGAAAAATTAACCGCATCAATCACCTTGCCGTCAATACTCCTCAACTCCAGATTGTCGCCAGAGTTGTTGATAGATGGCAATGTAGGCACTCCAATTGTTTTACCAAAAATCTTCAACAATGCCGTATCTTTTTGTGCACATAAAATGTAGTATCCACCAGGCAAGAGGTTAATATCCGGCAATGAAGCAGATGTAGAACCATCCGTAAAAATCAAGTCTTTGACAGAAATAAGCTCTGTAGAAATATTATAAAGTTCTACAAATTCTACTTCCGGCAATCCGACTACCGGTGAAGGGTCGGCCATTATTTCATTAATCAGTACGTCACCAGGCAATGGTTTTTTGCCCGCAGTATATATAAAATCAATCTGGTTGGGCTGCATGGCATTACCTGTCAAATCCTTGACTCCGCTTACTTCCAAATTGTATTGTTGTAATGACTGAAACGGATTGCCGAAGCTCAGATGAACCATATTAGTATTTACTTGGTCAAGAACAGCTGTAACCGCACTGCCAATTGTATTATTGACAATATAATTCGAACCCGTCTCAGCACTTGCTTTATCGACCGGTTCATTATATGTCAGGTCAAATGTATTTTGGCCGGTCACTTTCCATGAGGTAATGGTCGGTGGCTCAGTATCGGGTACTGGTTGTTTGATCGATATATCATCAAAGTAAAATTTATCTTTTCGTGTAGCGGAATACAAGCAGTAAAAACCAAAATAATAATCGCCTTTCCCATAGGTAGCATCGGTGAGCTCCAGTTCTTTTACAAAATTTTTGCCTCCTGTATAATCGGCAAAAAATTGCCATACACCTGTCGGGTTTCTTGATATCTTCAGTCTGCAGACAGCTGGCTGGTTGGCAAGTGTACCCAAAGTAAAAGTACCGAGCAGCGACTTAGCGCCGGGGCCGTCCTGCCGGTATAACCTGAGTGCATCAAGATTACCGGTTTCGCCTACTTCGAGGTAGTAAGCTTTTGCGTTTTGCACATCCGGGCTGTCTGACTGCAAGTAAACCCTGAGCAGATTAGTATTGCTCGGTGCAAAATCGAGTCTGAAATAAAACTGCCATTCGCACGAATCCTGGATAGTTAGAGGCGTATATATAACGGAAGAACCCGCATCAGAAGCATTGAGCTGAAGTTCAAGGGCGGCATTGACTTTAAAATTTGCCACATCACCTTTCCATTCCGGATTAGTGAGTAACTCGCCGTCTCCAAAATCATCCAATATCTGACCATGACAAACATTTCCAGCCAAAAATATAACAAGAGCAAAAAGCAAACGTTTCATATTTCAAAATTAATAAGATTTAAACGAAGGCTGTATCTTTACAACCATTATTTTAAAAAATCATATAGAATACATGAAAGTAGCTGTAGTAGGTGCCACCGGAATGGTTGGCCAAGTAATGCTGGAAGTGCTAGAAGAGTTCAATTTTCCGGTAGATGAATTTATCCCTGCTGCCTCAGCCAGGTCGGTTGGCAAACAGGTAAGCTTTAAAGGCAAAAATCACACAATCGTCAGCCTTGAAGATGCCGTGGCAGCTAAGCCTGATATTGCAATATTCTCTGCCGGTGGTTCGGTCTCACTTGAGTGGGCTCCACGATTTGCCGAAAACGGCACTACAGTGATAGATAATTCATCTGCCTGGCGTATGGATCCTGACAAGCCATTGATAGTGCCGGAGATTAACGCCAGCGTGCTTAAGAAGACCGATAAAATCATTGCCAATCCGAACTGTTCGACGATCCAACTGGTGATGGTCTTGGCACCATTACACAAAAAATACAATATCAAGCGTCTGATTATTTCTACTTATCAATCTGTTACGGGTACTGGTATGAAAGCCGTACAACAGTTTGAAAATGAAAAGGCTGGCATTCAAATGACGAAAGAAGAAATGGCATACTATTATCCGATCTACAATAACGTCATTCCGCACTGCGATGTATTTGTCGAAAACGACTATACCAAAGAAGAAATGAAACTGGTAAACGAAACAAAAAAAATTCTGAATGACCAATCGCTCCGTATTACGGCTACTGCAGTACGCGTGCCGGTACAAGGCGGTCATTCCGAATCAGTAAATGTCGAATTTGAGAAACCTTTTCAAACTGATGACGTAAAAAGCATATTAGCACAAACGACCGGAGTAGAATTGGTAGATGATGTGAAAAATAATCAGTATCCGATGCCGGGTTTTGCAAAAAACAAAAATGAAGTGTTTGTAGGAAGAATCAGACGCGACGAATCAGCAGAAAATGCTCTTAATCTATGGGTTGTAGCAGATAATCTCAGAAAAGGAGCAGCCACCAATGCGGTTCAGATAGCACAATATCTTCTGAAAAACAATTTGATCGGATGAAATAATTGTCACATAACGGATGCCCGTATTATTTAAGGCATTCTTTTTGTAATAAATAATTATCTTAACAAAAACAAGGACCAAAATTTACTTTGTATTACTGAATTAAATTAGCAAAACCGTAAAGTACACATCTGTATGAAGACAAACCTGGTAGTATGGGGCACCAATGCAAACGATGAAAAAGTTCTGATTTTAATGGAATTAATGGCTGATGACAATAAAGTCGTCATCAAAACAATTCCTGAAAATTTGGTATCTGATGAACTCGAAAAGAAACTGATGGATGAATGGCGGACAGGCTCGGCTGTTGAACTACCTGAAGGTATTACTACTATTGAAAACGAACTCAGTGTTGCGGACAACATCCTACCTGAAGATCTGAAGACTGACCGAACCGATGTCATTCACCGGGCTCAGACTCAGTGGCACTTCATCGTTTTGTCAAGTAAACTGAATAAACTATATCAAAATGAGCTTGAGGATTTTTATGAAAAAATCAACAAACTCAAAGAGTACAGCCAAGAAACCTGGGAAGATCTCAAGAATTTCTGGCAAAAAGTACAAGAACAGGTAAGAGACAAAAATTTGCTCGCCGAGCATGCCGGTAATCTCAGAGAAAGTACCAATGTGCTGTTTTCCAGGCTAAAAGACCTAAAGTCTTCTCTCGAAGATGAAACTCGTAAAGCATCAGCCGAAATTCTTGAAAAATTTAAGGAAACGATGTCTGACATTGAACAAAAAATCAATGAGGGCAATAGGTTGCAATCTATATTCAATGATTTGAAGGAAATTCAAAATGCCTTCAGAGATATGAAATTTACAAAAGAAGACAGAAGTGAAGCTTGGGAGCGCCTCGATAAGGCATTCAAATCACTTAAAGATAAAAAATACGGTAATAATACGACCAACTCTGCCGAAGGTTCTCCATTGGTACGCATTCAGAGAAGATACGATGGATTGATAGAGGCAGTAAAAAAGATGGAATCTTCAATAGACCGAGACAAATCGGAGTTGTCGTTCCATACAGGCAAAGCTTCGAACACCGAACGCCAACTTGAGGCACTTGTATCGCAGGCAAAACTCGCAATGATACAGGAAAGAATATCTTCAAAAGAAGAAAAATTAGCAGAAATGCTCAAGACCAAGGAAGAACTTGAAGCAAGAATGTCTGAATTAAAACTAAAGGAAGACGCACGCGCTGATCAGGAAAAATACGAGGCCGCCAAAAAAGCTGCCCAGGACAAGATAGCAAATGAAATAAAACAAGCTTCCGAAACTAGAGCCGATACGAATGAAGATAGCATCGAAACAGAAGAAAATCCTGTAGAAAATGCAATAGAAACTGCAATTGCAGTATCATCCGTAGAAGAAAAAGATTCTGAATAACAGAAATTTGATGGTTAATAAACAAAAGCCTGCACAATATATTTTATGTAGGCTTTTTTTATTAAACCCTGAAAAATGCATTCGTAATTTAAAGGAAAATGAATTGTACAAAATTCCATATAAAAGTGATAAAAGCATGGTGAACAAGGGTTTCTGAGCTTTTGAAATGGATTTGAACGAATTATTATTTGCAGCAAAAAACCTAATGTGTTATCATGGTTTAATCAGGGCGTGCCCCTGTCGGGTCGGGCTATGCGCCTTACTTCGTGCCGGCTTCTATCCCTCACGCATATCACTGCATTAGGCGAGAACTAAGGTTAACACAGATAGCAAATTAGAAATATACGAAAATGATTATTACAAATAATCCGTGAAAAAGTATCAAAAGCAAATTGAACTATGCCTTTTGAAATGGATTTGAACGAATTATTATTTGCAGCAAAAAACCTAATGCTGTATCTGTGTTAAACATTCATGCATAATTATAGGTTCTATATATGACGTAATAAGCATACCAAAATAAATAATTTTTCATTATTACAGACCAAATACTCATTTTTGCATACTGAAAAATTCAGCCTTTATGAAAAAACATAATTTTAGTGCCGGTCCCGGGATATTGCCCGACGAAGTAATTGAAAAAGCTGCAGATGCGGTCCGTGATTTTAATGGTTCAGGATTGTCAATACTCGAAATAAGCCACCGTAGCCCGGCCTTTGAAGCTGTAATGGATAGGTCTGAGGCTTTGGTTCGTCAGCTTCTTGGTATAGGTGATGATTATGGCGTCATTTTCCTTACAGGGGGAGCCAGCACACAGTTTTTCATGGTGCCAATGAATCTGCTCCACCAGGATCAAAAGGCCGTATATGCTGATACCGGTGTTTGGGCTGCCAAAGCTATAAAAGAAGCTAAAAATTTTGGTGATGTTGAAATCATTGCCTCGTCCAAACCAGAAAATTATAATCATATACCCAAGAAATATTCCATTCCGGATGATGCTGCTTATTTTCATATCACAAGCAACAACACTATATATGGTACCGAATATCACTCATGGCCTGAATGCGAGATACCACTTGTATGCGACATGTCTTCAGACATATTCAGCCGACCAGTAGATGGAAACAGATTTGGATTAATCTACGCAGGTGCGCAAAAAAATATGGGTCCTGCCGGCACAACACTTGTAGTAGTTAAGAAAGAATTACTTGGCAAGATAAATCGTACTCTACCATCCATGCTCGATTACCGCATTCATATAGAAAATGGCTCGATGTATAATACACCTCCTGTTTACCCAATATTTGTATCTATGTTGACACTTGAATGGATATTGGCAAATGGTGGTACAGAACAAATGGCCGTCAGAAATAAAATGAAGGCAGATTTGTTGTATGACGAAATAGACTCAAACCCATTATTCACCGGTACTGCAGCAATTGAAGACCGGTCGCTGATGAATGTTACGTTTCTCTTGAAAGATGCTGCACTCGATAAATATTTTCTCGAAGAGGTTAAAAAATCAGGAATAGAAGGTATTAAAGGACACAGGTCGGTAGGAGGATTCAGAGCGTCTATCTATAATGCAATGCCTTATGAAAGTGTCAGAGTACTTGTTGATGTAATGCATGATTTTGCCATTTCAAAAGCCTAAACGAAGTAAAATCTTGGGAAAAATACTTGAAAACGTAATTTCATACCCCGATTCTGTTTCAGTTACCTTAAAGGTATTCAAAGAACCAAGGATGTCTTGGCGTATTTCTTTGGGTAAAAATGGAGCAATCTTGAGGGTCCCGATATTTATGACCAAAAATGAACTCGAGACAAAAATAGAATGGTCTAAAGATTGGATTTACGAACAGCTTAAGTCAAAACCTTCATTGAAGTCCAATTTTGTACATACACGGTTCAGGTCAGGAGATACTATTACCATTACAGGAAAAGACTACATTCTCGAATTTGTAGAAAGTGAAAAAATTAAACGCCTAAATGCCAGGTTGAAGGACAATATCATTATTATCAGTACACCTATATTGTCCGATAAAGTCTTCATCGATTCTGTTGCATCTTTGCTCAGTAAGGTAGCGGCCAAAATATCTGAGCCTTACATTCACCGCCGTGTGGATGAATTAAATGATTGCTATTTTCAAAAAGATATTTGTAAAATCACCTTTAAATACAACACAAGCAACTGGGGAAGCTGTTCAGCCAAATCAAATATAAATCTATCTACCAGACTTTTAAGAGCTCCTCTTGCAGTTATCGATTATGTGATAGTACACGAACTCTGTCATCTGATGCACATGAATCATTCTCAGGAATATTGGGCACTTGTTCAGAAAATTATGCCATCATATAAGATTCATGAAAAATGGCTACGTACCAACAGCCATTTGTGCGAATTCAAACCACAATCCAAATGAACGGAATCAAATCAGAAAGTCTGGATATAAACCAAAAAACCCGGACGAACCGGGTTTTTTAGTATAAAAATGATAATAATTACTTACTCGCCTACAACTTCAAAACTTACATCACAAGATACTTCCTTGTGCAGATCAATTCTGGCAGTAAATGTTCCGAGGTCTTTTACATCGTCAGGTACGTGAATCTTCTTGCGTTCGATTTCAAGACCTATCTGTTCTTTAATGGCATTTGCAAGCTGGATATTGGTTACGCTACCGAATATTTTACCGCTTTTACCTGCTTTAGCACCGATTCTCAAAGTAACACCTTTGAGCTTACTGACCATCTCTTTATATTCATTAACACGTTGAGATTCTTTAGCTTCATCCTGACGGATAAAATCAGCAAGTCTCTTTTTATTGATAGAATTGGCAACAATGGCTAATCCTTGAGGCAGTAGAAAATTTCTTCCATAGCCATCTTTCACCTTGACGATTTCATGTTTTTCGCCAACGTTATATAAATCTTTTAATAATATGATTTCCATAAATAATTTCGTTTCCGGAGTTAAACAATTACTTTAACAAGTCAGCCACATAAGGCATAAAGGCAAGATGTCTTGCTCTTTTTACAGCAGTAGCTACCTTTCTTTGGTATTTCAATGAATTACCTGTGATTCTTCTTGGCAAAATTTTACCTTGCTCATTAACAAATTGAATAAGGAAATCAGCATCTTTATAATCGATGTATTTAATGCCAAATTTTTTAAATCTACAGTATTTTTTCTTCTGAGCTCCGATATTAGGATTGCTCAGGAATTTGATATCATCTCTAGTTGCCATTACAAATTTGATTAAAGATTAACAATTATTGTTCTGTAGATTCAGTAGATTCTTGAGTCACTGTCTGTTCTACATTTTCCTGTGCCGGCTCTGCAGCTACAGTTTCTACTACCTGATCTGCATTTGCTTCAACATTTGCCTTTTCGGCAGGTGCTTCCTGTACCACAGGTGCAGGTGGTGCTATGGGCTCAAGTGTAGTTATTGGCTTGATTCTCTTCTTTGCAGCGCCAATTTTTCCTTCGCGCTGATCGGCATTGTACTTAACAGCAAACTTGTCGAGAGCAACAGTTAAGAAACGGATGATTCGTTCATCTCTTCTTAATGCAAGTTCTAGCTTGTCAATGATGTTACCTTGTTCTGACTGGAACTCTATGCAAAAATACACACCAGAAGAACGTTTGTTAATAGGGTAGGCCAACTGACGTAGGCCCATCTCATCAGTATGTACGATACTGCACCCTTCATGGGCAAGCATATCAAGATACGTCTGAGCTGTCGATTTAATTTCATCGCCCGACAGAACTGGATCAACGATGAAAGTTACTTCATAATTACGCATGAAATAGTTTTAAATTAGTTAATAAAAAATTGCGGCTGCAAAGGTACAATATAAATGCTTTATTATCAATATTTAATCAAAATATTTCAAAAATTCGTGCCCCTATTTTATGTTATTGTTAAATAATTTATTCCACCGACTTATTGTTGTATTGCCGCCATACAGAAATTAGCATCCGTACAGGTAAAATTGCCGAAACAATAATACTGCCAACAGCAAAAAAGATAGTCTCAGCTTTTATATAAGTTGTCATTTCGTCGTTTTCCCTGGCGGAAAATTTCTCAAACAAACTCTGTAGACCCTGTTCATCCATAAAATTTCTAAAAGTATTGAAAAAATAAATGAGTATGAACTCCAAAATAATTGAAAGAGTAAGCAGAAATAATTTGATAAAATACGATTTAGATGCAAATGTGTGTTTGAGAAAAAATATATATCTGAAAAAACTAAGAAAAACTATGATAAATAAGACATTACTTACTAAGAATGGATAATCAGGTAATTTCAGATAAATCGGAAAAACAACCAACAGGCAAATGAGAACTATTAATATATTCCAAAGCAATTCAAAGGCAAGCTTCAGATGTAATTCATTCTTTAGTCTAAGCATTTAGTTAATTTCAGATTTATGAATCAAAAATATCCACAAAAATACTATTTTAAATTCATTGAAGCGGCAAACTAATTGAAGTAAACTGTAAATCTCAATTTAGATAAGTCGTAGTAAATGACCAACTGGCAGCAACTACTTAGTAAAAGAAAAAAATCTTTTGTAATTTTCTATTGATGGTTCTAGCATCTTTGATAAATAATTAAACGGGAAGCGAACTAGTGAAAACTTTAATAATTCTTTATAAAGTCACTTGCAATTATTTCTATTAAGGATTTGTAATTTGCTTATACTTTAAATAAGTTAAAAACATTACAATACAAAGGGTGCATAATACCGGGATAATAAATCCCTCCATTAAAACTAAAATCGGATGTGGCATGGAAAAATATTTCACTTATAAACGATAAAGTAACCATAGTATAAAAAAATGGAGTTTAAACATTAAGCGTAACATTTATCAAGGTAATTTTTGAAGCATTCATAGTTTTGATAATGTATTCCCATTGATAAATTATTGAAAAGACAAGGCAGATGCAGCACCATTTACATAAGACACAAAACCCTATCAGAATGAACTGACAGGGTATGTGTTATATTAAGTTGGCAGCGACCTACTCTCCCACCTTGCGATAGTACCATCAGCGCTGAGGGGCTTAACTGCTCTGTTCG
>WBZR01003426.1_pt1 | contig 14359 bp, 9 predicted proteins | sample 5204231 | NCBI WGS metagenome assembly WBZR01 (sample SAMN12412403, study PRJNA552823) | activated sludge metagenome | isolation source: activated sludge from anammox sidestream of wastewater treatment plant... | place: USA: Virginia | collected 2017-08 | reverse complement strand
GCCCTGCGCCTTCGGCGGCCCCGCTCGCGCGGAGCTCTCTCCTGACGCGGCCAGTTTAGCAGCGCCGGCCGCGCCGGCCGCGGCGCGTGCGCCGTGGTGCAATGCCGCTCCCGCCGACTCGCCCGCCCCGACCGCATGAGCTCCGACGACGACGCCCGGACCGTTTCGCGCCTGCTGCGCGCGCACCGTTCGATCCGCCGCTTCGAGCCGCGCGCGGTCGACCCCGCGCTGCTCGACGCCGCGCTCGACGATGCCCTGCGCGGCTCGTCTTCGAGCGGCAACCTCAACATGGTGTCGGTCATCGCCACGCGCCAGCCCGAGCGCAGGCGCCGCCTGTACGAACTGCATTTCGAGCAGCCGATGGTGCTCGAGGCGCCGCTCGTGCTGACCTTCTGCGCCGACACGCTGCGCACGCGGCGCTGGCTGGCGCTGCGCGGCGCGCGGCCGGGCTTCGCCGACTTCGTGAGCTGGCACGTGGCCGCCTTCGACGCCGTCATCCTCGCGCAGAGCGCGGCGCTGGCGCTGGAGAGCCGCGGCCTGGGCATCTGCTACATGGGCACCACGCTGCACGCGATGGACGCGATCGCCGAGTTCCTCGGCTGCCCCGAGACCTGCCTGCCGGTGACAAGCCTGGTGGTGGGCTGGCCGGCCGAGGCGCCGGCGCAGCGCGACCGCCTGCCCGCCAGCGCCTGGCTGCACGAAGAGCGCTACCACGACGCCACGCCGCAGACGATCGAGCGCGACTTCGCCGACCGCGAGCGTCGCGGCCGCGAGCGCTACCTCGCGCTCGGCCCGGAGGTGGCCGAGCGCTGGCGCGAGCACGGCATCGAGTCGCTCGCGCAGTTCTACACCAGCAAGATCAAGTACGACCCCGATGTCTTCGCCGCGGACTCGCAGGCGCTGCGCGCGCTGCTCCAGGAGCGCGGCTTCCTGCGCTGAACGCCCGCGCGGGGTGCGCGCGCCGTTCGACCCGATGCGGCGCGGCCGCTGTACGCGATCCTGCGCGCGCGGACTGGGCCGGCGGGCTGGGCGCGCAGGCGGGGCGGGCGCTCAGGCGGCAAAAAGCCGAAGCTGGGCCGGATCGAGCCCGAGCAGCACGGCGCTGCCCGGCGCACGCACGGGCGTGCCCGCCAGGTGCGCCTCGTCGACGGCGACGCGGTGCTCGCCGGCGCGCAGGTGGTAGCGGGTGAACTCGCCGACGAACTCGCTCGCCTCCACGGTGGCCGGCAGCCACTGCCGGCTTGCATCGCGCGCCGCGCCGGCCTCGGCCAGGCGCAGCGCGTGCGGGCGGCAGGCCAGCGTCAGGCGCTCGCCGGCCGGTGCGGCAGGCGGCGCGGGCAGGCGCAGCGTGCCGACGCCGGCCAGCTCGAGCGCGAGTTCGGCGCCGCGCTCGTGCACGCGCACCGGCAGTAGGTTCATCGTGCCGACGAAGCCGGCGACGAAGGGGTTGCAGGGCCGGTCGTACAGCGCCACCGGCGCGCCCACCTGCTGCACGACGCCGCCGTCGAGCACGGCCATGCGGTCGGCGGTGGTCATCGCCTCTTCCTGGTCGTGCGTGACGAAGATCGTCGTCAGGCCCAGGCGCCGCTGCATCGCCAGCAGCTCCTGGCGCATCTGCACGCGCAGCGTGCGGTCGAGGTTGGACAGCGGCTCGTCGAGCAGCAGCACCTGCGGCTCGATGACGATGGTGCGCGCCAGCGCCACGCGCTGCTGCTGGCCGCCCGAGAGCTGGTTGGGCCGGCGGGCGGCGTGCCCGGCCAGCCCCACCGTCTCGAGCGCAGCGCCGACGCGCGCCTTGATCTCGGCCCGCGGCACGCGCCGCTCCACCAGGCCGAAGGCGACGTTGTCCCACACCGTCAGGTGCGGCCACAGCGCGTAGCTCTGGAACACCATGCCGACGTTGCGTTCCCAGGGTGCGAGCGCGCTCACGTCGCGCCCGTCGATGAGCAGCTCGCCGCGCTGGTGCCGGGCGAAGCCGGCGACGAGCCGCAGCAGCGTGCTCTTGCCCGAGCCCGAAGGCCCGAGCAGCGCGAAGAATTCGCCCGGCGCCACCTCGAGGCTGACGTCGCGCAGCACTTCGGTGCGGCCGAAGGCCAGGCCGATGCGGCGGCACGCGACGCTGACTTTCTTCATGGCTTGCCCGCGTGGCCCGCCGGCCGTGCAGCGTTGCGGCTGCCGGTGCGCTCGACCACCCAATGCGACAGCCAGGTGCCCAGCGCCACGACGACGACGGCGAGAACACCCAGCGCCGCGCCGGGGCCGCGCCCGGCCGCGCTCTGCATGTAGAGATAAATGCCGTAGCTCATCGGCGAGAGCGAGTCGCGCGCGACCAGCAGCATCGTCGCCGACAGCTCCACCGCCGCAGTGATGAAGCTGGTGACGAAGCCGGCGAGGATGCCGCCGGCCATCAGCGGCACGACGACGCGGCGGATCGTGCGCAGCGGCGTCGCGCCCAGGCTTTCGGCCGCCTCCTCGAGCGACACGTGCAGCTGCTGCAGCGCCGCCATGCAGCTGCGCAGGGCGTAGGGCAGGCGGCGCACGGCGTAGGCGAGCATGATCATGCCCCAGGTGCTGGTGAGCAGGGTGTCGGTGCCTGGCAGCGTGAGGCCGCGGAACAGCCGCAGGTAGCCGATCGCCAGCACCAGACCGGGCACCGCGAGCGAGGCCGTGGCGATGCCGTCGAGCCAGCGCCGCGCCGGCAGCCGCGTGCGCAGGATGAGGTAGGCGATCGTCACGCCCAGCACGACGTCGAGCCCGGCCGCCAGGCTGCAGTAGACGAGCGTGTTGCGGATCATGCCGCCGGCCTCGTCGAACACGGTGGCGTAATGCGCCAGCGTGTAGGCGTCGGGCAGCGGCGAGAAGCTCCACACGCGCGCCACGCTGAGCAGGGCCAGCCCGAGGTGCGGGCTGAGCGTGAGCAGGAGCACGAACGCGATCCAGCCGTAGGCGGCGAGCGCGGCGCCCGTGCCCAGACGCCGGCGCGCGATGCCCGTGCCGCCTTTTTGCAGCGTCGAGAACTCGCGCCCGCGCAGCATGCGCGCGGCCAGCGCCATCGCCGCGATCGACAGGCCGATCATGATCACGCTGATCACGTAGCCCAGCGGGTCTTCGAGCCCGACCTGCGTGATGCGCAGATAGGCCTGCGGCGCGAGCAGGTTGGTCTGGCCCATCACCAGCGGCGTGCCCAGGTCGTCGAACACCTTGACGAAGACGAGCGAGGCGCCGGCCACGTAGCCCGGCAGCGCGAGCGGGAAGACGACGCGCCGGAACAGGCGCCAGCCGCGGCAGCCGAGGTTGAGCGCCGCCTCCTCCATCGCGCCGTCGATGTTGCGCAGCGCCGCGGTCAGGTTGAGCAGGATGAAGGGGAAGTAGTGGATCGCCTCGACGAAGACGACGCCCTCGAGCCCCTCCATCAGCGGCAGCGACGCGCCGAAGGCCTCGCCCAGCAGCAGGTTGACGCTGCCGTTGCGCCCGAAGATCAGCTGCAGCGCCACCGCGCCGACGAAGGGCGGCATCACCAGCGGCAGCACGCCCAGCGTCTGGATGAGGAGGGCGCCGCGGAACTCGAAGCGCACCGTGAGGTACGCCAGCGGCACCGCCAGCAGCGAGGCCCAGACGGTGGCCATCAGCGCCACGTACAGGCTGTTGAAGAAGGCCTCGCGCATCAGCCCCTGGCCGAAGAAGGCGCCGAAGTGGCCGAACGTGAAGCTGCCGTCGGCCTCGACGAAGGCGGTGACGAACACCTGCGCCAGCGGCAGCACGAGAAACAGCAGCAGAAAGCCGAGCACCAGCGCGCCGGCCAGCCAGACGCCGGGGCGCACCGCGGCGAGCGCCGCCAGGCGCGGCGTGCGCAGCGGGACTCGCGCCTGCGCGGGCGCGTGCATCAGCGGCAGCGCAGCATGGCGCGCGCCGCGGGCTGCGGGCGCTGGCGCATCAGCGCAGCAGGCCCAGCGCCTGCTCGGCCAGCCCCTTGGCGCGCAGGTAGGCCTCGCGCGCGTGCGCGTTCCAGCGGTCTTCCAGGCCGGTGACCTGCTTGTTCACCGCGGCGTCCTTCTTGTTGGCGGCGAAGAGCGCGAGGAATTCCTTGTCGCCGGCCAGCTTGGCGCCCACCACCGGCTGGAACGCGAGGTCGCGCGCCTGCTTGACGAGCGCCGCGGCATTGGCGTTGGGCTTGCGCGCCAATGCCGCCTCGGCCTCGTGGATGGCCTTGGTGGCCGCCTGCAGTTCCTTGAAGCGGAAGGTGATGGTCTGGTCGAACATCGCCGAGACGACGTTGTAGCGCGTCTCGGAGAGATCGGAATCGAAGTGCACCTTGGCGCGCTTGGCGATCTCGAAGGCGTTGGGGTAGCCCGGCGGCGGCTCGAGCTGATCCGGCGGCAGGATCGACAGGCGCGAGATCTTCGGGTCGAACAGCAGCTGCTGGCCCTCGGTGGAGACGGTGTAGGCGATGAACTTCCTCGCCTCCTCGGCGTTCTTGCCGCCGGCCACGAGCGCGATGTTGGCCGGCACGACGGCGGTCACGTCGGGGTAGGCGAAGTCGACCGGAAAGCCGCTGTACTTGCCCGCCAGGCCGAAGAAGTCGACCACCAGGCCGATGCCGAACTGGCCGTTGTTGACGCCGTCGGGCACGCCGAAGCTGCGCTCGGTGACGGCGGCGCAGTTGCCGACGATCTGCAGGATCTGCGACCAGCCCTTGTCCCAGCCTTCGCCCTGCAGCAGCGTCTCCACCGTGAGGTGCGTGGTGCCCGAGCGCGAGGGCGAGCTGATCGCCACATGGCCGAAGTACACGGGCTTCATCAGATCGGCCCATTGCCTGGGCACCGGCAGCTTGTGGGCCGCCATGTAGCGCGTATTCCACATCAGGCCGTAGCCGGCCAGCGCCTGGCCGAGGTACAGACCCTGCGGGTTGTTGATCGGATAGGCGCCCACCTTGGCCGGCGCCGCCTTGTTGGCCAGCGCCGCGATGTTGTCGAGCAGCTTCAACCCGGCCAGCACCTCGAAGGCGTCGGGCGCGCTGGCCCAGAACACGTCGGGCCGCTGGCCCGCGGGCAGCTCGCGCACGTAGGCGATGCCCTGGATCGTGTTCTTGTTCAGGATCTCGACCTTGATGCCGGGGTTGGCCTTCTCGAAAGCGCTCTTGTAGGCCTGCGTGAGGTCTTTCGGGAACGAGGTCACGACGGTCACGGTGCCGGCGGCGGCAGGCCCGGCGGGCCAGACGAGGGCGAGGGCGGCGGCAAGAGCAAGGCGCAGCAACATCGGGACGGATCTCCGGCTGGGGTGGGCGGGGTCACGGAAAGGCCGACCATACCCCGCGCTCGGCGACGCGGGCATCAGGGGTGTCCGCAGGGTGGGGTGCCCCGGCCCCGCTGCGATCGGTGGCCCTGTCTTCAGGACCCGTGGTCCCGGCCCTCCACGCCAGCCCGAATGCCGATGCCGCCGGCTGCGCATGCGCGCTGCCGGTTGCCCAGGCGACGCGCTTGGTCTTCGACGCGGCCGATCACGCCCCGAGCCGGTCCGACCTGCAGGCTATCGGCGAAGTCCGTGCGCGGCTGTCCAACACCGCGGCGCCGGCGTTCGCGGTGCGCGTGGTCGCGCTCGAAGGCGGCCGTGCCGCGGCGATCGCGGAGCCCGACCGCCCGCTGCACGGCGCTCTGAGGTAGAACACGCGCTGCCGGGCCGCCACGGTGTGCGGCACGCGAGGCCGCCGACCACCGACCGGAGAACGAGAGATGGACGCATCGACCGAGACCTTGCGCCGCGCGCGCCGCGACGACCTGCTCGCCCTGGCGCGCACGCGGCTGCCGGCCGAACGCCACGCCGCCTTCGAGGCCTTCAGCGCCGGCTGCTTCGAGCAGCTCGACGAGGACGAACTGGCCGGCCGCAGCGTCGAGGACCTGGCCGGCGCACTGCTGTCGCTGTGGCAGCTCGGCGCGCAGCGCACGGCCGGCGCGCCCAAGCTGCGTGCGCTCGCGCCCACCCTGGCCGAGGACGGCTGGGCGTCGCGCCACACGGTGCTCGAGCTCGTCAACGACGACATGCCCTTCCTCGTCGACTCGACGACGCTCGCGATCAACCGCGCCGGCCTGACGCTGCACCTCATCGTGCACCCGATCTTCGCCGTGCGGCGCGATGCCGGCGGCGCGCTGCTCGAGCTGGCCGCGCCGAGCGGCGGCGACGGCATGGCGCACGAGTCGTGGATGCACGTCGAGGTCGACCGGCTGGTCGAGCCCGAGCAGCGCGCGGCGCTGGCGGCCGCGCTCGAGCAGGTGCTGGCCGACGTGCGTGCCGCCGTCGGCGACTGGCCGGCGATGGCGCGCCGGCTCGACGAGGCGATCGCCGAGTACGCGGCGCTGCCCGCCGCGCTGCCCGCCGCGCAGGCGGCCGAGAGCCGCGCCTTTCTCGAGTGGCTGGCGCAGGACCACCTGGTGCTGCTCGGCTACCGCCAGCACGATCTCGTCGTGCACGAGGGCGCCGATGCGCTGCGCCTGGTGGGCGGCAGCGGCCTGGGCGTGCTGCGCGAGAGCGCGGCCGAGCGCGCCCAGGTCTGCCATTCGGTGCTGCCTGCGGCAGCGCGCGCGATGGCGCGCGCGCCGCTGCCGCTGCTGGTGGTGACCAAGGCCAACACGCGCTCGACGATTCACCGCCCCGGCTACAGCGACTACGTCGGCGTCAAGCGCTACGACGCGAGCGGCGCGGTGTGCGGCGAGCATCGCTTCCTGGGCCTGTTCACCTCGAGTGCGTATGCGGCGCGCGTGGCCGAGACGCCGCTGCTGCGCGGCAAGGTCGAGGCGATCGCGCTGCGCGCCGGGCTGCCGGTGGGCGGGCATCGCGCCAAGGCGCTGGCACACATCCTCGAGGCCTTCCCGCGCGACGACCTGTTCCAGATCTCCGACGACGAGCTGTACGAGACGGCGCTGGGCATCCTCGCGCTCGGCGAGCGCCAGCGGCTGCGCCTGTTCCTGCGGCGCGATCCGTACGACCGCTTCGTCTCGTGCCTGCTGTTCGTGCCGCGCGAGAGTTACGCCACCGAGCTGCGCGTGCGCTGCGAGCGCATCCTGATGGAGGCGCTGGGCGGCACCTCGGCCGAGTTCGACGTGCAGCTGGGCGAGGGGGCGCTGGCGCGCATCCACTACGTGATCCGCACGACGCCCGGCGCGGCGCCCGCGATCGAGCGCAGGGAACTCGAGGCCCGGCTGGCGCTGGCCGCGCGGCGCTGGGTCGACCAGCTGCGCGACGCGCTCGTCGACGCCGAAGGCGAGGCGCGCGGCCTCGAGCTGTTCAAGCGCTGGGCCGCCGCCCTGCCGGCCGACTACCGCGAGCGCGTGGGCGCGCGCGCCGCGCTGGCCGACGTGGCCAAGCTGGCGCAGCTCACGCCCGAGCAGCCGCTGGCGCTGGCGCTGTACCGGCCGCTGGGCGCCGAGCCCGAGGTCTGGGGCCTGAAGGTCTACCGGCGCGGCGCCGCGGTCGTGCTTTCCGACAGCCTGCCGATGCTCGAGCGCATGGGCGTGCGCGTGATGGGCGAGCACAACCACCGCATTCCCGACGGCGAGGTGGCGATCTCGCTGCACGACTTCGACCTGCGGCTGCCGCAGGAGGGCTGGGCCGCCGGCGCCGATGCGCAGGAGGTGGCGCAGCGCTTCGAGGAGGCCTTCGCCAAGGTCTTCGTCGGCGCGGTCGACAACGACGACTTCAACCGCCTGGTGCTGCGTGCCGGCCTGCCTGCCGACGAGGTGGTGGTGCTGCGTGCCTATGCGGCCTACTGCAAGCAGATCGGCTTCCCGTTCGGCCAGGGCGCGCTCGCCGGTGCGCTGGTGGCGCAGCCGCGCATCGCCGCCATGCTGATGCGGCTGTTCCGACTGCGCCTGTCGCCCGCCGAGCGCGACGACGCCGCGGCGGCCGCGCAGGCGTCGGCCATCGGCGCCGCACTCGAGCGCGTCGGCAACCTGTCCGAGGACCGCGTGCTGCGCCAGTTGCTCGGCCTCGTGCAGACGACGCTGCGCTGCAACTTCTGGCGCACCGGCGTCGGCCATTCGGGCGCGGCCGGCGCGCGCCGCAGCTTCCTCGCCTTCAAGTTCGATTGCGCGCGCGTGCCCGGGCTGCCCGAGCCCAGGCCGCTGTACGAGATCTGGGTCTACTCAACGCGCTTCGAGGGGGTGCATCTGCGCGGCGGCATGGTCGCGCGCGGCGGTCTGCGCTGGAGCGACCGGCCCGAGGATTTCCGCACCGAGGTGCTGGGCCTGATGAAGGCGCAGATGGCGAAGAACATCGTCATCGTGCCGGTGGGCAGCAAGGGCGGCTTCGTGCTGAAGAAGGCGCCGCCGGCCAGCGAGCGCGAGGCCTTCCTGAAGGAGGGCGTGGCCTGCTACCAGGACTATCTGCGCGGCCTGCTCGACCTCACCGACAACCTGGCCGGCGGCCGCACGGTGCCGCCGCCGCTGGTGCAGCGCCACGACGGCGACGACGCCTACCTGGTGGTGGCCGCCGACAAGGGCACGGCCTCGTTCAGCGACTACGCCAACGCGGTGAGCGCCGAGTACGGCCACTGGCTGGGCGACGCCTTCGCCTCGGGCGGCAGCGTCGGCTACGACCACAAGGGCATGGGGATCACCGCACGCGGCGCCTGGGAGAGCGTCAAGCGCGCGTTCCGCGAGCGCGGCGTCGACGTGCAGAACACCGACTTCACCGTGGCCGGCATCGGCGACATGTCCGGCGACGTGTTCGGCAACGGCATGCTGCGCTCGCGCCGCATCAGGCTGGTGGCCGCGTTCGACCACCGCCATGTCTTCGTCGACCCGGACCCCGACTGCGAGGCCTCGTACGCCGAGCGCGAGCGCCTGTTCCGGCTGCCGCGCTCGAGCTGGGCCGACTACCGCGCCGAACTCGTCTCGGCCGGCGGGGGCGTGTGGAGCCGCAGCGAGAAGAGCGTGCCGCTGTCGCCGCAGGCGCGCGCCGTGCTCGGCATCGAGGCCGAGCAGGCGACGCCTGCCGAACTCGTCGGCGCCATCCTGCGCGCGCCGGTCGACCTGCTCTACAACGGCGGCATCGGCACCTACGTCAAGGCGAGCAGCGAGACGCACGCCGAGGTCGGCGACCGCGCCAACGACGCCGTGCGCGTGGACGGCCGCGCGCTGCGCTGCAAGGTGGTGGGCGAGGGCGGCAACCTCGGCTTCACGCAGCGCGGCCGCATCGAGGCGGCGCTGCAGGGCAACGGCGGCGCGGGCGTCGCCATCAACACCGACGCCATCGACAACTCGGCCGGCGTCGACACCTCCGACCACGAGGTGAACATCAAGATCCTGCTCGGCCTGGCCATCGCCGACGGCGAGATGACGACCAAGCAGCGCAACGCGCTGCTCGCGCAGATGACCGACGAGGTGGCCGAGCTGGTGCTGCGCGACAACTACTTCCAGACGCAGTGCCTGTCGATCACCAACCGGCTCGGAGCGCGCCTGCTCGACCAGGAGGCGCGCTTCATCCGCTTCCTCGAAAAGCAGGGGCGGCTCAACCGCGCGATCGAATTCCTGCCCGGCGACGACGAGATCGCCGCGCGCAAGGCCGGCGGCGCGAAGCTGACCACGCCCGAGCGCGCGGTGCTCTTCGCCTACAGCAAGATGTGGCTGTTCGACGAGATCATCGGCTCGGACCTGCCCGAGGATCCCTGGGTCGCGAGCGCGCTCGAACGCTACTTCCCGGCCACGCTGCGCGCGCGCATGGGCGCGTACATCCCGCGCCATCCGCTGCGCCGCGAGATCGTCGCCACGCATGTGCTCAACAGCATGGTCAACCGCGTCGGCGCGACCTTCGTGCACCGTGTCTGCGAGATGAGCGGCGCGGCCGCGTCCCAGGTGGTGCGCGCCTATCTGCTGGCGCGCGAGGTGTTCGGCGTGGTCGAGCTGTGGAAGCAGGTCGAGGCGCTGGACAACCGGGTGGCCGACGCGCTGCAAGCCGAGATGCTGATCCACGAGGGCTGGCTCACCTCGCGCGCGACGACCTGGTTCCTGCGCTCGCGCCGGCTGGCCGAGCCGATGGCCGGCACGATCGAGCGGCTGCGCCCGGCCGTCGACGCGCTGGCCGCGCGCCTCGCGCCGCAGGCGCAGCGCTCGGCACTGGCCGGCGGCTGGACCGCCGCCGGCGTGCCCGCACCGCTGGCTGCGCGCATCGCCAGCGCCGAGGGTCTGCTCGACGCGCTCGATGTGGCCGAGGCCGCCGAAACGACGCAGCGCCCCTTCGACGAGGTGTGCGCCGTGCACGCGCGTGTGGGCGAGCGCCTGGGCCTGGCGCGGTTGCGTGCGCAGATCGACGGCCTGGCGAGCGACTCGTACTGGCAGGGCCGCGCCAAGGCCGCGCTCGGCGACGACCTGGCGGCGTTGCATCGTGCGCTGGCCGAGCAGGTGCTGGCCGGCGGCGCGAAGGGCGGCGAAGAGCTGGTGGCGCACTGGGAGGCGGCGCATGCGGCGCCGCTCGAGCGCGCGCGCCGGCTGCTGGCCGACCTGGCCGAGGCCAGGCAGGCCGACCTGGCGATGCTGTCGGTGGCGATGCGCGAGCTGCGCAATCTGGCATGAGCGGCGTGCCGGGCCGGCACGCCGGCGGGCGTGCTGCCGTCGCCGGCGCGGCGTGGGCAGGCGCGCGCTCGGCAGGGCAAGTCCAACCATGGAGTCTTCGATGCGTTCGATCCTCGCCGCCTGGCTGATCACGGCGCTGCTGGCTGCCTGCGATGCCCAGCGCATCGAGAAACTCGAGGAGGGCGTCGCCACCGAGGCCGACGTGCGCAAGCAGTTCGGCGAGCCGACGCTGGTGGTGGAAAAGGCCGACGGCTCCAGAGTGCTCGAGTACCCGCGCCAGCCCGAGGGCTGGACCAACTACACGATCGTGATCGGCGCCGACGGCAAGATGAGCGCGCTGCGCCAGTTGCTCACGCCGACCAACTTCGCGCAGGTCGCGCCCGGCATGCCGCAGGCGCAGGTGCGCAGCATGCTCGGCAAGCCGGCACGCCAGCGCAGGTACGCGATGAAGCCCGACGAGGAGGTCTGGCAGTGGCGCTTCATCGACGGCAACCAGAAGAAGGTGTTCGGCGTCACCTTCGACCGCGAACAGCGCGTGCTGGCCACCGGAACGAGCGAAGAACACCCCGAAGACGCGGCCGGCGGCAAGTGAGGCGCCGCGGCCGGCGCGCCACGGCGCGCGGCCGCCGGCCGCGGCCGTGTCGCTTCACGGGGCGCGCGGCTGCTGGCCGCGGCGAGCCTACTTCAGCTTGTGCCCGCAGTTGCCGCAGAACAGGTCATCGGCCGCGACCGATTCTGCGCACTTGGGGCATGCCGCCGCCGCGGCCGGCGGCGGCGCGGCCGGCCGGGGCGCTGGCGGCTCCGCCGCGCTCGCTGCGCTCGCCGCGCGCCTGGCCGCCGCTGCCGCGGCAGCCTGTTCGGCCTGCGCACGCGCACGCTCGCCGGCTTCCTTGGCCGCCTCCTTGGCCTTGGCCGCCACTTCGCCGGCCTTGCGCCGGGCGTCGTCGAAGCGCGCCCTGATGGCCTGCTCGGTGGCCGTGGCGTCCAGGCCTTCGGATACGCGCAGGTAGATCAGGTTGATGCCCAGCACACCGACTTGCAGCACGAGCGTCGCCGCCAGCGCCCACAGCACGCCGGCGCCGACGGCGCCGGCGACCGCATAGCCGCCCATCATCGAGCCCATGCCGGCAAGGATCGATCCCATGCCGCCCGTGTCGTAGCCGCCCAGGATGGCGGCCGACATCGCGCTGGCCGGGAAGAAGCCGAACAGCAGCACGCCGCTGACGAAGGCGCCCACGAAGGAGGCGAGCACACCGACGACCAGCGACAGCGCCACCGTCTCGACCAGCCGGGCGCGCAGGATCGCCGCCGCCTTGGCGATGGCGCCGGAGATCGACGCGCCGTCCCAGACCGCGCAGATGCTGAGCGCGAAGGCGAAGAACAGGCCGAAGGCGGTGAGGCCGGCGACGATGACGGCCAGCGGAAAGACCACCGTGAACAGCACCGGCCCGAGCCAGGGGACCTTGCACAGGAACAGCAGCAGCGCGATCGCCAGGTACAGGCCGAGCGTGGCCAGTGCGATGCCGATGGCCAGCACGATGACCTTCGGGATGCAGACCAGGCCGTAGAGCAGTGCGTCGAGCGTCGCGCGCAGCGGCTGCCCGCGCGCCTGGTCCATCAGCAGCACGCCGGCGGCGTTCAGTCCGGTGTAGGCCAGCACCAGCGCCACCGCGCCGCCCAGCAGATAGGTCGCCGCGCTGAAGCGGCCGAACAAGGCCGCCATCAGCCCGCCGAAGAGCACCGCGGCGACGAAGCAGCCCAGCATCGCGACGGCGGCGCGCGTGTTGCGCAGGCCGGCGATCGCCTGGAACATGCTCGACAGGGCCGTCGCGGAAATGCCTCCGCTCGTGCTGCCTGCCTGCTCGACGACTGCTGCCATCACATCCTCCGATCGTGCATTGCACGGGTTGCGCTCCACCTACGGCGTGCCCACGCCGGCCAAGCTGCCGATCACATCCTGCATTCGTGCACGGCTCGGGTTGCGCTGTGGTCCTGCACCGGGGCGGGGCAGCGCGCGGGCGCGGCCTCTCACTGCTGATCCGGGCGCTGGTTCCTCTGCTCGATCTCCCTCAGACGCACGCAGGTCGGATCGTTGGCGAACGCGGCCTTGGCGCACTCGCGAACGAAGCACAGCTGCTCGGCGATCAGGTTGCGGCCGGCACAGGCATCGCGCACGGTCGGCGGCGCGGGCGGGGGCGGCGGCGGCGCGGCCGCTGCCGCCTCGCGCGCCCGCGCGGCAGCCTTGTTGCGTGCCTCCTGCTCGGCGCGCTGGCGTGCCGCCTCGGCCTCGCGCCGCTGGCGTTCGGCGGCCTCGGCCTGCTGGGCCGCCTCGGCGGCCTGGCGTGCCCTGGCTTCGCGCTCCTGCCGTTCGAGCTGCTCCTTGCTGCGGCGGGCGCGTTCGCCGGCCGCAGCCCCCGGCGACGGACGTGCGGGTGTCGGCGACGCCTGCGGCGGCCTGGCGGCGGGCTCGGGCAAGGCGGCCTGCGGCGGGGTGTGCGCGCCGGCGGGTGCGCCGCCGGGTGCGGCGGCGGAAGCGCCGGGCGCCGCCGCCTGCACCGGCTCCGTCGGGGCCGGCAGCGCGGGCGCAGATGGGGCCACAGGCAGGCCGGTCGGCTCGGAGGCCGGCGACGCCGGCAGCGCGACGGTGGGCTCGACCGCCGCGCTGGCGCCCGCGGCCGGTGACGAGGCCTCGCCCGATGCGGGCGTTGTCGTCGCGACTTCCGGGCCGCCGGCAGGCCTGGACAACCACCAGTACGCGCCGGCTGCGATTGCGAGCAGGGCGACGCCAGCGGCCGCCCAGGGCAGCATGCCGCCCGCCCGCTTTGCGACGACGGCAGGAGCGGCCGCCGGCGCCTGCGGCGCGGGCTGCGACGAAGCGGCTCGAACGCCTGCCTGCGCTGCCGGCGCAGCGGGCGGGCGCGATGGTGCCGGCGGTGGTGGAGCTGGTGGCGGTGGCGGCGGTGGCCGTGCCGGTGGCGGCGGTGGCGGGGGTGGCGGCGGAGGCGGAGGCGGAGGCGGAGGCGGAGGCGATGCCGGCTGTGGCGGCGGCGCCGCGCGCCCCACGACGCGCGAACCGCTCCGCTGCGGCGGCGCACCCGCTGCCAGATCCGCCCCGCACTTGGCGCAAAAGCGCGTTGCGCTGCGGTTGCCATGGCCGCAGGCAGGGCATGCCACGGCGTCGGGCGGTGCCGGTGCGGCCGTCGCGGGCGCCAGCGTCATGCCGCAGGCGCGGCAGAACTTCGCCGCTTCAGCGTTGTGTGCGCCGCAACTCGGGCACGCGTGGTCCACCGCAAGATCCCCCGTTCGATGTCTTTTCGCCGCCGCCGGCGTCGACGGCGATGGCCGGCGTGCACCGACCGCATCGCGGTCCGCTCGGGCCGCCCACGCGAGCTTCGGACGCGGGCCATGCTAAACGTCGGCGTGAGCCGGCGCAACGGGACCGACGAGACGCGACCGACGAGACGCGACCGACGAGAAGGGATCGACGAGAAGGGATCGACGAGGCGGGACAGACGAGGCGGGACAGACGAGGCGGGACAGACGAGGCGGGACAGACGAGGCGCAGGCCCGGCATGGCGGGTGCGACTTCGGCCGTCCTGCGGGTTGCCCCGGGCGGCCGGGGTCGCCGCGGCGGGCAGAATGCCGGCAGCGCCGCAGGCCGCAAGCCGCAAGCCGCAAGCCGCAGGCCCCGGGCCGCACGCCCCATGCAGCCGTCCGCACGGCACCACCGAGAGGAGACCCGCACGATGTCCCGTCGCCATACCATCCTTGCCTTGCTCGCCCTGGGCGCGGCCGTC
>WBZR01003425.1_pt1 | contig 14359 bp, 12 predicted proteins | sample 5204231 | NCBI WGS metagenome assembly WBZR01 (sample SAMN12412403, study PRJNA552823) | activated sludge metagenome | isolation source: activated sludge from anammox sidestream of wastewater treatment plant... | place: USA: Virginia | collected 2017-08 | reverse complement strand
GGAGGCAAGTCCGGCGGTCAGTCCGGGAACTCCGGAGGAGGCAAGTCCGGCGGCCAGTCCGGGAACTCGGGCGGAGGCAGCACGAGCCCAGGCCGATCTGGAGGAGACTCCAGTGGCGGCGGTGGCAGCGTGGGCCTTCCGGGAACCCCTCCCAGGAACAACGGGGGAGGTCAAGCCAGCTCCGGGTCAGGGCGCCCGATCACAATCCCGAGAGACCAGTACGGCGGTCAAGTCATCAACAAGCGCGGGAACGGCGACTCGAAGAGCGGCGACGTTCATTATGGCTCCAACAACAACATTCGAGTGCAAGAGGGCCAGTACACCGGGTTCGGCGTGACCACGATCCCGCGGGTCTCGACGAGCAGGGGCATCGGGCTCGAGGCGAGGGGCGAGGCACGGCACGTCGAGATCGGGCGCGACAACGACAACTCGTACCGATACGGCTACTCGCACTACCGGAACGACTGGTGCGACGACGACTTCTACTACCCGTTCTATGCGTTCCGCTGGGATCCGTGGAAGACCGTGCCTTCCCCGTTCTACTGCTACACCCACCTGCCCGCCTACATCAACTGCGTCCGGATCTCCATCGGATCCTTCACCTGGTCGCAGTGCTCGACGAGCTACCCCTACCGCTACCGCGGCAACGACGATCCCTATGGCTGGTCATATGGGCGAGATAACCGTGGGGGCGACCTCGACTATGCCGTGGACGACATCTACGACGCTTTCCGCAGCGGAAGGATGAGGTCGCTCGGCTCCATGATCGGCCGGTCGGTTATCGTCGAATATGGATATGGCGAGCGGTACAGGATGAACGGTGACGACTTCTACGACCTCATGCGCGACGTGGTGGAAGGAACCCGGACCGAGAACTACCTGATCCAAGACGTTTATCGGGACGGCGACCAAGCGACCGTGATCGCCTATCACACCTTCTACACCCCGAACGGGATCCGTGAGTCCGTACGCCACGTCTACGGGCTCGATCGGGTTCGGCGGGGCTACGAGATCACCTACTTCCGAACCGAGCGGTTCTAGGACCTCCCACCGCGATTCCTGGTCAAGAAGGCCGCCTCCTAGCGAGGCGGCCTATGTTTTTTCCATGTTTCTTCCAATGATCCACACAAGGAACGTGCGGGGCCGCGAGGGCCTGCACGCTGCAAGGGAGAGCAAAACATGGGCTTTCGGGTCAATACTAACATCACTGCGCTGATGGCGAACCGCCAACTCAGCCGTACCGACCAGGCGATGGAAGCCTCCATCACGCGACTCAGCACTGGTCTGCGCATCAACAACGCTTCCGACGACCCGGCCGGGCTCGTCATCAGTGAGGGCCTCCGGGCCATCATCCGAGGCATCGAACAGGCGTCGAGGAACGCTCAGGACGCTGTCAACATGTCCCGGACGGCCGAGGCGTCGCTGGCGGAGGTCAGCGATCAGATCGTCTCGCTGAGGGCATTGGCGGTTCACTCTGCTAACACCGCGGTTGTGGACTCGGCTCAGCTGGAAGCGAACCAGAACCAGGTGAGGCAGATCCTCGCCTCCATCAACCGAATCGCGAGCCAGACCTCCTGGGGCGACAAGAAGCTCCTCAATGGCGCGAGCGGTACGACCACGACCGTCACAGAGCCTACGCTCGTGAGCAGCATGTACTTGACCGGTGAGATCGGCTCTAAGATCATCCGCAACGGCGAGGTGAGCATTCAGCGCACCACCGCTGCCACCCAAACGACGACCGGAGCTATGGCTACGAACTTCGCCAATGCCGCCGCGACGGTGGCCCAAGGCACGCTCGTCATCAATGGCCGTGGGTTCACCGTGGCGCCAGGGGCCACCTTGTCCGAGGTCGTCGCTATGATCAATCAGGCTGCGACCGAGACCGGAGTCTCAGCTTCGATCGTGGGAGGAGGGCCGGTTCAGGTTCAATTGACCTCCCTCAAGTACGGTAGCAAGTTCCCCATCAACTATGTGGAGACGAGCAACATTCTCAATGGCGGGAACAGCGTCACCCCCGCCGTGGGCGTGGATGCCGTCTTCGATGTGACGCTCCCTGTCGAGCCGAGCCCAGACACTGCGGTGGAGACCTTCACGGGGGGGATCGGACCTGGTACCGACGGACTCACGCTCACCTCGCCTTCGGGCAACCGACTCGTGGTCACACCGCAAGGCAACGCCACGGCGGGCGCACAGATCGTCGGGCAGGTGAACGTCGGCTCCCTTCGCTTCCAGTTGGGCGCGTTCGCGAACCAGTCGGCGAACTTCTCGATCCCGAGCGTCCTGCCGGACAAGCTGGGTACCGGAGCCTTCGCCGGAAAGTCCCTAGCTACACTCGACCTCTCGACCCGCCAAGGGGCGGAAGAGGCGATGAAGATCGTAGACGCGGCAATAGGCGAGCTCAACACCCTTCGCGGCAACATCGGCAGTTTCCAGAAGAACTTCCTGGAAAGCGCGGTCCGGTCGCTCGACGTCGCCTATGAGAACATTTCCGCGAGCGAGAGCAACATCCGCGACGTGGACATGGCCAAGGAGATGAGCGAGTTCACCCGAGTGCAGGTACTGCGCCAGAGCGGCATCGCCGTCCTCTCGCAGGCGAACCAGTTGCCGCAAGCCGTCCTCCAACTCCTGCAAGGCTAATCTCACCACTTTGGGCGGCCCCCCGGTAGTCGAGAGGCCGCCTTCGTCATACTGGTCCTAAGCCTACTAGGCCCACCCGAGAGGAACATGGTGTCCTCCCGTTGATCCCGGTGTGACGAAGGTCTTTCCTGCCGCTGAGCGCGGGCACACACAGATCGGCTGGCTCAACGCCCGCCACTCCTTTTCCTTTGGCGAGTACTTCGACCGGGAACGGATGGGTTTCGGCGACCTACGGGTCATCAACGACGACAGGGTCGCACCCGGCGGGGGCTTCCCTACCCATCCCCACCGCGACCTGGAGATCGTCACGTTCGTGGTCTCGGGGAGACTAGCCCACCGGGACAGCATGGGAAGCGAGGGCAGCCTCGGTCGCTTTGAGGTGCAAGCAATGACCGCGGGCCGAGGGATCACCCACAGCGAGTTCAACCCGAGCCAAGAGGAAACCACGCGCCTTCTCCAGATCTGGATCTTCCCTCGGGAAAAATCACTGGAGCCCAAGTACGACCAACGCTCCTTCGCCCACGCGGCTGGGGCGGCTCGACTCATCGCGAGCCCCGATGGTGAGGGGGACAGTCTGCCCATCGAGCAAGAGGCCCGTGTCTATGCCGTGGAGTTGAAAGGTGGCGAAGAGGTGCGGCTCGATCTGCGCTCGGGCCGAAGGGCCTGGGTGCAGGTCGTCGAGGGCGAACCGACGGTACAGGGCGAAGCCTTATCGGAGGGTGACGGTATCGCAATGGAGGACGAGACCGAGGTCGTTCTTTCCGGCAGTTCCCCTTCCCTGGCCCTGGTCTTCGACCTGCGCTAGGCACTCGACTGCGGGCATACTGCAAAGGTGCCGGTATGGGGTGTCGTGAACCAAAAGGGGGGCGTCGGAAAGACGACCACCGCGGTCAATTTCGCCGCCGTGATGGCGAAGGAAGGCCGCAAGGTCCTCCTGATTGACGCCGACCCCCAAGGTAACGCGACCACGAGCTTCGGGTTGCTGAGGCAACGCTCGCGCGCTAGCCTCTTTGAAGTCCTCACCGCGGTCGCCGAGGCCGAGGACGGGGTACCCAGCCTTACGGACGCCGCTTGCGTCGTAGCTCCAGGTTTGTCGGTAGTCCCGGCAAGCATGGATCTGGCGGGACTGGAGGCGGCGCTGGGTACGGCGGTGGGCCGGGAGACCTTTCTACGAGAGGCCGTGGATCGGGTTCGCGACGAGTTCGACTGGATTGTCGTGGACTCGCCCCCCAGCCTAGGGCTGCTGACCGTGAACGTCCTCGCCGCGTGCGACGCGATCGTGGTGCCGATGCAGTGCGAGTACTTCGCGCTGGAAGGGGTCGCGCAACTGCTCCGAACCGTGGAGATCGTGAAGCGAAGGATCAACCCAAATCTCCGGGTCGCCAAGGTGGTGCTCACGATGTACGACACCCGCAACCGCCTCACCCAGCAAGTGGAGGACGAGGTCTTGGGCTTCTTTCAAGGTACGGTTTCCGGCGTGAGGATCCCGAGGAACGTCCGGCTCAGCGAAGCTCCGGGGCACGGGCGACCCGCCGTGGAGCTTTTCCCCTCCAGCAAGGGCAGCGAGGCCTATCGAGAACTCGTCAAGGAGGTGCTGGAAGAGTGCGCCGTTCACTAGGCAAGGGACTTGCCCAACTGATGGGTGAGGAGTCCGAAGGGACGGTTCACGAGCTCCCCATCTCTGCGATCACGCCGTCACCGACCCAGCCTCGGCAATCGTTCGACGAGTCCGAGCTCGAGGAGCTGGCCGCGTCCCTTCGGGAGCACGGAGTGCTTCAACCGATCCTCGTTCGGCCCGTGGGGCACGAACGTTATGAGATCATGGCGGGAGAGCGGAGGTTCCGAGCGGCACGGCTTGCCGGGTTGGCGTCGGTACCTGTCGTCGTCAAGCCCGCGGACGCCCGAACCGCGTTGGAATACGGGTTGATCGAGAATGTCCAGCGGGTGGACATCGCGCCGCTGGAGGCTGCCGCGGCCTTTCGCAGGCTCGTCACCGAGTTTGGCCTGAGTCAGGACGCGGTGGCGGACCGGGTCGGCAAGTCAAGGGTGGCGGTCGCGAACACGATCCGGCTTCTGGGCCTTCCTGCCGAGGTTCAAGACCTGCTCGCGACCGGTGCGATCACAGAAGGGCACGCCCGGGCCGTACTGGGCGCAAGGAGCGAAGCCCGAGCGGTTTGTGTCGCGCGGCGCGCTGCCGATCACGGCCTTAGCGTTCGCCAGACCGAGGCCCTGGCGCGGGGCGAGAGCCGGGCGATCCGGCTCCCAGTGGCAGCCCCCGACCCAGACTGGGAGCGGATCGCCGAGCGGCTCAGCGAGAGGCTGGGCACACGCGTGAGCTTGCGCCAAGGCAAGCACCGGGGCAAACTGGAGATCGAGTTCACGAGCGTCGAGGATTTGGAGCGCGTTTTGGAAGCCATAGGTATCCGCTTGGACCCGGTGCCATAATCCACTTCGTTCGGCGACGTAGCTCAGCTGGTTAGAGCGAACGGTTCATACCCGTTAGGTCCGCGGTTCGAGTCCGCGCGTCGCTACCATCCTTCCCTCTGGGCCGTCGGTCCCGATTGTTTCCCGGCAGGTCCCATCGTGAGGTTTTTGGGTCTTGTTCCCAGCAGCTGAGGCGTCCATAGAGCCACCGGAGGCAAGACAAGAATGCTAACACTTGGCGACGTTCTGGCCGTTGTGGCCCTCGTGTTCGGTACCGCGTTCGCTCTGAGCGCCCTGTCGTTTTCAGCGGGGTTCGCCTTCCCCATTGCGTCGGAGAGGGCGGCTCGGCGCGCCGAGGCCCGAACGCTGGGTTCGCTTCTCGCCGGTCTTGGGATCACGGTACCCGTGGTCTTTGTGGGAGTCGTACTGGCGAACCTTCCCAACCCCTTGGCGAAATCTCTGGGAGTGACGATGCTCGCGGCCTTCCTCTTGCTGCTCGCCTATGGCACCGGGGTCGTGTCATGGCTCATGGCGGGCCGAATCCAGGCCGCTTGCCCAGGCATGGGCCGTCACACGAGCCTGACTATGGCTTCCTTGGGTGTTGCGGTGGCGATGATCCTTCCGTTCGTAGGATGGTTCCTCATTGGCCCAATCGTGAGCCTTGTTGGCTTCGGCGCATGGGCGACCTCTCGCAGGGCGCGGGTCTCCGCTCCCCCCGTCGTCGAGGACACACTGGGGTGAAGCTCTCCCGGCGCGAGGCAATCGCCCTGGCGGGCACGGCACTCGTAGCGTCAGGGTGTGGAATCTCCGAGCAGCTTCAGACGCTGGTATCCCAGCCGCCTGAACCCCTCGATAGGAACGAAGAACCAGGTGCCCGGGCCCTGGCTCGGGCAGGCTTTGGTCACGACCCGGACTCGCTCGACCTAGTGCGGGAGATGGGCGTACCTGCCTGGCTGCGATCCCAGACCGAGGCACCCGAGACCGAGCCCGCCTGGCTTGCCCAGAGGATCAGCAGGCTCGACGTGGTCAACTTCAGCCCTTGGGAACTCCGCGACTGGCCCGAGAGCGCGGTCGTCGCGCAACTTCAGCAGCACAGCATCCTGCGTGCGCTGCACACCCCGTGGCAGCTTCGCGAGCGAATGGTGGACTTCTGGTCGAACCACTTCAACATCTACGCGAAGAAGGGGATGGGCGCGTACCGGAAGACGCTCGACGACCGGACGGTGGTCCGACCGCACGTCCTCGGGAAGTACACCGACATGCTCCAAGCCAGTGCGCGGAGCGCAGCGATGCTCGTGTACCTCGATCAACAGGCGAGCACTGCCTCGCACCCCAACGAGAACTACGCGCGGGAGCTCCTCGAACTGCACTCCTTGGGTGTGGACGGCGGTTACACTCAGGACGATGTCATGGAGGTCGCCCGATGTTTCACGGGGTGGACCGAGGAGCGCGGATTCCTTCGAGGAAAAGGCGGGTTTGCGTTCGACCCGCGCCTCCACGACGATGGCGAGAAGCGGGTGCTCGGTCACGTGATCCCCGCAGGGGGCGGAGTGGAGGATGGAAACCGCGTGCTCGCGATCGTTGCGAAGCACCCTTCGACCGCAAAGCACGTCTCCGGGAAGTTGGTCCGCCATTTCGTGGGCTCGGGCCATCCCGCGGCGGAGGAGGCAGTTCGTGAGGCGTTCGTTCGATCGGGGGGCCAGACCAAGGCGATGCTCCGCGCCCTTTTCGACCGCGACGAGTTCCTCCAAGGGCCGCCGATCCTGAAGAGGCCCTTCGACTTTGCCGTCTCCGCTACACGCGCCCTCGGCATCAAAGGGGACGGCGGCGGGGACTTCCAGCAGCACTTGGCAGCGATGGGGCAAGCGCCCTTCCAATGGCCGATGCCGGACGGCTACCCCGTAGAAGCCGAGGCTTGGACGGGCACGCTACTCGCCCGGTGGAACTTCGCTCAGAGCCTGGCCCACGGCCGCATTGGCGGGACTCCTGAGCCCAAGCTCACCGGCACTCCCGAGGAGGTGGTCTCGGCCGTTCTGGGCGCCCCGGTGGACGCCCCCTCCTGTGCTCGTGTCACCGCCTGTCTGGGCGGGATCACTGACCTGGCAGACGCGGCTGCGCTCGCGCTTTGCTCCCCGGAGTTTCAATACCGATGAGAGACTGGATCTATTGTGACGGCGATGGCGGCGATCGCGGCCTCGTGAACCGAAGAACCGCTTTGGCGGCCGGAATCGGCGCGGCGGTGTGGTGGATGGGGTCTCGGACGGCCTTCGCCCAAGCCGCACTGCGGCCCGACCGTTCGGATGGCCCGGTGATGGTCGTTGTCTTCTTACGGGGGGGCGCGGACGGCTTGAACATCGTCGCCCCCTATGAGGAGGAGAACTACTATCGCCTACGGCCCACGCTCGCCATTGCGCGACCCATGGATCGAGGGAAGCCCCAGGGCGAACGCTTGATTGACCTGGACGGGTTCTTCGGGCTCAACCCAAGCCTGGCGATGCTCGAGGCCCATTTCAAGGAGGGCCGCCTGGGGTTTGTTCACGCCTGCGGTTCCGCCGACGCCACTCGGTCTCACTTCGAGGCGATGGGCACCATGGAGCGCGGGGCTGAGAGCAAACCCAGCCAGCAACTGAGCGGCTGGATCGCCCGGCACCTGAACAGCACGCCAGACCGTCGCGACCCAATGCGGGCCGTGGCACTCAGCTCCGTCACGCCAGACTCGTTGCTCGGGAACACGTCCGCCCTCACGATCAACAACTTGGAGGACTACCGGCTCGGGATCGAGGGTGCTCACAGCATCCGTGCGCTTCAGGCCCTCTACGCTCCTGGGGACGATATTCTCTCGGTGGCGGGCCGGGACACAATCTCGGTGCTAGACACGCTGAAGCGGCTCGATCCGCGGAAGTACGTGCCGAGAGAGGGCGCGACCTACCCAGATACCGCGTTTGGCCGATCCATGAAGCAGGTCGCATTCTTGGTCAAGGGCGGCTTCGGCCTTGAAGTCGCAGCTCTAGATCTCGGCGGGTGGGACTCCCATGTCGCACAAGGAAACACCTCAGGCTGGCTCACCAACCTGCTCACGGAACTAGGTGGGGCCGTCCATGCGTTCCTCCACGACCTGGGCTCCGAGGCGAGGCGTGTGAGCCTAGTCGTGCAGACCGAGTTTGGACGGACGAACGAGGAGAACAGCGGCTTTGGGACCGACCACGGACGTGGTGGCGTGATGCTGCTCGCAGGGGCGGGAGTCGAAGGAGGCAAGGTGCACGGGAGGTGGCCCGGCCTTACTTCGGTGCGACGGGGAGGGCCCGGCGATCTGGATGTCACGACCGACTATCGGAGCGTCCTTGCGGGCCTGGTGAGGAACCACCTCGGTAACCACAATGTCGGCGACGTTTTCCCAGGGGCGAGGCTGGCCGGGTCTTCGGCCGTCAAGTCGGGCTAGCCGAACGCATTTCGAGGCAGCGCTCGGCGATCTGCACGGCATTGAGCGCTGCCCCTTTGCGAAGCTGATCGCCGCACGCGAAGAGACATAGGGCGTTCGGGGAGCTTGGATCGTGCCTGAGCCTTCCCACGAGGACTTCGTCGGCCCCGCTCGCCTCCGACGGCATGGGGAACCGGTTCGCGGACCTGAAGTCCACGACCTTGACCCCTTCCGCGCTCAAGAGCGCCTCCCGTGCGGTTTCCACGCTAGGGGCCGTGCCTTCGAACTCGACCGTCGCAGAGATGGAGTGGGCACGGAGCACCGGGACGCGGATGCAAGTCACGTTCACCCCAAGGTCGGGCCTGGCCATGATCTTCCGAGTCTCCTCCGCTACCTTCTGCTCTTCCTCGTTCGCCCCATCCTCGCCGATCGGCGTATTGTGACTGAAGAGATTGAAGGCATAGGTGTGAGGCGCGATCTGGGCCTCGTAGTGCGTCTCAGCCAGGTACGCGCTCGTCTCCTTGAGCAAGTCGTTCATCAGGGCGGCGCCGCCTCCGCTCGCGGATTGGTACGTGCTCAGGACAAGGCGACGGACGTGCCCGAGCTTCGCAAGGGGCGCAAGGGCCACCGTCAAGATGGCCGCGACGCAGTTGGGGTTTGCGACGAGGCGCGTGTCTGGCTTCAGGGCCCAGGGGTTCACCTCGGGAACGACGAGCGGGACCTCGGGATCCATACGAAACGCGCTGGAATTGTCCACCACGAGGGCGCCGTCCTCGACGCAGATCGGTGCCCATTGCCGGCTCCGCGGGGCTCCGGCGCAGAAGAAGACGACGTCGTGCTTGGCCAAGGACTCTGCGGTCACTTCTCGAACCGTGTGGCTCCTGCCATGGACCTCGATCTCCTGGCCGTGCGATGCTTGGCTGGCGAGGAGGCTGAGCCTGGCCGTGGGGTTTCGTTGGGCGATGATCTCGCACAGTTCCCTGCCTACCGCCCCGGTCGCGCCCACGATCGCGACCTTTCCTAGCTGAGCCATGGCCCATTATCCGCCCTTCGCGAGGGCGAGCTTAGTACCCGAGGAGCCGGGCTGCGGTCTCCATATCCTTATCGCCCCGGCCGCTGAGGTTCACCATCACCCGTGAGCCTGGGGCCGCGAAGCCGGGCTGGAGCACCGCGGCGAAGGCATGGGCCGTCTCCAAGGCGACCACGATCCCTTCGAGCCGGGCGACTTCGGTAAACGCCTCCAGGGCTTGGTCGTCAGTGACCGAGCAGTACTCGACTCGGTGCGTGTCCTTGAGGTGGCTGTGCTCAGGCCCCACGCTGGGGTAGTCCAACCCGGCCGATACCGAGTGGGTCTCCATGACTTGGCCCGCCTCGTCTTGCATGAGATAGCTCATGGCGCCATGCAGCACGCCGGGGCGGCCCGAGGTGAGTGGTGCCGCATGGCGTCCGGTCTCGATCCCTAGGCCCCCGGCCTCGACCCCGACGAGGCGCACCTGATCGTCGGCTAAGAACGCATCGAAGAAGCCCATTGCGTTCGAGCCTCCTCCCACACACGCCACGCCTACGTCCGGCAACTCGCCGTAACACTCGAGGCAGGTCGCCCTTGCCTCCCTGCCGATCACGGCTTGGAACTCGCGAACGATCATGGGGAAGGGGTGAGGCCCCGCTACGGAACCGATCACATAGTGCGTGTCCCGGACGTTGGTGACCCAGTCTCGCAAGGCTTCGTTGAGAGCGTCCTTGAGGGTCTTCGTGCCGCTCGTGACGGGGACGACCTTGGCCCCCAACATTCGCATCCGGACCACGTTGAGTCGCTGGCGCTCGCAGTCGGTCTCACCCATGTACACCGTGCAATCGAGACCCAACCGCGCGCAGGCGGTCGCGGTCGCGACCCCGTGTTGCCCTGCCCCGGTCTCCGCGATGATCCTCTGCTTTCCCATCCTCTGAGCCAGGAGGCACTGGCCGATCGCGTTGTTGATCTTGTGGGCCCCGGTGTGACAGAGGTCTTCCCTCTTCGCACTAACTCGGTAGCCCGTCTTTGCACTCAGTGCTGGCAGATCCGTGACCGGGGTAGGACGGCCCACGTACTCGGTGAGAAGGCCTTGCAACTCGCTATGAAACCCAGATTCTGCGGCGCAAGTTAGGAAGAGCGCCTCCAACTCGTCCAGCGCGGGCACGAGGGTCTCCGGGACGTACCGCCCGCCATAGGCGCCAAACCTACCGAGTTCCGGCCGCCGCACGCTCATCGCCTCATTTTCTCACGCCGAGGCTTCCGGCAGGTCCCTTTCGGCCGCGTTGACCGCGTATGTAGAAGCGACGATCAGCATGGGCAAGGCGAAGACGTTCACGATCGGGAAGATCGAGGCGAGCGCAGCGGTGACCAAGATTGCAAAGCTCCCTTTGGTTCGGAACGCCACCGAGACCGTCTTGGGAAAGAGGGTCCCGCGCCGGGAGAGCGGAGCGTCGAACGCCTCCACCAGCGCAGCGAAGCCCGCGATCGCCGCAGAGACGGGCCCGCATCCAAAGATGCCGAACACCGCCGCGACCACTCCAAGAAAGAGGGCGCAGAAGAGCCTGACCGCCATGACCGCGTTCGTCACCACAAACCCGCGCCGGTTCATCGCGACCGTCCCGTAGCGAGCACCTTCCGCGTAACGGCTGAGCCCGTCCCAGAAGAACCCACTCGCGGCGAGGGCGAGCGAATAGAAGACGGGGCCGGAGACGAAGAACCATGCGATGGAGAAGGCCAGCCGCCCCGCCAGGCCCACGAACTGCGGCTGCACCCCAAGGCCCGCTGCCTTGGCCTCTAAGATGGGCACAAGAAGTACGTTCCCCATGAGCAGGACAATGAGCCAAAGCCCGAACGCAATGAAGAGGGGCTGCCACACGTACTTGCGAGACGCTTTGTCCCTCCAGAGCAACAGAAACGCGTCTCTGACGTGCGACATCGCAACCAGAGACGCGCTCCGAGGGTAGGCAGTTGCGCCGGTCCTGCTCAGAACCTACGCTTCATGTTGTTGGGTACGGGGACGTGCTTGTTCGCATATTGGCGTGCGGCCAGAACGACCCCGATCCCGACCAGAGCGAACGCGGCCCCCCACCAGGGGAACCCGCCCTCGCGCTCTTCGTCCACCTTTCGGATCGCTGCCGAGTTCATGTCTCTTTTGGCGGCCGCCTGTTCGGCGACGGGTAGGTCGGCTGCCGACTCGCCGTCCGACCGCACCGTGTCGTCGGGCGTGCCGTCGGTGTCCTCGGGCACGACTCCGATCGCGCCATACTTGCCCCCGAAAGCCGCCGCATCGTCGGCGACCTGTCGCTCTGACTTGGGCGGCTGCGAAGGCAGCTTCCGCTTGTCTTCAGCGAACCCGTAGGCGCTCACCGTGGCGAGCAAGGCGACGAGCAAGATCCAGATCTTTCCTTTCATGGTGGTCTCCTAGCTGTTCCCCGGCGAGAAGCCGCGGTCTTGCCAAGTGGCTCGAACCAGCGTCGGCTGCCTCGGCAGGTGAAGGTCAATCAGCGGTGGCTGGTCCGGGCCCTTCTCGCGGATCCGGTTGTCGTAGTTCATCCGGAGCGGAAGGCTCCATGCGACCAAGGACTCGTCCTTGCAGATGATGGTGCCGTTGAAGGTCGTGCCGCCGCCGCCTTGGCCCAGGTTTCCGCCACCGACAAAGTTCGTGTAGAGAATCGCGTCAATGACGTTGACCCCTTCCGCAATGGAGTTCATAACGGTATCGGACACTACGGACTGGTACCGCTTCCTGCCCGTATAGTCCGTCTCCATCGCGTTGAACGGTGGGATGTAGTTCCCATCGTCGTCGTACCGGCCCTTGGTGAAGGGCGGCGTCATGTAGTAGAGCGGATAGGGGAAGGCGAAGGAAGTCGTCTTCCCTGTGATCACCGAACCTCTGGCCGCGAGGCCGAGCATGTCCTTCTTCTCGACGGACTTCTCCACCGCGTCGGGATCGCCGCCTCGGAAGTCGGGCGCGTTCTTATACATGACCGAGCCTACGATGTGGACGTTGCGTCCTGCATAGACCGTGCCTTGTCCTTGGACGTAGCCCTTGATGAGCACGTCGGTGTCCACGTTGACCGGCCCGTAGATCTTGATGGGCCTGGAACTGGTGCCGATGAGCACCGCCGAACCTGCGATCCTGCCGTTGGTATCGGTGATCCGTTGATAGACGTTCAATGTGGAGTTCCAGACCTCGATGTAAGGTGCCGAACCATAGTCCGGGTTCGGTGAACCGTCACCATAGGTCGCCTTTTGGTACTCGGCGGGGTTGTTCTTGAAGTCAATGCTGAGCTGCTGGTAGCGGCTCATGTCGCTGAGGTCGGGCATCGTCACCTCTTGGGTGGGCTTGGTATCGAGCAGGTTCATCGTGGGGGATGCGCCCGTGCTCGTTCGCTGCCAGCCGCTCGTGCCCGTGGCGTCTGCGATCACGGTGCCGAAGGCGGCCGGGCGGACATAGGTGCCTCCAACGTCGCCGCCCTGGATCCAGTCCGCGCTCGATTTGAAGACGGTGTCCCGCCAGCGCTCGAACTGGGTCGTGCCTGGGTTCCCGTGCTTGCCGCTGTTGTAGGCGTCTCGCCAGCGCTCCCCGTAGGGGCTGCCCGCTCGCTGGGACTCGTAGTTCACGTCCGTCCACTTCACGGGCGCGATGTTCACGAAGCCGTTCGCGGGCGGGACCAACTTGTCGTTCGCGGCTGCGATCACCGAGCCGTTCACGGTCGGCGAACCGTTCAAGAAGTTGAAGTTCCCGTTCGCGCGCATGTCTCCGTTCACGACCAGCTGAGTGTTGTTGAAACCGTCCATCCAGCCGTAGTTGTTTACAAAGTACGTATAGTCGAACACTTGACTTCTGGAAAGTTCGTAACGGGCCACGGCGTCCACTTGCTTGACCGGCTCAAAGGAGTCCAGTGAACCGTTCTGATTCGCGTCCAAGTAGCCTACGGCCCGGATCGTCACGATGGAGAGGTAGGAGTTCACTTGGGTATAGCCAATGACGCCCGCCGTGTACCTGCCATTGGCCGCGAGAGCACCGCTGCGGAGCACTCGCGGGTTCGAGATGCTCGCTCCCGCGCAGGCAGACTGCATCGTGGTGAATTTTTGGGTCGAGCGGAAGGGCCGCCAGACCTCACGCATGACGGACTGTAGCCCGGCCTCGCAGAGCTGGGTGGCCTGGCTTTCGCGCAGGCTCCTTTTCGCCGATCGGAGCGTTTGCGTGGACGAGTCCACATAGCTTGCCCCGGCGAGGGCCAGCAGGGTCATAAGGCCGAAAACCGCGACCAGGGCTGCGCCCCTTCGCTTCTTAGCCGGTCGAGATGAGTGGGTTTGCTTCATGGTGTTCACCAAACGGGTATCAACGGATCGAGTCGGGAATGTTGCGCAGGTAGACGTTCTCACGCTTTCGGCCGTAGAGCTTGTCGTTCCCTGGCATGTTCTGCTTGACGATGACCTTCACTGTCACCTCGCGGGTGTTCGCCCCAAGCCCAGGGGTGAAGATCTTGTAGGACGAGTTCGCCGGACTCCCTTCCGGGTCAGTCAGGATCACGTTCGAGGTGAGCTTCCAAGGTGTGCTCACGCCGTCCGACATGTAGATCGAGCCTGACTGGTAGTAGATCGTGCGGTCCTTCCCGTCCCAGACCGGCGCGCCGTGCACGTCCATTTGGAAGTTTCCATTGACGTCGTACTGCGGCTTCCGGAAATTCACGGTCTTGCCATCCACGGAGACAGAGACGAAGGTCGCCTCACGTAGGGCATCAATCACCATGGCGACCGTGTTGTCGGCCTCGACCTGGGCACTGATCGTGCGCGATCCGGTGGCCCAGCTGCCCATGCCGCTGAGAAAGACGGAGAAGGCCCCGACTAAGGCGAGGGTT
>WBZR01003424.1_pt1 | contig 14366 bp, 11 predicted proteins | sample 5204231 | NCBI WGS metagenome assembly WBZR01 (sample SAMN12412403, study PRJNA552823) | activated sludge metagenome | isolation source: activated sludge from anammox sidestream of wastewater treatment plant... | place: USA: Virginia | collected 2017-08 | reverse complement strand
GAAGATCGCGCGGGCGGTTCCCCTGGAGCCGATCCTCGATGCGCTGGAGGCCGCGCGCGCGGCGGGCGCGTGGCACCTCACGTTCCTCGGCGGCGAGCCGACCACCCACAAGCGCTTCCTCGACGCGCTCCGGAAAGCGGTGGAGCTTGGATTCGAGCACATCGTCATCTTCACCAACGGGGTCATGTTCCCGCAAGCGGGCTTCATCGATTCCGTCGTGGCGCTCGGGCGCTTCGAGTGGCGCATCTCGATCCAGGGCGCGACCGCCGAGGCTCACGTGGCGACGACCGAACGACCCGATTCCTTCCGCCGCATCCTCCACGGGCTCGGCGAGCTGCAACGCCTGGGGCAGCTCGTGACCGCGAACATGTGCGTCAACGAGCGCAGCTACCGGTCGTTGCCGGAGTATCCGGCCCTGCTCAGGCAGTACGGGGTTCGCCAGCTGCACGTCGACATCGTTCGCCCGGAGAGCGCGGGGGAGCGCGATCACGCGTACCTCCGGGAGATCATGCCCCGGTACTCCGACATGGCGCCCTACTACGACGCGATGCTCGCGGGCTTCGACCGGTGGGATCCGGACTTCGACGTGAACGTGGGCAATCTTCCCTACTGCATCCTGCCGGCGTGGGGGTCGCGCATCCATCACGGCGGACAGGAGACGGTGACGAAGTCCGCCGACGCGACCGGGCTCGAAGACGCCATGAACAAGTACGAGTGGCACGGCTCGCTGCGCACGTACCTGCCGGGCTGCGATGCGTGCGTGTTCCGGTCGCGCTGCACGGGAATCTTCCGCGTCTATCTCCAGCTCCACGGCGAGGACGAGTTCCAGCCCGTCAGCCGCGCGGCGCTGCTCGCGCTCGATTCCGAACGGCGGAACTTCGTGCTGCTCGTCGAGCCCCATCTCCGCGCGCTGCGCGCGTCCCGGGGCGCGCGCGATCTTCCACCGTCGTGGCGCATCGATCGTGAGAGCAGCGAGGATCGGCGGCGGCAGGTCGAGATCGTGTTCGCGCACGAGACCGGCTCGCGCGCCCGCTTCGTATTCGTGGCGCCCGGCCGCGGGCGCGCACCCATGATCACGAGCGACGCGTACGACGTCGACGTCGAGGCCGACGCCGGCGCACCCGAGGACGCCTTCGGGCTCTTGCTCAAATGGACGCATGCGCGCTTGGCGGAGGCTTCGGACGGGGCCTCCGCGCCCGTGCTCGCTCCGCGGGCCGCGAGCGAGCCCTTGCAGCTTCGCGGCCGCCAGCGCGTGACGTCGCTCGCGCGGCGGGTGGCGGAGGCGCTGGCCGTCCCGGGATGGCGCGCCGAGCCACTCCGCTGGGTGAGCGAGACCGGCGCGGTGTTGGTGGTGCGCGGATCCGGCGAGGCGTCGGTCGACGTGCGTTTCACGGTCGGCGCTCGCGGCAAGCGGTCGACGGTCGGTGTCGAGTTCCACGCCGAGGGAGCCAACGGGGACGGCGGCGTCAAGGCCGTGGTCGAGGCGGTCGTCGCGATCCTGCGTGAGCCCGCGAGCGCGGCGGCGCCGTCACGGGATCGCGCAGCGCTCGGGGCGTAGCGCCGACCTCGCGAGAGGGAGCCGGCGACGGCGGCAGGCGCCGAGCTCGCTCGGCGGGCTCTGATGACGCGCCCGCGGCCGTCACGGCTGGTGCACATCCGTGGCGACGTTCGAGAGGCCGCGCTCCGTGCGTTCCGCCAGGTGTCGCCGCTCGAGCGCCTCGAGATCACCGAACACGACCGCCCCCGGCGCCGTCAGCTTGGCATGCGCTCGGAGCATGTCCATGCCTTCGTGGTTCTTGAGGTCGATGTCGGCGAGACGCGCGTCGAAGCCGGAAATCGCGGCGAGCGGATGTTGTGCGTCGCGCATGCGTCGGTAGAGCTCGGCGACGGGGAGAAAGGCGTGGACCGCGAGGAGGATGCCCCACAGCGGTCGGGGGTCCGGGCGGACCGGGCTCGGGTACAGCGGGTGGAACGGGTTCTCGAGGAAGGCCGCGCCGTACGAAGCGACGTTGAGCTTGTTGTGCTGGAACTCGTGCACGACCGCTTCGGTCATCGTCATGATGTTCGGGTGCAGCGTCAGGTACATCGTTCCGATCGCCTCGCGGTAGGACGCGGACAGATGGCGCTCGGCGTCGTACCCGACGGGGACGACCTCCCGCAACGACAGCCGCATTTCGGCGAACGTCTCCGGGAGGAACCGCTCGACGAGCGCAAACGCTTCGTCGAGCATCCCGATCCATTCGGTCTCCGGCCGCCCACCGAGGTCGACGGCGTTGCCGCTCTTGTCCGGGTGCGCCTCGAACGCGGCGATCGGGTTGTGGTCGATGGTCGCGAGCTGCGTGACGTTGGCGAGCGGATGATACCGGGGTTCGAAGCGGAAACCGTCCGGCGCCTCGCAGGCGGCGCGGATCTCGTCCGGATCGAGCGGGAGCCGAGCGATCTCGCCGTCGCCGGCGAGGGCGACGATGCCGGTGGCGGCGAAGACCAGGCGCGTCGCGGCCGCGGGTGGGACGATCGTTCCGCCGACGGCGAGCGAGGCGAGCCGCGGCGGTCCGACGGTGTCGCAGGTCCAGACTTCGCTCTCTTCGAGGAGCCCGTGCAGCGCCATCTCGAACAACAGGTGCGGCATCATGGCGCCGGCAGCCTCGACGATCCGCTCACGGAACGCCGGCAGGGTCTCCTGCAACGCGAGGCAATGGAGCGGGGTGGCGACCGTTGACGAGGCGAAGCAGTGCAGGAGCATGCGCTCGTCGATCGTGCGCGCGCGGCGCACCAGATCGACGAGCCGGGCGTGGGGCGCGCGCAGCGCCGGCGGGAGGTACGACTCGACGCCATCGAACTCGCGGACGCAGGTGGCGAGATAATGCGCGTACGCGGCCCGGAACGCGCGCGGGTCGCCCTGCGTGCCGTCGCAGAGCACGAGGTGGTGGCCGGTCGTCATTGTACGATGAAGTGGTCGAGCGTTCGGTTCGTCGTCCATCGGCGGAACATCTCCATGTCGCGGTCGTCGGCGGATTCGAGCTTGTGGATGAGGTAGTCGAAGATCGACTTGTGCTTCTTGCACCAGTTGGAGTCCCGCATGTGCCCGTGCAGGCTCCCCTGCGCCTTGTAGTTGTACTCGACCTGTTGGCCGCACCACGGCTTGTATACGCACGACACGCAGTCGGGCTGCGCGTCGTTCAGCCCCGCCATCACCAGCGCGCGCGTCGCGGCGCTCGTCATCAGCTGCCGGTAGCCGTCGTGGACGGTGCCGATCCGGAACATGTCGTCACCCATCGACGCGACGAAGCGTCCTTCGTCCGACGAATAGACGCCGCCGTCGGGCGCGTAGCCGAGTTGCCCCACGCACGCGCCCCCGGGCGTGCGGAGATCGAGGAAGTTCGGCTCTTCGTCGACGAGGATCTTGTTCAGCATGATCGCCGCGTGGCGCTCCATCACCTGCACGCCCTGACGGTTCAGCTCGATGATGTAGTCGACGGCGTTGGCGTAGAACTCCAGGTATTCGTCCATCGAGTAGCCGAGGGTCTTGGCGCTCCGCGCGGCGAAGCCGAATGGATCGAGCTTGCGGAGAAAGACGGCGCGGCAGCCGACCGAGACGAACTCGTCGACGATGTCCTTCCAGCGGGTGAGGCTCGGGCGCGTGATCGTGGGGAGCGCCTCGACGCGGTAGTGGTTCGTGTCGAGTCCCATCGCGGCGTAGCGCTCGTTGATCTTCCGCATCCAGGCGACGAGCATCTCGTGGCTGTTGCCGCTCTTGAAGACGCGGATCTTGTTGTGGAGGTCGGCGGGTCCGTCGAGGCTCGTGCAGATCTGGACCTTGTGGTCGAGGAGGAACGCGAGGCGCTCGTCGTCCATCAGGGTCAGGTTCGTGACCAGCGCGAAGGACAACACCTTTCCGATGGTGCGGTTCTTGCGCGTCGCGTACTCGACGACGTGCCGCAACGTGTCCCAGTTGGCGGTGGGCTCGCCGCCCTGGAACTCGATCGTGAGGCTCCACGCGCTCGACTGGAACGCGAGGTCGACGGCGCGCTCCGCCACCTCGAGGGACATGTCGGTATCGGTCCGCTCCATGCCGACGACGGAGCTGTGGCAGTACTGGCACACCAGGTTGCACCGGTGCGTCAGCACGAAGCCGTGCAGGGTGGGGCCGTGGAAGAGGTACCGCTTCTTCCGTCGCCAGCGCTCCGCTTGGGTCCCGACGTCCACTGCCTGCGCGACGAAGTTCGCGCTCCGGAGCTTCTCGTAGAGCGGCTCGCCGGGTTGCGGCCGTCCTTCGATCAGGGACCGGAACTCGTCGGAGGAGAGCAGCAGCCAGTCGCCGAAATCGTTGGTGACGAGGACGCGTTCGCCGATCACCCGCTGGTTGAAGGGCGTCGCGAACTCCGGGTTCCAGCGCTCCGGCGCGAGCGCGGTGAAGTCGACCTGGCGCCCGCGGGGCAGGAGCTCGCCGCTACGCATGGGCGCCTCGACGGCGGCGCGCGGAGTTCGCGAGGGCGAAGTTGCAGAACTCCGCCACGACGTCGCCGCCCACGTCGCGCGCGATCGCGCTGACGTCCACGACGTAATGCTCGCCGTCGGTTCGGATCGCGAACGAGGCCAGCCCCTCGAACGTGGTGGCCGCCTCCGCGATGGCCGCTTCCGGATAGAGCGTCCGGTGGAGCCGGAGGGTCACCGTGTCGGCGTCGCGCGGCGTCATTCGGTTCCCTGTTTCCCCGGCTCGAAGGGGCGGGCGATCTCCAGCGGGTCGTCGAGGAAGCCGTCGTCCGGATCCTTCGGATCGATGAAGGGCGGGTGCGCCGCCGTGGAGCCCGGACCGGGATCGACGCCGGCCGCGGCGCCGGCGATCGCGACGGCGACCACGTCCTCGATGATGCGCTGGTTCGCGTCGACCACGCGATGGCGCAGCGCCTGCGCCAGGAGCTCGTTCTCGAACTCGCCCGCGAAGGCGCGGAACCCGGCCTCGTCGAGGGGGCGCTTGCTGCGGAAGCGCACGACGAATCGCGCATCCTGCCGATCGAGCAGGACGTACGCCCGGTCCAGGAACACGTAGGCGGCGGCATACAGCACGTCGCGCGGGTACAAGCTCACGTCGAGCGACAGCGTCAGCGTCGCGGACGACTGGTCCAGGGTTTCGATGTGTACGTGGCTCATAGTCCTCGCGCGGCCGGAGCCGCCGCCCGTTCGAGAGCGGATGTCGCGCCGCGTCGGTCCGGGCGCGTCCGGGAGCACCTCGGGAAGCGTCGCGAGCGTGGCTCGATGGCGGCAGCGGAATCTAGCCCAGCTCCGATTCGGCCGGCAAGCGACTTCACGCGACGGGCGACATCCGCAGGGCCGCCGTGTCGCGCTGCGCGCCCCTGTCCGGACGCCCTAGGGCTTGCGCCAGTAGTCGTTCGCCGCGGCGACGGTCTGAAAGTTGATCGCGACGACCTGGGAAGCCGCCGTGAGCCCTTCCGCCGAGTTCGCGTACTCCGACCGGAGCTCTTGCAAGACCGCGGCGTCTGGTTGGGTGTACTTCACGCCGCGACGACTCAGCGTAATGGCGAGCTCGAAGCCTTCCTGGGGCGTTCGGGTGAGGAGCGACTTCAGCCAGATGTCGGTCATGGTCTTCCCTCCGTCAATGATCGTTTCGCGCAACTCGTCACTGTTCCGGGTCGGCGCCATGGGCGCCGGGGGCGGCGTACGACTCGACGACGCTCATGCGTCCGAGACGATCTCGTTGGTCACGTTGTCGACGACCACCGGGCTGTCGAAGTAGGTCATCGACGGCGCCGCTCCGTACCGCTCGCGCACGTAGGCCTCCCATTCCTTCGTGTAGAGCCCTTCGGCGGCTTCGCGGGACCGCCACAGATACACGCCGCCCGCGGTGCCTCCGTCCTGGGAAAGGACGTAGTACTTGCGCAGGAGCCCGGGAATCTCCCGATACTTGGGTGCCGTGCTGAGGAAGATCTCTTGCGCTTGCTCGCGGGAGACGGGCTGCGGGAGTTTGAACTGAACCAGGACGGTGATCACGGGGATTCCCTCCTCGGCGTCATGCGACGCTGCGATGGCGTGCTTCGGTCGGGCAGATCCCCGAGCCGCGCCGCGGTGCGGGGATGCCAGTCGCGGTTCTCGTAGTCGATCGGACACCGCATGTCGATGGCGTCGTCTTGCTCGTGGTCACGCCGCGGTCGCCGGCGATCGCGAGGTGGGGTTGGATGCGGCCCCCGGGTCGACTAGAGGCTGCGGCGGCAGGATGACGGCGGACGTAGCACGGAGCGAATCTCGGAGAGTTCCCCTGTATGACGAAACGTTTGCTCACGGCACCTTCGCTCTCCTCGGCGTCGCACGACGTGCCGGCCGGACTCGTGGTGTTTCTCGTGGCCCTGCCATTGTGCTTGGGCATCGCCCTGGCCTCCGGGGCGCCGCTCTTCGCCGGCGTGATCGCCGGCGTGATCGGCGGCGTGATCATCACGCTCTTCTCCGGCTCCGAGCTCTCCGTCTCCGGCCCCGCGGCCGGCCTGGCCTCCATCGTCGCCGGGGCGATCCTGAGCTTGGGGTCGTTCCAGGCATTCCTGACCGCGGTCGTGCTCGCCGGGTTCCTTCAGCTGGCGGTCGCGGCGATCCGGGCGGGCTCTCTCGGCAACTTCATTCCGCACAGCGTGATCAAGGGCATGCTCGCCGCCATCGGGATCACGATCGTCCTCAAGCAGATCCCCCATGCCGTCGGCTACGACAAGGGATTCACCGACAGTGAGGTCATCCTTGGCGGATACCTGTGGCTCGATATCTTCCTCGATCCGATCCGGGCATTCAGCCTCGAGGTCCTGCAGCCCGGCGCGCTGATCATCACGCTCGTGTCCGTCGCCGCGCTGGTGCTCTGGGAGATGCCGTTCATGAAGCGGCAGGCATGGACGCGCTGGGTACCCGGCGCATTGATCTGCGTGGTCGGCGGCGCCCTCATGAACGAGATCTTCGCCGCGACGGCGCCTTCCCTCGCGCTGACGGCCGCCAACGATCATCTGGTGGAGCTGCCGGTCGCGGCTTCCGTCGGCGACTTCCTCGGTCAGTTCACGTTTCCGGACGTGCGCGCCGTTCTCAGGCCGGACGTCTGGGGGACGGCCGTCACGATCGCCGCCGTCGCCAGCATCGAATCGGTGCTGTCGATCGAGGCCATCGACAAGATGGATCCCGAGCGGCGGATCTCCGATGTCAACCGGGAACTGATCGGACAAGGGATGGGGAACATGGTCAGCGGCTTGATCGGCGGCCTCCCGATCACGTCGGTCATCGTACGCTCGTCGGCGAACGTCTATGCCGGCGGACGGACGAGGACGTCGTCGTTCATCCACGGCATGCTGCTGATGATCTGCGTGGCGACGATCCCGACCTTCCTGAACATGGTGCCCCTGGCGAGTCTCGCGGCGATTCTCCTGATGGTCGGCTACAAGCTGTCCTCGATCAAGCTGATCCGGGGCGTATGGAAGGAAGGTCCAACGCAGTTCTTGCCGTTCATCGTCACCTGCGTCGGAGTCGTCTCCACCGATATCCTCGTCGGCGTCGGCGTCGGCTTGCTGGTGAGCGTGTTCTACGTCATGCGCTCGTATCACCGTTCGGCGATCACCTTGGTCAACGAAGGCGACGATTGGCTGCTGCGATTCAACAAGGACGCGTCGTTCGTGAACAAGGCGAAGCTCAAAGACGTGCTGCGCTCGATTCCCGACGGGGCCGCGGTCATCGTCGATGGCACCAAGGCGCTGTACATCGATCACGACATCTACGAAACGATCCACGATTTCGACGCATCGGCGCCGCATCGCGGCGTATCCGTCGAGTACCACAACTTTGCCGGGAAAGCGGGGATGTGACGATGGAAGACTACCGTCGCCTGCTGCTCAACAATCGCGCATGGGTCCAGGACAGGCTCCAGGTGCGCCCGGATTTCTTCGAAGTCTCCGCCGCCGAGCAGCGGCCCGACTATCTGTGGATCGGATGCTCCGACAGCCGTGTGCCCGCCGAGGAGGTGACCGGCACGCAGCCGGGCGAGCTGTTCGTGCACCGCAACATCGCCAACATGGTGGTCCATACGGACTTCAACATGCTGTCCGTGCTGCAGTTCGCGGTCGAGATCCTGCAGGTGAAGCACGTCATCGTCTGCGGGCACTACGGCTGCGGCGGCGTCAAGACTGCCATGGGCCGAAAGAGCCTCGGATTGATCAACAAGTGGCTGTGCCACATCAAGGACGTGTACCGTTTCCACGCGGAGGAATTGGACGGCATCGGAGACGTCGGCACACGTACCGATCGCCTGGTGGAGCTGAACGCGGTGGAACAGGTGCAGCACCTCGCCGACATCTCCTTCGTGCAACGGGCCTGGCAACGCCACCAGCGTCCGATGCTGCACGGGTGGATCTACGACATCCGGACCGGAACGTTGAAGGAGCTGGTTCGCATCAATCCCGGAGAGCATCCGCACGACATCTACGAATACGAGTTCGAGGAGTGACGGTCGCGGGGAGCCCGAGGACGGGCGGCGCGGCCCCGACCGGAGACGGCGGCGCCCTGCCGGCGGGCGGGACGCCCGAGCCGACGTGGCCCGCCGCCGTCGCGATCACACCGGGCCGGCGGTAGCCGACGAATCGAGCGCGCCTGCAGCGGCCGCCGGGGAGTCGTACGTCGGCCGCAGCTCCGCGTCGCCCCAGCGCTCCAGGTAGTCCCGACGGAGGCCGAGGCAGCTGCCGTGTTGGTAGCGGCAGCCGTGGCACTTCGCGGCGTAGGTGTTCGGCGAGATCTTCGATTCCCAGAGGGCGAAGGTCGCGCGCGGGGTCACGACGAGCACCTTGTCGTCGCGGAGATCGGCGACGTGGTCTTCGTAGCCGGCCAGCATGCAGCGCGGGATGTGGCGCGAGCGCACCGTGACACCGAGCCGCGCGCCACGCTCGAAGGCGGCGACGATGCCGCCGCGCATCTCCGAGACCGTTGGCAGGGACGCGAGGTTGTCGCGGTTACGGTCGCTCAGCGACACCAGCCAGAGATTGAAGGTGTCGACGCCGAGGCCCGCCCAGTGCTCGACGATGTCGGCGAGGTGCATCCAGGTGTCGTGCTTGACGATGAGGTCGCCGACCGGCGTGCGGCCGAGCGCCTGCAGGTTCCGGACGCCGCGCGTCACCAGCGCGAGCGCGTCGGGCCGCCCCATGATGCGCGCGTAGAGCTCGTCGGTGTGCGCCATGAAGGAGATGTGGAACTCGGTGACCCCGGCGTCGCAGGCGTCGCTCGCGAACGCTTCGGAGGAATACATCAGGCCGTTCGACGGGATCTTGACGGACCGATACCCCCGGTCGCGGCACCAGCGCACGAGCGGGAGGAGGCTCCGCCGGATGGTCGGCTCGCCGCCGCCGAAGGCGACCTTCACGGCGCCGCGGCGGCGCGCCTCGGTGAGCGCCGCCATGACGGGCGCCGTCGCCATGTTCTCCTTCCGCATCTCGTCGGTGATCGAGCAGTAGTCGCACTGCACGTTGCAGGCGTAGCCGATCATCACGTCGACGAGCACGTCGGCGTAATCGAACCACGCGTCGCCCAGCTTCACCAGCTTCGCGTTCACGCGCTGGCCACCAGCGGACGCGCGCGCTCCACCCGCATGTCGGGTTTGTCCTGGCGGAACACCTGGAACCCGTCGCAGACCGTCGTCCACGGGCATGCCGCGCACACGGCCCGCTTCTCGCGCTTCGCCCCGAGCCACTCGTGGAGATTGACCTGCTCGGGAAAGCGGGGATCCGCGGCGAAGACCATCGTGCGACCCATCTTCTGGAGATCGGCGGCGACCCAGCGCTCGTAGCCCGGGAAGGCGCAGAACTGCGCGTTGACGACGTAGATCTGGATCTGGTCCGCGTAGCGATCGATGACGCGCATCACCGCGTGCGCCGCGTCTTCCAGCGGGGGCACCACGTCCTCCCAGGCGCGGCCGAACGGGGTCGTGAGCTGGAAGTTGATTTTCGCGAATCCCTTCGCGATCGCGAGCGCCGCGAGGTCCATGAGATCGTGCAGATTGGCGCGGACGATCGTGACGTTGACGCCGGTCTCCAGGTACGGAGGCCTGAGCCCCATCACGTTGTCGATGCCGGCGATCGTATCCGCGAAGCTCCCCGGCGCGTCGGTGGCGGCCTCGTGCACTTCGGCCGTGGTCCCGTGCAGCGAGATCAGGAGGTGCGTGATGCCGCTGCGCACGACGCGCTCGGCGAGCGCGCGGTCGCGGAGCAGCCGGCCGTTGCTCGTGAGGTTGACGGAGCGGTAGCCGAGCGCGCGCGCGAGGGCGATCGCGTCCGTGAGGCGCGGGTGCGTCGTCGGCTCGCCGCCGTCGATGTCGAGCTGGTCCGTGCCTTCCGCGCGGTGCTGGCGCAGGATCTCCTCGATCTTGTCCCATCCGAGCGCCGCCGATACACGATCGCCCGTCGCGCAGAAGACGCACCGGTTGGCGCACTTGTAGGTGATGTTCATGATGAGCTTGCGCGCGCCGCGGGCCGCGACCTTCATGTCGAAGGCGGCGCGGGCCTTCTCGAGGTATCCCGGGGGGCAGCCGGGCGGGTCGAAGCACGGGCGGTGCTGGAAGAGGCCGCCGTCCTTCAAGTCGATCCCTTCCGGCGGGATGAGGCCCGAGGACACGCACTGCTCGTGGAGCGCCGTGCCGAGGATCGGGGTCGCGAACTGCATCGACGGCCAGGCCCGGTAGCGGTCGTACAGGTCCCACGCCATGTCGAGCGTGGCCGTCACGTGCGCCGGCGTCTCCCAGGGGAAGCCGATGATGTAGTGGCTCATGAGCGGCACGTCGAGCTCGCGGCACCATGCCGCGACGCGCCGGATGGCCTCGAGCGGCTGTCCCTTGCCGATCGGCCCGTGGAGATCCTCCTGCGAGGCACTCTCGGCCGAGATGCTCAACATCCCGACCCGCCCCCGCATGAGCGCGATCGCCTCGCGGCTCAGATGATCGGCGCGCATGCCGTTCGGGAAGTCGTAGGTGAAGTCGAGCTCGTTCAGCATGCGGAGCATGGCTTCGAAGTCCGTCCGGACGTTCACCATCTCGTCCAGGACGATGAGCTTCCGCGCGCCGAACACCGTCCGCAGGAGGTAGGCCCAGTCCTTGAGGCGGGCGAGGGGGATCGGCCGATAGAGCTTCCGTCCCGTCCGGCGCCATCCCGGGTTGCTCGTGCAGAAGATGCAGCGATGCGGGCAGCCGATGCTGGTCACGAACGAGCGCGTCCCCGCGCCGACGCCGAACGTGTTCTGCCACGTCCCGTCGCCGAAGCACGCCTCGAGGAAGCGATCGTACGCGCGGACGTCGATGCCCTCGAGGAAGAAGAAGGGCTCGAGCGGATCCGCGCCGCGCTCGTCCGCGTCGCGCAGCACGACGCGTGCGTCGCCGAGGCCCGCGAGACGGTCGGGGTCGGCGAAGCAGCGCTCGCCCGGATATTTCAGGACGGCGTCGAGCTCCGGATGACGCGCGAGCACCCGGTCGGCGTCGTAGTCGGCGTAGTGCTGGCCGCCGACGTACCCATCGGCGAGCAGCAGGACCGAGCGGGGAAAGCGCTCGCGGAGCGTCGCGATCAGCGCGTCCGTCTCCGGATGCGGGCTCTCGATGCGGAGGAAGACGGGATTTCCGAGGACCACGACGTCGAATCGGCCGCGCGGCAGCGAGGCCGCGAAGGCGCCGTGGCCGACGCCGAGCACCCATCCGCCGGCGGTCCGGCGGTGGCGTCCCGAGTCCGGCAACGCGAACGCGTCGTGCACCACGACGTCCGCACCCGACCGCGCCGCCAGTCCCGCGCACGCGAGCAGCCCGTGATTGGCGAAGAACGGGTAGTCGATGAAGTCGTCCTCGAGGACGAGCGGGGGGTTGATGAAGAGGAAACGAGCCATCGCGCTACAGGGGCCGCTCCATGGCGTGCTGCCGGCGTTCTAGGGAGGGCTGCTCGGTGAGCGAGCGCCGTCCGCGTCGCGCCATGAGCCGCGCCATGAGCTCCGGCGACGGCTCGTGCTTCAGCACCTGCTCGATCACCGGCGCGGGATCGTCGAAGATCGGCGAGAGCTCGCGCTCGTCGTAGCTCTTCGCCATCGAGAACATTCCCGCGCAGATCGGGTCGAAGCGGCAGGCGTCGCAGGTGTCGCTCTTCCCGTGAAGGAACTCCTTCTGGTGGATGAAGCCCTTGTAGTCGAGGAAGCGGATGCAGCGCTCCTCCTCCTTGATGATCTTGCGCGCTTCCGTCGACGCCCACGCGTAGCGCCGCATGTAGCAGAGCGGCACCCGCTCGGCGCGAAAGCTCCGGCCGGTGCTCGCGAGGTAGTCCATCGCCTTCTCGAGCGACACCTGGAACTCGTAGTGGCGCGGGATGCAGTCGGGATGCTCCTCGGCGCGGTTGCCGTCGGGGTCCATGTTGTTCCAGACGAAATGGCGGATGAACGGGAAATTCTCGCAGATCCAGCGCACGTTCTCGTGCAAGTGGTCGGCGTTCCAGACGTTGATGACGGTGTTGATGTCGGAGGTGATGCCCATCGCGGGGACGTGCTCGAGGCAGCGTACGAGTACGTCCCAGGCGCCGCGATACTGCGTGATGAAGTCGTGGACCTCGCGTCGGTAGCTGTGCAGCGAGACGTGGATGTGTGTCAGGCCGGCGTCGACGCAGCGCCTGAAGAAGTCCTTGTCGGCGAGCCGCTGGCCGTTGGTGATCATGCGGCTGAAGAGCTTCCGCTCGCGCGCGTACGCGAGCGCCGGGAGCAACAGCTCGGAGGTGCTGGGCTCGCCGCCCGTCAGGATGACGCCGTCGTAGCCCATCTCGACGAGCATATCGATGTTGCGCTGCATCTCGGGCACGTCGAGATGCACGCCGGTCGGGGGATTACTGCAGAAGTGGCACTTCTGGTAGCAGTTGCGGGTAAGCTGGAGGTAGCCGAGGTTCGCCATCAGGATCAGCCTTCGAGGGACACTTGGCGGCGCTGCGCGGCTTCCTGGCGGGCGCGCTCGCGCGCTTCGCGTTTCTTCTGGGCGAACTCGATCAGCGGCTCGACCGGCGCCGTGTGCGGCGGCGCGAATCCCGGCAGGCTCGGCGCGACCGGTTGCAGCGGCTGGCCGTCGCGGACGCGCGGCAGCGGCGCCGGTCGGAGCGCGAGCAACTGCGCCGCCGCGCTTTCCGCCCACGCGCCGTTGCGCAGCGGCTGGAGCTCGGCGAAGCCCTGGTCGCGGAGGAAGTTGATGTGCGCGCCCTCGCAGCGCGCGCTCACGACGCAGTCGCGGCACCGGAGCGACTTGGCGAGGTACCCGTGCACGACGTGCGTGCGCGCGAGCTCGCGGATCGCCAGGCGGCCGGTCGCCGGGTCGAACAGCTTCTTCTCGAGGATCGTGGGCGCCTCGGCCAGCCGCGAGCCCGGGGCGAGGCACGCGACGAGGCCACTCGTCCGTATGGGGAGCGCGAGCTCGGTGAAGAAGCCCTTCAGGTCGCGGACGTCGTTGGCGACCGCGTCTTTCAGGAACTCGTGGCTCGGTTGGTGCAGGCGAACGACGTCGAGGTGCGTTCGCACGCGCTCGCGCTGCGCGAGCAGCCAGGGAGCCGTGCGCCGGTTCAGCTCCACCTCGACCTCGATGCCCGCCTGCAGCGGCGCCCCGCCGAGCACGACGTCGAGATGCTCCGGTTCGCGGAGCGCGAGCAGGGAGCGGTGGCGCAGGCGCGTGCGATCGACGAAACGGGACACGCGCGCCGGGCGGATGTAGAGGCCGACGTCGGACGGCACGTCGAGCACCTCCACGTCCGGCAGATCGTCGACGTCGACGCCGACGGCGCCGCAGCCGAACGGCAGCTCGCGCGCCGAAGGCAGGCGCTCCGTGCGGTCGGCCGCGCCGATCCACCAGACGTTCCAGCTCGCGTCGTTCTGGCGCGCGATCACGCGATCGGCGGTGGTGCAGAACGGCTCGATGAAGCAGTGCACGCAGCGCTCCCGTTGCCGGCATTCGAGCGGCGTGCCTTCGTCGAGGTAGCGCCGCACCTGGAAGCGGCGGCCGTTCACCTCGTCGAGCATCTTGTGGGGATCCTGGATCAGGTCTTCCAGGCCCTCGAGGAACTCGACCGGGAAGCGGTTCGTCCACACCACGACGTTCGGATGACGGTTCAGGCGGAAGACTTTCTGAAGGCGGGGCAGGTGCTCGACGGGATCGTAGAAGAGGTCGTCGCGGTGCTCGAAGGCCGCGCCCTGCGGGATGACGTGGAGGAGATCGAACTCGTTGACGCCCACCGAGAGGCAGAGCGCGACGATCTGATCGATGTAGGCCACGTTCTGTTTGTTGATGCAGACGTCGACGTTGACGATGACGCGCCCGTCGCGCACGGCCCGCACCATGCCTTTCATCA
>WBZR01002177.1_pt1 | contig 14370 bp, 17 predicted proteins | sample 5204231 | NCBI WGS metagenome assembly WBZR01 (sample SAMN12412403, study PRJNA552823) | activated sludge metagenome | isolation source: activated sludge from anammox sidestream of wastewater treatment plant... | place: USA: Virginia | collected 2017-08 | reverse complement strand
ACCATTCGCGCGCATGAGCGGCAAAAAGACGGGCGGCCCAACCCAACCTATCGCTGCCTGTTTCCCGCGCCGCCGCCCCCAGGCTCGATCCCCGCCTGCGCCGAGGCCGGAATCCTGGGCGCGCTTCCCGGCGTCCTCGGCTCGCTGATGGCGCTCGAAATCATCCGCGAGATCGTCGGCTTTGGCGAAACGCTTGTCGGGCGGCTGCTGATGGTCGATGCGCGCGCGATGCGATTCGAAACGCTGGCCTATTCCTGGGACCCCCACAACCCGCTCTCCGGCGAGCGGCCGACGATCACGGATTTGTCGATGCAGGGTTGAGGGCGGTCGAGCAGGTTGCGCGCCTGGACGGTCGAGCGCGCTCCTGTTCAGGTTCGCGCTCACTTGCTCCAGGTGGCGATGGTGGTTGCGCCGCGCACCACCGACCATTTGTTGTCGCCCATCGAGACGAGCACGAAGCAGCTCGCCTTGCTGCCCTTCCACTCGGTGCAGAAGCCATCCTTGCTCAGCTTCCACTTGCCCTCGCCCTTGATGCCCGACTTTCCGACCGGTTCGCGGGTGACCTTGCCATCGGGCGTAAACAGCATGGTGAAGCGGATGTTCGATGGGGTCGAAGCCGTGAACGGCTGGCCGGTGAAGAACAGAGCCTGGATTTCGCTCGGCGTGAGCTTTGTCGCAGCCGCCGCTCCCCCCATCTCGCCAATCAAAAGGCCGATCGCGACTCCCGCCATCGCCGTGCGCATGTCAATCCTCCAGCCTGCTCTCCTGCGCCAATCATAAGCCCAGTTTGGCCGTCAGGGCGAGCGGGGCGGAAGCACCAACGCGAGCGGGGATGCGATCGTCGTTAACGCAAGAAGCGCTACATGCACGGGCCGATACAGAATTCGACGCCGTCAGCATGTGCTGAGCTCGGACGATGAGTGAGTTGCCCTGAATGAGTTGAAATGACAAAATGAAATTTGTCTGCTTTTCGCCCAGGAAGGAACTGAACATGAGCTTGACTGCGCGTTCCGTGCTGATGTCCATGACCGGTCTTCTACTTTTATCTCCCGTATTTGCGGCTGAGGAGTTCGCCCCTTACGGCACTGCCAAGGTCGACATGCATGAATACCCGACCATCAACGCGGTATTCGATGTGAACTACGAAGATCCCCAAAAACTCAACATTCTTTACAACTTCGTGAAAAACACCGCGAAGCCGCTAAAAGGCAAGATGATTGTCGTGACGCATGGACCGGAACTGCGGGCATTTGCCAAAGAGAACTACGAGAAGTACCAGGGAGTGATGGACAGGATGGCGGAATTAGCCTCGCAGGGAGTCGAGTTCCGCATGTGCAACAACGCAATGCGCGCCGCTGGGTACAGCGCGGAAGACATGCATGGGTTTGTTACCGTTGTGCCCGCTGGCTTCCCGGAGATCGCCTACTTGCAATCCCAAGGTTATCAGTACGTCAACCCGTTGCCGCTGCCTGTCAAGGACGTGCGGTACCTGGAGCAGCCCCAACTGAAAAAATAGCGTCTGCCCGAAGCACCGCCAGCGCCCTGACCATGGCCCTTGGAGGGTGCGTTGGGAGACAGACCAACGGATACACCTGGGATTACCGCACCATTTCGCCGGCCCGCGCCAGCGACCGCTACATGCACGGGCCGATACAGAATTCGACGCCGTCGCTGTTGCGGTAACGATGTGCGCTGAGCCGCTCGTAATCGACGCAGCGCCGCCGCTCCACCGTGTCGTCGGCGTTACGGCGGCAGATGCGGCCGCCATCGATTTCCCACAGGCCGCGCACGAAGATGCCCGAACCTGCAAGGATCGCGGTTCCATCGGCAAGATGCACGGTGCAGAGCGACTTGCCGGCCAGCGGGCCGCCCTCCGGAGTTCCGCAGAGAGGCACGCCGACGAGTTCGTTGCGCAACTCGTCGACGGTCAAGTTTTCCGCAGATGCGCTACGACAAAGGACAAGCGCCAGCAGCGCGCAGGAAAGCATGAACCGCATCAGCATGGGCCTTCCAGATTCAAAGCATTGACGGCAAGACACGATCCGGCGGGCGGTGGCCGTCCATGAAGGTCTTAATGTTGATGATGACCTTCTCGCCCATGTCGATGCGGCCTTCGATCGTGGCCGAACCCATGTGCGGCAGGAGCACCACCTTGCCCGCCCGCGCCAACTTGACGAGCTTGGGGCTCACCGCCGGCTCATGCTCGAACACGTCGAGCCCCGCGCCGGCCAGTTCATTCGCCTCAATCATGCGCGCCAGCGCATTCTCGTCAATGATCTCGCCGCGCGCGGTGTTGACGATATAGGCTTCCGGGCGCATCAGCTTGAGCCGGCGCGCCGACAGCAGGTGATAGGTGGCCGGGGTGTGCGGACAATTGACGGAGACAATGTCCATGCGCGCCAGCATCTGATCGAGGCTTTCCCAATAGGTCGCCTCCAGCGATTCCTCTACGTCCTGCGACACGCGCCGGCGGTTGTGATAATGGATCGACATGCCGAACGCGCGCGCGCGGTGCGCCACCGCTTGGCCGATGCGCCCCATCCCGACAATGCCGAGGCGTTTGCCGGAGATGCGATGACCGAGCATCCAGGTCGGCGACCAGCCTTTCCACTCGCCATGTTCGAGAATTTCCAGCCCCTCGGCCAGCCGGCGCGGCACGGCAAGAATGAGCGCCATTGTCATGTCGGCGGTGTCTTCGGTGAGCACGCCCGGCGTGTTGGTCACCGTGATGCCGCGCTGCAGAGCCGTGGTGACATCGATATTGTCGACGCCGTTGCCGAAATTCGCGATCAGCTTCAAGCGCTCCCCGCACTGGCCAAGCACCGCCGCATCGATGCGGTCGGTCACCGTCGGGACGAGCACGTCGGCGGCCTTGACGGCCTCGACCAGTTCAGCCTGACTCATCGGCCTGTCATCCAGGTTCAGCCGCGCATCGAACAGCTCGCGCATGCGCGTTTCCACTCGATCCGGCAGCTTTCGCGTGATGACGACCAGCAGCTTCTTCTTTTGCGGCATGCCCTTGCCTTGCGCTCCCTCGCGGCGATCCGTTCAGGTTTCCTTTACGAACCCCACCGACACTGGCGCGCGGAGAAGAGCGCCAGTCTCGCTGCCGCCTTCTCTATCAGATGGCGGTTGCAACACAAAGTGGGGCTCGATACCGCCCAGATCCATCGTCGCTGGTTCAATGAAGGCGAGGGAGACTTGTGGCCTGCCGAGAGACCGATTCGCAACGGCGCGGAATCGCGCTTGCCGCCGCCCGGCGCACGGCGCTCGCCATCGTTTGCATGCACGCGCTCGGCGCCCCTGCGGCGGCGCGCGACGCATCGGGTGCGGCCGCGAGCGGGCTGCCGGTTCCGCGCTTCGTCAGTCTGAAATCCGATCGCGTCAACGTGCGCGCCGGGCCGAGCAAAGACCATGACGTGGCATGGGTCTTTACGCGCGCCGGCTTGCCGGTCGAGATCACGGCCGAGTTCGACAATTGGCGGCGCATCCGAGACTGGGAAGGCGCGGAAGGCTGGGTTTACCACACGCTATTATCGGGACGTAGGACAGCGCTCGTATCCCCGCAGGCGAAGGGCGGTGGGGACTTTCTCTCCATGCATGAAAGGGCCGACGGCCACAGCGCCGTGGCCGCGACGCTGCAAGCCGGCGTGCTCGGGGTGGTCAAACGCTGCGAATCGGGCTGGTGCCGCGTGCAGGGCGAGGGCTTCGACGGGTGGATCGAGCAGGCGCGGCTCTGGGGCGTCTATCCTAACGAGCGGATCGAGTAGGCGGACGGGTCTTCGCCCCTAACCCATTCAACGCTTGCGGCGCAGGCGAATGACGACGTCCACGCGAGCGAGCTCGTAGCCTTCCGGAACGCTCGGCACTTTCCCGAGAATGACTTCCGAATCGGCAATATCGAACAGCCGGTTCTCGCCTTCGACGAAGTAGTGATGGTGGGCGGATACGTTGGTATCGAAATAGGACTTCGCCGCATCGACCGCGACTTGGCGCAAAAGACCCGCATCGGTGAACTGATGCAGCGTATTGTAAACGGTTGCGAGCGAGACCGGCACTTTGGCCGCGGAAGCCTCCTCGTACAGCATTTCCGCCGTGAGGTGACGGTCACCTTTGGCGAACAGGAGCCAGCCCAAGGCTAGCCGCTGACGCGTGGGCCGAAGACCCGCTTGCCGCAGCATCGTTTTCACGTCGTGCCAGGGGCAGCCATTCAGCCCGACCCGCGCCAACGACTGGGGCGCTTTCGCACCGGCATGGTCCTTCGGGAACACGAGGCGGACTTGGGGCATTGCTGGCGGAAGCCTCGCACCTGACATTTAATTGCAATTAATAATAGGGATTGGTGTCAGTCCATGCAACTGCTTCGGTCGCAACTCGCGTTTCCACGTAGATGCTTCTTGGGCCGGCAGCCGGGTTTCGATAACGGGAAGGCGTTTTGTCTGGCGAGCGTGTGTGTTAGGAACACGCGCCTGAAGCAAGAGCCAAGGATTCGGATCAGCGATGGACAACCGGCGCACGAGCTACGACTACGAAGAACTGCTCGCCTGCGGCCGCGGCGAGCTATTTGGGCCGGGCAATGCCCAGCTTCCGCTGCCGCCCATGCTGATGTTCGACCGCATCTCCACGATCGCGGAAGCGGGCGGCGAGCATGGCAAGGGGCTGGTTCGCGCCGAGCTCGATTTGAAACCGGACCTTTGGTTTTTTCCGTGCCATTTCAAAGGTGATCCCGTGATGCCCGGCTGCTTGGGGCTGGACGCGCTGTGGCAATTGCTCGGCTTCTTTCTTGGCTGGCTGGGCGGAGCGGGCCGCGGGCGCGCGCTGGGACTAGGGGAGCTCAAGTTTTCCGGCCAGGTGCTCCCGACCATGAAAAAAGTCGTGTACGGTATCGACATCAAACGGGTGATGCGGGGGAAGCTTGTTCTTGGGATCGCTGACGGCTGGCTTTCGGCGGACGGCGACTGCATCTATCGGGCGATAGACCTGAAAGTCGGTCTGTTCCGGCAGGACGCCGTTCCGCAACCGGCCGGCGCCTAACGACGCGGGACGAAAGCGCAAGGAACTGGCGCGGCACGCGGCATCACAGACGCTGCGCCCAATCTAAGGCATGAGAGGCGAGGATGAGACGGGTTGTCGTCACCGGCATGGGCATTGTTTCATCCATTGGCAACAATAGCCAAGAGGTGCTGGCGAGCTTGCGCGAGGCGAAATCCGGAATTGTGCGCGCCGACAAATACGCCGAGCTCGGTTTTCGCTGCCAGGTGCATGGCGCACCGACGCTTGATCCCGAAGGCGCCGTCGATCGGCGCGCCATGCGCTTCCTCGGCGGAGGCGCGGCCTGGAACCATGTCGCCATGGAGCAGGCGATCCGCGATTCGGGGCTCGAGGAGACCAACATTTCGAACGAGCGCACCGGGATCATTATGGGCTCGGGCGGCCCTTCGACCCGCGCATTGGTCGAGGCGGCCGATACGGCGCGGCAGAAAGGTCCGAAACGGGTTGGCCCCTTTGCGGTGCCGAAGGCCATGTCATCGACCGCCTCGGCGACGCTCGCCACCTGGTTCAAGATCAAGGGCGTCAATTATTCCATTTCGTCCGCCTGCGCGACCTCGAGCCATTGCATCGGCAATGCGAGCGAGCTCATCCAAATGGGCAAGCAGGACATTATCTTCGCGGGCGGCTGCGAGGAGCTCGACTGGACCTTGTCGGTGCTCTTCGACGCCATGGGCGCGATGTCGTCGAAGTTCAACGACGCGCCGGAAAAAGCCTCGCGCGCTTACGACGCGGATCGGGACGGATTCGTCATCGCCGGAGGCGCGGGCGTCCTGGTGCTCGAGGAAATCGAACATGCCAAAGCGCGCGGGGCCAAGATCTATGCCGAAGTCGCGGGCTACGGCGCGACGTCAGATGGATATGACATGGTCCAGCCTTCAGGCGAGGGCGCGGCGCGCTGCATGCGCATGGCGCTGTCCGCCGTCAAGGCGCCGATCGACTACATCAACCCGCACGCCACTTCGACGCCGGTCGGCGATCAGCGCGAGATCGAGGCGATCCGCGAAGTGTTCGGCGATGGTTGTCCGCCCATTTCGGCGACGAAGTCGCTGACCGGCCATTCGCTCGGAGCGGCGGGAGTGCAGGAGGCGATCTACTCGCTCTTGATGATGAAGAACAGCTTCATCTGCGAGAGCGCCAATATCGAGACGCTCGATCCGGCATTCGCCGACATTCCCATCGTCCGCGAGAGACGGGACAATGTCGAGCTCGGCTGCGTTCTGTCCAACTCCTTCGGGTTCGGCGGGACCAACGCCTCGATCGTTTTCAAGCGGCTGGACGCATGAACGCCGGCGGAGCCAAAAAGCAGGTCGCATGACTGAGATGATGCAAGGCAAGCGCGGACTGATCATGGGGGTCGCCAACGACCATTCGATCGCCTGGGGCGTGGCCAAGGCGGTGGCCGGCCACGGCGCGGAACTGGCCTTCACCTATCAAGGCGAGGCGCTCGGGCGGCGCGTGAAGCCGCTTGCGCAATCGCTCGGGTCAACGATCGTTATGCCGTGCGATGTCGAGGACCTCGCGTCATTGGACGCGGTTTTCTCCACGCTTTCGAAGGAGTGGGGCTCGCTCGACTTTCTTCTGCATGCGATCGCCTTCTCCGACAAGAACGAGCTGAAGGGGCTCTATGCCGACACCTCGCGCGAGAACTTCATCCGCACCATGGTGATCTCGTGCTTCTCGTTCACGGAAGCGGCGAACCGCGCGGCGCGGCTGATGCCTTCGGGCGGTTCGATCGTGACGCTGACCTATGGCGGCTCGACGCGCGTGATGCCGAACTACAACGTCATGGGCGTGGCCAAGGCTGCGCTCGAGGCGTCCGTGCGCTATCTCGCTTCTGATTTCGGACCGCGCAAGATCCGCGTGAACGCCATCTCCGCCGGCCCGGTGCGCACGCTGGCCGGCGCCGGCATCGCCGATGCGCGGCTGATGTTCAATTTCCAGACCCGTCATTCGCCGCTCCGCCGCACCGTGACCATCGAGGAGATCGGCGGAGCCGCGCTTTACCTGTTTTCCGACCTGTCCTGTGGGGTGACCGGCGACATCCATTATGTCGATTCCGGCTACAACATCATCTCCATGCCCCACCCGGCCGCCTTAAAGACGGTCGACGAAGCCGAGACGGCCGCGGAAGCGCGCGCCGGCAAAGACGCCGCCGAGTAAACACGAAGCGGCCGGGGTCACCCCCAGCCGCTCAGTCCAGCGTGGCCGGACTCGGGGAAGCTGTGCGCCGGTCGCCTCTTCTGGCGCGCGTTGATGGCAGCATGCGGCTAAAGCCCAATCATATCCAATCGTATTGCCTGTCGTCGTCCATCAGGATATCTTATCGCTCGCATGATCAGCCTGCGCCAGTTGAGATATCTCAGCGCACTCGCGCAGCATCGCCATTTTGGCCGCGCGGCGGCGGCCTGCGCGGTGACGCAGCCCGCGCTGTCGATGCAATTGCGCGAACTCGAAACAAGGCTTGGTGCGGAACTGATCGAGCGCCGTCCCGGCGAAGTCAGATTCACCGAGATCGGCCGCGAAATCGTGCGGCGCGGCGAGTGGGTGTTGGCGGGGGTGCGCGATCTCGAAGCTTTCGCCAAGCATAGCGGACGGCTTCTGGTCGGCCGCCTGCAACTCGGCGTCATTCCCTCGCTCGGGCCCTATGTGCTGCCGCAAGTCCTGCCGCTCCTCCACGCCCGCCATCCGGATCTGCGGCTCGAACTGCGCGAGACACAAACCAAGGTCCTGCTCGACGAACTGACGCGCGGAACACTCGATGCCGCGTTGCTGGCGCTGCCCGTCTCCGGCGAGTTCGAAACGATGCCGCTGTTTCGCGACGCCTTCCTTCTCGCCGTGCCGGCGAGCGATCCGCGCCCGCAAACACAACGGGTCCGCATCGACGAGATCGAACGCGGCCGCCTCATCCTGCTCGAAGAGGGCCATTGCCTGCGCGATCAAGCGCTTGCCTTGTGCAATCCGTTGCCCGGCGAAGCGCCTTTGACGTTGGGAGCGACCAGCCTCGCGACGGTGGTGCAGCTCGTGGCGAACGATTACGGCGTCACGCTCCTGCCGGAACTGGCGGCAAGCGTGGAAGCGCGGGACGGCCGCATCAAGCTCCTGCGATTCGCAACCCCCGAGCCGGGACGCACGGTCGGGCTCGCCTGGCGGCGCAGCCTACCGCGCCAGGAGGATTTCCAGGCGCTTGGCGAGTTGATCACGGGCGCGGTCGGCGCCGGCAAGATGTCGAAACGGCCCCGCCTCGATGCGAGCGCGATCGCATGACGCGCGATCCGCTTCACCCGGCGCAGGACGGCAAGCCCCTGCTCGCCGCCGACGCCAGTCAGGCGCTGCGGCGCGTGAGCCTCATCCGGGTTGCGACGGGCGCGCTCGCGCTCGCCCTCATCGCCGCCATCTGGATCGTATGGCGCTTTGGATAGCGCTGACGCCGAAAAGCCGGACCTTGCAGGCGAGAATCACTCTCCCGCCGCCGCATCCGTGCGTTCGGCCTCGGCCTGCGCCTTGAGTTTCGCCTCGATGTCCTCGCCGGTCTCCTGATCGACCACCTTCATGGAAAGCCGCACTTTGCCGCGATCGTCGAAGCCGAGCAGCTTCACTTTCACCTTGTCGCCTTCCTTGACCACATCGGTGACCTTTTGCACGCGGCGCGGCGCGAGCTGCGAAATGTGCACGAGGCCGTCGCGTGAGCCGAAGAAGTTCACGAAGGCGCCGAACTCCATGACTTTCACGACCGTGCCTTCGTAAATGTGCCCCACTTCCGGATCGGAGGCGATCGACTTGATCCAGTTGATCGCCGCCTTGATCGACTCGCTCTTCGCGGATGCGACTTTCACCGTGCCGTCGTCCGAGATGTCGACCTTGGCGCCGGTCTTCTCGACGATTTCGCGGATCACCTTGCCGCCCGAGCCGATCACCTCGCGAATCTTGTCGGAGGGGATCGAGAACACCTCGATGCGCGGCGCATGCTCGCCGAGCTCCGCGCGCGCCGAAGTCAGCGCCTTCGCCATCTCGCCGAGAATGTGCATGCGGCCGTCCTTGGCCTGGGTCAGCGCGACGCGCATGATCTCCTCGGTGATGCCGGCGATCTTGATGTCCATCTGCAGCGAGGTCACGCCGCGCTCGGTGCCGGCCACCTTGAAGTCCATGTCGCCGAGGTGATCCTCGTCGCCGAGAATGTCGGAGAGGACGGCGAAACGCTCGCCCTCCTTAATCAGGCCCATGGCGATGCCCGCCGTCGGCCGCTTGAGCGGAACGCCCGCGTCCATCAGGGCCAGCGAGGCGCCGCAGACGCTGGCCATCGAGGAGGAGCCGTTCGACTCCGTGATCTCGGAGACGAGGCGGATCGTGTAGGGGAATTCGTGGTGCAACGGTAAGACCGGGTGAATGGCGCGCCAGGCGAGCTTCCCGTGGCCCACTTCGCGGCGTCCGGGAGAGCCGAGGCGTCCGGTTTCGCCGACCGAGAACGGCGGGAAATTGTAGTGCAGGAGGAAGCTTTCCTTGTACGTGCCCTCGAGCGCATCGATGAACTGCTCGTCCTCGCCGGTGCCGAGCGTCGTCACGACGAGCGCTTGCGTCTCGCCGCGCGTGAACAAAGCCGAACCGTGCGTCCGCGGCAGCACGCCGACTTCGGCGGCGATCGGCCGCACGGTCGTCAGATCGCGTCCGTCGATGCGCTTATTGGTGTCGAGGATGTTCCAGCGCACGATCTTGGCTTCGAGCTCCTTGAAGGTCTCCTTCACCAATTGCGGGTCGGCAAGCGGCTCGCCCCCCGGCGGAACGAAGCGAGCCACGACCTTGTCGCGCGCGGCATCGACCGCGGCATGCCGTTCTTGTTTGTTGGCGATCGAATAGGCGGCGCGCAGGTCGCCCTCGACGAGCTTCAGCATCGCGTCCTGAAGCTGGCCGTTGTCCGCGACCTTCAGCTCACGCGGCTCCTTGGCGGCCTTCTCGGCGAGGCGGATGATCGCCTCGATCACAGGTTGGAAATGGCGATGTCCGAACATCACCGCGCCAAGCATGACCTCTTCCGGCAATTCCTTGGCTTCCGATTCCACCATCAAGACCGCGTCGGCGGTGCCGGCGACGACGAGATCGAGTTGGCTCTCCGGCATTTCGTCGAGTTGCGGATTGAGCACGTATTCGTTGTTGATGAAGCCGACCCGCGCGCCGCCGATCGGCCCCATGAACGGCACGCCCGACAAGGTGAGCGCGGCGGAGGCCGCGACCATGGCGACGATGTCGGGATCGTTCTCAAGGTCATGCGAGAGCACGGTGATGATGACCTGCGTGTCGCAGCGATAGCCCTCGGCAAAGAGCGGCCGGATCGGACGGTCGATGAGGCGGGAGGTCAGGGTTTCGCGTTCGGTCGGCCGGCCCTCACGCTTGAAAAAGCCGCCGGGAATCCGCCCGGAGGCGTAAAATTTTTCCTGGTAATTCACCGTCAGCGGGAAGAAGTCGATGCCTTCCCTAGGCTCCTTGGCGGAGACGATGGTGGCAAGCACGGTGGTCTCGCCATAGGAGGCGAGCACGGCGCCGTCGGCCTGGCGCGCCATCTTTCCGGTTTCGAGGGTAAGCGTTCGTCCGCCCCAATCGAGCTGAACACGGTGGGCATTAAACATGGCTGTCTTCTTTCATGCGTTCGCGGAAGCGCGAAAGCCATGAGCAAGACGGCGAGAGGCTGCGCTTGCGGCCAAAGCCGCGATGACGGACAGCATCCAGCGATCCTGCCATGGCTTGTCGGTCTTCCTTCGGTTCAAACACGGGCGGCTTTTCGCCCGATTCACTCTTGGCCCGCAGACTCTTGCGTCCGCGGCCGCGGATGCGGGCCGCAAGGCCCGCGCGATGACGATCGGCAAAACGCGTTCGGTCTTGATCCGATCGCACTCCAACTCTGCAACGGCGATGATCCGGCGTGAAGCAATGGCCCCGCCCGATCACGCGCCGATACGCACGCCGCCAGAACTCACGTCAGCGGCGAATGCCGAGACGCTCGATCAACGCCTTGTAACGCGCCGGATCGATGCGCTTGACGTAATCGAGAAGCTGGCGGCGCTGCGAGACGAGTTTCAACAGGCCGCGTCGCGAATGATTGTCCTTGACGTGCGTCTTGAAATGCTCGGTGAGATTGGCGATGCGCTCGGAGAGGATCGCCACTTGAACTTCCGGCGAACCGGTGTCTCCGGACTTAGTCGCATAATTCTGGATCAGTTCGGCCTTGCGGCTTGTCGTGATCGACATCGTCATGACCTTCTCGTCGGCCGGCCCTTCCCTTGACGCCGGTCAGGTTGAACACGCGCTTGGGGACGATCTCGCCGCGGTCGAGTTCGGCTAGGGCGACGAGGTCGCCGAACGCCGTGACATAAACCGCGCCGTCGAAGATGGGAGCGTCCCGTCCACGCAACACAACGGCCTGCCCCCGCCGGAGCCGGGCCGCATCCGCCCGGCTGATGGCCAGCGCCGGGATGTCGTCCAGCGCGGTCTCGACGGGCATAAGCGCATCGGCGAAGCTTGCCTCGCCGGCAGCGGCTCTATGGCACAAAGATTCGAGATACTCCAGGGAAATCATGTCGTTTTCGCTGAACGGGCCGACGGCCATGCGCCGCAGCGCGCTGACATGGCCATAGCAGCCGAGCAGGCGCCCAAGATCGCGCGCCAGCGCGCGGACGTACGTTCCCTTGCCGCACTCGGCTTCCAAAATAGCATGATCGGGATCGGGCATGGCGATCAGCTCCAGCCGCGCAATCTCGACAATGCGCGGCGAGAGCTCCACCAATTCGCCGTCGCGCGCGAGATCATAGGCGCGCTCGCCGCCGACCTTGATGGCCGAATAGCGCGGCGGCGTCTGGGCGATCGATCCGATGAAGCGCGGCAACAAAGCGCGCACCGCCTCCGCGCTCGGACGCGCGCTGCTCGTCGCCGTCACGGCGCCTTCCGCATCATCGGTGTCGCGCTCTTCGCCGAAACGGATCGTGAAACGGTACGCCTTCCGACTGTCCATGACGAAAGGCACGGTCTTCGTCGCCTCGCCGAGCGCGACCGGCAGCAAGCCCGAGGCCAGCGGATCGAGCGTGCCGGCATGGCCTGCGCGCTTGGCCGAGAACAGGCGTTTGATCACGCCGACCGCCTGCGTCGAGGTCATGCCGACCGGCTTGTCGAGGATGAGCCAGCCATGCACATCGCGCTTGATGCGCTTGGGCTTGGCTCCCTGGCCCTCATCCTGAGGAGCGGGCGAAGCCCGCATCTCGAAAGATGAGGGCGACCGCATGCTGCGCGACGCCGCCTGCGGCGGCTCCTCAGCATGAGGTCGCGAGAGATTCTCCGACTCTTCTCGGCTCACGTGTCATCCTCATCCGCTGCGAGGTCGCGTTCGACCTCGGGCGTTCGCAATAATTTCTCGATTCGTTCCGCTTCATCGAATCGTTCGTCAATGCGGAAGCGAATGTCAGGAGCAAATTTTAGGTTAACGCGGCGCGCGATCTCGCCGCGCAGGAAGCGCTTGTTGCGCTCGAGCGCGGCGAGCACGTCTGCTGCGTCGCGCCCGCCGAGCGGCATCACATAGATCGTCGCCTGCTTGAGGTCCGGGCTCATGCGCACTTCGGGCACCGTGATCATATGTCCTTCGATCACCGGATCGTGCACTTCGCCGCGCGCGAGGATCTCGGCGAGCGCATGGCGCACGAGTTCGCCCGCGCGCAAAGCGCGTTGCGAAGGTCCGGCACGGGAGTCGCGAGAAGCCTTGTGTCGCACCGTCGAATTCCATTGGCCTGTCGTCATGGCCGGGCTCGTCCCGGCCATCCACGTCTTCCTCGTCAAAGAAGGAAGGCGTGGATGCCCGGCTCAAGGCCGGGCATGACGTGAGAACCGAGAACGATTGCGTCAGCCTGAGATTCGGAATCAGAGCGTCCGCCGCACCGTCTCGACGCGATAGCATTCGATCGCGTCGCCGGCGCGCATGTCCTGGTAATTCTCGAACGCCATGCCGCATTCCTGGCCCGCCAGCACCTCTTTGGCGTCATCCTTGAAGCGCTTGAGCTGCGAGAGCTTGCCTTCGTGAATGACGACGTTGTCGCGGATGAGGCGCACATTGGCGCCGCGCTCGACCACGCCGTCGGTGACGCGGCAGCCGGCGACCTTGCCGACTTTCGACACGTTGAAGATTTCGAGAATCTGCGCCGAGCCGAGAGTGGTTTCGCGCACCGTCGGGGCCAACAGGCCCGACATCGCCTTTTTCACGTCATCGACGAGATCGTAGATGATGTTGTAATAGCGGATCTCGATGCCGCTGCGCTCGGCGGCCTCGCGCGCTTCCTTGTGGGCGCGCACGTTGAAGCCGATCACGGCGGCGTTGGAGGCTTCCGCCAGCGTGATGTCGGATTCGGTGATGCCGCCGACCCCGGCATGAATGACGCGGGCGCCGACCTCCTCGGTGCCGAGCTTGTCGAGCGCGCCGATGATCGCCTCGATCGAACCCTGCACGTCGCCCTTGACGACAAGCGGGAATTCCTTGCGGCCCGCCGTCTTCAATTGCGTCATCATCTGCTCGAGCGAGCCGCGCATGCCGGTCGCCCGCGCCACCATCTTCTCGCGCTTGAGACGGGCGCGGTAGTCGGTGATCTCGCGCGCACGCGCCTCGCTGTCGACGGCGGCGAGGCGGTCGCCCGCTTCCGGCGTGCCGTTGAATCCCAAGACCTCGACCGGCATCGAGGGCCCGGCCGCATCCACGAGCGCGCCGGTGTCGCTCACAAGCGCGCGGACGCGCCCCCATTCGGCGCCGGCGACGACGATGTCGCCCGTCTTCACCGTTCCGCGCTGAATCAGCACGGTGGCCACCGGACCGCGGCCGCGATCGAGCTTCGCCTCGATCACGGTTCCTTCGGCGGGACGCTTGGGGTTGGCCTGCAAGTCGAGGATTTCCGCCTGCAACCCGATCGTCTCGAGCAGCCGGTCGAGATTAAGCTTCTTCGTCGCCGAAACTTCGACGTCGAGCACGTCGCCGCCGAGCGATTCCACCTGCACTTCGTGCTGCAGAAGTTCGGTGCGCACTCGCTCGGGCTTCGCGTCCGGCTTATCGATCTTGTTGATGGCGACGATGAGCGGCGCCTTCGCCGCCTTGGCGTGGTGGATCGCCTCGATGGTCTGGGGCATCACGCCGTCATCGGCGGCGACGACCAGCACGACGACGTCGGTGACCTTGGCCACGAGCTCGGGGTCGCGGGTCGAGCCCGCGAGGGTCGTGTAGCCGGCGGCCCGGTAGCGCTCCAGCGTGGCCGCGAGCTGCGCGGCGTCGTGCGGGAGGTCGGTCTTCGTGACGAGCACGAC
>WBZR01001470.1_pt2 | contig 14374 bp, 11 predicted proteins | sample 5204231 | NCBI WGS metagenome assembly WBZR01 (sample SAMN12412403, study PRJNA552823) | activated sludge metagenome | isolation source: activated sludge from anammox sidestream of wastewater treatment plant... | place: USA: Virginia | collected 2017-08 | reverse complement strand
CGGCCACGAGCTGTCCCGGCTCGACCTGGTCCCCGACCTGGACCACCATACAGGCCCCGACCTCCCTGGGCTCGACGCCGAGCTTCTCGTTGAGCCGGATCGTCTGCAAAGGGCCGGGGAGCATGGCCCTGGCGACCACTTGGGTCGGTCCCACGGTGTCCCCGACCTGCACGAGGACTTCACCTTGGATCGGCAAGCGCCTCCGACGGTGGACAACGATGTCGCGGGTGACAGTCAGGCCAGGCGTGTATGCGCTTCCCATGGTGTGCTCAGGGGCCCGGATGCGGGTCGGTGCGAGTATAGCATGGGCTCTGACGGCAGGTCTTCACCCTCGGCGCGGTGTATCCTGCCCGTCGTGAAGGCAGTCGCCAAGCTCCGTCCTGGGCCAGGGCTGGAAATGACCGAGGCCGAGGAGCGCGATCCCAGGCCAGGGGAAGTCAAGCTCAAGGTAGAGCGAGCCTCGATCTGCGGCACCGACCTCCACATCTTCCAATGGGACCCCTGGGCGGCGAGCCGGATTGTCCCGCCCAGGGTGATCGGGCACGAGATCTGCGGCCGGATCACCCAGATCGGAGCAGGGGTCACGGGCCGGGAGATCGGGCAGTTGGTCTGCACCGAGTCTCACATCGTGGATCCCGAGGACCCCGACCTCCAGCAGGGCCTCGGCCACGTCGCCCGCTCCACGCGAATCCTGGGGGTGGATGTGGACGGCGGCTTTGCGGAGTCCCTCGTGATCCCGGCCACGAACGCAAGGCCGGTCCCGCCGGGGGTTCCCCCCGAGATCGCGAGCATGATGGACGCGCTGGGCAACGCGGTACACACCGTGATGGCGGGGCCCGTCGGAGGGCTGACCGTCTTGATCACGGGCCTGGGCCCAATCGGCCTTTTCGCCATGAAAGTCTGTGAGGCTCTGGGTGCCTCCTGCATCATCGGGACGGAGGTGAGCCCCTATCGCCGCGCACTCGCGGAGAGAATGGGAGCCTCCGCAGTGATTGACCCTAGCTCGACCGATGCCCTGTGCGCGGTGCTCAAGGTCGCTCCGGGCGGTGTGGACGCCGTACTGGAGATGAGCGGGCACCCTTCTGCCCTAGAACTTGCGATCAGCGCCGTGAATCCAGGCGGGCGCATCAGTCTGCTCGGGGTCTCCAGTCAGAACCGGGTCGAGGTCGAGACCAACGAGATCGTTTTCAAGGGCGTGACGGTGCAAGGCATCGTGGGCCGGCGCCTCTGGGAAACTTGGGAGCAGATGGAGCACCTCTTCACCCACCTGAACCTGGATGTCTCCAGCATCGTCACCCACTCGATGCCCTTCACCGAGTTCAACGAAGCGATGAGTGTCCTTGCCTCTGGAGAGGCGGGAAAGATCGTGCTCGAGTTCTAGTAGGCGCAAACATGGACGTTTCGGCGCCCAAACCCCTTTCTTTCGCCGGGTTCCGGAACCTTTGGCTTGGTCAGACCACGTCGCAACTGGGAGACGCGATCTACGCCCTCGTCTTCGTCTTCATGGCGAACAAGGTGACGGGAAGGGCGGACGTCGTCGGCGTCGTCGCCGCTTTGACGGCCCTACCGTTCCTCGTCTTCGGACCTCATGCCGGGGTCGTTGCGGACAGGAGGGATCGTCAGCGGCTCATGCTCACCGCTGACCTTGCCAGCGCGGGACTGTTGTTCGCCTTCGCAGTCTATGTTTGGCTTCAGCCTCGGCCGTCGGTCTTCGTCATCGGTGCGGCCGGGTTCCTCCTCTCTACGGTGAACGTGTTTTTCCTGCCGGCACGCTCGGCGGCGATCCCCCGACTCGTACCTCCCGAGGCTCTGCAAGCCGCCCTGGCGTTCTCCACCGCCACGATGAGCCTCATCCAGAGTGCGGGGATCGCGTTCGGGGCCATCGTGCTAGGCCCGATCGAGAGAGCTAACCCAGGAATCTTCTTCGTCTCCGCCGTGCTCTTGAACGCGCTCACGTTCTTGGTGAGCGCGTTCTTCGTCGCGAAGGTTCCTGCCGTCCCACCGGCCGAGAGGGACACGCATTCTTCCGCCCGCCAGGATGTGGCCGAGGGCATCCGGCTCATCCTGCGAGAGCCCCTCCTTCGGATCACCCTGCCGGTGAGCCTCCTCATCAATCTTGCGATCTCCGGCTTCTTCGTCGTCTACGTTCGGACGAACGACGTTTGGTTCGGTGGGAGTTTCGCCACGATCAGTTGGCTCGAGTTCGGGTTCGTCTTCAGCATGTTGCTCGGTTCGATCCTCGCAGGCAGGCTGAACGTGCGCAGGCCAGGAGTCGCCTTCACCCTCGCTATGGCCGGGGTCGGCCTTTGCGTGGCAGCGATGGGGTTTGCCACGAACTTCTGGGCCTATCTCGCCCTGAACGTAGTGTGCGGGATCGCCCTGCCTTTCGGCACCCTGCCCTTGATGACCTATATCGGTACCGCCATCCCAGACGAGTACCGTGGGCGCGTCAGCTCGGTGTCCTCGATGCTCTCCGCAGGGGTGCAACCGGTGGGGATGGCGGTCTCTGGCGTCTTGCTCCAGAGCCTAGGGCTGGTGCGCCTCTACTTCGTGATGGGAGGCGGGATGACCCTTGCCGCCCTCTTGGGCCTCGGGGACAGAGGATATCGCGCGGCGAGGGTTCCTCAGGCCTCGAACGAGCGAAGCGAGGAATAGACCCGCTGAATGGAGTCGGCGACCTCGTCGAAGCGTCGGCTCAGGCGAGAAAAAGTCGGGGCCATGTCGGAGTACGGGCGATGGTCGAACAAGGACGCGATGTAGTACGACTCCTTCCCGAGCCGGCGGTAGACGGTCGCTCCACCACCCAACACCCTTGGGTTCGCACCGCTCCAGAACAGAACATAGTCACCGATCTTCACCCTTGCCTCACGCTCGGCATCGAACGACTGGGCGCGCAGGTTCACCTCGCTCCATTCGATCAGCTCGACGACGCTGGAAACCGGATGTCCGTCCGGGGACCGGAGCGCGAGTCGCGAATCCACGCGCAAAGAGTCCACGAGGAGCATGAGAACGTAGTCCTCTACGTCCTCCGTGACCGTGCCGCTCAGGCTCGCGAACGCATCCTGGAGCAACTCACGGAAGAGCGCTTTGATTCTCGAGTCGTCAGGTCTAGGTAGTTGCGGCATCGGCCTACTTCTCAGTGGACAGTCTCAGACACTTCGAAGGTTCCAGAAAACCCGCAACCGTGCCGCCCGCACAACTGCCTGACTCCCGGCTTCCCGGCATAATAGGAGGTGAAGTGCACCCTCCTGCCGACCCGTATGCGAGGGAGTCGAGGCGTTCCGCATGGTGGATCGTCGTTGGTGTCTTGATCCTCGCCGTCGTCCTGGCCCTGGGATTGGGCGGTGGAGGCCCGCTCGCGCACTTCGGCACCAGCCCAGGCGACTTCGCACGGACGGGCACGCACTCGCCTGGCGAAACGCTCCGCACAACGTCCGACGCCCCGCCACCCGTGCTCCGAACCGACGGCGCAACCGGCACGGCCCTGGAGGACCGGCAGAAAACGATGCCCGCCGACGTACGGGCCTGGCTCGAGCACTTAGAACGAACGGAGCGTCGGCGCGTCTCGCTCGCCACCGACCAACTTTCGGCAGCCATGGTCTCCCTGGCGACGCTCCAGGGCCTTGGCGGAGCGGAGAAAGTGCTCCAAGACTTGCTCACCGAGGATCCGACCGGGTCTGGACCAGAGCCCCCGACCGCAGGGGTCGCGGAGGACGCGGCCCAAGGCGAGAAGGACTGGCGCGCCCTTCGATCCGAGTTCGACACCCTTCCGCCTCCAGCTGAGTGCGTCCCCATCCGGAACGCCTATGTCCGGGCACTCTCCGAGACCGCCGCCATGATCGCGGAGATTCGCGGGGCGATCTCTGCCTCCGCGAGCGATCCGACCGCCGCCATCGCCGCCCTCAACAAGCTCAAGGGAACCAGTTCGGGAAGGATTGACGTTGCGGCGGGAGAGGCCGACCGCGGGGTAGGAGAGGTCTGCGAGCGCTACTCGACGCCAAGATGGTTCTCCGTCAACAAGGACGTCGGCGGCGGTGCGCTCTCGAAGCTGAGCGGACTCTAGAACAAGCTGGGGACGATGAGCTCGCGGGCGTTCGCGATCGCACTCGCCCCGATTTCCTCGCCTCCGACGAGGCGGGCGATCTCCGCGACCCGCTCCTCGCCTCGGAGCTCGGTGATTACCGTCGTCGTTCGCCCCTGCGCGACGTGCTTGCTCACGGAAAGGTGAGTGTCCGCCCTGCCCGCGATCTGGGCGAGATGACTGATCGCCAGGATCTGCCGATCCTTCGCCATCGCTTGTAGCGCCGCCCCAGTACTCACGGCCGCACGCCCGCTCAGACCACTGTCAATCTCGTCGAACACCATGGTCGGGACTCCGGCCCGGCCCGCGCTGACCGCCTTCACGGCCAACATGAGTCGGGAGGCTTCGCCCCCGCTCGCCACGCGCGCCATCGGCTGCTCGGCCTCGCCAGGATTGGCGCAAAAGAAGAACTGGACGGAATCCGCACCGGTCGCGGACGACTGCGTAGGCTCGATACGGACTTCAAACCTGGCCTCGGACATGGCCAGGTCTCTGACCATGTCCGTGACCATCTTGGAGAAGCATGCGGCGCCGCGGGACCTTGCCGCAGTGAGGGCCGCGCACGAAGTCTGTAAGCGCTCCTCGGCGGCGATCAGGTCTCCCTCTAAGCCTGCCGCGTTCTCTTCTGCGCCTTCCAGAACGGCGAGCTCGGCCCTCATCTCTTCGTGGCGCCGGATGACCCCGTCCTCGTCCGTACCAAACTTGCGGCACAGATGCAGGACTGCTTCGAGCCGCTCTGCCATCGCTTCCAATGCGTGCGGATCGGCCTCGATGGAGTTGCGCTCCGCCCGTAGCGTTGCCACCGCTTGGCGCACAGATTCTTCCGCGTCGGCGAGCTGGGTCACGGCGGTTTCGAGCCCCGATGCGTCACCACACCGGGCCTCGAGCCGCTTCGACTCGCGTGCGAGAAGATCCATCGCCGAGCCCTCTTGGTCCGAGAGGGATTCGATCGCGCCCGATATCGCCTCGAAGAGCACACTTGCGTTCTGACCCCGGTGCAGGCTCGCCTTGAGGGACGCCGCCTCGCCCGGACTCGGCGAGACCGCCGTGATCTCCTCGACTTGGAACCTGAGGAGGGAGATCGTCCTCTCCCGTTCCACAGCCCCGAGTTGGAGCGACTCGAGCTTGCGCCTCAGGGCGTCGTACTCGCTCCAGGCCACCGAGACGTCCCCGCGGAGCTGCGGTTCCCCGAGCCAGTCGTCAAAGAACTCGATCTGGCGGGAAGGATCCAACAGAGCTTGGTGTTGGTGCTGGCCGTGGAGGTCCACCATCTCCGCTCCGACCGCCTTCAAGGCCATGAGAGTGGTCGGTCTGCCATTGGCCCTGGCCGAGGAACGGCCATCGGCCGAGATCTCGCGAGCCAGGACGAGCCTGCCCTCCTCCAGCTCGATTCCATGTTCGGCACAGGCCGCGGCAGCCCGTGGGCATTGGCTAAGGTCAGCTACGAGGGCGACGGTAGCCTTCGGGGCTCCAGTACGGACCAGCCCACTGTCCGCCCTTGCGCCCAGAGCCAGGGCCAACGCGTCGGCCACGAGCGACTTCCCCGCACCGGTCTCACCGGTGAGCACGGTAAAGCCCGGACCCAACTCGATCGAGGCGTGCTCGATCACCGCCAGCCCCTCGACAACCAACTCTCGAAGCATTGCTCAACCCTTAGGACGTTTCCAGTGCGCCCTTGAGCGCGGCACGGAACTTCCGACCCTTGGCACCGGGTCGGTTCCCCATAATCTTGCCATGTCCACCGCCCTCCCCGTCGCCGCCGAAGGCGTTCGTTGGAACCTGACCTCGCTTTTCGGCGGAACCGAGGATCCGAAGCTCGAACTTACATGGAAGGAGTGCAACGCTCGCGCGGAGGCCTTTGCGCAGAACTACCGTGGCAAGGTCGAGCCGGGCACGCTGTCGGCGCACGAGCTCCTGGCCGCTTTCCAGGAGTACGAGGCACTGAGCTCGGAGGCAAGCAAGCCGGTCCACTATGCAAACCTACGGTTCGCCGCCGATACCTCCGACGCCTCGTTGGGCGCGTTCCTTCAGGCCCAGATGGAACGGGCCAGCCGATTGCGGGTCAAGCTCATTTTCTTCGGTCTGGAGCTCATGAGCGCGCCCGAAGCCTGGGCTAGCGACATGCTGGCAGACCCCGTGCTCGAGAACTATCGCCACTTCTTGGGCGAGGTTCGCAAGGCTGCCCCCCACCGGCTCACCGAGCCAGAGGAGACCTTGCTCGAGCTCACGGCCAACACGGGCTGCCGCGCATGGGTCCGTCTCCACGACGAACTGACCAGCAATCACGTGTACCGATATTGGGCCCCTGGTGCGAGCGAGGCCGCGGAGATGGCCCAGGAGGAGATCCTTGACAAGCTACGCGACCCGGACCGGGAGGTCCGCACCGCCGCGGCCAACGCATTCAGCCAGGGTCTCGAGGAGCTTCAGCGCCCGGCCGTATTCCTCTATAACACCCTGCTCGCCGACAAGGCCCTCGACGACGAGCTTCGCAAGTATTCGCAGCCCGAGGACTCCCGCCACCTGGAGAACGAGTTGGACGTCGCCACCGTGGACACGGTGATGCAGCTCTGCAAGGAGCGGTCCGACCTGGTTGAGCGTTACTACTTGGCCAAGCAGGGCCTCTTAGGTCTACCTGAGCTTACGCACGTGGACCGGTACGCGCCCTTGGCCGACTCCAAGCGCAAGGTCGGATGGGACGAGGCCAAGCAGATCGTCCTCGACTCCTTCCATGCCTTCAGCCCGAAGATGGCCGCGGTCGCGCAGGAGTTCTTCTCGAACGATTGGATTGACGCCGAGCCGCGGCCCGGAAAATCGGGGGGTGCGTTCTGCAACTACAACACCCCGGACACCCATCCCGTGCTCTTCCAGACATATCTAGGTAGCTCGGACGATGTGATGACCCTCGCTCACGAGATGGGGCACGGGATTCACGGAGCCTTGAGTCGGTCCCAGTCCCCGCTGAACTTCAACGGCACGCTGCCTTTGGCCGAGCTCGCCTCGATCTTTGGTGAGATGCTGGTCTTCGAGCGGCTGGTCGGGGAAGCCGACGACGAGGAGCGACTCGCACTCTATGCCTCTAAGATCGAAGGGATCTTTGCCTCGGTCCACCGGCAGGCGGCGATGTTCCGATTCGAGCAGCGGTGCCATCGTGCCCGCCGGGAGACCGGGGAGCTCGCCGCGGAGGAGCTCGGCGACATCTGGCAGGAGGAGATCCAATCCATGTTCGGCCAGGGGCTCAAGCTGGGAGAGCAGCACCGTGTCTGGTGGGAGTATGTGGGCCACTTCGTTTTCGCCCCGTTCTACGTCTATGCCTACTCCTTCGGGGAGCTTCTCACATTGGGGGTCTACGACCTCGCCAGGCAGGAGGGCCCGTCCTTTGCAGACAAGTACGTGGGCATACTCGAGCTCGGCGGAAAGGAGACGCCGCAAGAACTCATGGCACGGCTCGGCGTGGACTTGCGCTCGCGCGAGTTCTGGCAGGGCGGGTTCCGCGCGATCGAGGCCATGGTAGCGGAGTTTGAGCGGCTTGCCAGCGTAGTTCGTCCGTCTTGATAGACGTGCGTCGCCGCACCAAGATCGTCGCTACGCTCGGGCCCGCGGTCGCCTCGGGCGAAAAGGTTCAGGCGCTTGCCGATGCCGGCATGGACGTCGCGCGGATCAATTGTAGCCATGGGGACTGGGTGCAGCGAAGGCAGCAGATCGCCTGGGTGCGCGAATCGGACCAAGGTTCGGCACCGGTTGCGGTGCTGGCGGATCTGCAAGGGCCGAAGTTCCGCCTCGGCGAGATCGAAGGCGGGGTTCGATCGCTCGAAGTTGGCGAGATCGTCACGATCGGCCCGGAAGGAACCCTCCCGCTGAAGTCTGGCCCCGAGTGGGACGCAATGAAGGCACCCGCCAAGGTGCTCATCGGGGACGGCGACGTTCAACTGCGGCTCCTCGACAAGTCGGGGGACTCGCGCAGGGCCAAGGTCATCGCCGGCGGGGAGGTCAAGACGAGGCAAGGTCTCACCGTCGCAGGTGCGAGCTTCCAGGTGCCCGCACTCACGGAGAAGGACCTCGTGGACGTTGAGGAGGCGGTGCGATACGGGGTTGACTTCATCGCGCTCTCCTACCTGCGCCACGGGGAGGACATGCAGAAGCTCCGCGCCCTGGTCTCGAAGCTTGACCCCACCATTCGGTTAGTCGCAAAGATCGAGACTAAGGAAGCGCTCAAGAACCTTGACTCGATCGTAGCGGCTTCCGACGCCGTGATGGTCGCTCGCGGCGACCTAGGGCTGCAGCTAGAGATCGAGCAGGTGCCGCTCGCCCAGAAGCGGATCATCCGGGCCTGCAACATCGCGGGCAAGCCGGTGATCACCGCCACACAGATGCTGGAAAGCATGGTCAAGGCGGCGCGACCCACGCGGGCAGAAGCCTCGGACGTCGCGAACGCGATCCTGGACGGCTCGGACGCCGTGATGCTGAGCGGGGAGACCGCCACGGGCGCCTTCCCGATCGAGACCGTTCAGATGATGTCCAGGATCGCCAAGGAGGCAGAGAGCGCGCTCAAGCCCAGGGAGAAACTCGCCCAGCGACTGGACAAGTCGGCCCGCCTCGAACCTACGGAGGCGGTCGCCCTCGCCGCGGTCACCCTGGCGACTTCGCTCAAGGTCAAAGCGATCTTGGCGATGACTGCCAGCGGCTTGACCGCCTCACTGCTCGCAAAGTACCGACCCCGCGTTCCGATCCTTGCCGCGACATGGAGCCATCGCACTCAGGCCCAAATGGGGGTCACGTGGGGGATCACTGCCGTCACGATGCCCCCGACGAGCGACACGGACGAGGCCGTACGGTTCCTCATAGACGCTTTCGTCCAGCGGAAGTGGTTGTCAAGGGGCGACCGGGTCGTCGTGACTTCCGGTTACCCACCCGGCGAACCGGGCAAGACCAACCTGGTCCTGGTTCGGGACGTCTGAACCGCGGGCTTGCGCCCAGCCGTCCTAAAGGAGGATGCGCTTCTCTCGGCCGCGACTTCTCCTGCTCGGCGTCGCAGTGGGAATTGGGCTCTTCGCCTCACGCGAGGGCTGGGTGCGTGCCTCCGAGGCGAGGAACCGGGAAGCGGAAGCGCGAAAGGAACTGGCGGCGGCGGAAAGCGAACGACAGAGCGTGGCTCGAAGAATCGCCTCGGCAGAGAGCCCGGTCGGACAAGAGGAGAACGCGCGGGCACGGGGCTTCCGTCGCCCTGAGGAACGTCCGGTGGATGCCCGGTGACGAGCCTTGCCCTTCTCGCAATCACCGTCGCGCAACCCACGATCGAGCTTCGACTCAGCCCCGGCACCGTCCATAGGTACACCCTCGCACGGCACTATGCGACTCTCGACGGCACCGAGTCCACCGAGTTCCGCGAGTCCGTGGAATACGTTGTGGGCAAGGCCGATCCGTCCGCCGTGGTCATGCGCAGGCGGCTGGACAACCTCATCGTGGACGGTCGTGCGATGCCACTCCCAGGCGAGCGGGGTTGGACGGAGACGAGCTTCGGGCTCGGCAGCGACGGTACGGTCTGGGATCGTAAGACGACGGCCGAAGAGGCTCCCACCCTACTTCGCCAACTCCGGCCTCTCGAAGTGCGGCTGAGGGGTGGCGCGACCACCCCCGGCTCTCGTTGGACGGTTCGTGAGGGTGCCGATCCGGCAGGATCCTTCGTCCCCGCCGCTTGGACCTACCGCGTCGAGAATTCGTCCGCCCAAGAGATCGTCCTGCGATTTCAGTTTGCCGAAGAGGGGGGCGACCCCCTCTCTGGAGAAGGAACGGTCCGGCTCGATCCCGTGACCGGGTGGCCTATCCGCCAAGAGATCATGCTCCAGCCCACGATCCAACCTGGCGACGAAGAGCGCCTACCTTGCGCGTTGAAGCTCACTTTGGTGCGCCGCTAGTCCACCGTGCTACTCTAGCCTGGCGATGATCGCGCAGGCCCATGGAGCCACCCTCTCCGGAATCGAGGCGTCCCTCGTCGTTGCCGAAGTGGACCTGCAAGGCGGCCCGAGCAAGTTCATCACCGTGGGACTTCCCGACAAAGCCGTCCAAGAGAGCCAGGAGCGGGTCCAAGCCGCCATCGAGAACTCGGGTCTCGACTTCCCACGCACCCGCATCGTCTGCAACCTTGCACCTGCGGACGTTCGCAAGGAGGGGCCCTTGCTCGACCTCGCCATCGCGGTCGCCGTGCTGGCCGTCCTGAACCAAGTTCCCCCATCCGCGCTCCAAGACACCCTCATTGCAGGCGAGCTCGGGTTGGACGGGCAGCTCCGCCCGATCCACGGGGCTGTGAACGTCTCCCTGCTCGCCCGAGCCCGAGGATTCAGGAGGCTGATCCTTCCCCTCGAAAACGCCTACGAGGCCGCGATCTCGCCCGACCTAGAGGTCTACGGCACCAATACCCTCTTGGAGGTCGTGGAACTTCTGAACGGCTCCATGGAGGCTCAGCCCATACAGCTGGCAGAGTCCTCGCGGCGGGATCCGAGCTACGGAGTGGACTATTCGGACATCAAAGGTCAGCGTCCGGCGCTCCGGGCCCTCGAAATCGCGGCTGCGGGCGGGCATAACGTGCTCATGACGGGCCCGCCCGGTTCCGGCAAGACCATGTTGGCCCGGCGCCTGCCCACGATCCTCCCCGTGCTCGCCCTGGAGGAGGCGATCGAGGTGACCCGGGTCCATAGCGTGTCGCCGACCGGGGTGCGCGCCGACGGACTCGTGTGGGAGCGGCCCTTCCGATCCCCCCACCACACAACGAGCTATTCGGCGTTGATTGGCGGCGGGACGACGCCCAGGCCGGGCGAGGTGAGCCTGGCACACCTGGGAGTCCTCTTCCTCGACGAGATGCCCGAGTTCGCGGGCAACGTGCTCGAAGCGCTCCGCCAACCTTTGGAGGACGGCGTTGTGAGCGTCTCTCGCGTTCACTCCTCGGTGGACTTCCCGGCTCGGACGATCGTGGTCGGTGCCATGAACCCTTGTCCGTGCGGGTTCAAGGGCTATCCGGAGGCGAAGTGCATCGGTTCGCACCTTTGCGATCGGTATGGCGGGAGAATCAGCGGCCCACTGCTCGACCGGATTGACCTGCACGTCACCGTGCCCAGGCTCAAGCCCGAGGAGCTCGTCGCCCAGCCGGACGGTGAGCCCTCCGCCGTCATCCGGGAACGGGTGGAGGCGGCGAGAGCCATGCAAACGGCCCGCTATGGGGGGCCGATCACGAACGCAAGGGCAAACCCTGGGCAGCTTCGAGCGGCCGTGAAGCTGGGGCCGGAAGCCGAGTCCTTCATGCATCAGGCGGCGACACGGCTGAACATCTCGGGCAGGGCCTACGACCGCATCCTCAAGCTCGCGAGGACGATCGCGGACTTGGGAAGCGAGGCCGACGTCGGCAAGGCCCACCTCGCCGAGGCCGTCCAGTACCGGCCCACCTCGAAGTAGGCCCTCACACCCGAGCCCGTGCCCTGGACGTCCTGTCCCCTAGGGCGGTACCATCCGACTCGTTGACCCAATGGTGAGGGGATTCCTTGTTCGTTGCTTGGCCGCAGCTGTGGTTCTGGCCGCCGGAGCGATCCACGCGCATGCCGCGCAGTCGCTCGACCGAGTGTTGCTCGTTCCGTTGGACGACCGACCTGCGGCGTGGCAGTTCGCCCAGATGATCGGTGACATCGCAGACGTTGAAGTCGAGACCCCACCGCTCGAGTTGCTCGGGCACTTCACCTATCCCGGGCGGGCCGATGACATCCTCGATTGGCTCGGTGAGCACCTCGGCGAATATGACGCCGCGATCCTGAGCACAGACATGCTCGCCTATGGCGGGCTCATCGCCTCCAGGACCGACCGGACGAGCCAGCGATTGGCCGAGGCACGGCTCAAGAAGGTGGCCCAGGTGCTCGAGCAGCACAAGGGCACGAAGATCTATGCCTTCTCGACCCTGACACGGCTCGCGCCCACCGCGGTCAAAGAGAACTCGAAATGGAGGCTGCACCTGGCCCGGTTCGTCGCCATGCGAACCCAGTACCACACGACCGGCGACAAATCGCTCCTACCGAAGCTCTCCAACCTGCGCTCCTTGATCCCGCCGCAGGAGGTCGTTCGGTACGACGCGATCCGGGCTCGAAACCACGCGATCCAACTGCAAATCCTCGACATGGTCGAGAAGAGCGACCTCGGCTTCCTGGTCTTTGGCCAAGACGACGCCCAACTCGTCGGCCCGCACGTCTCCGAGATCCAAGCCCTGAAGCGCAAGATCGAGCGGGACGACACCGGGCCCGAGGCACAGTTCGCCTCAGGAATTGACCAGATCGCCAACCTGCTCCTGAGTAGGAGCCTGATGGACAGCCTCGCCTGGACGCCCAAGGTGCGGGTGGTCTTTGCCGACGAGCAAGGGAAACTGAAGGTGGCGTTCTATGAAGCGGAGCCCGTGGACAAGAGCCTGATGGATCAGATCGTGGGCTCGGGAGCGCGGCAAAGCACCGACCCCAACGACTTCGACTACACCCTCTATGTCAACACCCCCGACCCGCGCGAGTTCGCGCTGGACGCCTTTTTGCGCTCGCTCCAGTCGGAGGTGGACCAAGGGATGCCGATCGCGGTCGCGGACGTCAACCTAGGGAACTCGGGCACCGCCGATTCACGGGTCTTCGAAGCGCTGATGCAAGGCGGGAGGTCGTCCCGCCTGCTCGCCTATGCCGGGTGGAACACGGCGGGCAACACGATGGGAACGACGGTCCCCGCCGCCAACGTCTATCTGGCCTCCAGGCGCGCCCTGGTGGACCCGTTGCACCGCGAGACCGCCCTCCGGAAGTTCATCCTCCACCGTTTGGTGAACGATTACGAGTACCACCGTTTCGTCCGGCCCCAGGCATATTCGCTCATAGACTCTATGCCCGACGCCACCCGTGAGGAGGCCCATGGGGACGACTTGGCGAAGGTGGACGACCTCGTCCGAGAGGAGATGTCTCGCCGACTCCAATTGCGCTTCGACCAACAGCTGAAGGGCTCCAAGTTTTTCGCCGGGAACCAGGAGTACGAGGTGGTCGGCCTGCGGAACGTGGACATCCGGCTTCCCTGGCCCAGGGCGTATGAGGTGCTCCTCAAGTTCGGTCTGGAGATCGAGCCGGTCCACGGGAGAACGGGCCCTTGATCGCCCAGCTTCGGGGCGAGGTGTGGGAGGCTGGGGCGAACTGGGTCGTGCTCGGCTGCGGCGGCGTGGGGTACGACGTACACGTCCCACCCTCCGTCGCGATTCAGATTCGGCCCGGTGATCGGCTGAATCTCTCTGTGCGGATGATCGTTCGCGAGGACGACTGGAGCCTCTACGGGTTCGAGTCGGCCGGTGAGCGCCACGCCTTCGACCTCTTGCGCGAAATCAAGGGTTGCGGCCCCAAGACTTGCCTCGCCTTGATCGGGCACCTGGGCTCGCACGGTGTCGCGCGCGCGATCTCGATGCAGGACACGCGCACGCTCGCCGGGGCACAAGGTGTCGGGCCCCGGCTTGCAGAACGGATCTGTGCCGAGCTCAAGGACAAGGCCGGCGAGCTTGGGGCGGGCGCCGTGCTCGGTAGGCCGGTCGGCACCGAGGGCGGTGAGGTCGTCTCCGCGCTCGTGGCCCTCGGGTACCGTCGGCAAGAGGCGGAGGTGGCGGAGAGGGCCAGCGGCGAAGGGACCTTGGAAGAGCGGGTGAAGGCAGCCCTCCGCTCGTTGCAGAAATGAGAAAGAACGAGACGGTTGCCGCCGAAGCCCTGTCCTCCGAGGTCGCCGTCGAAGCGAAGCTCAGGCCCCAACGACTCGAGGAGTTCATCGGCCAGCACACCCTCAAGGAAAACCTCTCGGTGTTCCTTCGGGCTGCCATGATGCGGGAAGAGCAGCTCGACCATGTCCTGCTCTATGGCCCTCCCGGCCTAGGCAAGACCACCCTTGCCCACATCATCGCGCAAGAGCTCTCAGTGCCGATCAACACCACGAGCGGCCCGGCCATCGAACGTGCGGGCGACCTTGTCGGAATCCTCACCAACCTTGAGCCCGGATCGGTTCTGTTCATTGACGAGTGTCACCGATTGAGCCGGACCGTCGAGGAAATCCTCTATCCTGCGCTTGAGGATCGGAAGGTAGACATCATGCTGGGAAACGGCCCAGCGGCACGCTCGATCCGGCTCGATGTCGCCCCCTTCACCGTGATCGGTGCGACGACTCGGCAGGGGATGCTCACAGGACCGCTGCGCGACAGGTTCGGAATCCTCTTCAACCTGGAGTTCTATGATCGCGACTCCCTCTCAGCAATCGTCCGCC
>WBZR01003422.1_pt1 | contig 14378 bp, 10 predicted proteins | sample 5204231 | NCBI WGS metagenome assembly WBZR01 (sample SAMN12412403, study PRJNA552823) | activated sludge metagenome | isolation source: activated sludge from anammox sidestream of wastewater treatment plant... | place: USA: Virginia | collected 2017-08 | reverse complement strand
CAGCGTGTCCATCACGCGCTCCACGACGATGGTGCCGAGGATGGTGGACTTGGACAGGCCGCTGCGCTCGCCGAGATCGTGGCTGCGCACGAACTCGCCCAGGCGGGCGGGCAGCACGTTGTTGGCGAGGTAGCCGACCAGCAGCGAGGCCAGCGAGTCCCGGTAGGCGACCGCGCCCACGGGCGAGAGCAGGGCGCGCCAGCGCAGGGCGCGCGTGAGCAGGTCGATGCCGATGAAGGCGACCAGCAGGCCGAGCCAGGCGGGCTGGGCCGAGCGCAGCGCGCCCCATGCCGCGCCGATGTCCACCGAGCGGGCCACGAGGTACAGCGCCGCGGCGGAGATGGCGGTCCCCAGCGCAGCCCGGCCGAGTCCGCCGCGGGTGCGCACCGTCAGGCCGCCCCGGCCTCGCGGCTCGGCAGCCGCGGCACGAGCTGCGGGGAGCGGCGCAGGCCCGTGCGGTGGAGCAGGTAGCGGGTCACCACGCGGAGGGTGGACAGCCCGTACACCACGCTGCGCCTGAAGTTGACCGAGCTCGCCTCCTCGAAGTAGCGGGTCGGCACGGCGATCTCGCCGATGGCGAGGCCGCCCGCGGCCACCACCTGGGCGATGAGGTCCTGGTCGAACACGAAGTCGTCCGAGTTGAGCCGGTACGGGATCGTCTCCAGCAGCCGCCGCGAGTAGGCGCGCAGGCCCGTGTGGTACTCGGAGAGGCGCAGGCCGAAGGCCAGGTTCTCGGCACCGGTCAGGAACCGGTTGGAGACGTACTTCCACTTGGGCATGCCACCGGCGAGGGGATCGCCCAGGAAGCGGCTGCCGAGCATCAAGTCCCTGTCGCCGGCGACGATGGGCGCCACCAGGTCGGGGATGCGGGTCGCGTCGTACTGGTAGTCGGGGTGGAGCATGACCACCACGTCGGCGCCCCACTCGAGCGCCCGGTCGTAGCAGGTCTTCTGGTTGCCGCCATAGCCCCGGTTCTGGCGGTGGACGATGACCTCGAGCCCCAGCCGGCGCGCGATCTCGACCGTCTCGTCGCGGGACACGTCGTCCACGAGGATCACGTGGTGGACGATGTCGTGCGGGATGTCGCCATACGTCCGCTCCAGGGTCCGGGCGGCGTTGTACGCGGGCATGACGATCACGATCCGAGGCGCGTCGGACATCTCGCAACGATACCCGAGTCCGCGGAACCGGCCCTCGCGGGCGCGGAGGCGCGGACGGCCGCGCCCGGCCAGCGTCGCAATCGCCCGGATGGCGCAGAATGGGCGCCCGTGGAGCACTCGTGGCGTCGCCTGTCCCCCGCCGCGTGGTGGGTCGCCCCGGGCCTGCTCGCCGCGGCGATCGCTCTCGAGCTCAGCCGGCCGTTCCGTGCCGGCCCGGTCGCCTACGACGGCGCGATGAGCGTGCTGCACTTCGAGCGGATCGCGGCCGGGCGGCACCTCGAGCAGTTCGTGGCGACCACGCCCAAGCCGCTGCTGACAGTCGTGTTCGGGCCGCTCTACGCGCTCGGCCACGACTGGCGCGCGCTCACCTGGGCGACGATCCTCGCCTTCGCCGTCGGCGTGTCGCTGGCCACGGCGCTCGCCCGGCGGCTGGGCGGGCGGAACGCCGGCCTGTTCGCCGCCGTCGCCCTGGCCGGCTCGCCAGCCCTGCTGTTCGACGCGAGCATCGCCCTCGCCACGCCGTGGGCCATGCTGCTGTGGGCCGTCGCGGGGCTCGCGGCGACGGCCCACAGGCCGCGCTACGCCGTCGCCGGGCTCGCGCTCGGGGCGGCATCGCTGGCCCGCCTCGAGACGCTCGTGGCCGTCGGAGTCGCCCTCGCCGCCATGGCCGCTGCGAGCGCGGCCCGGGGCCGGCTCGGGCGGGGCGTGCCGCCGGGCGCCTGGTGGGTCGCGCTCGGGCTCGGCGCCGTGCCCCTGATGATGCTCCACGACACGCTCCTGACCGGAGACCCGCTGTTCTGGCTGGGCGTCTCCACGAAGTACACCGCCGCGACGGTCCAGCACGTCGACGTCCCGGGCGAGCTGGCGGCCCAGCTCACCGGCCACTACCTCGCCCAGGCCGGACTCGTCCTCCTCGCGGCCATCGGCTGGCTCAGGCTGGCCGGCCGGGGCCGGGGGCCGGTGGCGATCGGGCTCCTCGGGCTGGGGCCCGGGATCCTCGCCTTCCTGGTGCTCATGTCCGCGCGCCACATCTTCGTGCCCCTCCGCTACCTGGCCAGCCCCGACGTGGCGGTGGCGTTCGCCGCCGCGCTCGGGGTCGGGGCGGTGTCGGTCGAGCTGCCGGCCGCGCTGCGCTCCTGGGCGGCAGCCCGCCCGCGCGTCCGGGCCTGGGGCGCGCCGGCCGCGGTGGCGGCCGTGGCGGTGGCCCTCGCCGGGGGCTGGGCCGGCATGGGCATCGACCTGCGGCCGACCGCCCGTGCCTTCACCCGGGCGGCCGTCTCGGAGCGGCTCGCCGTGCCGGCGCTGCGGGCCGCCATCCCGGCCGCGGCGCAGGCCCGGCGCGGTGCGCCCGACAGCGTGCTCGTCCTCGTCCCCACGCAGTTGCGGCCGGCGGTGGTGGTGGACCTCGGGCTCTCTCTCGACGAGGTCGCCGCGTTCGATCCCGCGTCCATCGACGTGGTGGGCGGCAGGCCGGCCGCCGGCCAGCTCCTGCTCCGCAGCGCGAGCGCGGGCGGCACCTCCGCCGGCCTCGAGCAGCTGTCGGTGAGCGCGCCCACCCGGATCGGCGCCGTCACGGTCGTCCCCCTGCTGGCCGACCCGAGATCCGGCACCTGGGTCGTGCGGGTCGACGGCGGCTCGGCCGCCGTCGCGGCCGCGGGCGGGGGCTGGCCCGCGCGGCGGGCCGCCGGTCGGTCCTGATGGGCCACGAGCACGCCTCCGCGGCCGCGTCGCACCGGGGCCGCCTGGCCGTCGTGCTCCTCGTCTCGAGCGCGGTGCTGGTCGTCGAGGTCGTGGGCGCCGCGATCGCCAACAGCCTCGCGCTGCTCGCCGACGCGGGCCACGTCCTGACCGACGTCGGGGGGATCGCGCTCGCGCTGGCCGCCATCTCGATGGGCCAGCGGCCGCCGAGCCCCGCCCGCACCTTCGGCTACCTGCGGCTCGAGATCCTGGCCGCCGTGGTCAACGCGGTGCTGCTGCTGCTGGTCGGCGCCCTCGTCCTGGTCGAGGCCTGGCACAGGCTGTCCGAGCCGCCCCAGATCGCCTCGGGCGCGATGCTCGGCTTCGCGCTGGTCGGGCTGGCTGCCAACGCCCTCTCGCTCGTCCTGCTGCACGAGGGCCAGAGCGAGAGCCTCAACCTGCGCGGCGCCTACCTCGAGGTGCTGGGCGACCTGGCGGGCTCGCTCGCCGTGATCGCGGCCGCCGTCGTGATCGGTCTCACCGGCTGGACCTGGGCGGACGTGGTCGCCTCGGTCGCGATCGGCCTGCTGATCCTGCCGCGCACGATGTCGCTGCTGCGCGACGCCACCAACGTCCTGCTCGAGGCCACGCCCAAGGGCGTGGACATGGCGCTGGTGCGGGCGCACATCCTCGACGCGCCGGGCGTGGTGGACTGCCACGACCTCCACGCCTGGACGATCACCTCGGGCATGAACGTCGTCTCGGCGCACGTCGTGATCGCCCCCGACGCGCAGCCGCAGGCCGTGCTGGACGCCCTGTGCGCCTGCCTCGCCGACGACTTCGACATCGAGCACAGCACGTTCCAGCTCGAGACGGTCGACCGACGGCGCCTCGAGGAGCGGAGCCACGCCTGAGCGCCGCCCGGCCCGCGGCGGGCGGCGGCCTGCGATGATCGTGGCGGCACGGGGCGCGCCGGCGGAGCGACGCAGGGCGACGCAGCGCGATGCCGTGGCGAGGAGGTGATGACGATGTTCTCTCTCGGCGGGCACGAGGGGTCCAGCCCGTCGCCGTTCGACGCCGTGGACGGGCACCGCCTCGCAGGACCCAGGGGCTCCCACCCGCTCCGTGGGATCGCCGCCGAGGAGCTCGTCCGGCGGCGCGGGCCGACGCTCTCGGGCGGCATCGAGGTGGCCGGGCCCGTCCGCGTGGGCGAGGCGATCGGCGGCCGGATCTCGGTCCGGGCGACCGGGGAGATCCGAGCGCGGTCGGCGGCGCTGCGCCTGCTCGGCCTGCGGCTCGTCGAGCGCCGCCGCAGCGCATCCCACCACAACGCGGCCACCAACACCACCACCACCGAGGAGTGGGTCCAGGCCGACGGCGAGCTGTTCGAGACGCTGCCCTGCCTCGAGGTGCCGATCCCCTCCTCCCTGGCCGCGGGCGCCGCGTTCGAGGCCGCCTTCAGCGTCCCCGCCCCGCGCCTGGGGCCGCCGTCCGCGCACCTGGGCGAGGCGATCGTGGCCTGGGCGCTGGACGTGCGCTGGGACGTGGCGCTGCGCGAGGACCCGTTCGCGGCCTGCCTGGTGCCCGTGCTCCAGAACCCGGACCTCATCCGGGCGGGCGTGGGCGAGCAGGGCGGGCTCGCCATGCTCGACACCTACACCGCCCGCGACGGGGCGACAGTCTCGGTGACCAGCCCGCTGCCGGCCTCCCCGGGATCGCTGCTCGGCATCGCCGCGCACTGGCCGGCGGCGCCCGAGGGCGGCGTGCGCGTCGAGCTCCACCGCCGCACCAACGCGCCCAACGGGGCCGAGGGGATCGTGGCCTCGGCCAGCCTGCCCTCGGGGTCGCTCAGCGCTGGTGCGGAGGCCCAGCTCGCCATCCCGCCCGGCTGCGCCCCGTCGTTCGACGGGGCCGGGCTCCAGAACGCCTACATCGTGCGCGTCCTGGTGGACCGCAGGTTCCGCGCCGACGCGGCGATCGAGCGGCCGGTGGCGATCGCCTGAGGTCGCGGGCGCCGGACCCGGCGGTGGTGCGCCGGGTGCACCAAACCCGTGCGCGCGGGGCCGCCCGGGCTGTCCTGGGCGCCCGTCAGCGGTGCGATGGCGCCCCGGCTGCACCGAACGGCGCGCGTGGTGCGTGGGGGTCACCATTCCGCCCTCGCCGAACGCGGTCCGGGCCGCTTTGGTGCACCGGGCGCACCAAGCGCCTGCCGGATCCGGCCGGGCGGCGGCGCGCCCAGGGCTGGCCGCGCCGTCGCGGGCGGCCCCCCGTCAGCCCGCCTCGGGCTCCACCACCGCCGCGGCGACAGCCGTCTCGAGCATCGCCTCGCCCACCGGCGCGTGCGCGCTCGGGGCGGCCTCCGGCTCGGGGCCCTCCCACCACGACGCGGCCGCCGCGCCCAGCGAGACCGCCGCGCAGGCGCTGAACGCCACGCGCAGCCCGTCCACGAACGGCCCGGACAGCAGCTGCGGGAAGAACGACGTGTCGAGGATCGCCGTGCGCGTCGCCTCGGGCAGGGCGGCCAGCTGGTCGGGCGAGAGCATCATGCCCATCGGGTTGTAGCCCAGGAAGGCCGCGAACAGCGCGCCGATGGGCGGGATGTGCGACAGGCCCTCCGCCATGGCGGTCGGCACGCCCGCCGCGGTGAGGTGGCCCACCAGCGCCGCCGGCAGGTTCGCCGACAGGCCCATCACGACCAGGGTGAACACGAGGGTGAGGCTTAGGCTCTGGCCGACGTTGAGGAACGCCGCCCGCATGCCCGAGGCCACGCCGCGGAAGGCCGCCGGCACCGAGTTCATCACCGACGCGGTGTTGGGCGCCGCGAACACGCCCTGCGAGACGCCCAGCAGCACCAGCAGCGCCGCGAACACCGGGTAGTCGAAGTTGGCGGGCACCAGCATCAGGCCCAGGAAGCCGGCGACCGAGAGGAGCATGCCGGCCGTCGCGAACAGCCGGCTGCCGTAGCGGTCGGACAGGGCGCCCGAGAGCGGGCCCGAGGCCAGGAAGCCGACCGTCATCGGCAGCATGTAGATGCCCGCCCAGAGCGGCGTCTCGTCGAAGGCGTAGCCGTGCTGGGGCAGCCAGATGCCCTGCAGCCAGACGATCAGGATCAGCTGCAGGCCGCCCCGGGCGATGGACGACAGGGCGCCCGCGAGGTTGCCGGTCGCGAACCGGCGGATCCGGAACAGGTCCATCCGGAACAGCGGGTCGGGCACCCGCAGCTCCACGACCACGAACGCGGCCAGCAGGGCGAGGCCGCCGACCAGGCCGCCCACGATCCACGGGTTGGCCCAGCCCATCGCCGCGTCGCCCGACGGCTGCAGCGCGAAGTTGGCGGCGACCAGGATCGAGGACAGGCCGACGCCGAACAGGGCCAGGCCCGGCAGGTCGAACCGCTGGTGGTGCCGGATGGTGGCCGTCTCGTGGAGCATCAGGTAGGCCCAGACGGTCCCGATGACGCCGAACGGCACCGACACCAGGAAGATGGCGCGCCAGTCCACCTGGGCCAGGACGCCGCCGAGCAGAAGCCCGAGGAAGCCCCCGGCCAGGCCCGCGATCTGGTTCACGCCCATCGCGAAGCCCAGCTGCTCGGTCGGGAAGGCGTCGGTCAGGATGGCCGCCGAGTTGGCCATCAGGAACGCCCCGCCCACGGCCTGGACCATCCGCGCGGCGATCAGCCACAGGACCGCGACGTTGCCGCTGCCCGGCACGAGGAAGCAGGCGATCGAGGCCACCGCGAAGACCGCGAAGCCCGCGTTGTAGAGGCGCACCCGGCCGAACATGTCCGAGACGCGGCCCGCCGGCACGAGCATGACCGCCAGCACGAGCGTGTAGCCGACCAGCAGCCACAGCAGGTAGTCGGTCTCGCCCGGCGCGAGCGGGTTGACGCCGATGCCGCGGAAGATCGCGGGCAGGGCGATCAGCACCGTGCTGCCGTTGAGGGCGGCCATCAGGATGCCCAGGGTGGTGTTGGACAGGGCGATCCAGCGGTAGTCGATGTGGGCGGCGCGCCGGGGGCGCTGGGCGGCGGTCACACGTGAGACTCCTCGGTCGGGGCGGTGACCCGCTCGAGCAGGTCCGCGAGCGCCGCCCGCTCGGCCGCGTCGAGCCGCAGCAGGCGCCGCACGAGGTCGCTGTCGCGGACCGCGGCGAAGCCCCCGAGCGCGCGCAGGCCCGCCGGCGAGAGGCGGACCAGGGTCACGCGGCGATCGTCGGGCGACGCAGCCCTGCCCACCAGCCCCGCCCGCTCGAGGCGGTCGACGAGGTTGGTGGCCGACGACCGGACGAGGCCCAGCTCAGCGCCCAGACGGCTGACGGGGACGGGCCCCGTGAGCTCCAGGACGCGCAGCGCGTGGAGGTCGGCGAGGGCGATGCCGTGGCGTGCCGCGACCTCGCGCTGGAGCGGGTCGGCGAGGGCGGCCGCGCGCAGGAAGGCCGCGAACATGCGGCGCGTTGCCGGATCGGAGGGAACTGCTCCCATGCATGGGATTATACGACCGGTGGGACTATCTGTCCGGCGACGCGCCCGGTCGGCGCCCCTGCCCCGCCTGGCCGCGGGCCCGGGTCAGCCGGCCGCCTTCCTGACCAGCTCGGAGATGCGCTCCTCGACGGCGGGCGTGAGCTCGGTCACCGCGAATGCGACCGGCCACATGCTGCCGTCATCGATCCGGGCGTCGTGCTGGAACCCGAAGGTCGAGTAGCGGACCTTGAACTTCGACTTGTTCTGGAAGAAGCAGATCACCTTGCCGCCCTTGGCCCAGGCCGGCATGCCGTAGTACGTCCGCGGCACCAGGTCCGGGACGGCCGCGCTCACCAGCTCGTGGATCCGCCCGGCCATCCGTGCCTCGTCGGCCGGCATCTCGGCGATCTTCGCCCGGACGGCGGCCTCGCCCTCCGCCCGCTCGTCGGCCGGCGAGCCGCGCCGCGCGGCGGTCTTGCGCTCGCGCGCCCCCTCCGCCATCGCCGCCCTCTCCTCGTCCGACCAGACCCCCGTGGACGCGCTGGCGGACGGAGCGCGCTTGGCGCCTCGTGAGGTGTCGGCCACGTGACGGATCTCCTCTGGCGGACCGCGCCGGTCCGGACGGGCCCCCGGGCAACGCTACTCCATCCCGCCCCGGGCCGCTGAGTGCGGGGCCGCCGGATCGGGCTGCGGCCGGCGGCGAAGCCGCATACAGTCTGCTGCTGTCGGACAGGCGCGAGCGGGTGTCGTCCATGGACCGCGACCAGGGCCAACACGGGACCGCACGGCGGGAGCCCGGCACCGTCACGCTCGCCGACGTCGCCCGGCTGGCCGGCACCTCGCCGGCCACGGTCACCCGCGCGCTCCACGGCCACCCGCGCGTCCTGCCCGCGACCAGGTCTCGGGTGGAGGCGGCCGCGGCGGCCCTCGGCTACGTCCCGCACCTGGGCGCGCGCGCCCTCGCCCTGCGCTCGACCGAGACGATCGGCCTGCTGATGCCGACCACGGCCGACACGTTCTGGGGCGAGGTCGCCGACGGCCTGGAGGAGCGCGCCATGTCGCGCGGCTACTCGACCCTGATCGCCACCTCGCACGGCGACGCGCGTCGCGAGCGGGGCATGCTCGACCTGTTCCTGGGCCGGCGGGTGGACGGGATCGTGGTCGGCCCGGCGACGGCCCGGCCCGCCTCCTGGTTCGCCGGCGGACGCCCCTCGACCCCGATCGTCCTGCTCAGCTGGAACACCCCCTACGAGGCGGCCGAGCTCGCCGCCATCCGGGCGGACCCGGTGCGCGACGCCGTCCGGCGCGTCATGCGGACGGTGGACGACACGCCCTACCAGCACATCGCCACCGACGACGCCGAGGGGGCGGCCCACGCGACGCGGTACCTGCTCGACCTCGGGCACCGGTCGATCGCGTTCGCGGGCCTGGCGCCCGTCCGCCCCTCGCTGCTGCGTTTCCTCGGCCTGCGCGCCGCGCTCGGGGAGCGGGGCCTCGAGCCCGCGGCGGCGATCGAGTGCGCCCTCACGCCCGAGGGCGGCCAGCGCGCCGGCGCGCGTCTGGCGGCGATGGACCCGCGGCCGACCGCCGTGATCGCCTACGACGACATGGTGGCGGTGGGCGTCACGCGCGCCGTGCACGCCGCCGGGCTGCGCGTCCCGGGCGACATCTCCGTGGTCGGCTTCGACGACGTCGAGGTGGCGGCCTTCGTGGAGCCGCCGCTGACCACGGTGCGCCAGGCGATGCCCGAGCTCGGGGCGCTCGCTGTGGACCTGATCTTCAGCCAGCTCGACGGCCTGCGGGCGGACCGCGGCCCCCTGCTCCGGGGCGAGCTGATCGTCCGCCACTCGACCGGTCCCGCGCCGGGCTGAGGAGGCGGTCCGCGGCTGGCGGTCCGAGCGCCCCTGCCGTAGGGACCCGCCCGGCCCTGGCCGCCGCCCGCCCGTCAGCCCGAGACCGGCCGCGACACCCCGAGCAGGAAGCCGGGCAGGACGGCGCGGGCCATCGCGTCGGGGTCGTCGCCGCCCTCGATCAGCGCCAGCCTCGCGCTGCGCTCGACGATCGCGATCGCCGCCTCGGCCGCGCAGGCGGGCTCGACGGTCAGCTCCCGGCCCAGCAGCCGCATGCCGGTCACGAGGAAGTCGACGATCCTCGCCCGGAAGCGGGCCTGTGCGTCGCGGAACGGTCGGGAGCCGGCGGGCTCGCGGATGGCGTGGATCTCGAGCTCGGTCTGGACCAGCGACATGAGGCGGTCGCCCGGCACCGAGGCCAGGATCCGGTCCACCAGCGGCGCCAGCAGCCCCGTCGGGTCGGCCTGGGCCGCCGCCACGGCCGCGCCCATGGCCGAGAAGTTCTCGTCCAGCATGGCCAGCAGCCGGCCGTGCTCCCGCGCGATGAGCGCGCCCAGCAGGTCCGCCTTGTCGGCGAAGTTGGAGTAGAAGGCGCCCCGCGTGAAGCCCGCCCGGTCGCAGATCTCCTCGACCGTCGCGCCGATCACGCCGCGCTCTGCGAACACCTCGCGGGCCGCGTCGAGGACGCGCTCCCTGGTGGCGTCGCGGCGGGCCGTCCGCGCGGGCTCCCTGACCTCGGTCACATCGCACCCATCCGATACGGGTTCGTACTCGATACGTTGACGTATCGGATACACTCTTGTATCCTAGCGCAGCGGCACAGCCCGCCGCAACCCCGACAGACACGATCGCGGGCCGGTCCCGACCGACGGGCCCCGGAGGCACAGACACGTGTTCGACGCCCTCGGCTCCAAGACCTACCGCTGGCGCTACCTGATCGTGGCGGCCTGGCTGCTGGCGATGGCCGCCTCGGCCAGGTTCGCACCCTCGCTGGCCGGCCAGGCGGCATCCGACCAGGCGGCCTTCCTGCCGCCGGACACGCCGTCGATGCAGGCGGACGCCGCCCTCGGCCGGGCCTTCCCCGGCGCCACGGCCGCCTCGTCGGCCACGCTCACCTTCTCGCGCGCGACCGGGCTCACCGACGCCGACCGCGCCTACGTGGACGCCACGGCCGCCTGGGTCGGCAGCGCCGACGCGCCGGCCGACCTGCGCGGCGCCGTCACGGAGACCGCGTCGGCGCGCTCGCGGCCCGAGCTCGCCGCGATGCTCAGGAGCGCCGACGGCCAGCTCGAGCTCCTGCTGGTGGACCTCAGCGTCTCGTCGGCGGGCGACGCGGCGTCGGCGGTGGTGGCGGAGCTGCGGGCGCACGCCGCGAGCACGGCGCCGTCGGGCCTGGCCGTCCACGTCACGGGCACGGCCGGCATCACCAGCGACTACCTCGAGGCGGTCAAGGCCGGCACCGACAGCACGACGGCGGTCACCATCGTGCTGGTCCTGGCGATCCTGCTCCTCATCTACCGCGCGCCGCTCGCCGCCCTGGTCCCCCTGGCCACCATCGGCGGCGCCTACGTCGTCTCGCGCGGGGTGCTGGGCGTCCTCGCGGCCAGCGGCTGGAAGATCACCTCGCTGCTGGACACGTTCCTGGTCGTGATGGTGTTCGGCGTGGGCACCGACTACGCGATCTTCCTGATCAGCCGCTTCCGCGAGGAGGTCGGCCGCGGCGACGACTGGCACGCCGCCTCGCGCGACACCGTGCGCCGCATCGGCGCCGTCATCTCCGCCTCGGCCGCCACGGTGATCGTGGGCCTGGGCGCCATGGCGTTCGGCGACTTCGAGATGATCAAGAGCACGGGGCCGGCCCTCGGCGTGGCGATCTTCGTGACGCTCGTGGCGGGCCTGACGCTCACGCCCGCCCTGCTCGGCATCTTCGGCCGCCACCTGTTCTGGCCGCTCCACGCCAGGCCCGCCGCCGAGGGCGAGCCGCGGGGCTTCTTCGCGCGCCTGGCCGCAGCGGTCGGCCACCACCCGGGCCTGGTCACGATCCTGATCGTGGGGCTCCTGGGCCTGCCCGCGCTCTACATGCCCCAGATGCACACCAACTTCGACACGCTGGCCGAGCTGCCCGAGAGCTCCGACGCGCGACAGGGCTTCGACGTCGTGGCGGCCCACCTGGGCAAGGGCAAGCTGGTCCAGTCCACCGGCCTGGTCAGCTCGCCCGCGGGCGACATGCTGGCCCCGGCCCAGCTGGCCCGGTTCCGCGACACGGTGCTCGCGCTCCAGCGCACGGCGGGCGTGGCCAACGTCACCAGCCTGGTCACGCCCGACGGCGACGGCGTCGTGCCCGACGGCTTCCGCCCGTCGGTCCAGCTCAAGACGATCGGCGACGCGTTCTCGCCCGACTCCTCCTCGTCCTCGTCGTCCTCGGGCGCCGCGTCGGGCTCCTCTGCGTCGCTGCTCGACCCCAAGCTCAGCGACGGCCTGGACTCCGCGCTCAACTACATCGCCGCGGTCGGCGCGGGCTACCCCGACGTCGCCGGGCGGGCCGAGTTCCGGGCGGCGCGCGGCTCGGTCACCGCGGCCCAGGACCTGGTGGCCCGGGTCCGGCGCCAGACCGTCGTCTCCACCCAGCTGCGGACGCTGGCCGCCGCGCTGACCGCGCCGGCCACGGCGGCGGGCGGCGGGGGCGGCGACAGCGCGCTGATGGCCAGGTATCTCGAGGAGCTGGCGGGGGCCTTCCCCGAGGTGCGTGGCCTGCCCGCCTTCCGCGACGCGGCGCGCGCCGCGGCGTCGCTCGCCGCCAGCCCGACGGCGACCGCCGCCGTGGACACCGCGGACGCGATGGACAGGCTGGCGATCCACTTCGACAGCCGGCCCGACGCGCACCTGTCGCCGACGAGCCTCGCCGGGACCTCGTCGGCGCTCGAGCTCAAGAGCGAGGTCACCGCGACCTTCGCGGCCATCCCGAAGGCGCTCGACTCCCTGGCCGCGGTGTTCAGCGGCCGCTCGGACGACATCCTGGTGCCGCTCGGGCTGGGCGGCGACACGGCCGCCGACCTGCAGCGCGCGGTGGACGCCTTCGTCTCCGCCGACCGCACCTCGATGCGCTTCTACGTCACCGGCGCCGACGACCCCTACGCGCCCGAGTCGTTCGCGATGGTCCGCGACGCCCAGGCGATGCTGGCCGCGGCGGCGCCCGGCTTCGGCCCCGGCGCATCGGCCCACCTGGGCGGCCCCACCGCGCAGTTCGCCGACGTCCAGACCACGCTCGAGGCCGACTTCGGCCGCGTGGGCGTGATCACGGTGCTGGGCATCCTGCTGGTCCTGGTGGTGCTCCTGCGCGCCATCGTGGCGCCGCTCTACCTGGTCGCCACGGTCCTGCTCTCCTACACCTCGGCGGTGGGCCTGTCCGCGTTCCTGTTCCAGGAGGTCCTGCACCACACGGGCATCAGCTTCTACCTGCCGCTGATGGTGTTCGTGCTGCTGGTCGCCCTGGGGTCCGACTACAACATCTTCCTGATGAGCCGCGTCCGCGAGGAGAGCGAGAGCCGGCCCATCCGGGACGGCATCCGCATCGCGTCGGGGCACACGGGCGCCGTCATCACGTCCGCCGGCCTGATCCTGGCCGGCACGTTCGGCTCCATGGCGTCGGCGCCCCTCGTCGTCCTGTTCCAGGTGGGCGTGGCGGTGGCGATCGGGGTCCTGATCGACACCTTCGTGGTCCGCTCCGTCCTGGTGCCGGCCCTCACCACCCTCGCGGGCGAGCGCGCCTGGTGGCCGTCGGGCCTGCGGCTGGGGGCGCTCGTGCCGGCCGCTGCCGGCGGGCTCGGCCTGGGCGGGGGCTCGCTCGGCGACGCGGCGCTCGGCGGCGGGCCGGGGCCCGTCGGCAGCGCGCCGGCCGTTGCGTCCGTGTCTGCCGATGCGGCCGCGCCGGGGCATGCCGCCGATGGGCGGCTCGCGCGCCGCTCGCTGGCCCGGACCGCGGTCGCGGTCGGCCTCGCCATCCTGGTCCCGGTGACCTTCGCCGGGCTGGTGACCTGGGCGTGGCAGCCGCGGGCGGGCGCCCTGAGCGTCAGCGCAGCCGTCGTCAACGCCGACGAGGGGACGACCGTCACGGCCGGGGACGGCTCGTCGGCACGCCTCGACCTCGGCCGCGACCTGAGCGCAGGCCTCGCGGAGGGCGGGGCGGGCGCGCCCGGGACGGCCGGGTCGGCCGTCTCGTGGACCGCGACCGACGCGGCGACCGCCGCGTCGGGGCTCGCCTCGGGCGCCTACGCCGCGGTGCTCACCATCCCGTCCGACTTCTCGCGCTCCATCGCGGCGATCCGGGCGGGCACCACCGCTTCCGCGCCGCAGGCGACGCTCGGGCTCCAGACGGCCGAGGGCGGCGACATCGCCCGGGCCGTCGCGCTCTCCGTCAGCGACACCATCGCGCGGACGGCCACCCGGGACGCCACCGCCTCGTACGTGGAGGACGTCCTGCTCGCGGTCTCCACCGCGCGGTCGGCCATGTCGGCGACGGCGTCGTCCGCGCGGGGCGTCTCCGGCAGCGCGACCGCGCTCTCGGGCGCCGCCTCGGGGACCAGCGCGGTCGCCGGCGCCCTGGTCACCGGCCTGGGCACGCTGGCCTCGGGCGTGGCCGCCTCGGCGGACGGCACCCGGGCGCTGGCCGACGGCACGGCCAAGCTGGCCTCGGGCCTCTCGTCGCTGGCCTCGGGCGCCTCGTCGCTGGCCTCGGGCGCGGGCAGGGCCGCCGACGGCGCCTCCTCGCTCGCGTCCGGCGCCTCCTCGCTCGCCGACGGCCTGGCGCAGGCGCGCGCCCAGACGGCCCCACTGCCCGCCACGACCGCCCAGCTGGCCGACGGCGCCGCGGGCGTCGCCACCGGGGCCGCGCAGACGGCGGCGGGCGCCGCCGCGCTGTCCGCGGGGCTCGGCTCGCTCGCGCAGGGCACCGCCGGCCTGGGCGCCCAGGCGGACCAGCTCAACACGGGGGCCGCAGGGCTCGCCGCCGGCGCCCACGACCTCGCCGCGGGGGCGTCGGCGGCTGCCGCCGGCGCGGCCGGGCTGTCGGCGGGGGCGGCATCGCTGCGCGACGGCGTGGGCGCCTACACGGCCGGCGTGGACGCGCTGGCGGTCATCACCGCGCTGTTCGACGCGGACGACGTCGCGCGCCGCGCACGCGAGTTCCAATCCCTCTTCTCGAGGATCGAGTCGCCATGAGTCGCAACGAAGAGC
>WBZR01003420.1_pt1 | contig 14389 bp, 14 predicted proteins | sample 5204231 | NCBI WGS metagenome assembly WBZR01 (sample SAMN12412403, study PRJNA552823) | activated sludge metagenome | isolation source: activated sludge from anammox sidestream of wastewater treatment plant... | place: USA: Virginia | collected 2017-08 | reverse complement strand
AGAAATGAGCAAGAAATACTTATTTCTGCCAGAATCCAGCATCAAATTTTAAGAAACGATTTTAGCAAGCGCAAAATCACCCTCATTCTTTTCAAAAAAAGGGCGTTTTCGTTCAGACACTATATACTTTCATAATCGGCGCAGGTTCTTTACCCGTATTCGTATCTTCATGCATCTCACTCTTGTCGATGGTACTTACCTATGTACCCATAATACGTTTTTTTAATCTAAGTCGCTGGAGGGTACTTACACTACCCTTTGCCGGTGCACTCTACCTGGCTATGACAGTGTCCTCTGCTGTTAAGCATCTTAATGGCCAGCGTGACTGGCGAGGTGTTCGCACCAAATCTATCTATTGAAAAACAATAGGTTCTAATGAATATTCATTATTATCCGATAATTTTAGAATTGAAATTTCAAACGATTGCCAAATAATCGATTACGTTTTAATAGGAGCAGTAATTGGGGGCGGGTATCAAAGTAAAATTCTGGGGCGTAAGGGGGTCTATTCCGACCCCCGGGGTAAAATACATAAAGTACGGCGGGAATACACCGTGTGTAGAAGTGCTATTACCCGGCAATCAATTATTTGTTTTTGATGCCGGGACTGGTATCAGAGAACTTGGCAAAACGTTGTGCGGAAATGGGGATAAGCACAAAATTCATATATTTGTAAGCCATTTCCATTGGGACCATATTCAGGGTTTGCCGTTTTTTATACCCTCCTACATCAAGGGGAATGAGATCGTTATCTATGGGATGGACCTGGAAGGGGCAAAGCTGGATAAAATTATATCCAATCAGATGGAAAGCATATATTTCCCTGTTAAATTGTATTCTCTGGTGGCAAATATCCATTTTCAGATACTCAGTGACGGAAGCAATATTATCGATGGATTAAAGGTTGATACCGTGTATATCAATCACCCTGGTCATGCTATGGGGTATGTAATAAATTCTGGAAAAACCAAAATATGTTATTTTACTGACAATGAACTCGCCCCAACGTGGGCAACCAAGGCATTTGATTTGTCGTATAAAGCCGATACAAGAGATAAGATTTTGAAGTTAATTAACGGGGCGGATTTACTCATTCATGATGCCCAATACACAGACGATGAATACAGAATCAAGGTGGGCTGTTGCATTAGACATAAGTTCTCCCCATCCATATGCAATACACAGACGATGAATACAGAATCAAGGTGGGCTGGGGACATTCATCGCTTAGCGAGGTATTGAATCTTGCGAAAGACGGCAGGGTGAAAAGACTCGCGCTCTTTCATCATGATCCGGACCATTTTGATGAGCAGATTGACGTCCTTCTCGCTAACTGTAAAGAAAATCTAAATGGGTCGTATCATGGTATGGAATGTATTGCAGCGCAGGAGGGCATGGAGCTTCATTTCTAACCAAAGACAACAATGAGAAGAATTCTTCTAAATACTGCAGTACCGGGCATGGTTCTTGGTAAGACGATTTATGGTTACAACTATGAGGTGTTATTACATAAAGGGGTAATACTAACAGGCGCATATATTAGATTGTTAAAAAACAGAGGTTTTATAAAAATTTACATTGAGGACGAGGAAACGGCGGATATTGTTTTAAATGATCCTATATCAGATAAAATTCGCATTATGTCTACACAAGACATTCTGAAGACATACAAAGTAACGCAGGCTTCCATGATAAAAATAGAATTAGATACATCCGAAGCTATTACTCGGGCAATCAATACATCAAAGATTAAAAGGTCTTTTCAAGAAAGTCCCGTTTTCAAACAGCTCTGTGACAATATTCACTACTTTCTTGACGAAATTATGAATCATGATATTTTATCTTGTTTGAATTCGATAAAAAGTGTTGATAATTATACCTATGAACATTCTCTTGATACCGCGGTAATATCTACACTCATTGCAAAACGGTTGTATCTGAACGAAAAAAAATTGATACAAATTGCGATTGGAGAGTTTCTTCACGATATTGGGAAGATATTCATTGATAATAAAATACTCAACAAGCCAGGCAAATTAACACCAGAAGAATTTGATTTGGTAAAACAGCACACAACATATGGATACGAATTACTGAAGGACGTAAAAAGTATCGACACGTCTTCAGCTCACATTCCATATCAGCATCACGAGAGGCAGGACGGCAAAGGGTATCCCCGTGGATTGGAAGGCACTAATAAACTTAACAACGGAGATGTTGCTTACGCCGGTCAGGATAAAATGATTATGATTGCGGAGATCGCGTCATTGGCAGATTTCTACGATGCCTGTAGTTCAGACAGGCCTTATCGCCCGGGACTACCTCCTGATGTGGTATATGAGCTTGTAAAAGATGGGGCAGGATCACAATTTAATAAAGAATTAGTGGATTTTTTCCTGAGTGTGGTACCTAAGTATCCGGTGGGTTTTGAGGTGAGGATTAAGAGTGGTGAATACAAGGATTTTACCGGGATAATAGCAGAATTAAATAAGCATGATTTACCTAAACCGAAAGTAAGACTCCTTTGTAATCACAAAAAAATTAAGATAGACCCTATTGATATTGATTTAAGCGCTCAAGGCGTGACGGCAGAATTAGAGTGTGTTTGCTAAAACATCTGACGGGTGGCCACGCCACTTTTTACCGCGGCGTCGGCAACTGCCCTGGCCACATCTGTGTGCACCTTTTCATTAAAGACTCCGGGTATAATGTAATCATCAGACAGATGTTCTTCCTCAATGGTATTTGCAATGGCGTAGGCTGCTGCCATATTCATTTCGTCATTGATCACTTTTGCACCGATGTCTAATGCCCCCCGGAAAAGGCCCGGGAAACAAAGCACATTGTTAATCTGGTTGGGATAATCCGACCTCCCCGTGGCAATAATTCTTGCGATACCCTCTATCACATCCGGTTCAATTTCCGGGGTGGGATTTGCCATGGCAAATACAATGGGGTCATTATTCATAGTCTTTACCATCTCCTTTGTAATGATATTTGGGCCGGAAACCCCAATAAAGACATCCTTTCCCTTCAATGCATCGGAGATCGTTCCCTTTTTGTTATCCTGATTTGTGATGAGTGCAAGTTCGTCTTTGGCAGCGTTCATATTGGTTTTTCTGTCCTTGTAAATAATCCCCGATGTATCACACACCGCGATATTTTTTGCTCCGGCACTGATGAGTATTTTGGCAATCGTTATGCCTGCTGCGCCGGCTCCACCGATTACAATCGAAATATTTTCCATCTTTTTGCCAACAACCTTCAGTGCGTTAATAAGACCCGCAAGGCAGACCACTGCTGTGCCATGCTGATCATCATGGAATACAGGAATATGTAACGCTGCTTTTAATCTTTTTTCGACCTCAAAACAACGAGGAGCGGAGATATCTTCAAGATTAATGCCTCCGAAAGTGGGGGCAATATTGATAATCGTCTTCACTATTTCATCAACATCCTTTGTGTTCAGCAGAATGGGGAATGCATCAATATTCCCAAATGCCTTGAACAGCATAGCTTTACCTTCCATAACAGGCATTCCCGCCACAGGGCCAATATCGCCAAGTCCCAGGATAGCAGTGCCGTCAGTAACAACAGCGACCGTATTTTTGATAATGGTGTATTCCATGGCCAGCTCCGGGCGTTCCTTGATTGCCGTACATACTTTGGCAACGCCCGGCGTATATACCCGTGAAAGGTCATCAAAGGTAGCAATACGAACCCGATTACTCAAAAAGATCTTTCCCTTTTCATGGAGTTCGAAGACCTTATCCTTGACGCTGAGAATTTCGATAAGATCTTTTCCCTCCGCCGAAAAGGCACCCAGAATTTCTCCGACCTGTTTGTCCGTACTGACAGAAACAGCAATATCCCTGATTTTATATTCCTTATCGGCCTTGATGATCTGGATGTTGTCCATACTTCCACCAACCTTGCCAATGGCGGTAAGTGCCTTGCCCAATGTACCTGGTATATTTTTTAGTCGTAAACGAAAGGTAACAAGATTTTCAGCAAGTTTCATGGATAGCAAACTCCACTATAGTTAACGGGCATATTCTGTTAGCCGTAAATTACGTTCAGCGGTATGGTTGTTTGAAGAAAACAATATGAATCTGTATCAAATCAGATAAATCTTGAATACGAATAGGTATAAAAGTATAATTTAAAATTTTAAATATTTAGCTGCGTCTATGCAAGGGAAATACGCGGTATGAAAATACTGGTAATATCTGATATCCATGGCAATCTGGCTGCACTGAACGCCGTGCTTGAAAAATATGAAAAAGCTGATATGGTTTTTTGCCTGGGAGATCTTGTAAATTACGGTCCTTATCCCACGGCATGCATCGAAAAGATCAGAGGCTTAACGGATACCGTGATTCGCGGGAATCACGACAATGCCATTGGGAATGATATGGATTGCGGATGTTCTGAGAAATATAAAGAGCTCAGTGACGCGGGAAAGACTTTTACCCGTGCCGCCTTAAACGCTGAGGAGAAAGACTTTCTTGGCAATTTACCGATAACATTACAGATAGAATCGGGAGGGAGTAAATTTGTATTCTCGCATGGATCACCCTGCGGCGACATGTACAAATATCTCAGGCCTGATATCACCGACAGACAATGGGAATCTGAGTTAAAGGACATTATAGCAGATGTTGTCTTTATTGGACATACCCATCTCCCGATGGTGCGAAAGATACACGGTATTACTGTGGTAAATCCAGGAAGTGTGGGACAGCCGCGTGATGGCATCCCCATGGCATCGTATGCTATCTGGGAGGACGGTCGTATTGAGATAAAGCGCGTCCCTTACGATATTGAGGCAACAGTAAAAGGATTACATGAAACAAGCGTTCCTACTCATCGGGTTTCAATCCTTACGAGAATCTTAAGAGACGGGGGGATGTAACTGGACGGTCAACAATTAATTGTCAAAGATCCATGATATAAAAGCACAATAAACTCGTTAAAAAAAATAAATCAGGAAACGAGAATTTTAAGTGACTTGCCTTCTTCTAATTATTATATTATAATATTTAGTTTGTGAAAAATAAATCTGCAAAACACATACTTTTGAAAAGATAATTTAAGGTAGGATATCAATGTCAAATGAAACTGGAAAGGATGCCTCATCATCAGACAAGATGGAAGTCGTACAGGCTTCTGAGGTTCTATTTGCAGAACAACAGGCTATAATACAGTCCTTAAAGCAGGAATTGGAGGCAAATAAGAAAAAGATTGACGAACTTCAGGACTCAATGCGGCGACTCGCAGCCGATATTGATAATTATAAAAAATGGGCTGCAAAAGAGCGTCAAACTATCCAGCGCACCGCCGCTGAATCATTGATCAAAAAATTATTAGATGTTTATGAGAGTTTGGAGAAGGCTGTCTGTACCTCGGGTACTACAGCGGGGAATGAATTCGTTGAAGGGATTAAAATGATTTACAAGGAATTTTCGCGCATCCTGAAATCAGAAGGCCTGGAACCCATACCTTCGGTAGGGTTACCTTTGGATGTTTATAAGCACGAGGTGCTTATGCAAAAGGTCAATGATGAAATGCCGCAAGATACTGTGTTGGAAGAAATTCAAAAAGGTTATTTATTAAATACATTTGTGTTGAGGCCGGCAAAGGTGGTAGTATCACAGCAGACAAAATTATCGGAAAATATTCAGAATCCAGAAAAGCCAGAAGAGGAAAAAGGAGGGTAAGAAATGGCAAAGATTATTGGTATAGACTTAGGAACAAGTAACTCTGCCGCAGCCGTGTTGATAGGTGGTAAACCTACTATTATCCCGAGTGCAGAAGGTGCAACAATCGGCGGCAAGGCATTTCCTTCTTATGTCGCATTCACAAAAGACGAAGAAAAACTTGTAGGCGAACCTGCAAGACGGCAGGCGGTCAGTAACCCGGACGGAACCATTTACGCAATTAAGAGAAAGATGGGTACCGACTACAAGGCCACTGTTCGCGGCAAAACCTTTACGCCGCAACAAATCTCGGCATTTATCTTACAAAAAATAAAACAGGATGCCGAGGCATTTCTCGGTGAACGGGTTGAAAAGGCGGTAATCACTGTGCCCGCTTATTTCAATGATAATCAAAGACAGGCCACCAAAGATGCAGGAACAATTGCAGGACTGGATGTCGTCCGGATTATTAACGAGCCTACCGCTGCATCGCTGGCCTATGGGTTGGATAAGATTGAAGAATCTCAAAAAATTCTGGTATTCGATTTGGGTGGTGGTACGCTGGATTGTACGATTATGGATTTTGGCCAGGGTGTTTTTGAGGTGGTTTCCACAAGCGGTGACACCCAGTTGGGTGGCACTGATATGGATAACGCCATTGTCGATTACCTGGTGTCCGAGTTCAAGAAGGAGTATGGAATTGATCTCAAAAACGATAAAATGGCAATGCAGAGGCTAAGGGAGGCAGGAGAAAAGGCCAAGATCGAACTCTCTACAACATTGACTACGGACATCAACCTACCATTCCTTACGGCAGATGCCTCGGGTCCAAAGCACTTTACCCATGCCATAACCCGGGCAAAGTTGGAACAACTAATCTCTCCGATCGTTAATCGATGTGGACATTCGATTGAGCAGGCGTTGAAAGATGCTAAATTGACGCCAAATGACATCCACAAAATTATTCTCGTGGGTGGCCCAACCCGCATGCCTATCGTTCAGAAGTTTGTTGAAGATTATGTGGGAAAGAAGATTGAACGGGGAGTCGATCCGATGGAATGCGTGGCCATGGGTGCTGCAATCCAGGCGGGTGTTTTATCAGGAGAAGTCAAAGACCTTGTCCTTCTCGACGTGACTCCGCTGTCACTCGGTATTGAAACCCTTGGTGGTGTGCTTACCCATTTAATTGAGAGGAATACCACGATTCCAACGAAGAAGAGCCAGGTCTTTACAACGGCAGAGGATAATCAGACCAGTGTGGAGGTGCACGTTCTCCAGGGCGAACGTTCAATGGCAAGAGACAATGTGACGCTGGGAAGATTCCACCTGACAGGGATACCACCTGCACCGAGAGGCGTTCCGCAGGTTGAAGTGTCGTTCGATATCGACGCAAACGGCATTATTAATGTGCATGCAAAAGACCTGGGTACTGGAAACGAGCAGAAGATTACCATTACTGCTTCAACAAAATTGAATAAGGACGAAATCGACCGCATGGTCAAACAGGCACAGGACTACTCAGATCAGGATAAGCGAGCGAAAGAAAGGGCTGAAACAAAAAACAAGGCAGACAGCCTTGCCTACAGCGCTGAAAAGACCTTAAAGGACGTGGCAGGGAAGATAGATGCTGCGCAAAAACAGAAGATCGAGGTTGCTATTAAGGACTTGCGTGAATCCATAAAATCGGAAGATGAAAAAGACATGCAGCAAAAGATGGATACCTTGACAAACGCTTTACATGAGATTAGTTCGAAAGTCTATCAGGAGTCATCAAAACAGGGAGAGCAGCAGCCGCCTCCGCCACCACCTGGTGATGAAAGCAAGAAACAGAAAGGGAAAAAAAGTGAAGGCGGAGATGACGAAATCATTGATGCGGATTATGAAGTAAAAGAATAGCAGGCGTTATAATTTTACCTTGTAAAATTTCTTTTTCAGAACGTATTAAAGGAGCCAGCCGCCTGAATTCGAGGCCAGAATGGAATGCACTTATAATCCGGAAGTGGCGAGCCATTCTGACCTATGAATTCCGACTTCTGGCTCCTTTTGTTTTTAAACATGTCCACAACCACTCTGCACATGATGAATCCCACGCAGTTCGGTCTGATTTCAATAGCAGGTGCTTACGTTCTTGATATTTTCATCGGCGACCCTCAATGGTCATATCATCCGGTGCGGCTCATTGGGAAGTTTATAAAAAACATGGAGTGGATGGTGCAAAAATTCCCTCTAACGGAACGGATATGTGGGGTATTATTGACCACGATCATTGTGTTGGGAACGTATCTGGCAACCTATGCCATACTAATCATAGCAAAACAATGGTGTTTCCTGTGTGAGATAGTTATGGGGGCAATGATCGTTTATTTTACCCTTTCGGTAAAAAGTCTGGCTGATGAAGCGAAAAAAGTGATGATATTTCTTGAAAAAAATAATTTAACAGAGGCACGGCAGGCATTATCGCAAATTGTTGGCAGAGATACAGTGCACCTGAACGAAGAGCAAATAGTACGGGCATGTGTAGAAACAGTTGCTGAGGGGAGCATGGATGGGGTCGTGTCGCCGTTGTTTTATTCCTTTGTAGGAGGACCAACTGCCGCAATGGCCTACAAGGCTGTAAATACATTGGACTCAATGGTTGGATATAAAAATGAGAAATATATCCGGTTCGGTTGGGCATCAGCACGATTAGATGATGTCGCCAACTATATTCCAGCCAGAATTTGTGCCGTATTAATTCCTGCGGCCTCTTTTTTATGCGGTTACGATTTTAAGGGATCTTTCAGGATTGCCTTTCGGGATGGCCGTAAGCACGAAAGTCCCAATAGCGGCATTCCGGAGGCTGCGCTTGCGGGGGCATTACGATCACAGCTCGGAGGGCCGAGTATCTATCAGGATGAGATTATAGAAAAGCCTTTTATTGGGGATGCCAGGAACCCATTGACGCCGAAGTCGATAGCTATGGCGATAAAGATACTGTATGTTTCGTCCCTGTTGTTTTTGATCTGCGGAATCGGAGCGGTTGTGTGTTTGAAATATTGTAACAGCTTTCTCACTGATTAAAATTCGAATTGGAACCAATGACTCTATGAAATCCACCCATAGCTTTTTGGAAAGCCTTGATCCGAGGGCAAAGATTATTTCCTTCCTTGCCATTATCCTCTGCATGATACTGACCCCCATTACACGTCTTAAGGATTTCGGGATCTATTTCCTGTTAATACTCGCAATTTCATTCCTCACAAAGATTACACACAGCCAGCTTCTGAAGAGGACTTGTGTTTTGATTCCTTTCGTTCTCTTCATTGCGATGTGTGTGCCTTTTGTAAAGGAAGGGCATATATGGTGGTCATTGAAAATAGGTTCCTGGAAATTGAATGTAACATACGAAGGTGCCTGGACATTTCTCAATATTATTGTGAAGTCAAGCCTGTCTATCCTTCTGCTCGTAATCGCATCAACAGCAACAACATTCTCTGATTTATTAAAGGGACTGGACTTGCTTCGGCTACCACGGTTACTGGTTATGCTTATGTCATTTATGTATCGTTACATCTTTGTGCTTTTAGACGAGGCGAAACGGTTGATGCGGGCCAGGACTTTGCGTTATTTTGGTTCGAGGTATCTGGAACAATTCCGTGTGCTTGGGTACATGATTGGCGTGTTATTTATCAGGACGTTTGAACGGGCTGAGAGAATTTACAACGCAATGATTCTTCGCGGATTTAGTGGAGAAATACGGGGTATTAAACATTTTAGACTTTCCTATAGAGATTTTTTGTTTATGGCTGGTATAATCGTTTCGTTGCTATGTATTATCTCCGGCCTTATCTATAAAATAGAGTGTATTAAAATAAATAACGTCCGTTTATGGCAAGGATTATAACTGTTTCGAATCTTAATTACCGTTATCCTGATGGAACGATCGGGTTAAATAACGTTAATTTCGATGTGGAAGACGGGGAGACACTGGTGATCATCGGCGCTAACGGAACGGGTAAATCGACATTGTTTATGAACATGATAGGCGTCCTGGAGGGTGATGGGAATATCGATATTATGGGATTAAGGCTGGACAAATCAAGCATGAAAGAGATCCGGCGGAAGATGGGGATGGTATTCCAGAACCCTGACGATCAACTGTTTTGCCCGACTGTTATGGACGACGTCTCCTTTGGGCCTTTAAACTTAGGGATGAATAGTAACCATGCAATTGCAGCATCGCAGGAAGCATTGGCCCTGGTGGGGATGGGAGATTATGGCCAGCGGACGTCACATCATTTGAGCTATGGAGAGAAGAAGAGGGCATCTATCGCAACGGTCTTATCTATGAATCCAAGAATTCTGTTACTTGATGAACCCACCAGCGGACTAGACCCAAGGAGTTCATCGAAATTTATCAATATCCTGTATACCTTAAAAACTCAGGGAAAGACGATCCTGATCGTAACGCATGATATTTTTCTTACCCAGGAGATAGCGGATCGGGTACTTGTCTTTAGTGAAGAAAAGAGGCCTGTTGCAGTAGGAAATTACAAGGAAATACTAAATAATTATGACCTGCTGCTCAAAAATAATCTGGTTCATCAACATCGTCACCGTCATGACGAGATCGTGCATGAACACGAACATCGGCACGACCATATACACGAGCATTGAATGCGAGCCAGCAAGACAAAACCGCAAGCACGTAGGCATAAAGCAGGAAACCACAGAGTGCGCAGACTGCACAGATTTTGCATCGATGATTTTTTTGCGCGGCGCAGCCCCAAAACAGAGCAATAAAATATGTGAAACTAACATACATCAAAACAAATAACAAACGAATCGCACATGAAAAAAGATGCTATTGCGACTGTCTGCCGTAAGAGTATAGGTTTTGCCAATGATATCTGTGCTGACGGGATATGTTGTTTTATGAGTATACCCCGGAAGCAGACCCATCTGGGTATATTAAAACTATTTTTCAAACGAAGAAATGCATCTTACGGAATTAAACTGCTTTATACTGCACTTCAGGCCAAAGATATCGTGTACAATCCCTGTAGATGCCTTGAGTTTTATTTGAAAGAAGTTAGTACACATGACGGTTCCGCCCTCCATGTAGTGTTACGGTGCGGTATATTCGGAAAGAGATGCCGGCCCTATACCTGCAGGGAATTTCCTGATAAGACAGACAGTTTCATGCATGATGTGCTTGCGCCTTGTATCTACAACGAATATATTGCGCCGGAAAATTATGTAATATTGAAACACAAACACGTCTTTCGTTTATTTTATGCCATAAAAGATGATCGCAAACTGCTGGAAAAGATTTTTCCTGGCCATACGGCAGAGGACGCCCGAAATAAATTGAATCGGTGTGAAGAGGTAGTCAAGGTCAGCGCATTATGGAATGAAAGACCGTCCGAATACTTCCTTCTGGAGGTGCCTAAGACCAATTCCGTTTTGTACATTTCCAGTATACATCCAAAGATCGAAGGAGTAAAACAGGCATATCATCTTTGGCAAGGTCATATTGAAAACTGGTTGGACAAACATTACGGCAGCAAATGGCAAGAATATTTAGAACGTGCAATTGAACAGGAAAACAACAAGACGAAGTTAACAAAATAACCATGTACTCCTCCATAAAATGGAGAAGCATCGTGTCTTTTGTCAGTACTCGTGCCAAAAAGGGTATCATTTTACACATGATTGAGAAAATATGTCTATTTATGGATAAACGCAATAAGATATTTACTTATGGCCAAATTTTGTTTGTTATATGCGGGATTCTTTTCAACGGGGGTACAACATCAAGCTTCTTAGGGAAGCCAGGGAAATACCCTTGTGAAGGGCACCAATGTGGCTGTAGGTCGGAATCTGATTGCAGGGTACATTGCTGTTGTGGGCTACACAAAAACCAAGGTAAGTTTCTGAGCAATGGCAATGAGCAGAAAAGTAGCTTTCGTGCATTCATAAACAATGTAAACTGCAAATATGGAAATGATCCACAGAACAGTATAACCTTGACATCTAAATATATAGTACAGGGCAATGTCCAGCCAGGAAAAGAATCATTCCTGTATTTCCTTTCTCATTACACTTCAATTCCCATACCCGAAATGATTGTATCTCCCCCAGAAAAACCACCCAGATATTTCGTCTAAGGAAGCGCTCTCTTATTTAAAATTTAGCGCCCGACAAAGGCAGAGTGACACTTCTTCGTATATGATGATTAAGTCTTTGTATTGAACATGGAAGATTTAGCGTTCAACGAATTATGCCAAAATATCATTTGGGGTGGGCATATGCATAGAATAAATATGGTATTTAGATATGTATTTTCGATACACGTACTATTTCTCTTGTTTTTAATAAGATATGGTGAGGCAAATCATGGCCCTGGAACTGGTGGGGGCGCTATGACAATACCAGCCATTACTTTAAGAAGCGGGGCATTTTCGCTCGGCTTAAGGACAGAATTTACCGAGTTCGAACAGATCTCCGATTCAAAGATACTCGATAAAGCAGTAAAGGCTAATTCCTTTGAGGCTGTTGATAGAACGTTCCTGCATACGGTTGATATTGGGTATGGTGTCACTGATGACCTGACTATTGGAATTACTACGGGTTGGTTTGAATCATTTAACTTTCGTGAATCTGAGCTCGAAGGCGATGAGGTCGATGTGTTTCACGCAAATCCAGATGGTCTCACCGATCTCTGGCTTTCAGGTAAGTATCGTTTCTGGCGGGGTACTCAGGGACATTATGCTTACTTTGCGGGGGTTAAATTCCCTACGGGTGTTGACAACAGAAAAAACAATGCGGGTGAAAAGCTGGAAGCTGCAGACCAACCGGGAAGCGGTTCATATGACTTTTCAACCGGCTTTGCCTATTCGCGTTGGTTTACGAAGGACTGGACCATGGACACCGACATTCAATATATTCTTCGCACAGAGGGTGTGCGGGATTATAAAATAGGCGACCGCATAGATTGGAGTTTTGCAACGGCGTATCAAATAATTCCCAGGAATAAATACCCAAATTTTGCAACTGTTGGCGAGGTTAATACACGTTATCTTTTTCGGGATGAACAAAATGGGAAGGATGAACGAAATAGCGGAGGCATTACTATCTTCTTTTCCCCAGGGGTGCGTGTAGGGATTACCCCTCGTTTGGGTGCAGGAACTTCCGTTTCATTCCCTGTGTTTCAAAACTTGCTCGGAGAACAACAAGAGACTGCCCTGAAAGTAATCGTTGGTATCGGTTATAGTTTTTAAATGAGGAGGTATACATGTTGAACAGATACTATCTGATAGCTGGTGTTTTTTTCGTTATGATTGCCGGATGTACAAGTACAACCCCTTCCACCAAAATAACGCAGCCGCTAGTCGTTGACCCTGTCTGCGCCTATTTGTCCGATATGGGATGTATTAATATCGCGGTAAGTGATAATACCCCTAAATCAACCTATGAGGGAGTAACTTATTATTTCTGTAGTAAGGAGTGTAAGGTTGATTTTGATAGGAATCCGTTAAAATACCTCAAGGCTGTTACTTCTCCTAAAGGATCGGTAGATCCTGTATGTCAGATGAGGATCAATGAGCCGGGAAGATTTGTCCTCTGTGTGTATCAGAATAATACTTATTGCTTTTGCTCTGATCACTGCAGGGAAAAGTTCATGTCAAATCCGGATCATTACACTAAGGAAAAATGAGAATTAAATAACCATAATGTAAGGATAAATATTTGGTATTTTCATGAAAAATGTATGGACAATATCCGCGAATAAAATAATAACATAATCGTTCAATTTTGATGTTGACTATTTCTGCTAAAGTCGTATCATACTCACACAAGGCGGAGAACAGAACGCTTTGAGAAATGTATGCAAGGATGCATCTATACGTTGAGTTGATGTTGCAGAAAGTATTTGAGCTCATTTTTTATTCCAATTAAATGAGGTAAATACCTATCCAAAAATTTGCGACCACCATCTTCCTTGCATCAATGTTTGCTCTCTCCTGGGGAGCAAAGACACAGGCAGTAGTCATCACATCTGCACAAACGGGCGACTGGAATAATACGGCAACGTGGGGCGGTGGGGTAGTCCCTGGTGCCGGAGACAATGTCACAGTCGCCAATGGCCATATCGTTACCGTAACAACCGCCGCGTCGGCTTCAACTCTTATAATCGCTGCAAATAGTGCTGGCGGCGGAAATGGCGTTACGATTAATGCAGGGGTTGCCCTTAATATCAGCGGCGCCATTACCATGACTGTACCAACGGCTGCAACCACGAATTTAACGGTGGGTGCTGGTATTTTAAATGCAGCCAGCATAGCTATTCCCGGAAGCGCCTCCGCAGGACGGTTCGCTACTGTCAGCGTCAGCACCGGGACAATTACCATCACCGGTTCTATTACGTTCAGCGGCACCGCTGCACAGGCACGTTTTATATCAACCGGTGCGAGTACACTAAATATTGGTGGTAATTTTGGCAGCGGCGGAACATTGACCACTTCATCAACAGGTACGATTAATTTCAACGGTGGGGCAGCACAAACAATTGGAGCCTATACTACGTAGTGTCTGAACGAAAACGCCCTTTTTTTGAAAAGAATGAGGGTGATTTTGCGCTTGCTAAAATCGTTTCTTAAAATTTGATGCTGGATTCTGGCAGAAATAAGTATTTCTTACTCATTTCC
>WBZR01003419.1_pt1 | contig 14390 bp, 15 predicted proteins | sample 5204231 | NCBI WGS metagenome assembly WBZR01 (sample SAMN12412403, study PRJNA552823) | activated sludge metagenome | isolation source: activated sludge from anammox sidestream of wastewater treatment plant... | place: USA: Virginia | collected 2017-08 | reverse complement strand
GGCATGGCCGGGCAGATTGGCCTCGTCGAGCTGCACCACGTCGGCGTCGAGGTGCGGCACCTGCTCGGCCAGCACGTCGGCGATGGCGTGCGCGAGCCGCTCGGGATCGCGGTAATGCAGGTCGTGCAGCGTCTTGGCCAGCATGTGCGGGCCGGTGACGGTGAACTTGAGCGGCCTGGCGGCGAGCGCGCGGGCGCGCGCGCAGGGCAGCTTCAGGTTCAGCGTGCCGGCGCCGACCGGGCCTTCCACGACACCCGGCGGCCGGCTGCGAAAACGCATGCCGCTGGCCTGGGCGTAGGCGAGCCATTCGCCGAAGCCGATGTCGGCGCGCACCCCGCGCATCGGCCGGACGAAGTATTCGATCATGCCGTTGGTGTCGGGGTGATTGATGTCGAAGCGGTACAGCTCGCCGTCGCACACGAGGTCGATGCCGGCACGCTCCTGCGTGGCGAGCACGACGCGCGTGGCGTCGACGAGCGCCTGCTCCGAAGGCGCATGGCGCAGCCAGTCGGGCACCGGATAGGAGCCGACCACCGTGGTGAGGATGCGAGGCATGCCGGCGAGTATAATTCACCAGATGGTTAACAACCTGCCGGCGCGCTTTGCCGACGTCGAGGCGCTCGAGGCCTTCCTGTCGCAGCCGACCCCGGAGCTCGAGCGCGAGCTGGCCGCGATCGACGCGATCCTCGTGCTCGGCGTCGGCGGCAAGATGGGGCCCACGCTGGCACGCATGGCAAGGCGCGCCGGCAAGCGCGTGGTCGGCGTCGCGCGCTTCTCCGAGCCGGGCCTGCGCGCGCGGCTCGAGGCCTGGGGCATCGAGTGCCTGGCCTGCGATCTGCTCGACCGCGCAGCGCTCGAGCGCCTGCCCCGTCTCGCGCATGTGGTGTTCATGGCCGGGCACAAGTTCGGCGCGGCCGGCAATGCCGCGCTCACCTGGGCCATGAACGTCGGCGTGCCCTACGCCGTCGCCGACTTGTTCGAAGGCTCGACGATCGTCGCTTTCTCGACGGCCTGCGTCTACCCCTATATGCCGGTCGACGGCCCCGGCGCCGACGAATCCGTGCCGGCGACGCCGCCGCCGGGCGACTACGCCACCACCTGCGTCGGGCGCGAGCACGCCTTCCTGTTCGGTTCGCAGCGCCACGGCACGCCGGGCCGCCTGATGCGGCTCGAGTACGCGATCGACATGCGCTACGGCGTGCTGCACGACATCGCGCGCCGGGTGTTTGCCGGCGAGCCGGTCGACGTGACGATGGGCCATGTCAACCTGCTGTGGCAGGGCGAGGCCAACGAGCAGGCGCTGCGCCTGCTCGCGCACGCCACCACGCCCACGACGCCGATCAACGTAAGCGGCGCCGAGGTGCTGAGCGTGCGCTGGCTGGCCGAGGAGTTCGGACGCCTGTTCGGCAAGGCGGTCTCGATCGCCGGGCGCGAGGCGCCGACCGCATGGCTGGTCGACACCAGCGCCGCGCGCCGGCTCTTCGGTGCACCGCGCGTGCCGCTGGCGCGCATGCTCGAGTGGCAGGCCGACTGGGTCTCGCGTGGCCTGCCCAGCCTGGGCCGGCCGACGCATTTCGAGACCCGGGATGGGCAGTACTGAATCGTTTGGCGAGAGCGCGCTCGCTGCATCCGAGCTCGACGCCGCCTGCGCGCTCGTCGCCGAAGCCGGCTGGAACCAGACCGCCGCCGATTGGCGCATCTTCCTCGACCTGGGCGCCGTGTTCGCGCTGCACAGCAGCGACGGGCGGCTGGCCGCCACCGCGGCGACGCTGCCCTATCCGAGCGGCTTGGGCTGGATCAGCATGGTGCTGGTCGGCGGCACGTGGCGCCGCCGCGGACTTGCAACCCGGCTGCTGGAGCGCTGCATCGAGCAGCTGCACGCGCAGGGCATGGTCCCGGTGCTCGATGCCACCCCGGCCGGCCGCGCGGTGTACCGGCCGCTGGGCTTTCGCGACGGCTGGCCGATCCAGCGCTGGCGACGTGCGGCGCCGGACTCACGCGCGGCCGTACCCGCCGCGACGCGGTTCGCACCCACGACGGCGCCGCGCGCGGCGCCGGCAGCGCCGCTGCGCGCCGCGCCATGGCCCGCGGTGCTGGCGCTCGACGCCGCGGCGTTCGGCTGCAACCGCGCGCCGCTGCTCGATCGGCTGCGCCAGCGCTCGGGCGCATTCGCCTGCAGCATCGGGCAGGGCGAGCGGCTGCGCGGCTTCCTGCTCGGGCGCGACGGCCGCGCCGCGACGCAGTTCGGGCCCATCGTCGCCGACGACGAAGACACCGCCTGCCTGCTCGTCGCGCACGCGCTCGCCCGAGTCGCGACCCCGATCGTCGTCGACGCGCTCGAGCGGCACGAGCGCTTCGCCGCCTGGCTGGCCGCGCAGGGCTTCGAGCGCGAGCGGCCCTACACGCGCATGGCGCTCGGCGGCGACCCGCTCTTCGGCGATGCGGCACGCACGCTGGCGATCGCCGGCCCCGAACTCGGCTGACTCGGAGCCTGTGCAGAGATCGATCCCGCGGGCGTGATTCATGTCTTCACAGGCTCTCGGCAAGGGGGGGACGCCATGGCTCATGACTTCATCGTGATCGGCAGCGGGCACAACGGCCTGGCCTGCGCCGCCTACCTCGCCAGGGCCGGCGCGAGCGTGCTCGTCGTCGAGCGCCAGCAGCGCATCGGCGGCAGCTGCCACACCGCCGAGGCGACGCTGCCCGGCTTCAAGCACAACATCTGCTCGATGGTGCACACGCACATCCCGCTGAGCCCGGTGTACCGCGATCTCGAGCTCGAGCGCCACGGCGTGCGCTACGTCTATCCGGAGCATCTGCGCGGCACGCTCTTTCCCGATCAGCGCTGCCTCGTGATGTACCGCGCCAGCGATCGCATGGCCGCCGAGATCGCGCGCTACTCGGCGCGCGACGCCGACACCTTCCGGCGGCTCGTCGCCGATTACGGCGAATTCATCGACACGACCTACCTGCCGCTCATGTACTCGCCGCCGCTGGCGCCTTCGCTGCAAAGCGCTCAGCTCGAGGTCTCCGAGGAAGGCCGTCAACTGCTGCAATGGCAGGCCGGCACGCCGGTGCAACTGCTCGACGAGCTGTTCGAGAACGAGTACGTCAAGGTGCATTTCCTCGCGCGCATGACGGTGCTCGGCTTCCCGCCCGACGCCTACGGCCAGGGCTGGATCTGCCTGTTCCGCATCCTCAGGGCCGAGGCGCCGATCTGCGTCGGCGGCTCGCAGCAGCTGGCCGAGGGGCTGCGCCGCGTCGTCGAGGGTGCCGGCGGCCAGGTACGCACCGGTGCCGGGGTACGCCGCATCGTCGTGCAGGGCAAGCGCGCGGTGGCCGTCGAGCTCGACGACGGCACGCGCCTCGGCGCCGCCAAGGCCGTGATCACGAACGTCGAGCCGAAGAAGAGCTTTCTCGGCATGGTGGGCGAGGAGCACCTGCCGGCTGCGTTCGCGACCCGGGTCCGGAACTATCACGCGCGCGGACGCTCGCTGCTGTGCCTGCACCTGGCCGTCTCCGAGCCGCCCCGATACCGGGCGGCGACCGACAACCCGCACGTGAACCTCGCCTTCAGCCAGGAGATGTTCGGCGCGACGATGGCCGACCAGGTCGAGGCCTACCAGGAGATCGCTGCCGGCCGGCCACCGCGCCGCGCGATGCTGCAGATCACGGTGCCCACGCTGTTCGACCCCTCTCAGGCTCCGCCGGGCAGGCACAGCGTGCTCGTCTGGCAATACGCTCCGTACGCGCTCGCGGGCCAGGGCCCGCAAGGCTGGCGAGGCGCGCGCGCCGAGTACGCCGAACATTGTCTGGACCTGTGGCGTAGCTATGCGCCCAACATGAGCGCCGACAAGATCCTCGCGACGACGATCCAGGACCCGACCGACACCGAGCGGCACAACGACAACATGATCAACGGCGTCGACGTGGTCGGAGACATGACGCCCGACCAGATGGGCTACTTCCGCCCGTTCGCGGGCTGGTCGGGCTACCGCTCGCCGATCGAGGGTCTTTACATGTGCGGCGGCTACTGCCATCCGGGCGGCGGCGTGCACGCCGGCGCGGGCCACAACGCCGCCGGCGTCATCGCCGAGGACTACGGCCTGCGCAGGTGGTGGGACTGAAGCGATGCCCCTGCGCGAGCAACGCTTCGCCGTCGCCGCCGCGCCGGCCGAACTGTGGCGCTTCCTGCGCGACTTCGCGGCCCTGTGCGCCTGCATCCCCGGCGTCGAGCAGCTCGAGGTGCGGGACGAGCGGCACCTGCGGCTGAAGGTCAGGGAGAACCTCGGCGTCGTGCCGCTCGTCGTCGACCTTCAGGCCGAGATCGAGTCCGAGGAGCCCGGACGGCGCCTGCGCGCCCTCGCCCGCGCCGAGCATCTGACGATGCACATCGAGGTCGAACTTGTGCCCGACGCTTCGGTCACCCTGCTGCACACGCGCTTCGAGGTCAGCGGCAGCGGCCCGCTCAAGCCGGTGGTCGACCGTCTGTTCGAGAAGCGCGCCGCCGAGCGCGGCGCGCGCTTCGCGGCCTGCCTGCAGGAGCGGTTCGCCGCGGCGCCGCCGACACCGCCCGCAGCGCCGGCGCGGGCCCTGCCCTGGTGGCGGCGCCTGCTGCGCTGGTTCACTCGCCCTTCACGACCTTCATCTTGATCGACTTGTCGAGGAACTCGTTCGTGTACACGGTCTTCACGTCGAACGGCTTGTCGACGCCGATGTAGTCGCGCACCAGCGCGTAATCGTCCTGCATGCGCTTGTCGTCGTGCCAGCCGAGCGCGACGGTCTGCGAGGTCTTGTCGCTCATCAGCACCTCGACGAGGTGCCAGTTCTGCAGTTCGTTGTCGTAGTCGAGCGCGCCGTTGGCGTCGACCAGCGCGCGCACGCAGGGGTTGGGCTGCTTGACGCACTCGGCAAACGCGCGCTGCGTGACCTTGACGAACCTGTCGACCAGGGCGCGGTTCTTCTCGAGGTAGTCGCGGTTGACGATGATCGAGTTGCCGTAGGGGTTGATGCCGACGTCGCGCCAGGCGAGGAAACCCATGTCGTCGCCGAGCTCGCGCTTGAAGACATGGTGGATGTTGTAGAAGGAGGTCGTGATGTCGATCGTGCGCGCCTTGAGCGCAGCCAGTTTCGCGTTGGGGTCGATGTTGACCCAGGTCACCGACTTCGGGTCGATGCCGTTGGCCTTGGCCAGCGCCGGCCAGACGGCCCGCGCGCCGTCGCCGGCCGGGTTGCCGATCTTCTTGCCCGGGAAGTCCTTGATGCCGCGGATGCCCGAGCTCTTGAGCCAGTACATGCCCTGCGGCGAGTTGGCGTAGACGTTGAGCACGGCCACCGAGTCGGCCCCCTTGCCCTTGGCGACGAGGACGCCGGCCATGTCGGCCAGGCCGACCGGATTGGCGCCGGCGCCGACGCGCTGGATGGCCAGCGCCGAGCCCTTGCCGACTTCCAGGTTGAGGTCGATTCCCTCCTTCTGGTACCAGCCGAGCTTCTTGCCGTAGTAGTAGGGTGCGTGGTCGCCGCCGGGCACCCAGTTGAGGATGAAGTCGATCTTCTGCTGGGCGAAGGCCGGCGCGACGAAGGCGGCGGCCGCGGCGGCGACGGCGGTGATGAGCCTGCGCATGGAGTCTCCTCGTTGACGCCCACCCGGCGGGTCGAGCAGGGGGCGATGGTAGCATCACGTGTAACCAGCCGGTTAACTGCGCATGCCCACGCTGCCCACGGAGATCGCCTCGCTGCTGCACCGCGGCGCCGTGATTCCGGCGCACCCGCTCGCGCTCGACGCCGCGCGCCGGCTCGATCCGCGGCGCCAGCGCGCGCTCACGCGCTACTACCTCGATGCCGGCAGCGGCGGGCTGGCCGTCGGCGTGCATGCCACCCAGTTCGCGATCCGCGAAGCCGGCCTGTACGAACCGGTGCTGCGCCTGGCCGCCGAGGAGGCCGCGCAGCGCGCAGCGGGGCCCCTGGCGTTGATCGCCGGCCTGGCCGGCCCCACCGCGCAGGCCCGGCGCGAGGCGCAGATCGCGCGCGCGCTCGGCTACCACGCGGGGCTGCTGTCGCTCGGCGCGCTCGATGGCGCCTCCATCGACGAGCTGATCGCGCACAGCGCCGAGGTCGGCCAGGAAATCCCGCTCGTGGGCTTTTACCTGCAACGCGCGGTCGGCGGCCGCCGCCTGCCGGTTGAGTTCTGGCGCCGTTTTGCCGCGCTCGAAAGCGTCGTCGCGATCAAGATCGCGCCGTTCGACCGCTACGCCACGCTCGACGTCCTCAAGGGCGTGGTGCAGGCGCAGGCCGAGCGGCGCATCGCGCTCTATACCGGCAACGACGACCACATCGTGCTCGATCTGGCCGTGCCGTTCGACCTGCGCCGCGGCGACGAGACCGTGCGCCTGCGCCTCCGCGGCGGGCTGCTCGGCCACTGGAGCGTGTGGACGCACAGCGCCGTGCGGCTGCTCGAGCGCATCCGCCGCGGCGCGCCGGACGACGATCTGCTCGCGCTCGACGCGCGCGTCACCGACTGCAACGGCGCGTTCTTCGACGTCGCCAACGGCTTCGCCGGCTGCATCCCCGGCTGCCACGAAGTGCTGCGGCGCCAGGGGTTGCTGGCGGGCATCTGGTGTCTCGATCCGGACGAGACCCTGTCGCCCGGACAGGCCGAGGAGATCGACCGCGTGCTGCGCGAACACGCCGACCTCGCCGACGACGCCTTCGTGCAGCGCAACCTGGAACGGTGGCTGGCATGACGGGCAAGGCCGGGCGCGTCGTACTCGCGGTGCTGGCGCATGTCGCCCTGCTGCTGGCCTGGTACCTCTTCGTGCACCTGGGCAAGGTGCCGAAGTTCGTCATGCCCGGCCCCGAGGCCACGCTCGGTGCGCTGCTGCAGCCCAACTACAGCTGGTGGACCAACATCGCCGTCACCAGCACCGAGATCTTCGTCGGCTACTTCCTGGCGCTCGCGATCGGCGTCGCGCTCGCGCTCGTGTTCACCTGGTCGCAGGCGCTCGAGGCCTTCTTCATGCCGCTGCTGGTCTCGCTCAACATGGTGCCCAAGGTGGCGCTGGGGCCGCTCATCATCGTCTGGTTCAAGTACGGCGTGCTGCCCAACTCGATCATGGCGTTCTCGATCGCCGTCTTCCCGATCCTGCTCACCACGGCGCGCGGCCTGCGCGAGATCGAACCGGAGCTGCTCGACCTGGTGCGCTCGCTCAAGGGCTCGCGCTGGCAGCTGTTCACGAAGATCCAGCTGCCCGGCGCCCTGCCCTACATCTTCTCGGGCATGAAGGTGGCGGCGATCCTGGCCGTCGCCGGTGCGATCGTCGGCGAGTTCCTCGGCTCCGACAAGGGGCTCGGCTACCTGATGCTGCAGGTGCAGGTCACGCTGGATACGCCGGCGATGTTCATGGCCGTCCTGCTGATCACGGTGATCGGCATGCTGCTGTACGGCGTGGTGCTGCTGCTCGAGCGCCTGCTGGTGCCGAAGGACGCGCGCGTTGCCTGAACCGTTCATCCACCTTGCCGGGATACGCAAGAGCTATCGCCGCGGCGGCGACGAGCACCTCGCCATCTCGGACGCGAGCTTCGACGTGCTGCCGGGCGAACTGGTCTCGCTCGTCGGCCCTTCGGGCTGCGGCAAGTCGACGCTGCTCAAGATCCTGGCCGGCCTCATCCCGCACGACGCCGGCGAGGTGCGCATCGGCTCGCCGACGCACCCGTTCGACCCGACGCGCGACATCGGCATGGTGTTCCAGGCGCCGCTGCTGCTGAAGTGGCGGCGCATCCTCGACAACGTGCTGCTGCCCGCCGAGATCCTCGGCCTGCCGCTGGCGGCGGCGCGCGAACGCGCGCGCGGGCTGCTCGAGCTGGTGGGCCTCGCCGGCTGCGAGTCGAAGTACCCGTACGAGCTCTCCGGCGGCATGCAGCAGCGCGCGGCCATCGCGCGCGCGCTCGTGCACGATCCCAAGCTGGTGCTGATGGACGAGCCCTTCGGGGCGCTCGACGCGCTCACGCGCGAGAAGATGAACCTCGAGCTGCTGCGCATCTGGAAGGAATCGGGCAAGACGATCATGTTCGTCACGCACGGCATCTCCGAAGCGGTGTTCCTCGGCACACGCGTCGTCGTGCTCACCGCGGGGCCGGCGCGCATGGCCGACAACTTCGAGGTCGAGCTGGCGCATCCCCGCACGCTCGACCTCAAGACGCACGCGAAGTTCGGCGACTACACGCGCCGCATCTACCGCCTGCTCGGCATGGAATGAGGCGGCGTTGGGCACCGGCGTCCGCGACCCGCAGCGCACGCGCCGGCGCATCCTCGACGCCGCCAAGGCCGAGTTCGCCCGCCACGGACTGGGCGGCGCGCGCGTCGACCGCATCGCCGCCGCCGCCGGCGCGAACAAGCGCATGCTGTATTACTACTTCGGCGGCAAGGACGATCTCTTCCTCGCCGTGCTCGAGGAGGCGTATCGCGACATCCGCAGCGCCGAGCATGCGCTCGACCTCGAGCATGCCGACCCGCGCGCGGCGCTGCGCCGCCTGGTCGACTTCAGCTGGCGCTATCTGCTGCAGCACCCGCAGCTGCAGTCGCTGCTGGCGAGCGAAAACCTCGACCACGGCCGCAACCTGGCGCGTTCGCGCCACGTGCGCGAGCTGCACTCGCCGCTCGTGGCCATGCTGCGCGACATCCTGCAGCGCGGCGAGCGCATGGGACTGTTCCGCAGCGGCATCGATCCGGTGCAGCTCTACATCTCGATCGCGGCCGAGGGCTACTTCTACCTGTCGAACTGCCACACGCTGTCGCGCATCTTCGGGCGCGACCTGATGGCGCCGCGCGCGCTCGCGGCGCGCGCCCGGCACGTGCGCGCCTTCGTGCTGAACGCGACGCGCCGCTGAGGCGCGGCCGCCGGCGCCGCACGCGCGCAACGCCATGCCGGCGTCAGCTGCCGTGCGGCCCGGGCGCCTGCTCACTGCGCGACGACGTCGACTCCCTTGGGCGGCACGAAGCGGAAGTGCTCGGCGGGCAGCGCCACGTTCGGCACGAAGTCGGCGAACTGCAGCCGCGAGCGCTGGCCGAAGGCGTCGACGACCTCGATCGCCGCCAGTTGCGTTCCGCGCAAGCCGATGCGCATGAGCTGGAACGGCCCGTCGCTGACCTTGGGCGTGGCGCGCACCCAGTCGACGCCGTCGGCGCTGCCATCGGGCGTCAGCGCGAAGTCGCTGTCCAGCGCGCCGCCGGCCAGCAGCGCAGCCGGCGTCGCCCCGATCGCCTTGGCCAGCGGGCGCGAGCTCGCCTGCTCGAGGTCGGGGTCGTAGGTCCAGACGCGCCGGCCGTCGGCAACGATCTCCTGCGCGAACGGCTTCGTGTACGCGAAGCGGAAGCGGTCCGGCCGCTGGAATTCGAAGCGGCCCGAGCTGGTCTTGGTGCGTGTGCCGTCGGCCGAAGTGACGGTCTGCGTGAAGCCGGCCTGGCCGCTCTTCACGTCGCGAGCGAACGCGCGCAGCCGCTCGACCGCATCGCCCTGCGCCGCCACGGCCGCCGGCAGCAGCACCGCCGCCGCCGCCAGGATGCCGATCCGGCTCAGCCGCGGCAGCAGCTTCACTCTTCGCGCCGCGGCACGAGGATGTCGCGGTTGCCGTTGCTCGCCATCGGCGATACGAGTCCGGACTTCTCCATTTGTTCCAGCAGCCGCGCGGCGCGGTTGTAGCCGATGCGCAGGTGGCGCTGCACCAGCGAGATCGAGGCGCGCTTGTGTTGCAGCACCACCGCCACCGCCTGGTCGTAGAGCGCGTCGCCTTCGCCGCCGCCGGCCGGCCCGTTCGGGCTGTCGCCCGCCTCGCCGCCCTCGCCTTCGAGGGTGCCGCCTTCGAGGATGCCCTCGATGTAGTTGGGCACGCCCTGGCTCTTGAGGTACTCGACGACGCGGTGCACCTCGTCGTCGCTGACAAAGGCGCCGTGCACGCGCACCGGCGTCGGCACGCCGGTGGGCGCCGAGAGGTAGAGCATGTCGCCCTGACCGAGCAGGGCCTCGGCACCCATCTGGTCGAGGATGGTGCGGCTGTCGATCTTGCTGCTCACCTGGTAGGCGATGCGCGTCGGGATGTTGGCCTTGATGAGGCCGGTGATGACGTCCACGCTCGGCCGCTGCGTGGCCAGCACGAGATGGATGCCGGCGGCGCGCGCCTTCTGCGCCAGGCGCGCGATCAGCTCCTCGATCTTCTTGCCGACCACCATCATCAGGTCGGCCAGTTCGTCGATGACGACCACGATCTGCGGCAGCCGCTCGAGCGGCTCGGGCGTCTCGGGCGTGAGGCTGAAGGGGTTGCCGATCGTCTCGCCCCTGTCGGCCGCGTCGTGCAGCTTGCGGTTGTAGCCCGAGAGGTTGCGCACGCCCAGGCGGCTCATCAGGCGGTAACGCCGCTCCATCTCGCCGACGCACCAGTTGAGCGCGTTGGCCGCCTGCTTCATGTCGGTGACCACCGGCGCGAGCAGGTGCGGGATGCCCTCGTAGACCGAGAGCTCGAGCATCTTCGGGTCGACCAGGATCAGGCGCACGTCGCGCGCCTCGGCCTTGTAGAGCAGGCTGAGGATCATCGCGTTGATGCCCACGCTCTTGCCCGAGCCGGTGGTGCCGGCCACCAGACAGTGCGGCATCTTGGCCAGATCGACGACAAAGGGATTGCCGACGATGTCCTTGCCCAGGCCGATCGTCAGCATCGAGGCCGACTGGTGGTAGACCTCGGAGCCGAGGATCTCCGACAGGCGGATCGTCTGCCGGCGCGCATTGGGCAGTTCGAGCGCCATCGTCGCCTTGCCCGGCACCACCTCGACCACGCGGATGCTCACCAGCGACAGCGAGCGCGCCAGGTCGCGCGCCAGGTTGACGATCTGCGCGCCCTTGACGCCGGTGGCCGGCTCGATCTCGTAGCGCGTGATCACCGGCCCGGGCGAAGCCGCCACCACATGCACCTCGACGCCGAAGTCGCGCAGCTTCTTCTCGATCAGGCGCGAGGTCATCTCGAGCGATTCGGAGCTCACCGCCGCCTCGCGGCCGCCGGCGGCGTCGAGCAGGTCGACCTGCGGCAGCTTGGTGTCGACGAGCTCGGCGAACAGCGGTTGCTGCCGCTCCCGGGCAACGCGCTGCGACTTCGGGATCTCGGCCAGCACCGGCTCGATGACCAGCGGCGCCGCCGCCTCCTCTTCGTGGCGCAGGTCTTCGACGACCTGCTCGCGTTCGCGCGCCGCCTGCTCGCCGATGCGGCGATCCTCGGCCTGCTCGCGCGCGCCCTGGCGCCGTTCGCGCAGCGCGTCGAGCTGCGCACCGATCGCCTCGGCCAGTTGCAGCCAGGAAAAGCGCAGCGCCAGCGACACCCCGGCCACCAGCAGCGCGATCCACAGCACGCCCGAGCCGGCAAAGCCGAGCAGGTGCATCGACGCGCCGCCCAGCAGGTAGCCGAGCACGCCGCCCGCGTAGCCCGGCAGCAGCGGCTCCCAGCGGTACAGGCGCGTGTACTCGAGCGCGCAACTCGCCGCCAGCAGCAGTACGAGACCGAGCCAGAATTGCCAGCGCGGCGGCCGGGCCGCCGGCACGGCGCGCAGCTGCAGCGCCAGCGCGGCGAGCCAGGCGCGCAGCGTCACCGGCACCAGCCACCAGACCGAGAAGCCGAACAGGAAGTAGGCGGCGTCGGCCAGGCGCGCCCCGGCGAGCCCGGCCCGGTTGCGCAGCGGCTCGCCGGTGCCCGAGGTCGTGAAGCCGGGGTCGGAGGCGCTGTAGCTCGCCAGCGCGAGCAGCGCCAGCAGCCAGGCGACGGCTGCGGCAAACAGGAGCGCCTTGCGGCGCCATGGCGCCACCACGTCGGCGCGCGCCAGCGCCGCCGGGGCATCACCGCGCAGCGACCCGAGCGGAAAACTCATGCCGCCATTGTGACGGCTCGCCGCGGCCGTGCCCGCCGCGGCCCGGGCGCGCGCCCGCTCACTCGCTGCCCAAGCGCTCCTTGATGACGACCGAGCCGTTGTCCTGCGTCTCGATGACGCCGCGCTCCTCGAGATCCTTCATCACGCGGCTGACCATCTCGCGCGAAGCGCCCACCACCTTGGCCATGTCCTGGCGGCTCACCTTGTGGCGGATGAGCTTGACGCCCTCGGGCGTCTGCTCGGCCATGTCGAGCAGCGTGCGCGCCACCCGGCCGTAGACGTCGAGCAGCGCGAGCGACTCGATCTGGCGGTCGGCATTGCGCAGCCGGCGCACGAGGCCGCGCATGATGCCGTAGCTGAGCGTGCTGTTCTCGGGCAGGCAGCGCGCGAAGTCGCTGCGCGCCAGCACCAGCATGTCGGTCTGCACCTCGGCGCGCACGGTGGCCGAGTGCGGCTCGTTGTCGATCAGGCTCATCTCGCCGACGTAGTCGCCCGATTCGAGCACTGCGAGGATGACCTCGCGGCCGCGCGCGTCGGCGGTGAGCACGCGCGCACGCCCGTTGAGCAGGATGAACAGCGCGTTGCTCTTGCGCCCCTGCTCGACGACGATCTCGCCGCGTCGAAAGCGCCGCTTGACCACGCTGTCGGCGATGGCCTGCGCCTGGTCGGCCGTGAGCATCGAGAACAGCGGCACGCGCCGGATCAGGTCGAGGTTGGACAGCATCGACATCAACACGCTCCTCTTGTCGTGACCGCCGCGGCGGCTGTACCCGGCGCGGCGGTGCCCTCCACCGCCGCGCCGGACCGGGTCTGCGAGAATTCGTCTATTGTGCCGACGCGCGGGCGCGCGACCAGGGGTTTGCGGCCCCGGGCGAACGCAGCAGGCCCGCGGCGTCGATTCCGCGCGACGTTCGCGCCCGTTTGCCGACTCCTTGCCCCAGACCATGACCCAAGCTGCCCTGCATGCCCGCGTCCTCATCCTCGGCTCCGGTCCGGCCGGATGGACGGCGGCGCTGTACGCCGCACGCGCCAATCTCCAGCCGGTGCTCGTCACGGGCGTCGAGCACGGCGGCCAGTTGATGACCACGACCGAGGTCGACAACTGGCCGGCCGACGTGGCCGGGGTACAGGGCCCCGAGCTGATGCAGCGCTTCCAGCAGCACGCCGAGCGTTTCGACACCAAGGTGGTGCACGACCACATCCACACCGCCGAGCTGGGCTCGCCGCCGTTCCGGCTCCAGGGCGACGCCGGCGGCTACAGCTGCGACGCGCTCATCATCGCCACCGGCGCCAGCGCCAAGTACCTCGGGCTGCCGAGCGAGCAGGCGTTCATGGGCAAGGGCGTGAGCGGCTGCGCCACCTGCGACGGCTTCTTCTACCGCGACAAGGAGGTATGCGTCGTCGGCGGCGGCAACACCGCGGTCGAGGAGGCGCTGTACCTGGCCAACATCGCGAGCAAGGTGCACCTCGTGCACCGGCGCGACAAGTTCCGCGCCGAGCCCATCATGGTCGACAAGCTCGACGAGAAGGTGCGCGGCGGCCGCATGCAGATGCACCTGTGGCATACGCTCGACGAGGTGCTGGGCGACGCCAGCGGCGTGACCGGCGTGCGCCTGCGCTCGGTGCAGACGGGCGCCACGACCGAGCTCGCGCTCGAGGGCTGCTTCATCGCCATCGGCCATGCACCGAACACGGCCCTCTTCCGGGGCCAGCTCGAGATGAAGGACGGCTACATCGTCACCCGCGCGGGCCAGGACGGCATGGCCACGATGACCAGCGTCGAAGGCGTGTTCGCCGCCGGCGACGTGCAGGACCATGTATACCGCCAGGCCATCACCAGCGCCGGCACCGGCTGCATGGCCGCGCTCGACGCCCAGCGCTACCTCGAGCAGCGCGGCGCTTGAGCGGCTCCCGGCCGCGGCGCAAGAGCGCCTACTGGGGATTCGTCTATACTTACGGGCTTTGCCGCAAGCCCGGCATCCAAGAGTCCCTTACTCGAATTCCTCACTGGAGTGCTTTCATGGCACGCGTCTGTCAAGTCACGGGCAAGCGCCCGATGGTGGGCCACAACGTCTCCCACGCCAACAACAAGACCAAGCGCCGCTTCCTGCCCAACCTGCAGTACCGACGCTTCTGGCTCGAGACCGAGAACCGCTGGCTGCGCCTGCGCGTGTCCAACGCCGCGTTGCGCCTGATCGACAAGGTGGGCATCGAGCAGGTCGTGGCCGACCTGCGTGCCCGCGGCGAACTCTGAACGAGGAGACGGCACCATGGCAGCCAAAGGCGGACGCGAGAAGATCAAGCTGGAGTCGAGTGCCGGCACCGGCCACTTCTACACCACGAGCAAGAACAAGAAGACGACACCCGAGAAGCTCGAGTTCCTGAAGTTCGATCCGAAGGCGCGCAAGCACGTGCTGTACAAGGAAGTGAAGCTCAAGTAGCGACGCGCGGCAGGACGCGGCACGCCGGCGCCGCGACCGGCCCT
>WBZR01003418.1_pt1 | contig 14393 bp, 10 predicted proteins | sample 5204231 | NCBI WGS metagenome assembly WBZR01 (sample SAMN12412403, study PRJNA552823) | activated sludge metagenome | isolation source: activated sludge from anammox sidestream of wastewater treatment plant... | place: USA: Virginia | collected 2017-08 | reverse complement strand
TACTCGTCGCCAGGCGCACGGAACTGTCCCAACGCCGGGCGTGCGAGACTCGCCCCGATGGCATCTCCGCACCGTGAGCCGGCCGGATCATCGACGTCATCGACGTCATCGACGTCATCGACGTCACCGCCGTCACCGCCGTCACCGCCGGCCCGCCCTCGCACCCTCACCCATCACGGCCACACGCGGGTGGATCCCTTCCACGGCCTGCGCGACGCCTCCGACCCGGAGGTGATCGCGTACCTGGAGGCCGAGAACGCGTACACCGAGGCCCGGCTGGCGCCCACCGAGCCCCTGCGGCAACGGATCTTCGAGGAGATCCGCGGCCGGGTCCAGGAGACCGACGTGTCGGCCCCGGTGCGGCGGGGCCCGTGGGAGTACCTGTCGCGCACCACCGAGGGGCTCCAGTACGCCTGTCACGTCCGCCGCCCGGCATCGCCCGGCGCGGGCGGCGAGCCGGCCGGCGACGGGGGCCGCGGCGCGGACGAGCAGGTCCTGGTCGACGAGAACGAGCTGGCCGGTGACTCCGACTACTTCGCGCTGGGCGTGCTGGCCGTGAGCCCGTCGCAGGAGCTCATCGCCTACTCCACCGACCACACGGGGGCCGAGCGCTACACGCTGCGGTTCCGCCGCCCCGCGGCCGCCGGCGCCACACCCGGCGAGCGACCTGCCGACCCGACCGACGAGGTCGGCGAGGTCTCGGCGGGAGGGGCGTGGGGCGACGACCGCACGCTGTTCTACCTGCGGCCCGACCACACCGAGCGCCCGTACCAGGTGTGGCGCCACACCCTCGGCACCGACCCGTCGACCGACGCGCTGGTGTTCGAGGAGCCCGACGAGCGGTTCTTCGTGGGCGTCGGCCGAACGCGCAGCGGCGACCTCGTGCTGATCGCGTCGGAGTCGAAGACCACCAGCGAGGTGTGGTGGGTCCCGACCGCGGCGCCGGAGTCGGCCCCCGTGTGCATCCGGCCCCGCGCCGACGGGGTGGAGTACTCCGTCGACCACCACCGGGGCGCGCCCGGCGACCCCGGTACGTTCGTGATCGTCACCAACGAGGGCGGGGCGCGCGACTTCCGGATCGTGGCGGCCCCCGTGCCCCGAGCCGGGACGGCCCCGGAGCCCGACGGCGGTGGGTGGCGCGAGGTGGTGCCCCACCGCCCGGGGGTGCGGGTGGAGGAGGTCGACGCGTTCGCCGCCCACCTCGTCGTGTCGGAGCGGGCCGACGCCCTGACCCGGCTGCGGGTGCTCCCCGCCTCGGTGCTCGACGACCGGGTACCGGCCGGCTCGGGCGGGAAGGCGGATGCGACCGCTCCCGACCCCAGCGGCCGGATCGTCGACCTGCCCGACCCGGTGTACACCGCCTGGGTCGGAGCCACCCCGGAGTACGACCGCGGCGTGGTGCGCCTCGGCTACTCGTCGCTGTCGGTGCCTACCTCCGCGCTCGACCACGACCTCGACACCGGTACCACGGTGCTGGTCAAGCGCCAGCCCGTCCTCGGCGGCTACGACCCCGAGGCGTACGAGGTGGTGCGCCTCCACGCCACCGCCCCCGACGGCGAGACCGTCCCCGTCTCGCTCGTCCACCGGCGCGGGATCGCCGTCGACGGCTCGGCCCCGTGCCTGCTCTACGGCTACGGCGCCTACGAGCACTCGATCGACCCGGTGTTCTCCTCGGTGCGGGTCAGCCTGCTCGACCGGGGCTTCGTGTTCGCGGTGGCGCACGTGCGCGGGGGCGGCGAGAAGGGCCGGCGCTGGTACGAGGAGGGCCGCCTCGCGGCCAAGCCGAACACCTTCACCGACTTCATCGCCTGCGCCGAGGCGCTCGTCGCCGGCGGCTACACGTCACCCGGCCGGCTGGCGGCCCGCGGCGGGAGCGCCGGCGGGATGCTGATGGGGGCGGTGGCCAACCTGCGCCCCGACCTGTTCCGGGCCGTGGTGGCCGAGGTTCCGTTCGTCGACTGCCTGACCACCATGCTCGACCCGTCGCTGCCGCTGACGGTGACCGAGTGGGAGGAGTGGGGCGACCCGCTCCACGACCCCGACGTGTACCGGGCCATGCTCGCCTACGCCCCCTACGACAACGTGGGCCCTCACGACTACCCGGCGCTGCTCGTGACCGCCGGCCTCCACGACCCGCGCGTCGGCTTCTGGGAGCCGGCCAAGTGGGTCGCCAAGCTGCGCGCGACGGCCACCGGCGACCCGATGGTCCTCCTCGAGACGAAGCTCGGCGCCGGCCACGGCGGCCTCTCGGGCCGCTATGACGCCTGGCTCGACGAGGCCCGGATCCTCGCCTTCCTCGTCGACCGGCTGGGAGCCCCGGCCGAGCCGCTCACCACCTCTCCCACCCCGCCCGCCTGAGGGTCACCGGACCGCCGGCCGTGGGCCGGACGGACGGACGGCCGGGCGGTCAGGCCAGCGGGAGCATGGTGGCGAGCTGGCGGGACTGGGCGAGGAGCGTGCCGTCGGGGGCCCACAGCTCGCCGTCCTCCTCCACGAAGCCCTCGTGGGCCACGCTGGTCCGGAACACGGCCAGCACGAACCCGTCGGGGTCGCAGCCCGGGTGCGGAAGGCCGGCCCGGAAGTGGATGGTCAGGTCGACGGTCGGAACCACGACCGGTTCGGCGACGCGCGAGAACATCGGCGGGATCCAGCCGTCGGTCATCGCGGCGGCGAGGAGGGCGTCGACGGGCCGGTGCTCGGCCAGGCGCATCCACCCTCCGGCGACCGCCCGGGCGCCCGGGGGAACCCCGGGGACCGGCGGGTGCCCGATCGCCCAGCGGATCTCGTAGCGCTGCCCGATGGGCGGGACCTCCCGGGGGACCGCCGGCACGACGTAGGCCTCGGGGCCCGGCACCTGGGGCATCACCACGTCGCAGAACTCCGGCCCGGGGCGGGACCCGGAGAACGCCGCGACGGCCAGCGCGACCAGCCTCCCGTCCTGCTCCATACGGGCGCTGGCGGTCGTCATGGACCGCCCGACCCGCTCGACGCGTGTGGTGATCTCGACCGCGCCCTCGGCCGGGGCCCGCGTGTAGTGGACGGTCAGCGACCGCGGATGGCGCGCCGGGTCGCCGACGGCGTCGCTGAGCGCCCGCAGGAGGATCGCGGCCAGATACCCGCCGTTGGGACCTCGCATCACCCACCAGCGCCTCGACATCGCGGCCCGGTAGAGGCGCTCCGACCCCTCCGCCGGCGCGCGGCTCGGATCGCGGTCGGCGGAGGGCGTCAGGAGCTCGACGGCGGTCTCGGTGTCGAAGGGGGTCGGGTCCACGGCCGGGGCAGCGTAGGCCGTCGCCGCTACGCCACGGGCTCGAGGCGCACCCGCACGCCGCGGTCGGCGGGAACCGGCTGCCAGCCGATCGGCGCGTAGTCGAGGTGGCCGTAGCCGCCCACGAAGCCGAGGTGCTTGACCATCCCGGGGCTCACGTCGTTGGTGCCGTTCCAGCCCTCGAACATGTGGGGGTCCCACCCGTTGTAGACGGTCACCACCCCCGGTCGCTGCGCGCCGGTGGTCTTCACCCGAACCACGAAGGACCCGACGTCGTTCGACACCCGCACCCGGTCGTGGTCGGCGAGGCCGAGACGGGCGGCATCGAGGTCGTTGACGACCGCGTGCGGTTCACCCCGATGGGTCTGGAGCAGGACGGGGTTGCCCATGTTCATGGCGTGGACCGACCAGCGGTTGTGGCCCGACAGCAGCATGAAGGGATGGTCGCCGCCCATCGTGGGGATGTCCTTGTGCACGGGCAGGTCCTCGCCCGCCTCGGCGAACCACGGGTGGTCGATGAGGAACTGGGCCCGGCGGGTCAGCGTCGGGTACGGCGCCCCTCGCTCCACGTGGTCCTCGAGCGGGTTGGCGATCTCGTCCTCGGCGGGCCACGGGCACGCGTGGCTGAGCGCCATGAAGCCGCGGCCCCAGTCGGTGAAGCGCATCTGGCCGTGCTCGCGCATCGTGGAGAGGTCGGAGCCGGGCGGGAGGATCCCCGAGTAGGCGGCGTCGCGGACGATCTCGTCGTTGACCTGCTCGTCGGTAAGCCATGCGCCGTCGAGCGTGAAGCGGGCCGGGAGGTCGGCGTAGCGAGGGCCGGTCCCGTCGGGGTGGGGGAAGGTATCGAGGCCGCGGGCCTCGGCCCGGCGGGCGATCGCCTCGCACAGCAGCCGGAACATCTCCCACTCCGGCTTCGCCTCCCCCGCCGGCGGCACCGCCTCGTCGGTCATCGTGAAGTAGTAGGTCGGCATGTCGAGGGCGACCTTCTCGTAGAACTGCGCCGCGGGGAGCACGATGTCGGACCACAGCGCGGTGGCCGACATGCGGAAGTCGATGGTGACGACGAGGTCGAGCTTCGGCCACAGGTGCTCGAGGACGGTGTGGGAGCCGCCGCGGGTGCGCCGCACGATGTTGCCGCCGCACTCGATCAGCACCCGAGGCGGGGTGTCGGGCCCGAGCGGCGTCACGTGCTTCCACCACCCCTCCGCGATCGCCTCGTCGACGTAGTCGTCGAAGCGCCGGGGCCGGGCCGGATCCCCGTTGACGGGTTCGTTCCACAGGTCGCGGTGCCCCATGTGCCAGTACCAGATGAACGCGGGCGGGACCATGGCCGGTCGGGGGGCCTGGAGGGTCGAGCGCATCACCTCGAACGCGGTGATCTCGGGCGTCGTCGCCGGGTCGTCGGCGGCCAGCATCTCGGAGAACATCTCGAGGCCGGAGAGGATCTCCTCGGCGCCCTCCGGGCCGGGCTTCGACTTGGCGCTCTGGATCATCCAGCCGTCGATCTGGGCGTTGGCCCAGTGGTTGATGCCGGTGCCCTTGCGGCCCCAGTTCCCGGTGAGCGCGAGGAGCAGGAGCATCGAGCGCTGGACCAGGTCGCCGTGGAACGCCTTGTTGGAGCCCATGCCGTTGAAGATCTTCGTGCGCTTGGCCGCGACGCGCCGGGCGACGAGGCGCACGACGTCGGGGTGGACGCCGGTCGTGGCGGCCACGCGCTCGGGGCGGTAGGCGTCGAGGTGCTCGGCGAGCCGCGCCATCACCGGCCGCACCTCGACCTCGGCGCCGTCGGCGAGCGTGACCGTCGCCCCGCCCGACAGCGCGGGCGTGTAGCCGTCGGGGAGGAGGTCTCCCCGGCTCGCCTCGACCACCCGGCCGTGCTCGTCGAGATGGAAGAACTGGTCGTCGCGGCCACCCGCCGGCAGGTCGGAGGCCCGGAGGAACCGCCGGGTGTCGGTCCGCTCCAGCAGCGCCAGGTCGGTCTGGGTGCGCACGAAGTCCTCGTCGACCAGGCCGTCGTCCACGATCACCTGGCACAGGGCGAGGGCGAAGGCCGTGTCGGACCCGGGCGCGACCGGTACGTGGTAGTCGGCGTGCGTGTGGCTCGGGCTCACGTCGGGGCTGACGAGCACGATCTCCGCGCCCCGGTAGCGCGCCTCCACCAGGTAGTGGAAGAAGGTCATGTAGGTGTAGGCGGGGTTGGCGAACCACACCAGGATCAGGTCGGCCTCGAACCACGACGGCTCGTCCTGGTACACGTGCGAGTGCCCGAGCGTGATGTGCAGGCCGGGTGCGAAGTCGGAGAGCGCTCCGTTCACGTCGGTGCTGGTGCCCCCGAGCAGGCCCATCAGGCGCTCGCACGCGAACGTGGCCGCCATCTCCGGGGTGCCTTCACGGAGGATCGACTGCGGCCCGTGCTCCTCGATGGCGTCGATGAGACCGTCGGCCACCGCGTCGAGCGCCTCGTCCCAGCCGATGCGCTCCCACTCGCCGCTGCCGCGCGGGCCGACCCGGCGCAGCGGGTGCAACAGGCGGTCGGGGGCGTCGAGCTGCGCGCTCCACGCCGCGCCCTTGTTGCACCCGCGTGGGGAGTCGTCGGGGAAGCCCTTGGGGGTGGGCCGGTCGGGACGCGGGCCGGCGATCTCCTCGCGCACCACCTTGCCGTCACGTACGAAGACGTTGTACCGGCAGTTCGACGGGAAGCAGTCGGAGCAGTGCGAGCCCCACGCCACGGAGTCGAACTCCGTGCGGGTCCGGTAGCGTCGCTCCCCGGATCGGATGTCGGTCGAGACGTCGGGCATGGGTGCGTGACCTCCCGGTCGTGGGCGCGGGTGGGCCGGACCCGCGGGGGTCACTATCGCACCCGGGCGCCGGCGCCGCGTGGAAGCCCCCGTAGGGAGCGCCCCGGCTACGGCCCGGCTACGGCCCGGCTACGGCCCGGCTACGGCCCGGCTACGGCCCGGCTACGGCCCGGCTACGGGACGGCTACGGGACGGCACGTGGCCAGTACGGCTCGCCGGTGGGGTGATAGGCGATCCGGGTCGACCGGAAGGTGGCCGGGTCCAGGGTCTCGAGGGTCTGGTCGGTGAAGAGGACCGGCCTCCCCGACACCACCAGCACCCGCGCCACCCGGGGCGGGTCGGCCGGGGAGCAGAGGAAGAACACGCCCCGGCCCCGCTCGGTCGGCGCGTACCGGGCGATCAGGGTGTCGTCGACCGCGTAGCACCGGTAGCGGGGCCATTCGATCTCCTCCGCCGACCGTTCGCTGCAACGCAGCACCACGCCGCCCGGCCCGACCATCCGGCGGACCTCCGGATCGGTCACCTCCACCACCGGGCAGGGTGCCGGGACCTCGGGCGGTCGGCTCGCGGCCGGGACCGCGACCTCGGTGAGCCCGCCCCCGGTGCCGAGCACGACGGCGTGGTTGGGTCGGTCCGGATCTTGCTCTCCCGCCTCCCACCGGGCGTCGTGCACGCCCCACATCGCCAGCCGGCGGCCCGGCCAGTAGGTGAACGCGTGATGATCCGACCCGACGTCGTCGGAGGCCCAGGGTCGCTCCCAGGAGGCGACGATCCGCGGCGCGTCGGGATCGGCCACGTCGAGGAGCCGGGCCGTGACCCAGGACCGGTCCCGGGCGTCGGGCTCGTCGCCGACCCGATCGTGGCGGGACCCGACGATGAGAGCCCGGTGGCCGGGCAGCGGGTGGAAGTACCCCACCGTCCCCGGCACCGCGACCCGGCCGGCGCGGCGGGGCCGGGCGGGGTCGCTCACGTCGATGACGTGGACGTCGCGGCCGAGGGACCCGGTCGAGACCAGGACGCGCCCGTCGACGAAGCGCACCGCCTCCACGCCGCCGTCGCCACGGGCCAGGTCGGCGACCTTCGCCGTCTCGCTCAGCGCGCCGCGGCCGTCGGGAGAGAGGACGGTCAGGTCGACGCCCCGTTCCGGGTCCTGGTTCCAGGGCGTGCCCCTGGTGGTGACCACGGCCACGGAGTCGCCGACCTCGCCGAACGCGAACTGGCCGATCGTCGACCCGTCGACGATGCCCGAGCCCTCGTACGACGGAGCCGACGGCGGCGAGCGGCGGTCGCGGCGGTCGCGGCGGTCGGCGCCGTCGGTCGCGGCGGCGAAGGTGAACTCGTGGACGGCCGTCTTCCAGTCGTCGAACCTCAGGCGGTCGCGGTCGATCGGGTCGACCCAGACCTCGGAGCTGATCGCGACCCGGTCGGGCCCGGCGTAGAGCGTGCTGCCGGGCGCCAGGATCGACGTCGCGGCCGGCTCGAAGCGGCCGGCCCCTAGGGGGAACGTGACCATCGACGTCATGGCCACGCCCGAGAACGTGTCGGGGACGTGCACCCGCTGGCACGGCACGAGCGGCCGGGCGTCGGAGCCGTTCCGCTGCCAGTAGGGGATCCAGTCGGCCGCGGTCGACGCCGCGACCGACCGCCGGTTCACCTCCAGCGCCTTGGCGACCGACGCCGCGGTCGTCGGTGTGACGAAGCCGAGGTCGGCCATGTTGGCCGTGGTCACCAGGCGGACCTGGCCCTTCACGAGGCGGGCCGACACGAGCGAACCCTCGACGCGGACCCGGTCGGTGACCTCCGGGTGTGCGGGGTCGGTGGCGTCGACGAACGTCACGGTCAGGTACGCGGTCGTCGCGGTGGTGGCCGACGGGTCGCCCTTCACGGGCGCCGAGACCTCGTACTCGGAGCCGAAGACCACCAGCCGGCCGCCGGCGACCAGGAGGTCGGTCACCCGCGGGGGCCCGACCGGACCCACCCGATCCCCGCCGGGCTCGCCCTCGGGTCCCGGGGTGACGTCGAGTGTGGAGAGCACGCGCAGCGACCCGGCGTCGGTGATGCGCAGGTTCCCCTTGCCGTCGAGGTCGTAGACGAGCGTCCCGTCGGCCTTCACGAAGTCGAGCTCGTCGACCCCGAGCACCTGGACGTTGGTGCCGAGAGTCTGTCCCGCGCCCGCCGCGTCCGCGGCGCCGTCCGCGGTGCCCATCGAGGCCGCCGTGTCCTGCGTGGTCACGCCGGCGGGCGCCCCTCGACCCTCGTCGTAGGCGACGCCCGGGACCACGTCGCCGTACGCCCCGAACCCCCGGCTGCCCACGTGCCGGGCGCCCACCTCCCGGAGGTCGCCGATCAGGGCGTCGCAGTCCGCGAAGGTCGACACCGTGCTGACCAGCTCCACCTCCGTCGGGTCGACCGGACGGTCGGGGAGGGACGCCACGAGCCGGTCGATCCGGGCCGAGCTCGGCCCGCCCGCGAGCACGGTGTCGCCCGTGGACCCGTCGCGCACCACGAGCAGGCCGCCGAGGAGCGCGATCACCGCGACCGACGCCGCCGCGAGGAGGCCCGTGCGGCGCGCCCGCCGCCTCAGCACCCCGATCTCCACCGCCTGAGCCGAGATCGGGGTGCTGCCCTGGCGCAGGCGGGCACCCGCCGCGGCGAGCACGGGGTCGCGGCCGTCGTCGTCCTGTTCGTGCCGGTCGTGATGGTCGTCCGCGCCGGACGGGCCGGACGGCTCGGACGGGTCGGGATCCACGTGGTCGTTCATGACGGACCTGCCTTCATGTCGCGTACTCCTGGAGGGCCGGCGAACGGCGCAGCGCGGCCCGGCCCCGGTGCAGGAGGGACCGCACCGCGGCGACGGAGACCTGCATGGTCTCGGCGACCTCCTCGACGCCCAGGTCGGCGCCGTAGCGCAGAGCCACGGCCACCGCCTGGTCGCGAGGCAGGGCCCGCACCGCGGCCCACACACCCTCGTCGTCGAGCGCGGCGATCGGGTCGACCCCGGCCGGTGCAGCCTCCTCCCCGCCGGTCGCCACCGCGAGGCGTGCGACGGCCCGTCCCTCGCTCGAGGACCGGCGCGCCGCGGAGATGGCCCCGTTGATGGCGACCCGCCGGGTCCACGCACCCGGGCGATCGAGGCGAGAGACCCGGGCCCAGCGCCGGAAGCACCGCTCGAAGGTGTCCTGGACTATCTCCTCGGCGCGGTGGACGTCGCCGACGATCACCGTCACCGCGGCGACGAGGCCCCGGCTCTCCCTCTCCACGAGTTGTGCGAAGTCCGGCAACGGTCCCTCCCACCCCACACACGCACCGGACCCCCCAGAGGTCGCGCGGAGATCGTGGGATCACCGCCGCCGGGCCGATCCGGACCCGTGGCGCCGCGAGCGCCTCGCGCGACCTCCAGGGGCTCGGTGCGCCGTCGCCGGCTCAGTTGCTCGCGCAACCGGCCCGGAAGATGCTCAGCGGGACCGTACCGGGTCGCGGCGTGGACCAGTCGGACGGGTTCTGGTAGTCGGCGCAGCCGGCCCGTTCCCAGGCTCGCCCGTTCCAGCGGAGCAGAGCGCTCGTCTCGTCGCCGTCCGGGAACGCTAGTGCGGGCGCCGCCCAGGCCCCGTCGCACGCGGCGACGTCTACGACGCGAAGCGACGGGCTCCCCGAGGCGGACACCGCGGCCTGGACGGCTGCTGCCGTGCACGGCCCGGCCGAGGCGGTGCCCCCGCCCGGTGTCGTCCCGGATCGGGACGCCGGGCTGGTCGCCTGATCACCGGGAGCGGTGGCCGACGCGACCCAGTTGCCGTCGACGAACCGCCACGTCTGATCGTTGGTGGAGCTCGGGCAGCACCTCGGGTCGTTCGGAGCCCACACGGGATCACTGGTCCTCACCGTGCCGCTCACCATCGCCGGCGAGACACCGACGATCTCGTCGCCCAGCCGGGTCGGCCCGTCCGGGCCCGACGCGAAGGCCAGGCTGATCACGGCCGGGTACGCGTTTCCACCGACCGCGAAGCACTCGAGCGTCACCAACGCCTCCTCGACACCGTCACCGGTGAGGTCGCCGTACTGCACCTTGGCCAGCCGGATGCCCATGTCCCCGTCGGGGGAGACCGCCCGGCCGTCTGTCAGGGTGGCGTCGGGGCAGTCGCCGTTCCCGAACCGCCCGTAGGACCGGTTCTTCCAGTCGACCTTGCGCAAGGCGTCGCCCGCTACGGACTCCGACGGCGCGCCGCCGACCGGAACCGTGTAGTCGTGACCGTTCTCGATGTTCACCAGGGTGAAGGAGTCGACCGGGACGCCGGGCCGGACCGTGATCACGCCCCGCGGGTCGTAGCGCGGCCACCTCGCGCCCACCACGCGAGCGTCGGCGACCGCGAGGGCCTCCGGGGGGGTGAGTGGGTTGCCGCAGTTGCACTTCACCCGCGGGACGCCGCGCGCGTCGACCATCACGGCGGTACCCGCTTGGAGGACGGCCTGGAAAGACGTCGGGCCGCCGTCGCGGTACCCGTGGTTGGTGACACGGGTGTCGGTGGTCAACAGCACCGGCGTGAGGCCGTCGACGTACCGCTCGATCCGCCCGCGGTCGATACCGAGCGTCTTCGACCACGCCGCCGCCTCCCCGCGGTGCGACTCCAGGAACTCGACGAGCTTCCCCGGATCGCAGACGCGGGAGTCGCCGGTGCCCCCGTAGAGCCGCGGCGCCGTTCCCGTGGCCAGCGGCGTGCGGGCCGAGCGATCGACCGGCGATGAGGTCGTCGTGGTGCTCGCGGCCAGAGTCGCGGCCTGATCCCGGAACCGGGCCGGCGTACCGACCGCGACCGACTTCGAGAACGGGTCCGGACCCGGGACGGTGGCCGGCTGCAACCGGATCGACGCGCCGGGGTCGCCCCCCGACCCCCCGCACGCGCCCGGGGCCGCGGCCAGGAGCATCACCACCAGCAACGACATGCCGGCGGCCGGACGGCGACGACGGCCTGACGGATTCATGGTCGACCTCCGGTCGAACGCTCGGGCGCCGAGTCGGGCGTCGTCGCCCCGCCGGGGCGGCATCCGACCAATCACGACTGATGGGACACGGGGATGAAGCGGTGACCAAGCGGCCCGAAGGCGGGCAGGCTACATGCGATCCGCGGTCTCCGCTCGGCCCCACGCCCCCCGCACCGCCCGCGCCGGGAAGAACTCGGGTGCCCTCACGGCAGGGATCTTCCCGACGCCGGATCGGGGGGAGGGAGGCGGTCGGTCGTCGCCGTCCGGGCGGGTCCACCTACGCTCCCCGGCGATGCAGCCGAGGGAGAACCCCCGCTTCTTGCTGGGCACCGCCGACGGCGAGGAGCTCGAGGCCCAGCTGGCCCGGCCACCCGGCGGTGCCGCCCCGCGGGCGGGGATGGTCCTTTGCCACCCGCACCCGCAGTTCGGCGGGACGATGCGCTCCCTGGTGACCTCGGCGCTGTTCTCGGCGCTCCCGACCCGGGGCGTGACGTGCCTGCGCTTCAACTACCGGGGGGTGGAGGGCAGCACCGGGAGCTACGGCGGCGGAGCCGCGGAGCGCCTCGACGCCGAGGCGGCGGTCGCGCACCTGGCCGCGGACCTGCCGGCGGGAGCGCCCCTGGTCCTGACCGGCTGGTCGTTCGGGGCCGACGTGGCGTTGTCGGTCGACGACCCCCGGGTGGCGGCGTGGTTCGCGATCGCCCTACCGCTGCGGTTCGGCGGCGGCGCCCACCCGGTCGCGTCCCGCGACCCGCGACCGAAGGTGCTGACGATGGCGGGCAACGACGAGCTGGTCGACACCCCGTCCGTGGCCGCCGCGGCGACCGCCTGGTCGAACACCGAGGTGATCGTGATCCCCGGAGCCAGCCACTTCTTCGTCGGGCGCACCGACGACGTGGTCGACCGGGCCGCCACCCTCGTCGACCGCCTGGTCGGCCCGGCGGGCGCGCGCCGGTGAGGGCCAGGGCCCCGGCGGGTCGGTCCGCTTCGGGACGCGCGGCGGGCGGCTACGCGTCTACGGGAGCGAGCGGTGAGAGCAGGCCGTTGCGGTGGAGGAAGATCCGTCTCTTGGTCTCGATGGCGAGCCAGGCGGCCAGGCACTCCTCGTAGCGCCCACGGTCGCCATCCTCGACGGCGTGCTCCAGTTCGTCGAAGGCGGCATCCTCGGCGTCGAGCAGTTCCTGGTACCGCCGGAGGAATCCCTCGTCGACCACCTCGGCAACGGCCACGTCGGCACCTCCAGGGTCGGGGGTCCGTCTCCTGCGACGGGGCCCACTCGGACTCAACCTAGCGGAACCTCCCGCCCCCCGCCGCCGGGCCGCCGAGGCGCCGTCAGGCGCCCGCCGCTCCCTCGCCCCGGCAGGCGGCCAGCGCCTCCTCCAGCGTGAACCGGCCCTCGTACAGGGCCCGCCCCACGATCACCCCGGCCGGCCGGCGCGCCCGGAGCTCGAGGGATGCCACGGCCCGGAGGTCGTCGAGGGTTCCCACTCCCCCGCTGGCCACGACCGGTGCCGACGTGGCGCCCAGGACGGAGGCGAGTTGCGACAGGTCGGGGCCGGCGAGGGTGCCGTCGCGGCCGATCTCGGTCACCACCAGGGCCCCCACGCCGGGCCGGTCGAACCGGCGGGCCAGATCCACGAGTCCGGCACCGCTCCCCGCCACCCAGCCCCGCACCGCCACCTCGGCCCCCCGCGCGTCGAGCCCCACCGCGACGCGCCCCGGGTGGCGCGCCGCGAGGTCGTCGACCAGCTCGGGTCGCTCCACCGCCGCGGTGCCGACCACGACCCGGTCGACGCCGGCCTCGAGGAGCGTCGCGGCCGCCTCGGCGCTGCGCACCCCACCACCCGCCTGGACGCGGCACCCGACCGCGTCGCGGACGGCCCGGAGGACGTCGAGGTGCGCCGGGCGCCCCGAGCGGGCGGCGTCGAGGTCGACCACGTGGATCCACGTCGCCCCGGCCCGTTCGAAGCGCCGGGCCACCGCCACGGGGTCGGCGTCGTAGACCGTCTCCCGGTCGAAGTCGCCCTGCGTCAGGCGCACGGCGTTGCCGCCCCGGAGGTCGATCGCCGGGTAGAGGTCGAGCACCGGGACGGGCGGCGCGGCGCCGGTCAGAGCCGGCCCTTGGTCGACGGCACCCCGGCGCCCTCGACGCGTACGGCGTCGCGGAGGCAGCGGGCCACGCCCTTGAAGCTCGCCTCGATCACGTGGTGCCCGTTGCGGCCCGACACCGTCTGCATGTGGAGCGTGACGCCGGCCGCGAAGGCGAAGGCCCGCCAGAACTCCTCGGCGAGCTGCGGATCGAAGGTGCCGATCCACTCCGCCACCGGGTCGATGTCGTACACGAGGAACGGCCGGCCCGACAGGTCGAGGGCCACGTCGACGAGCGCCTCGTCGAGCGGGAATCGCCCGGAGGCGAAGCGCCGCACCCCGGCCTTGTCGCCCAGCGCCTCGGCGAACGCACCGCCGAGCACGATGCCGATGTCCTCGACGGTGTGGTGGGTGTCGACGTCGAGGTCGCCGTGAGCCCGGACGGTCAGGTCGAAGCCCCCGTGGCGGCCGAGCTGGTCGAGCATGTGGTCGAGGAAAGGGATGCCGGTCTCGGCGGTGGTGGTGCCCGTACCGTCGAGGTCGAGGTGGACCTCGACGGTCGTCTCCTTCGTCTCGCGCCTCTGGTGCGACCGGCGCGGCCCGCGCTCGCCGGTGCTCACCGGGTACCACCCTCGCGGGCGGCCGGCGGCGCCGTGACGCGCTCGGGCCCCCGCGCCGATCCCCCACCGGGCGCGCCGGCCAGGACCTCGGCCAGCGCATCGAGGAACCGGGAGTTCTCGGCCCGGGTCCCCACGGTCACGCGGAGGCACTCGGCCAGGCGGGGCCGGCGCGAGAAGTCGCGCACCAGCACCCCTCGCTCGACCAGGCCCTCCCACGCCGCGTGACCGTCGCCGTGCACCCGGAACAGGAGGTAGTTGGCACCCGACGGGTAGGGGGTGACGCCGGGCAGGTCCTCCAGGGCGCCGAGCAGGCGCTCGCGCTCCTCCACGAGCAGCGAGACCCTCGCCTTCATCTCGGCCTGGTAGTCGAGCGCCAGCATCCCGGCGAGCTGGGTCGGGGCGTCGAGGTGGTACGGCAGGAGCACGCTCTCGACCTCGCCGAGGACGGCTTCGGGGCCCACCGCATAGCCGAGACGGAGCGCCGCCATCGACCAGACCTTCGAGTAGGTCCGCGCCACCACGAGCGCCGGCCCGGCGTCCGACGAGGCGTCGAGGAGGGCGTCGAGGACCTGAGGGCCGTCGGAGGTGCCGGTGGGGTTGTTCGGATCGCAGAGCAGGACGACGTGGGGCCGGAACCGCTCG
>WBZR01003416.1_pt1 | contig 14397 bp, 14 predicted proteins | sample 5204231 | NCBI WGS metagenome assembly WBZR01 (sample SAMN12412403, study PRJNA552823) | activated sludge metagenome | isolation source: activated sludge from anammox sidestream of wastewater treatment plant... | place: USA: Virginia | collected 2017-08 | reverse complement strand
TGGGGTCACTTGGACCGACACGGGACAGGCAACGCGCTCGTACACCGATTTGGCAGCGTCGATCGGTTACACGTTCCTCGGCCGTACAACCTACTACGTCTATGCCGCCGCTGACGACGGAACGGTGCTCCGAACCTCGGACGGATCGACCTGGACCAAGACCACGACCAACCCAGGTAGTGGCTACACCCACCTGGCATGCGGCAAGTTGTCCTATCAGACGATCTATGCGGTGACGGCGACTGGAATGGTCAAGCGCTCGACGGACCGTGGCGACACGTGGGTTGACTTCAACAGCGCCGGCTTTCCCCTTAAGGACGACGGCGGCTCGAACTGGAGCCAGCTGACCTACAACCTCTTCGTGGGAGTCACCAAGATCGACGCCGATACCGAGAGGATCTGGGTAGGCAATCTCACGTGCGCGACTCGCACGACCGACTCCACGGCCTGGACGGATGTGTCGCGCAGCTACAACACGCTGACCCGCGGCCATGCCGACCACCACTCATTCGCGAACGACCCCAACGACAACAACAAGGTGTATTTCGGAACCGATGGCGGGCTGTATCGCAACTACGCCAATGATCCGACGCTACTCGTCGGCCTCAACAGTCCGCTGGGCGATTTCCAGCTCTATTCGCTCGACGTCCATCCCACTCTGCCCGACTTCATCATGGTTGGCGCACAAGACAACGCGGTCCTCGCGAGCCGGGGGAACCTCAACGCCTGGACAGGTCTCTACAAGTGGGACGGTGGATACGTCGCCTTCGACAAGAACAACCCGAAGATCCAATACACCTCGAGCCAGAAGGGAGGCGCCTTCCGTTACTCGGATGACTTCCAAGCGCCCGAACTGTGCACCCCGATCACCCCGACCGACACGCAACGTACGGGTACGGCGTTCATTCCCCCGATCGTGACGGTCGGAACTGGCAGCGAGATCCTCATGGGAACCGGACGCATGCTCCGCTATCCGGGCACCGGGACGACCTGGACCGACTGCTACGATCCGCCCTCGACGATCGACGAGATCGCGACGATCGGCAACACCGTCTTCTTCGGATGCCGCGACGGCAGCGTCTATCGATCGCTCGACAAGGGGGACACCGCCACCAAGGTGGATGGGACGATTCCGGCCGATCCGATCGGTGCGATCTACATGAAGAGCACGTCTGACGTGATCGTCGGCACGATGGGAACCACCGGCGGACTTTACCGGTCGACGAACGCCAATGCGGCGGCGCCGACCTGGACCGACGTCTCGGGTTCGGGGGTCAACGGACTGCCAAACACCCCGGTGAACTGCATCGCGGTCGATCCGGCGAACTCCAACCGTTGGTACATCGGAGCGGATGCGGGTCTATTCATGACCGACAATGCGGGCACCACCTGGGCGAACTGCAACACGCAAGGTTTCCCCAACGTGTGTGTCACCGCCCTTAAGACCGCCCACGGATACCTCTACGCATCCACCGCCGGCAGAGGCGCTTGGCGGATCAAGATTGGTGCCGCGCTCGGTTTCGGAATCTCAGGGACGGTCTGGGAGAACGGAGTCGGCATGAAGAACGTGAAGCTCAAGGTCACCGCCAATGCCGACATCGAGAATCGCTTGTCGACCACCCCGTTGCTTCCGATCCCGGATAACGATCCCGGCGGAATCGGTTCGTCGTTCTGGAACTTGACCGCGAACCATACGATGGTGACGTGCAAGGTGTTCGTGCACATCACCCACACCTTCCGAGGTGACTTGCAGATCGATCTGAAGTCGCCCGACGGGACGCTCTATCGTTTGAAGAATGTCAACCTCGTCGACGGCGCCGACGACGTCGTGGCGACCTACGATGTCACCGCTCAGCTCGGCGGAAAGAGCTCGCTCGGCGCCTGGCAACTGCAGGTGCGAGACCTCGACGCGGGAGCGGTCGGGACGCTGAACACCTGGTCCGTGATCTACACCTATGCTGGGGCGCCAACGATCGCTGAGGTCGCGACCGACCAGGACGGCCACTACGCGTTCTCCGCGTTGTTGCCGGACACCTACTTCGTGACCCCCTACAAGGCCGGTAAGACGTTCGTTCAACCGTTCCGCTCGGTCACGCTCACGAACACCGACGTGGCGAACGTCAACTTCAACTCACTGATCCCTCTGTCGGTAACGGTGCCCTCCGCACTGATCGGCGGGACGAGCGCTACTGGTCAGTTGAGGATGACGACGACGCCCTCGTCGACCGTTCAAGTAGCCATGTCGGACGACTCGTCGTATGTAACGGTGCCGTCGAGCGTTGCCATGAGCACGAATGGCCCGGTCGACTTCCCGATCACCACGAGCGAGGTTGCGACTCAGGTCACAGCGACGATCTCGGCGACGTACGGTGGGGTCACCAAGTCCGACACGGTGACGCTGCACCCGATTCCGACGTTGGCCGGAATCACTGCCGGCCCGACGCCAATCTATGGCGGAACTGCGGTGTCCGGGACGGTGACACTCGGCGCTCCGGCGCCTGCGCCGACGACGGTATTGCTGTCGGGGACTCCGCCCGATCTGATGCCGTCTGCAGGCTCGGTGGTCGTCCCACAGGGCTCTGTTAGCGCGCCGTTCAGCGCGACCTCGAGCCCGGTCGGCGCTCCGGTGGTCAGAAGCCTCTATGCCACGCTGGGCAATCAGACGAAGTCGGCTAATATCGCCCTTGAACCTCCGCCCGTGATCAACGTGTGGAAGATCGCTCCGGCGACCGTGAATGGTGGGATCCAGACCGTCGGGACGGTCACGATCGCAAGGCCGGTAGTGAACGCCCCCGTCCGTGTGTATTTCACCGACAACTCGACCAAGCTATCGACGCCGGCCTTCAAGGACATCCCAGTGGGCCAGACGACGATCACGATTCCGGTCTGGACCTATCCGGTCACGGTGGACACGGTCGTGACGGTCTACGCTCATTTTGCGGGGCCGACCGGTACGAAGCTGTTCAACGTCACCCTGAAGCCAGGACCGATCATCGCCCAGTGGAAGATCAACCCGTCTACCGTCAAGGGAGGAGTCGGGGCGACCGGAACGGTCACGCTGTCGCAGGCAGTCACAGGCTCGCCCCTCCGGGTCTACTTCACGGACAACTCGACGAGGTTGGCTACACCTGCTTACGTCGACATTCCCGTCGGGCAAACGACCGCGACGATCCCGGTTTGGACGTACTCTGTGACTCAGAACACGCAGGTGACCGTCTACGCCTACTTCGCCGGTCCGATGGGAACGAAGTCGTTCATAGAGACGCTGACACCGTGACCTAGGCTGAGGGCCGTCGAGCGATCGACGGCCCTATCGGCCCACGACAATGCGGAGCCCGAATTTGTCGTCGCAACGCTCGGTGTCCTCGTGGGCGATCGTGGCGCACAGGACGGTCTCGGGTCCCATGCACCAGGGCCCACCCCGTAAGTGGCCCTCCGCCGTCCACTCCCAGATGTTGCCGGCCATGTCTTGAACTCCTTCTGGCGTCGCCCCTCGTGGAAATGAGCCGACGGGAGCGGCCTCGGGAAAGCCGTCCTCAGCGGTTCCGGTGTTGCATCGACCCGCCTCCCACCTGTTGCCCCAGGGGTATTTGCGACCAGATGCCCCGGCAGCGGCCAGGGTCCATTCGGCGTCGGTTGGCAAACGGACGGGCATGCCCGACTTCTTGGCCAGCCACGCGCAAAATGCTTTGGCGTGGTGCCAGTTCACGTTGCAGACTGGGTACCGCTCCTGTCCCTTCGGAAAGGTGCCGGCATTCCACTCGTTCAGGAAGGGTTCGGAGGACTTCGAGGACGGGAAGGCCGCCCCATCGTAGCCAGTCTCTAGAACAAACGCGCGAAACTGAGCCTTCGTCACCTCGAACTTCCCGATTCTGAAGGCAGCGATGCCTTTGGCTGCGCTGATCGAGACCAACGCGATCGGCGGTTGGATTGCGTCGATTTGCCCCTGCGAAGCGACAATCATCGCGGCGAAGAGCGATGCGACCATGTTCGCCATTACGCGCGACCCGGTGTGAGGGTTCCGATATACGATGGGTCGAGATGGCGTAAAGTGGAGGACATGCAGAAGTGCCGCGCGTGTCAGGGAACGGGCTCCGTGATACGGGACGGGGGCCGCGTCGCATGTCAGGTATGCAAGGGAACCGGGATGTTCACGGACGGCGACAAGGCTGCGCGTGCCTCCGCGATGAGTTCCGATGCCATTGGATGCGTGGTCGGGTTGGTCGTGGGCATCCTCTTGGCCTTTGGTGGCTTCAAGCTGGGCTATCAGTTGGGAGGCTCGATCGGCGAGTCCGCGATGGGCGTCAAGTTCACGGCAAACAGCCAGATCGCGACCTACGGCTCTTACATTGGGGCAGCGGTGGGGTTCTTGGCCGGGTTCGGGGTTAGCCGCCTGTTTGCTGGTCGGTAGCCTCAGTTCGAACCTGAATCGAACATTTGCTGCAACTTACGCGTCATAATGAACGCACCTGAGCAAGATTCGCTCTGCTCGGGTTTTCTTATGCCTGAAACACACGCCGCCCAAACAAGGGCGAACCAGGGCTTCCACGCCCTTCACCTCCCGCCGCAGATTCTTGAGAAATTGGACCGCGCGGGCTTTGTCACACCTACGCCCATCCAGACGCAGGCCATTCCGGTCGTCTTGGAAGGTCGAGACGTCGTCGGGATCGCGCAAACCGGAACCGGCAAGACGCTGGCGTTCGCGCTTCCGATCATCACCCGGCTCGAGCCTGGGCAAATGGCGCTCGTGCTCGCACCGACCCGCGAACTCGCCGAGCAGATCGAGCGCGTCTTCGCGACGTTCAACCTCCGCACCGCCCTCCTGATCGGCGGCGAAGGGATGCAGCGCCAGAAGAACCAGCTGAAGGGGAGGCCCGACGTCATCGTCGCGACCCCTGGCCGACTTGAGGACCATGTGTCCCAGGGGATGCGAGCGCTCAAGCACGCGGCGATCGTCGTGCTCGATGAGGCGGATCGGATGCTCGACATGGGTTTCGCACCCGCCATGCACCGCATTCTCGCCTTGACGCCTGAGACGCGCCAGACCTTGCTCTTTTCGGCCACGATGCCGCGCGAGATCGCCGACTTGGCCGCGAGGTACCTCGTGGATCCCGTTCGCATCGACGTCAAACCTTCCGGCACGCTTGCCGAGGGCATCGACCAAGAGCTGATCATGGTCCACAAGGACGACAAGCCTGAGATGCTCGGCGCCTTGTTGAACGAGCACCGCGGCACCGTTCTCGTGTTCGCACGGACTCGCCACGGAGCACGCAAGATCGCGCAATCGATCCGCACGCTCGGCCACTCTGCAGCAGAGATCCACGCCGATCGAACTCTCGCCCAGCGCAGAGAGGCGCTCGAAGGGTTCAAGAACGGCAGACATCGCGTGCTAGTCGCGACCGACATCGCTGCCCGCGGGATCGACGTCAAGGAGATCAGCCTCGTCATCAACTACGATGTGCCTGAGAAGCCGGAAGACTACGTTCACCGAATCGGCCGAACAGGGCGAGCCGGAAGCAAGGGCCGAGCGATCATGATCGCGACTCCCGAGCAAGCCCGCGATGTACGGGACATCGAGCGGCTCTTACGGATCGAGCTCCCGCTATCGCCTCGCTCACGCGAGAAGATGGAGCGAGGCAGCTCACGCCCGCAGGGCCACCAGCAGGCCTCCCGTCATACGCGTGGTACGGCGCCGGCCGGTGGACCTTCGAGCGGAGCTCGGGGACGTTCCTGGCGTTTCGCGCCCCCCAAGAAACGCGGCCGCTAAGATGAGTTGGGCCACGCGAGCGGCTGTGAAATCTGTCACAGTCATCATATGGCCCAGCATCGCCAAACCCTTCTCTTCGGCATCGCCGGTGGGTCGGGGTGCGGAAAGACTCACCTAGCACGGCGCGTGCGCGAACTTGCCGGGGAAGACCATGTGGCGGTCATCTCGATGGACCAGTACTTCCGGTCGAGTGGGCACGAAGAGTCGAGCGACATCAACTTCGACCATCCCAACCACTTAGATCTCGAGTTGCTGACGCGTCATTTGGCTGAGTTGAAAGCCGGCCGTAGCGTCGAGACACCCTTGTACAACTTTGCACAACGGAAGAGGCTCGCCGAGGTCAAGAAGGTCGCCCCGGTTTCCGTCGTCGTCGTCGAGGGTCTCTTCGTCCTCTCCTCACCCGTGCTCGACTGTCTCGACATGACCTGCTTTTTGGACGTCGCGGACGACCAGAGACTGCTTGGCCGGATCTTGCGCGACGTAAGCGAGCGTGAGAACGACGTCGAGACGATCGTCGAGCGGTATCAACGCTTCGTCAGGCCGAGCTATCACGTCTTCGTCGCCCCATCCCGCCAGAACGCGGACATCGTCGTCGACTTCACGTACAAGCGGGCCCTGTTCGCACGGCTGCTTGCCCACGTCGCACTCGACTACGCGAACGGTAGCCTGGATCTTCCCGCCCTGCTTCAAGAACTCAGAAGTGAGCACTACACTCTTGGATACCGGGCCGACGAAAGCATCATGCCGATCGCGATCGACATTCGCAGATTGGCCGAGGCCTATCCGGAGCACGCGTTCCCAATGAGCGCCAAGCCAGACCGCGGCAGTGGCAAGCTCTACATCTCAGGCGCGTCCAGCTAGCATCCTGCCGTCCTCGCCGAAAGTAAGCCGTCTCGCGGCAACGAACGGAGGGTCTTGCCCCGTCTTTGATTGTGGACCGTGTCTGACCCTACCGACTGAGTTGGGCCATTGAGCCATGTCTGAATCCGCCAATCATCTGGATAGCTTCGTGATGAGCTTGGAGCGTTGCCTCCAATCCTCAGGCTTCATCACGGCTTTCTACGGGCGGTTCCTCGAGAGCTCTGTTGAGGTCAAGGAGAAGTTCGCGCGAACGGACTTCGGCGCCCAAGAGAAGCGCCTGGAGCGATCGCTGCGGACGATGGCTGGGGTCATGGTCGGTGATCTCGAGGCGTTGCGGCACCTGAACGCGCGGGCGGTCAGCCACGATCGGTACCACCTCGACATCAAGCCGGACCTATACGAGCTTTGGCGGTGGGCGCTGTTGACGACCGCGCAGGAGTTCGACCGGGAGTGGTCGCCGTTCACCGAGGAATCGTGGCGCGTGATCCTCGAGAATGCGATCGCCTACATGATCAAGCGCTACTGACCCCCACGCCGGGTCGTAGCCGCATGAGCCGCAGGCGATTGCGCTCTGCACACGATGCGCGATCGCGACTACAAGGTCGAGGTGACCCGATGGCGTGACGCACTCCGGGGCAAGTATTCTCTCGATCGATGCTCGACCCCCGCGTGACCAAACTCGCTGAACTCCTGTGCTCGCATTCGACCAAACTCGGCCCCGACGACAAGGTGCTGATCCACGCCTTCGACATACCTGAGGAGGCGATCGCCGAGGTCGTGCGGGTCGCCCAGAGCAAGGGCGCGCAGGTCGCGGTCCGGCTCGAAAGCAACCTGATCAGGCGGCAGCTGATGCTCGGGATGACCGAGGCCAACGCCCGGACGATCGCCGACGCTGAGAAGCACGAGATGGAGCTGATGACCGCGTACATCGCGCTCCGCGGAACCCACAACTACGCCGAGCAGAGCGACGTCCCTGAGAGCATCCTCAAGATCTGGAACAAGGAGTACTCGCAGCCGGTCGTGTTCGGGGTTCGGGTCCCCAAGACGAAGTGGGTCGCGCTCCGGTGGCCGACCCCGGGGATGGCCCAACAGGCCAGTATGAGCACCCCCGCCTTCGAGCAGTTCTATTTCGATGTCTGCACGATGGACTACGGCAAGATGGCGAAGGCGGCGAAGCCCCTCGCGGACCTGATGAACAAGACCGACCGAGTGTGGGTCACCGGTCCGGGCACCGATTTCACGCTCAGCATCAAGGACATCGGCGCGGTGCCCTGCACCGGAGAGGCGAACATCCCCGACGGAGAGTGCTTCTCGGCGCCGGTGCGCGAGAGCGTGAACGGGAAGGTGAGCTTCAACACGGTCAGCCTCTATCAGGGGACAGAGTTCAAGGACATCACCTACACGATCAAGGACGGCAAGATCGTCGACGCTTCGGCGGGAAGCAACACGCAGAAGCTTAACGACATCCTCGACACCGACGAGGGCGCGCGGTACTTCGGCGAGTTCGCAATCGGCTTCAACCCGTACGTGCTGCACCCGATGAAGGACACGCTGTTCGACGAGAAGATCGCCGGATCGCTCCACTTCACGCCGGGCAACAGCTACGACCCGCCCGGAGGCAACGGCAACAAGTCCGGCATCCACTGGGACACCGTGCTCATCCAGCGCGAGGACTACGGCGGCGGCGAGATCTGGTTCGACGACGTGCTCGTGCGCAAGGACGGGTTGTTCGTGCTACCCGAGCTTGCAGGCCTGAACCCAGACAAGCTGCGGTAAGTCATTGTGAGTCGATCTGGGCGAGCGCCTCAGCAGCGGCCAAGGTCTGGCGCAAGAACTCGGCCTCCCGAGCCATGAGCTCGTCCCAGCGCTCCGTGCGCCTTCGAACTGCATCCCCATAGACCCCATGAAGTCCATGATCCGTCCGGTCGCGATCTCGCGAGGTGCATTCGGATCGATCTCCGGCATCGCGCGAGAAGCGATCTCGTCTCGCAACTCGTCCGGATCGGTCTCGTACCGCACGAGCCGATAACGCTCGAGATGGTCCGCGACACGCTCTGCAGGCTCACGAAGGCGCGGGTCCGCCGAGACACGCATGAGGATGCGCCAACACTGCATGAACGTGACCTCTTGTTTCCTGGTCCTATCCTGGGTTCGCGACAGCTCGCTCCCCGATCCAAGGAGCTTGGACACATTCGGCTGAAAACTTCGCCCCTCCTGCTTGGCCTGCATCGCCTCCCGGAACGTCGATTCAGTCAAACTTGCTCGCTCGCGTGATTCCGCGACCGAGCGGGTAGCTTCTTCTTCAAGCTCGACCAGTTGGCGCAGGCACGCGACCAGCGCTTGGGCATCGCCATGCATGCCAACAGTCTACAAAACTGATGTCGACATCGCGTCACACGTCTGTGCCTTCTCGTTTGTCCTTGGGCTCATCGAGCAGCCTGCCATAATGCCGAACATGGACGTCGGCCATGTCAAAGCTCGGCTGGCAGGGGTGGCCGATCAGGTGGCCAGTCTGGGCGTGAAGTCGCTCAGCCTGTTTGGCTCGGCAGCGAAAGGCGAGGATACGCCTGAGAGTGACCTCGACTTCCTGGTTCAGTTTGAAGGGCGAGCGACCTTCGATCGCTACATGGGCCTTCGGGAGCTTTTGGAGCGCGAGTTCCAGATGCAGATCGATCTCGTCACGTATCGAGCACTCAAGCCCAACTTGCGAGAAACGATTCTCAAAGAGGCAGTCCGGGTTGCGTAGGGACAGGCTGTACCTGGAGGACATCCGCGACGCCTGCCTGAAGGTGGCGCGCTTCATCGAGGATCAGACCTTTGAGTCCTTCTCGGCCAACGAGATTCTGTTCGACGCAACGGTTCGTAACCTCCAGAACATCGGCGAAGCGGTCAGAGCGCTGTCGCCCGAAACGAGGGCGCAAAGCCCAGAGATCGAGTGGTCACGAATGGTCGGACTTCGGCACATTCTCGTTCACCAGTACTTCGGGGTCGACGAGGAGATCGTTTGGGATCTCGCGAGTGTAGGGTGCCCTGAACTTCTCCTCAAGGTCGAAGCGATGCTCGCCCAGCAGGTTGACCCAGAGCGTGATTAGCTGTCGACAACGTCCGTGACCCGAAGGTCCCGGAAGCCTACAGGTCCGCGGGTTAACATAGCCCGATGAGCCTCATCGGAACGCTTGCCGTCGCCGCCGTCCTCGCTAAGCCGCGGGTAATGCTGCTCGGAACCTACCACTTCGCGAATCCGGGGCTCGATGCGGTGAAGGTGACCCAGCGGGACACCCTCGGCCCCGAACGTCAGAAAGAGATCCTCGACGTCGTCGATCGGCTCGCCGCGTTCAAGCCGACCAAGATCCTGCTCGAGGTCGTGCCCGAGCGGCAGGCGGATCTCGACGCGCAATACGCGAGCTTTGCGGCAGGCACGAGCCCGCTCACAGCGAGCGAGTCCCAGCAGATCGGCTTCCGGCTCGCAAAGCGGTTCGGCGCGAAGCTGGTCGCGGTGGACTACAAGGCGGACATGGACTTCGACAAGGTGTTTGGGTTCGCCGCCCAGAACGGAATGGCCGGGTTCCCCCAGCGGATGGGCCGGCTGATCGAGGCGATCGGCAAGTTCATGAGCGAGCTCGACCAGAAGTACACGGTCGGCCAGATCCTGGCGATCCACAACGCGCCCGCGATGGTGCTCCAGAGCCAGCGGTTCTACACCGACCTCCTCACGGTGGCGAAGGCTCCTGAGTACCCGGGGGCGGATGTGCTCGCCGGGTGGTATCGGCGGAACCTGGTGATCTACCAGAACATCCGCCAGGCGCTCGCTCCCGACGACCGCGCCCTCGTGATCTACGGCTCCGGCCACGCCTATTACTTGGGCCAGCTCCTGCGCGATGGCGGAGACGTGGATTGGGAGGATGTGACGAAGCTGCTTCCCAAGCCTCCGGTCACCAAGATCCCCGAGCTTTGATCATCACTTCACATTGCGGTTGCGTGGTGATCGACTTCACGTTTGCTCACTTCACTCATTTGGCTCCTTTGGGTCTGGCCCGGCTTCGTGGGGCCCCATCTCATAGCCTCCGGCAAAGCGGTCTGTCAAGCTTTCGGGTCCTGCCGCGTCGGGGCGAACCACCCGCCGGCTACGAGCTCGACAAGGCAACAGAGAACCTGAGAATGGCGACGGGGAGTCTCGGCCACCCCATCCCAGTTCGCTTCGCTCACAGGCCTTCCCCTGCGAGGGGAAGGGGTCGAAGCGCAGTACCGGCGTTCGGGTCCCACCGCGTCGGGGCGAACCACCCGACGGCTACGAGCTTGACAAGGCGACAAAGAGTCTGACCTTTCGGAATGGCGAGGGGAGTCTCGGCCACCCTGCCTCAACTGATCGCCGCGTCTCGAATCGCTTCGGCGAGGCGGCGGCTGGCTCCTTCGTTGGCGGCGACGAACGCGGCCCCTGCGGCTCCCATCCGCGCGCGTTCGGCGGGGTCGTTCAGCAACGCGTCGACGGTCGATGCGAGGGTCTCAGGGTCGGGGCATTCGCGCGAAGCGCCGGCATCGAGGGCCGCGCGGGCGACGTCCCGGAAGTTCTGCATGTGAGGTCCGTGGAGGACGGGTTTGCCGTGGGCGAGGGGCTGCAGGAGGTTCTGCCCTCCAAGGTTGGCGAAGCCTCCTCCGACCACGACGACGTCGGCGACCGCGTACACCTTGGCCAACTCGCCATAGGTGTCGAGCAGGACGTATCGTCCACGTTCCCCTCGTGAGCGCCGAGCGCACGAACCGAAGCGAGCCTTGATCAGGGCCTCGATCGCGTCGGCCCGCTCGAGGTGGCGTGGGGCCCACACGAGGGCGATCTCGGCCTGAGTCTCACCCAGCGCCTTGTCCACGAACGCTTCCTCCTCCTCCCCGCGTGTCGAGCCGATGACGAGGACCGGGATGTCTTCGGGGAGGCCGAGGTTGTCTCGCCACCAGGTAGGGTCGGCATCGCGCCCGTCGATCGCCTCGTCGAACTTCGAGTTGCCGAAGACCTCGACATGCTTCGCACCGAGCTCTCGGATGCGCTCGGCGTCCCTCTCGGTTTGCATGAGACAGCGATCGAGGTTGGCGAGGAGCGCCTGGTAGAAGAACGCGACGCGGCGGGATCGGCGAAAGGAGCGGTCGCTGATGCGGCCATTCACGAGGAGCGTCGTCGCACCGAGCGCCTTGGCCGCCCACAGGAAGTTGAACCAGAGCTCGGTCTCCATGATCGCGACGACGTCGGGCCGGATGCGCATCATCGCGCTGAGCTGGAAGCGGGGAACGTCGATCGGGAAATAGACGAGCGAGTCGAAGAGGTCGACGGCATGCTCGCGGGCGGTGCGGTGGCCGCTACTGGTGGTGACGCTCAGCACCAGGTGGTGGCCGGGTAGAAGCGCCTTGGTTTGGCGAAGAATCGGCAGGGCGGCCATGACCTCTCCGACCGAGACCGCGTGGATCCAGATCGCGGGCTTGTCTTTGGGGATCTGGATGTGGCCGTAGTTCCCCATCCTCTCCTGCCAGTTCGGGGCCTCGTCCCGCCTTCGAGCGCGGACGAGCATCCATGTCACCCAGACAGGGGACAGTAGGACGATCAGGAGGTTGTAGAGGAAGAACACGCGTTGGGCGAGAGTTTACGTGACCTGCTGTTTGAGGGTCAGAGGTTCCGGCCGACGATCTTCTCGAACGCCTCGAGGTACTTCGCGCGGGTTTTCGCGACGACGTCTTCTGGCAGCGCCGGGCCGGGGGGCTGCTTGTCGAAGCCGATCGACTCCAGATAGTCCCTCACGAACTGCTTGTCGTAGCTCGGTTGCGGCCCGCCGGGGCGGTACAGGGCGGAGTCCCAGTAACGGGACGAGTCGGGGGTGAGCGCCTCGTCGATCCAGATCAGGCCGTCGTCGGTCTCGCCGAACTCGAACTTGGTGTCGGCGAGAATGAGCCCTCGGGTCGCGGCGTGCTCGACCGCGCGCGTGTACAGCTCCAGGGTGGTGTCGCGCAGCCAGGTTGCCTGCTCGTGGCCGACCAAGTCCACCGCTTGACGCCAACTCAGATTCTCGTCGTGGCCCTCTTCCGCCTTCGTCGCGGGGGTGAAGATCGGCTCTGGCAGCTTGGCGCTCTCGACGAGCTCCTCGGGAAGGGCGAGCTCGTGGACGTTCGGACCCTGGGCGCGGTACTCCTTGAACAGCGATCCCGAGATGTAGCCGCGCGCCACGCACTCGAGCTTGACCGGCTTGGCCTTGCGGGCGATCAGGCATCGGCCTGCAAGCTCCGGCAGCTCGACGCCGATCTTCTTGGCGACTGCGGCGTCGTCCACCGAGACGACATGGTTGGGGCACACCTCGCGGAACTTCTCGAACCAGAACGCGCTCATGAGATTGAGCACCTGGCCCTTGTCGGGGATGCCGTTCGCCATGATCACGTCGAAGGCGGAAATCCGATCGGTGGTGACGATAAGGAGCTCGCCGCCGAGGTCGTAAAGCTCCCGAACCTTGTTGTGCCCCTTGGGGGGCGGCAGCGTGGGAATCGACGCGGAGAGCAGCGCGGTCATCGCCCTTGATTATGGGAGGCGAGGATTTGGATGCGCCGGTACGAACCAACCGGCGGCTACGAGAGGGGGAATCAACCGAAGGGGTCGGACTGCTCGATTGCCAGAGCGAGGAGCTCGTCGACGCCGAAGTGCTTGGCCCAACGCTCGAGGTACTCGAGGTCGAGCCTCCCCGCTTGGACTTCGAGGACTTGGACGATGTCGTTCCACTGGCGGTCGCTGACCCGGTTGCCGAGTTCGTACCAGCGGAGTTTGACGAGCACCGTGTCCTCGGGCGATGAAATCGGGACCGCAACTCCGAAGCCAATGTCCTCGCGCACGGCGCGCTGGAACTGGAGGCGTGAGAACTCTGAGGTAGGCGCCAGGAACAGATCGCAGCGGAATCCTCCGCCCACAAACGTGATGTCTCCGCAGGGGAAGTCAGTTTCTTCGAAGAGTGGGGTCCAATCGCTCGGGAAGATGATGTAATCGAGACGAGTTGCTGTCGCAGGCACTCCGGGGTACTGGTCGTCGCGAATATGGCGAGGTCCGCATCGTTCGTCTGACGGACATGCCCCCAAAGGCTGCTTGCGAGCGAGCCGCCAATCACAAACGGTACATCGCAGTGATTGAGGGCTGCGCAAACCCGTTCGAGGTGGTCGAGAAACGTCAACGCCGCTCCCTCAGATGTGCGGTGGCAGCCTGCATTTTGCGGACGGACTCGATCAGGTCGAACAGCTGCGCGGCTTTTTCTTTGATCGAGGTCTTGCGGAGCTTGTCGAGCTCCCACTTGACGCTCTCGCGATTTCGGCCCAGCAGATCGGTTCGAGCCGGGCGCTGCCGATGGGGCATGGGGACATTGTACAGCGGGCCACTAGGCCGAATGTTTCTTCTTGCGTTCACGATTCGCTCTTCGATTCGTCTTCTTGGAACCTGGCGCCTGGGTTCGGAAGCTCTGGTCGTCGAATCCCTTTGAGGCGGCGATGATGCGATCGTCTCCCACTGTTCGAGGAGCATGATCTTCAGTTGCGAGGACGGAGCCGAGGAACATGGCGATCTCTTGGAAGGCGGTGAAAGGGTCGAGGACGTGTTGGAATCCGAGCGTTGCGAGACGGGGGTTGGTGGTTATCTCTATGGGGATGCCGTAATGCCACGACCCTGCGCTTGCCACGGCCAAGAGAGACGGACATCCCAAAGACCGGAAGAGCAGTTCATCGCGGGGCAGTTGGGCGACTTCGTCTCTCACACTCTT
>WBZR01003415.1_pt1 | contig 14398 bp, 8 predicted proteins | sample 5204231 | NCBI WGS metagenome assembly WBZR01 (sample SAMN12412403, study PRJNA552823) | activated sludge metagenome | isolation source: activated sludge from anammox sidestream of wastewater treatment plant... | place: USA: Virginia | collected 2017-08 | reverse complement strand
ATGATCGATGTCATCAGCCGCGTGCCCAGACCCTGGCCATTCATCTCGTCGGCCACGGCGAGCGAGAACTCGCAGGTCGTGGCGTCGGGGTTGGTGATGATGCGCGAGACGCCGACGATGCGCTCGCTCTCGGTCTCGCTGCCGTCCTCGGCACGCTGCCGGTCCCTGACGACGGCCACCAGCGCCATCTCGCGGTCGTAGTCGATCAGCGTGTAGCGCGCCAGCATGCGCGCGGGCAGCTCTGGGATCTGGCTGGCGAAGCGGAACCAGCGGCTCTCGGGCGAGAGGGCGCGCACGAAGGCCTGCAGCATGCCGGCGTCGTGCGGATGGATCGGCCGCACCGTGTACAGCCCGCCGCCCTTGAGCGGCCAGCTCTGCTCCTGGTCGGCCGGATACGGCCGGATCGCCAGATGCTGGTAGTGCGACGCGGCGCCGCTGGCCTGCGCCGTGGGCTCGACGACGATGCGCGCGTCGACCGCCACCGCGCCGTGCTCGTCGACGATGATGGGGTTGAGGTCCATCTCGCGCAGCTGCGGCAGCGCGCACACCATCTCGCTGACGCGCAGCAGGATCTGCTCGAGCGCGTCGAGGTCGGCGGCCGGTGCGCCGCGCCAGGGGCCGAGCATGGCGGCGGCGCGCGCGCGCTCGACCAGCTGGCGCGCGAGGAAGCGGTTGAGCGGCGGCAGCTCGAGCGCGCGGTCGGCGATCAGCTCGGCCATGGTGCCGCCGACGCCGAAGCTGATGACGGGCCCGAACGGGTCGTCGGTGATGACGCCGACGAAGACTTCGCGCAGCGGCCCGGCGCCGCCGCCGGCGGCGTCGCCGCGGCGCGCCATCGGCTGCACCGTCACGCCGTCGATGCGCGCGTCGGGCCTTGCGCGCCGCACGGCGGCCAGCAGTTCGTCGTGGCGCTCGCGCACCTGCGCGGCGCTGGTCACGCCGAGCACGACGCCGTGCGCGTCGCTCTTGTGCGCGATGTCGGGCGAGTCGATCTTCAGCGCCACCGGATAGCCGAGCTGGCTGGCGATCAGCATCGCCTCGTTGGCATTGCGCGCGCGCATCGTGCGCGTCACGGGGATGTGGAAGGCCGCCAGCAGCGCCTTGCTCTCCATCTCGGTGAGCACCTTGCGCCGCTCGGCCAGCACGCCTTCGACGAGCAGCCGCGCGCCTTCCGCGTCGGGCAGCGCGAGTTCGGACAGCGGCGGCGGCGTCTGCTGCAGCAGCTGCTGATTGCGGTAGAAGCTGGCGATGCTGTGGAAGGCGTCGACCGCCGCTTCGGGCGTGCGGAACACCGGCAGCTGCCGGCTCGCCAGCATCTCGCGCGCCGCGCGCGTGGTGGCTTCGCCGAGCCAGCAGCCGAGCACCGGCTTGCCGCCGGGCGCGTAGGCGGCGGCCACGGCCTGGGCCACGGCCATCGGGTCGCCGCCGGCCTTGGGCGAATGCACGACGAGCACGCCGTCGACACCCTGGTCGGCCACCGTGTCGGCCAGCGCCTGCGCATAGGCGGGGCCGTCGGCTTCCTCGCCGAGATCGTCGACGCGGCCGATCTCGAGCTCGAGCGCGCCGGCCCAGTCGGCCGCCAGCACCGCCGGCCCGCCGCCGTTGGTGACGATGGCCAGGCGTCGCCCCACCGGCCGAAAGCGCGACGCCAGGCATTGCGCGGCCGAGAACAGCTGCGTGAACTGGCGCACGCGCACCACGCCGGCGCGGCGCAGCGCGGCGTCGAACACGTCGTCGGCGCCGACGATGGCCGCCGAGTGCGTCAGCGCCACTTCGGAGCCGGCGGCGCGCCGCCCGGCCTTCATCACCACCACCGGCTTGGCGTAGGCGGCGGCGCGCAGCGCGCTCATGAAGCGCGGCGCGTCGCGAATGCCCTCCATGTACACCAGGATGCTCTGCGTGGCGCCGTCGGCGGCCAGGTAATCGAGCACCTGCGGCAGCTCGATCGCGGTGTTGGGCCCGAGCGAGACCACCGCCGAGAAGCCCACGCCGTGCGAGCTTGCCCAGTCGAGCATCGATGCGGTGAGCGCCCCGCTTTGCGACACCAGCGCGAGCGGCCCCGGCGCGGCCAGCACGCCCGCGGTACCGGCGTTGAGGTGCAGCGGCGGGCGCTGCAGGCCCAGGCTGTTGGGGCCGAGCAGGTGCACGCCGTAGCGGCGCGCCGTGCGTTGCAGCTCACCGCACAGCGCCGCCGGCAGCCGCTGCGACAGCACGAGCGCGGCGCGTGCCCGCATGCGCCCGACGATCTCCATCGCCGCGGCCACCTGCTCGGGCGGCAGCGCGATCAGCGCGAGGTCGACGCGCGAGCCGGCCAGGTCGCCCAGCTTGCCCGTCATGCCGACGTCGAGCCAGGTGACGACGCCCTTGTAGCCTGCTTGCACGCTGGCACCGATCGCTTGGCGCAGGGAGTGCGCCAGCGGCGACGGCGCTGCGGCTTCGGGATCGCCGGCGAAGACGACGATCGAGCGCGGCTCGAACAGCGGGTTCAGGTAGTGGCGGTCCATGGTGGGTGTGCGTGACGGCTGCGCAGGATGGGCCGGCGCCCGCCGCGCCACGATAACGCGGCGCAAGACCCATGGCACGCCGCACGGCGGGCCGGCGCGCAGCCGGCCTTCAGACGCCGGGGTCCGCGCCGGCGGCGGCGCCGTCCATGCCTGAGGCGCCGGCGGCGTTGTCGGCCGCCGCCCACGCTCCTAGGCCCGCGGCGGCCGCCGCGGCGGCAATCTCGCGGTACAGCGGCACCACGGCCAGTGCGCGCGCACGCGCGGCGTCGTCGGCCAGGCGGCGCAGCCGCTCGTCGAGCAGGACGCAGGCGCGCTCGAGCTGGGCCCGGGCGCGCGGGTCGCCGGCGGCGTGCAGGACGCGCCATGCGGCATGGTGGGCGGCCGGGGCGCGCACGACGGCGTCGATGCCGCGCGGCGAGCCGAGCAGCGGCTGCAGCGCCTGCACCGTCGCCAGTGCCTCGGCGGCGGCGCCGGCGGCCAGCCGCGCCTCGGCGCGCAGCAGCGTTGCGGCGGCGGCCTGTTCGACGTCGCCCAGCTGCTGCCAGGCGTCGGCGGCCGCCTGCAGGCGGTCTGCCGCTTCGTCGCAACGCCCGGCCAGGCGCAGCGCCATCGCTTCGTCCTCCAGAGCCGAAGCGGCGTAATGCGGCGAGCCTTGTGCCTGGTACAGCGCGGCGGCGCGCGCGCTTTCGCGGCTGGCCTGCCCGAGGTCGTTCTGGAGCAGGGCCAGACGGCCGGCGCGCTGGGCCAGCACCGCGTCGTGCAGCGGCAGGTCGAGCTCGACCGACACGACGCGCATCGACTCGAGGTGGGCGGCGGCGGCGGCGACGTCGCCGCGGTCGGCGGCGAGATCGACCAGCCACTCCAGGCACAGCGCCTCCATGCGGCGAATGCGGTGGCGGCGGGCGCGCCGCAGGGCGCGCTCGATCGAGCGTGCGCGTGCGCCGTCGGCGTGGCGCATGGCGTACAGGTGCGCAGCGATGAGCAGCAGCTGCACCTCGTAGACGTGGATATGGGCGTCGTGCTCGACCAGCGGCACCCGGCGCGCCCAGGGCAGGCCGCGCGCCAGGGCATGGCGCGCCTGGTCGAACTGCCCGCTTTCGATGGCGCTCCAGGCGATCTGGCCCCAGGCCAACGCGCAGCGCACGGCGTCGCCGGCGGACTCGCTCAGGGCCAGCACCTGCCGCGCGAGCGCGGCACCCTCGGCGCTGTGCCCGAGGCGGTCGGCCAGCAGCGCCTGCTGCATCAGCGCCTTGGCCAGGTGGCCCTGGTGGCCGGTGCGCCCGGCCAGCGCGCGCAGTGCGGCGATGTCGGCGGCCTGACGCTCGCGCAGGCCGAGCGCATCGAGAGCGGCGATGCGCCGGTTCAGCAGGTCGCCGAGCTTCTCGGGCTGCGGCTCGGGCAGCGCGAGGGCGCGGTCGAGATAGACGAGTGCCATGCGCATGGCCATGCGGTCGCCCGCCGCGACCGCGGCACGATCGAACCACTCGCGCGCGCGGTCGTGGTCGCCGGCGCGCTCGAAGTGCTCGGCCGTCACCGCCAGATACTCGCCGGCGCGCTCGCCGACGCGTGCCTCGAGCCAGGTCGCCGCGCGCGCGTGGCCCTCGCGGCGCTCGGAGCGCAGCAGGGTGTCGTAGGTGGCCTGGTGCAGCAGATGGTGGTGGAAGGCCTGCTCGTCGGTTCCCTCGAAGGCGCTGGCGGCGTGCCGGTGCACCAGCGCCTTGCGCCGCAGCGCCGGCAGCTGCCGCGGCGCCTGCCCGTCGAGCGCGCCCAGCGCGTCGTCCCAGAACACCGGGCCGACGATGCTCGCGTGCTGCAGCGCGCGCCGCTCGGCCGGCGCCAGCGCATCCAGGCGCGCCTGCAGCACGCCGGTGAGCGTGGGCGGCAGCGGCAGCGTGTCGATCTGCTCGGCCGCGAAGCGCCAGGGCCCGGCGGGCGGCGCCTCGATGACGCCGCGGTCCACCAGCATCTTCACCAGCTCCTCGGCGTAGAACGGATTGCCCTCGGAGCGCTGTTCGACGCGTTCGACGAGCGCCGGCGGCGGGCCGGGCAGCCGCTGCAGCAGCGCGGTCACGAGCGCGCGTCGCGCTGCCCGGCCGAGCGCCGCCAGCTCGATGCGCCGGTGCCCCGGCAGCTCATCGCACCACTGCGCCCGCCGCTCCAGCAGCGCCGGCCGCGCGCCGCATACCGCCAGCAGCGGCAGGCCGCCGGGGCGCAGCAGGCCCGGCAGCGCATCGAGCGAGGCGTCGTCGGCCCACTGCAGGTCGTCGAGCAGCAGCACCAGACCCGCGCCGTTGCGCTGCGCCAGCCGGCGCAGCACGAGCGCCAGTGCGGTCAGCGCGCGGCCGCGCAGCAGCCGACCATCGCCGCCGAGCGCGCGCACCGCCGGGCTGGCGCCGAAATCCATGCCCACCAGCTGGCCGAGCAGTTCGGGTGCCGGATCGTCGGGCGCGGCGAGCCAGGGCGTCAGGCCCTCCACGAGTCGGGCGCGCGCCGCCTCGGCGGCGTCGCTGTCGGCGATGCCCAGCAAGGCGGCGAGCAGCGCGCGCACGAGGCCGTAGGGCTGCTGTCGATCGGCCGGCTGGGAGCGCGCCGCCAGCAGCCTGGGCGGCAGCGGCGCCGCGGCCAGGCGCTGCTGCCATTCGTGCAGCAGCCGGCTCTTGCCGAGGCCGGCCTCGGCCAGTACGGTGCAGCTGCCGCTGTCGCGCGTGGCGAGCACGGCCTGCCAGGCGGCCTCGAGCGCCGCCAACTCGGGCTCGCGCCCTACCAGCGGCGTGGCCACGCCCTCGATGCCGCGCGTGGGCGCACGGAACTGGCGCGGCCGCGCGGCCCGAACCAGCCAGCTGCGCACCGGCTCGTCGACGCCGTGCACGGCGATCGCCGCCTGCGGCTCGGCATCGAACAGGCCGCGCACCAGCGTCCAGGTGTCGTGGCTGACGCGCACGCGGCCGGGCGGCGCCGTCTGCTCCATGCGCGCGGCGACGTTGACAGCCAGCCCGCGCAGCGTGTTGTCCTCGTTGACGCCGCCGCCGCGCAGCACCGGCCCGGTATGCACGCCCAGCCGCACCGCGAAGCCTTCGGCGCCCAGCCGTGCGCGCAGCGCCTCGCCCTGGCGCGCACCCTCGGCCGCCAGGGCCAGCGCGCAGCGCACGGCGCGCTCGGCATCGTCCTCGCGCGCGCCGGCGGCGCCGAAGGCGGCCAGCAGGCTGTCGCCGGCGTATTGCAGCACCTCGCCGCCCGCGGCGCGCACGAGAGCCGAGCAGGCGGCCAGCGTGCCGTCGAGCGCGGCCTGCAGATCCTCGACGTCGATGCGGCCCGACAGCGCGGTCGAGCCGGCCACGTCGAGGAAGAGCACGCTCACCTGGCGCAGCTGGCGCCAGGCCGCCGCAGGCGGCGGCGCCTCGCGGCCCTGTGCCAGCGCTTCGCACTGGGCGCGCAGCGGCGCCAGCGCGGCCTCCACCGCGGCGTCGCCGAGCAATGTGCGCTGCGCCTCGAGCGCGGTCATCGAGGCTCGCAACGTGGCCTGCAGCGCGGCGGCACGATCGGGCATCGCCGGATTCTCGGCCGCGGCGTGGATACTTCGCACCCGAGGACAACCCGCAGCCGGGAGGGACGCGCGGTGGCTCTGGAAGGCTTCGTCGCCGCGCGCATCGTCGAGCTGCAAGCCATGCTGGCCGATCCGGTGCAATGGGTGGCGCTGGCGGCGGCGCTGGTGGCCGGCGCGCTCGTCATCGTCTCGGCCGTCGTGAAGACGATCGTGCCGCTGCGCTGGCTGGCCGTGGGCGGCAATCTCGGCTTCGTCGTCTACGGCTTCGCGCACCCGGCGCCGATGGTGCTGCTGCTGCACCTGGCGCTGCTGCCCATCAACCTGTGGCGGGTGCTCGAGATGCAGCGGCTGACGCGCCGCGTGCAGCGTGCCGAAGCCGGGGCCGGCGCGCCGCAGGTGTGGCTGCAGCGGTACATGAAGCGCAGGCGGTTGCGTGTCGGCGCGGTGGTGTTCCGCCAGGGCGACCCTGCCGACCGCCTCTACGTGCTGGCCGAGGGGCGGCTCGAGGTCGAGGGCACGGGCCGCTTCGTCGTGCCGGGCGAGATGTTCGGCGAGATCGCGTTCTTCGCGCCCGACCGGCGCCGCACGCACACGCTGCGCTGCGTGCAGGAGGCGACGCTGCTGTCCATCGACGAAGCCACGTTTCGCCAGCTCTTCTTCCAGAACCCGGCCTTCGGCTTCGCGATCGTGCGCCTCGTGGTCGCGCGCCTGTCGGCCGACGCGCGGCATGCGCAGCCGATCGTGCCGCCTGCTGCGAACGCGCCGCCCGAGCCGCATCGGCCTTAGCCGCGCGCGCCCTCGATCCGGCGCACACCCTGCGGCGCGAGGAGCGACGCATGGCCGCTCCGAAGGCGCTCGCTCCCCTCGGGGGGGAAGGCGCGCAGCGCCAGGGGCACGATGAGCGCGGCGGTCTTCACCGGCCGGATTGCCCGACGCGCACCTCAGTGCCTGTGAAGACAGGAATCGCGGACACGATTCATGTCTTCACAGGCTCAGACGGCCGCGGCGCCGATCGGTTGCGGTTCGTCGCCGAGCCTGCGGCGCGCGCCGCTGAAGCGCGGCCGATCGGTGCTGCCGCGGCGCCTGCCGTCGCTGCGCAGGACGGCCCGGTGAGGCGGTCGCCTGCCCGGACTACCCGCTCGCACCACCCGCTCGCAGCGGGCGTTGTGAGTACACTGCGCGCCGACCGGTGATCCGGTCGCCATTCGCCCACAGTCCGCACAGGTGACCGATGAAGAAGCACGCGCTGGCCGCCCTCCTCGCCGCCGCGGCGGCTTCGGCGCCGCTGTGGCCCACGCCCGCCGCGGCACAAGCGTTGCGCGAGCCCAAGACGATGCTGCTCGACCAGTCGTCCGAGACGCTGATCGACGCCGCGAGCGCCAAGGCGCTGCTCAAGGAGACGGTGCCCGCCAAGGTGTGGAAGCTCTACCCCGAAGGCCGGTGGACCTTCCTCAGCCAGGTCGCCGGCGGCGTCACCGAGGACGGCATCTGCGCCGTCACCGCCCGCGTCGTGCTGCTGCCGCGCACCGGCACGATACGTGCGGTGATCTGGCGGCCGCTGCAGGTGGCCACGGCCTTCGACGCCAAGGCCGGAGCCACTGCCGAGCAGTGCAGGGCGCTGGCGCGCGACAAGCTCAAGGAGGCGACGACGGCCGTCGTGTCCGCGCTCATCAAGGGCTGAGCGTCGGCGGCGCGCAGGCGGCGCCCGTCGTCAATCCGCCGCCGGGTACAGGCCGCGCGTGCGCGCCATCAGGCGCGTGAGCCCGAACAGCGCGTCGACATTGGGCGTCGCGATGCCCAGCTGCAGCGCGATCTCGCGCACCGCACCCAGCAGCGCGTCGAGCTCGAGCGGCCGGCCGGCGTCCAGGTCCTGCAGCATCGAGGTGCGGATCGCGCCCAGCTTGCGCGTCACCGCGTGCCGCTCCTCGGGCTGCTGCTCGATCGGGATGCCGAAGGCCGCGCCCAGCGCCTGCGCCTCGCGCATCACCGCGCTGCACAGGCCCCGCACCAGCTCGTCGTCGAGGATGCGATCGCAGGTGGCGCCGGTGAGCGCCGACACCGGATTCATCGTCATGTTGCCCCAGAGCTTGAACCACAGATCGCGCTGCACGCGCGGCGAGCGCGTCACGCCGAAGCCGGCGCGCTCGAGCAGGCCGGCCAGCGCGTGCAGCGAATCGTCGGCAGCGCCGACGGCATTGCCGACGACGAGCCCCTGCCCGCCGGTGTGGCAGACGACGCCGGGCGCCGGTGTCCGGGCCGCCACATGCACGACGCAGCCGATCACGCGGGCCGGCGCGATGTGGCGCCGAACGATGCCGCCCGGATCGACGCTGTCGAGCCGCATCCCGGCGGCCGGCCCCGCGCCCAGGCCGTCGAAGAACCACCAGGGCACGCCGTTCATCGCGCTCAGCACCCGCGTGTGCGGCGCGCACAGCGCCGCCACGGCCGGCGCCGCCGCGGCCAGCGCCGGGCCCTTGACGGCCAGCACCACCAGGTCCTGCACGCCGAGTGCGGCCGGCTCGTCGGCCACCGCCAGCGGCACCGTGGCGCGCCCGTCCTCCGACTCGAGCACCAGCCCCTGCGCACGCACCGCGGCGAGCGTGGCGCCGCGCGCCAGCGCCGAGAGTTCGAGCGCGCCGACCGGCAGCCGGCTGCCGAGCTTGCCGGCAAGCAGGCCGCCGACGGCGCCCAGTCCGACGATGCAGACCTTCATCACCATGGCCGCAGTCTATGACCGCGGGCGGCAGAAATCCGGGGCTGGATTTCTGCCGCCCACGCTTCTGGGCGCTGGCGCCGCGGCGCGGCCGGGCAGGGTGAGCGCAAGGGCCCGCGGCGGGCAGCGGCGTCGCCCGCGCGACGGGACCTGGCCCGAGCGAAGGCGCAGCGCGCGGGATGCGAGCGCACAATCGACGCGCCCGATGCGCCCGACGCCCGACGCCCGACGCCCGACGCCCGGTGATCGGCGATCGGCGATCGGCGATCGGTGATCGGTGATCGGTGATCGGTGATCGGTGATCGGTGATCGGTGATCGGTGATCGGTGATCGGTGATCGGTGATCGGTGATCGGTGATCGGCGCGCCGATGGCCGGTCGGATGCTTGCAAGCAGGAGGCGTGGGCGAAGCATGTCCAAGCGAGCTCGCATGTGTGCGCGGCTCACGCACGCGCTGCCGCGGCCGGCGATCGAGGTCCGTTCCTTCGACGCGGGCGATCTGCCCGCGCTGGCGGCGCTCATGCATCGCGCCTATGTCGGCACGGTCGATTACGAAGGCGAAACGCCCGAGCAGGCGGCCGAGGAAATCCGCCGAACCGCAGCCGGGCATTACGGACCGCTGCGCGCACGGGCGTCCAAGGTGGTCGTGCGCTCGGGCTCGCCGTTGGCGGCAGCGCTCGTCACCACCTTCGGGCAGCGCCCGTTCGTGGCCTACACCTTCAGCGAACCCGCGCTCTGGGGACAAGGGCTGGCGCGCGCCTGCATGCAGGCGGCGATGTCCGAGCTGGCCGCCGATGGTGAACGCGAGCTGCACCTCGTCGTTACGCTGGCCAACACGCGGGCCGTGGGGCTCTACGCATCGCTCGGCTTCGCGTTCGTGCGCTGAGAGCCCATGATCGCATCGCCATGGCCGGCGAACCTGCTCCTGCCGACTTCCCGTGAGTGTTGCCTGCTGCGACGGCGATGGGCCCGATGCCGTCATGGCGGCCGAAGGGCTCGTTCGTGTTCCTGCCGGTGCCCACCCGCTCGCGGAAGCCCGGGGCTCGGTGCGCCACAAGCCGGGAGTCAGGGCAGCCCCGGAATCACCCGTCGGCGCGTCGAGCTCGACGAAGCGCAGGGTGTCGCGCACGCAGGCCTTGTCTTCGTCGTGGCCGCTGGACATCCCGACAGCGGCTTCGCACCGGCCAACGATGGTCTCGCGGCACGGTGTGTCGACGCACTCGGCCGGATCGTCGCGCTCGACGATGCGTCGGTCGCTGGACAAGCCGGCCCGCTCGCGACGCAGGGCCGGCGTGGCGGCCCTTCGCTCCCGGTTATCCGGCCCGAAGAAGGTCTTTGCCGGCCCGGGACGGGCCGCGCGCGGCCACGCCCGGAACAGCCCCTCGTTGCCGCCCGCCAAGGCGCGCGGGCGCCGGCGGTGCGGTTGCGCGCAGCGGCCTTCAGCCGCCGGCGAACAGCCACAGGTCGTCGGGACGCAGCTCGAGCCAATGCGCGCCGGCGTCGAGCCGCGCTGCGCCGTGCGCGCGCAGGCGGGCGCGGCCGAGCTGGAACAGGTGCTCCCAGCGGTCGCCGAGGAACATCGAGGTCACCAGCGGCAGGTGCAGGCGGTTGTCGCCCGGGCCGTCGACGACGCGCACGCGCTCGAGGCGCACCATGCCGGTGGCCGCGGCGCCGTCGGCCGCGGCGGCGCCTCTGGGCGTGCCCCAGAGCTGCCAGCCTTCGCCGACCAGCAGCGCGGTGCTGCCGCGGCGCTCGGCCAGACGGCCCTCGATGCGGTTGTTGCTGCCCATGAAATCGGCGGCGAAGAGGGTGCGCGGCTCGCCGTACATCTCGTGCGGCGGACCCTGCTGTTCGATCACGCCGTTGTTCAGCAGCAGGATGCGGTCGGACATCGCCATCGCCTCGCTCTGGTCGTGCGTGACGACCAGCGCCGAGAGCTGCAGCTCGAGGATCAGTTCGCGCAGCCAGGCGCGCGCCTCCTCGCGCAGCTTGGCGTCGAGGTTGGACAGCGGCTCGTCCATCAGGATGACCGGCGGGTTGTAGACGAGCGCGCGCGCGATCGCCACGCGCTGCTGCTGCCCGCCCGAGAGCTGGTGCGGCAGGCGCTGGGCGAGCGCGCCCAGGCCGAGGTTGTCGAGCGCGGCCTGCACGCGCGCTGCGGCTTCGGCCGCCGCGACCTTGCGCAGGCGCAGCCCGTAGGCGACGTTGTCGAACACCGTGCGGTGCGGCCACAGCGCGTACGACTGGAACACCAGACCGAGGCTGCGCCGCTCGGCCGGCACCTCGAGCGCGCGGGCGCCGTCGTACACCGGCTGGCCGTCGATCGCGATGCGGCCGCGTTGCGGCGCTTCGAGCCCGGCCACCGCGCGCAGCAGCGTCGTCTTGCCGCTGCCCGAAGGACCGAGCAGCGACACCACCTCGCCCTGCGCGAGCTGCATCGACACGCCGGTCAGGATGGGCACGCTGCCGTAGGCCAGGTGCAGTCCGTCGACGGCCAGCTTAGTCATGCAGCTTCACTCCGAACCGCAGCGCGATGCCCAGGCCGACGGCCACCAGGGCGACGTTGATCACCGACAGCGCAGCCACCATGTCGGCCGCGCCGGTGCCCCACATCGACACCAGCAGCGAGCCGATGACCTCGGTGCCGGGGCCGAGCAGGTACACGCCGGTGGAATACTCGCGCTCGAAGATCATGAACACCAGCAGCCACGACGCGAGCAGGCCGTAGCGGATGAGCGGCAGCGTGACGTGGCGGCTGACCTGGGCGCGCGTGGCCCCGGTGCAGCGCGCGGCCTCCTCGAGCTCGGGGCCCACCTGCATCAGCGAACTCGACACCAGCCGCATGCCGTAGGCCAGCCACACCACCGAGTAGGCCAGCCAGAGGCTGAACAGCGTGCTGCGCAGCGGCGCCAGCGGCGGGAAGAACAGGAACACCCACAGGAAGGCCAGTCCCGCGAGCAGGCCGGGCACCGCGCGCGGCAGCATCACCAGGTAGTCGACCAGGCGCGACCAGCCGTCGGGCCGGCGGTGCGTGGCCAGGCCGATCGCCGTGTAGCAGGCCACTGCCAGCGCACCGCCGACGACGCCGATGGCCACCGTGTTGAAGATGCCGCGCACCAGGGTCGGCTGGTCGAACACGCTGCGGAAGTTGTCGAGCGTGAGCACCTCGCCCAGGTGCACGCCCTCGCCCCAGTGCGTGACGACCGAGCGCAGCACGACGCCCGACAGCGGCACGATGACGGTGAGCAGCAGCCACAGCGCGACGATCGCGATCGCGACCCAGCGCCATTGGCCCAGCGGCAGCGGGCGCTGGCGCCCGGCCTTGCCCTTGACGGTGACGAAGCGCGCCGCGTTGCGCAGCAGCCGGCGCTGCAGCAACACGAGCGGGAAGGTGACGGCGACGATGCACACCGCCACCGCGGCCATCAGGTGGTACGAGGGCACGCCGAGCTTGTTGGTGAGCTTGTAGAGGTAGGTGGCGAGGACGAGGTGACCCTCGGGGTCGCCCAGCACCAGCGGCAGGCCGAAGATCTCGAAGCCGAGGAAGAACACCAGCACGCCCGAGAACAGCAGCGAAGGCGTCACCATCGGCAGGCTGACGTCGCGCGCCACCTGGAACGGCGAGGCACCGGACATGCGCGCGGCCTCCTCGACGTCGGAGCCCAGGCTCTCGAGCGCCGCCGACGAGTACAGGTAGACATGCGGTACATGCGTGAGGCCGGCGACGATGGCGATCGCCGACAGCGAATACACGTTCCAGGGCACGCCGCCCAGCCACTCGCGTGCCCACAGCGACCAGAAGCCCACCGGTCCGGCGGCGACGACGTAGCCGAAGCCCAGCACCATCGGCGAGACGAACACCGGGATCAACAGCAGCGGCTCGATCCAGCCGCGGCCGGGCAAGTCGGTGCGCACCATCAGGAAGGCGAGTACGGCGCCCAGCGGCACCGCGATCAGCGCCATGCCGGCGGCGATGACGAGCGAGTTCGTGAGCGCCGACCAGAAGTCGGGGTCGGCGAAGATGAAGGCGAAGGCGCCCAGGCCGAACGCCTTGTCCGGCATGAAGAACGGCGCATTCAGCAGGCTCTGGTAGACGATCAGCCCCAGCGGCAGGAACACCGCCAGGGCCGTGAGCCCGATGACGCCGATGCGTGGCAGTGGCTGGCGCACCCGATTGCCCCCTTTGCTGCCGCGACCGCTCACCGCGCGCGCGTCGCGGCCCCGCCGCCTCGGCCGTCAGCCCGCCCTCAGTTGCCCTTGAGCGCCGCCTGCCACTGCTTGATGAACTCGAGCCGCCTGGTCTGGTCGAGCGCGGCCAGCAGGTCGGGGCCCACCGGGATCGGCCTGAGCGCGTTGCCCAGCGTCTTGGACAGGTTGGCCGCCGTCATCTCGCCGCTCACGTCGGCGCGGATCGAGCCGAGTTCGGCCTGGTTGGCGATGATGTTCTGGCCGCGCTTGGACAGGATGTAGTCGACCCAGAGCTTGGCCGCGTTGGGGTTCTTGGCCGTCTTGGACGCGAACATCACGCGCGACATCACCAGCGTGTAGTCCTTCGGGTTGACCCAGGCGATGCTCGGGTCCTTCTTGGCGCGCAGCACGGCGTACGACATGAACAGGTTGAAGCCGATCAGGTTCTCGCCCGAGCTGATGCGCTCCATCATCGTGCCGGTGCTCGACTGGAAGCGCGGCCCCGCCTTGCCCAGCGCCTTGACGAAGTCCCAGAACTTCGGGTTGGCCTTGGCGTCCTGCGTGATGAGCATGAAGCCGACGCCCGATTTCTCGATGTCGTAGGTGGTGACCTTGCCCTTGAACTTGTCGGCCTTGGCCGTGAACATCTGCGCCAGCTCGTCGTGGCTCGCCGGCACCTCGTCGGCCGCCAGCAGGCGCTTGTTGTAGACGATCGAGATCGGCTCGTAGGTGGTGCCGAAGGCCTCGTTGCGCCAGACCGCCCAGCCCGGCACGCTCGGGATCTCGGGCGAGGCGTAGGCCAGCGCGCGGCCGTCGTTCACGAGCTTGATCTGCAGGTCCATCGCCGAGCTCCACAGCACGTCGGCGCTGGCGCCGCCGGCAGCGTTCTCGCTGATGAAGCGGTTGTAGATCTCGGTCGAGTTCATGTCGTTGTACTCGACCGAGATGCCGGGGTACAGCGCCTTGAAGTCGTCGAGCAGCGGCTTGGCCGAGGCGGTGTCGGTGGTGCTGTAGACGACCAGCTTGCCTTCCTTCTTGGCCCCGGCGATGACGTCGGCATAGGCGGCCGGGTAGCCGGCCGGTACCTGGGCGTCGGCGAGTCCGGGCGCGAGCGCGAGCGCGAGCGCCGCGAGCAACGCGGCACGACGGGTTGGATGCATGGGCGTGGCCTCCGACAGCGAGCGCCCGCCACGGCAGCGGGCATCGGCCCATGATGCGTCTTTCGCGACCCTTTTGCGATCGGGGCAATTGCGCATGGCGCGGCCGGCACCGGCCGCGCGCGATCGGATCGGCCGCCGTCAGGGCGGCGACGCCTCCGCCCGGGCTGCCGCGCCGGAGTTCAGCCTTGCGCTGCGCCGCGCGCCCGCCGCCCGTAGGCGATCAGCGCCAGCGGCGCGAGCAGCAGCGTGAGCGTGCCCGGCTCGGGCACGGCGCCGGGCGGGTCGCCGGT